>WNGH01000878.1_pt1 | contig 45715 bp, 39 predicted proteins | sample 5400631 | NCBI WGS metagenome assembly WNGH01 (sample SAMN13153373, study PRJNA577476) | soil metagenome | isolation source: 115 cm soil or saprolite under Garry oak tree replicate 1 | place: USA:California | collected 2016-06-15 | reverse complement strand
CGCTACCCTGGCACCAGCGTGCACGCAGCATGAGAAGACGATCCGTAAGCCGTGTGCGGGTAATCCGCACGCACGGTTTGAAAGGGGGATTCAGGAACCCGGGCCCGCAAGGGCACCGCGCCTGATTTCTACCAATGCCCGTGCTCCTCTTCTCCCACCTCCGCAAGGCCTACGCGGCGACCGTCGCGGTCGACGATGTCACGTTCGAGGTCCGCCCGGGAGAGGTGTTCGGGCTTTTGGGCCCGAACGGGGCGGGGAAGACCACCCTCATCCGCATGCTCATCGACATCATCGCGCCGGACGCGGGGGAGATCCTCCTGGACGGCCGCCCGCTGTCGCGCGCCGACCGCGGGCGCATCGGCTACCTGCCGGAGGAGAGAGGTCTGTACCGCAAGGAGAAGGTCCTCGACATCCTGGTCTACTTCGGGATGCTGAAGGGTCTCGACCGGGGCGCCGCCCGCGCCCGATCGCTCGAATGGCTTGCCAGGGTCGGCCTGCCCGAGGCGGCCGGACGCCGGGCGGACTCTCTCTCGAAGGGGATGCAGCAGAAGGTTCAGATCGCCGGGGCGCTTCTGCACGATCCCGCCATCCTGGTGATGGACGAGCCGTTCACGGGGCTCGACCCGCTGAACGCCGTGCTCGTCAAGGACCTGCTGCGGGAGAGACGGGACCGGGGGAGCCTGGTCATCCTGTCGACGCACCAGATGCCGATGGTGGAGGAGCTGTGCGACCGCGTGGCGATGATCGATCGCGGGCGGCTGGTGCTGTACGGCGACCTGGATGAGATCCGACGCAGCCACGGCGAGTCGATCGTGCTCGTCGATACCGACGCCGACCTCGGGGCGCTGCCGATCGTGGCGCGCGTCGAGCGCCAGGGGGGGCTGCATCGAGTCGTCCTGCGGGACGGATCGCGACCGCGCGATCTGATGGCGCTCCTGCAGGAGCGGCGGATCGCGGTCGATCATTTCGAGGCCCTGCGCACGCCGGTGGAGGAGATCTTCGTGCGCACCGTCCGCTCGCGCGGGGGAATTCCCGCGCCGCCGCCGGTTCTCGCGGCGTCCCACCCGGTCGAGCCGGCATGAGCAAGGTCGGCGTCGTCGCGGGCCGGGAGTTCCTCTCGACGGTGAAGCGCCGCTCGTACCTCATCGTCACCTTCGGCATGCCGTTCTTCCTGAGCGCCTACGTCGCGATCGTCGGCCTGCTGCCGGCCTATTTCATGAGCCGGTCCGGGACATCGGTCAAGCCGATCGGCATCGTGGACCTCGCGCGCGTCGTCCGCCCGGAGGTGATCGACGTGGTCGCGAAGGAGCACGACGTCGCGGCACGCGTGGCCGGCGAGCTGGTGCGGCGCGTGGCGCCCGGCGCTTCCAGCGACAACGCCGTCACCTCTCTGCTCGAGGAGTTCGTGCGGCCGCTGGCGTTCGTCAAGGTCGCCTCGAAGGACGAGGCGCTGCGGCAGCTGCGGGACGGTGTCGTGCAGCGCGTCTTCGTGCTGCCCGTCGACTACCTCGGGAGCGGCGCCGTCGAGACGTACCAGACGGAAGCCGCGCCCATGACGAGAGGCTCGGAGCGGGCCGAGCGGGCCCTGGCCAGGATTCTTCGCCAGTCCCTGGCGGCCGGACGCGTGCCCGAGGACGTCGGCGCGCGTCTGGAGCAGCCGATCGACTCGTCGGCGTCATCCTCGTTCCTGGTGCGCGCGGACGGCGGCGTGGAGCCGGACAGGGCGAGCGAGCGGATCGCGCGTCTGGTCATCCCCGGTGTTTTCGCGATGCTCCTGCTCATGTCCCTTCTCACGACCGCCGGCTACCTCCTGCAGGGTGTGGTGGAGGAGAAGGAGAACCGCGTCATCGAGGTGATCCTGTCGTCGGTGACGCCGCAGGACCTGCTGTTCGGAAAGCTTCTCGGCCTCGGAGCCGCGGGGCTGCTCCAGCTGGGAGTGTGGGTGACGGTGGCCGGCCTCGCCTCGAGCTTCCTCGCGGCGGCGGCGCTCGCCTATTTGAACTGGAGCCTGTTCCTGTTCTGCCTGCTGTTCTTCATCGGCGGGTACATGATGGTGGGCAGCCTGATGACGGGCACCGGTGCCCTGGGCACGAATGCCCGCGAGAGCCAGCAGTTCTCAGTGATCTGGACGCTGTGCCTGGTGATCCCGCCGGCCGTCACGTGGATGCTGATCGTGGACGATCCGAACAGCTGGATGGCGCGCGTTCTCGGCTGGTTCCCGCTGACGGGGCCGATCACGATGATGATCCGCCTCGGCACCGGGAAGGTTCCGGCCTGGGACGCCGCGGTGGCGCTCGCGTGCCTGGCCGCGGGAGTCTATCTCAGCATCCGCGGCTCGGCCGCGCTCTTCCGGCTCGGCCTCCTGATGTACGGCAAGCGGCCGTCGCTGCGCGAGATCGTCCGCCAGCTCGGGCACGCCTGAGCTCCGCTTCAGGCGCAGGGTGCCGCGTCCCGCCTCGATCCGGAGTCCGGGGAATGTCGGCCCCGAGATATTCGCCAGCCGGCGGAGCGCTCTGTCGGCGGCCCCTCCCCGGAGCACTTTCGGCTGGTATCGCACGCGCGGATCGCGGTTCTTCACGTACAGGGGATAGGCGCTCACGACGGTCGCGTCATCCTCGAATCGAATGGCGATCAGCAGACCCTCGGCATGACTGTTGCGGGACCCGAAGGTGAAATTGCCGACACTGTAAAAGATCGGGCAGCCGTGGTAGATCTCGAACGGTTGCACGATGTGAGGGTGATGACCGATCACCACGTCGGCGCCGCAGTCCACGGCGAATCGTGCCTTGGCTCTGTTCTCGGGGGAGGGCTCGCGATAATAGGGAACACCCCAGTGGAACGTGACCACGACTCTGTCCACTCTTTCCCGGAGTGCGCCGATGTCGGCCTTCAAGGCCTCCGACGTGTCCATCGCGGCGCCCGGCAGATCGGCCGTCGCCGCGCACCGCTCGTTCCAGTAATATCCGAGGAGACCGACCCGCCAGGAACCTGCCCGCCTGATCAGCGGCCGGTGCGCCGCCGACCGGTCGACCCCGGCGCCGATCGCGTCCGCCCCCGCTGACGCCAGCGCATGGAGTGTCTCGAGGACTCCGTCGCGTCCGCAATCGAGCGCATGGTTGTTGGCGAGCGTCAGCACGTTGATCCTCGCTCGAGTCAGCGCGGCGGCCAGTCCCGGATTGACCTTGTAGGAGTAGTTCCGGGCCTCCTTGGCGGCCTTTCGCGCGAGCGGCCCCTCGAGGTTCCCGAGGACGATGAAGGCGCTCTTGAGGAGCGGGAGAACGGCCTCGAAGGGGTAGTCGTTGTCTCCGCCTCGCAGTGCCTTCCGGGCGTGATCGCCGAGCATGATGTCCCCGACGGCGACGAGGGAGAACGGCGGCTCTCCCAGGGCGGTAAGATGCGCGTCAAGGTCCGTCGGGGTGTAAAGGTCTTCCGAGGCCGGGATCTCCTCGGGCGGGAGGTGCCGCAGCAGGATCTGCATGTTCCGATCGCCGGCATCGGGCGGGTCTGCGTCCCGTGGTCGATCGGCGGGGGGGTGACTCACGGCGTCATCCTCTCTCTGTCGCCTGTGCCGAACGCGTACCCGAAGGTCGCCGTATAGAGATTCTCGTCGTAGTCGGTGGCGTCGCTCGGGTCGGACGTCAACCCGGCCGCGGCGAAGTGCGATCTGTTGACGTCGCGCTCCGCCGCCACGGCTAGGAACCAGCCTCCCTTCAGGTCGGCGCGGAAGGTCAGTGTCGTGTAGCTGCGCTTGTCCGTGCGGTCGAAGTGGAAGGCGTCATTCACGTCCGTCGTGACATACGTGCGCTTCTCGCCTTCGTATTCCGCGCTGAGGGACTTTCTCCGTCCCTTTGCGCCCCAGCGCCAGCGCCCTCCTATGGTGAGGACGTTCCGACGGCTGGAGACGTCGTCGTGGATGAACGGATCACCCCGGCTGGCACGGGCGTGCAGGTCTTCCCTGCGGAAGGTCGCGAGCAGGCGGAGCCGGCCGCCCGCGAGCGGCGTCCAGATCGGCCCCGCGGAGTAGTACGGCATCCGGCTGTCGCGCTCGTTGAAGAAATGGTCGTAGTTTCGCTCCTCGTTCCCGGCCGCCACCTCGATCCAGAGCCGGTCGGGCAGAATGGCCTGGTCCAGTTCGACCTGCTGGATCACCTTCTTGTACCTGCTCTCGAGGCGGCGCACGGGGCTGGTCAGGGGAACGACGCCCTCCTCGACGGCGATGTCGCTGATCATGTTGCGAGTGTAGAAGCTGGGGAGAAGGCTGGAGCTGAGACGAACCGTGGTCGTGTGCCTGCCGCCGTGAAGCGGTTGCAGGACCGCGAGGTGGTAGGACTCGTAGTCCTTGATCGGGTTGTCCCGGTATCGATAGAACGATCCGTCGAGGCTGAAGCCCGTCGGCAGATCGCGCAGCCACTTCGCGCGCAGGCCGACGGACAAGCGAGGGATCGACACGAAATCGTCGGCGGTGTCGATCGAGAAGCGGTTGGAGGCGAGGTTGCGGGCCTCCTGCGTCGGGGACGGGTGCTGCAGGCGGTCGAGGTCGCGCTGCGAAAGCTGAATGATGTTGTCGTCGTACCTCTCGTCGAACGCGAGACGCAGGCTCCAACTGGTCTCCGCCGCCCGCGCTGCAGGAGGCGGCACCGCGGTCGGGACCGACAGGACGAACGCCGCCAGCCCGATGGTGCGGACCCACGGTCGGCTTGGCGCAGAGTCCACCGCCTACTCCACCCTGTAGAAATACGTCATGCCGTCGCCGTCGGCGCCGACGTCGGTGAACGTGGTGGACCCGGTGATTGCGAGGAGCTGGGCCTGGCCGAACTGACGCGGCGACGTGCTGCGATAGATCGTGTAAGAAGCCTGTCCGGTCGAAGGCCAGGACAGTACGATGCTGAAAGGGCCGCGTGTCACCGTGAGATCGATCGGGACGGCCGCCGGTGTGAAGGTGAACGCCGAGGGCAAGACCGCCGCGCTCGAGCCGACATTGCTGACCGCGAGGTCGACCAGGACTCCCTGCGGGCCCAGCGGAAAGGCGGGAGACAGGGCGTTGATTTGACCGGCGCTCACTACGTTGACGCTGGAGAGGGTGAGGCCGCCCAGGGTCACAGTCGCCGCAGGCTGGAAATTGGAACCGAGGATGGTGACGGGGGTTCCGCCCGACGACGGTCCCGAATTCGGGGCGATCGAGCTCACGGCAGGCAGCAGCGCCTGACCGAGGATGACATCCGGAAGCCCCGTGTCCGACTGCACGACGACACCATTCACCCTCGCCATCGCCAGGCCGGTCATCGTGACAGGAGGCGTGAAGACGACGTCGTAGGTGCCGGGCGGGACGAACACGCTGTAGAAGCCGGTCGAGTCGGTGTTGTCGCGCGACACGATCTGCCGGGTCGTGGTCCCGGACACGTAGAAATTCAGATCCGTCGCCACGACAATCTGGCCGAAGGAATCGCGGACGAAGCCGGAGACCGCGAAGGCGTCCGAGAGGACGGCGTTGAATCCGCTGCGGCTCGCCGTGATCACGACGTTCGGCACACGCACCGTGGCCAGGGGAGCGCCCGCGGGTGGGATGAAGTTCACGTTGTACGTCCGCGGCGGCACGACCACGCTGTAGTTACCGTTCGCGTCCGTATTGTCATGCGGGGTCTCCGACTTCACGCCGGTGTAGACATCAAAAAAGTTGAGATCCGCGAGGTCCACCGGAGACCCGAGCGAGTCCGTCACCTGGCCGGAAATCACGAACCCCTGCTCGAGAAGCACGTCTCCCAGGTTCCGATCTCCGGTGACGCCGACGCCGAACAGCCGCTTCGCCGCCAGATTGGTCGTCGCGGGCTCGAAGCGGACGTCGTAGCTTCCCGGCACGACCACGACCGCGAAATTTCCGGCGCTGTCGGTGTGGTGATGGCCGACGAACAGCTTGTTGGTGGTGCTGCCCGCCAGGAAGAAGGTGAGATCCACGTTGACTATCGGCGCGCGGGCGACCGTGATGCTCCTCCCCGTCACGAGGAAGCCGTCCGGGAACTGGACCGTCGGCAGGGGCGGGGGGTTGTTGTTGATCCCGACGCCCGCGACCCGCACGGCGACCAGGCGCTGCGTCACCGGCGGGCAGCCCGTCGTGAACGGCGGGAAATAATCGATGGTGTAGGTGTCGTTTCCCGGGATGACGGCGCTGTAGGCGCCGGTGGCGTCCGAATGGTCGTCCCAGGTCAGGACCTGCACGAGCTTGTTGGTCACGGGATCGCTGTGAAAGTAATTCGTGTTGGCGTCCGCCACAGGTGTGCCCCGCGTGTCCGTCACCAATCCCTTCACAAGAACGCCCCCCGCGAGATTGACACGGGGGAGCGTCGTGTCGGCGGCCACCGTGACGGGGGCGGATTCCTGGGCGACGAGCAGCGTGCATTTCTCGGGTTTGGTGTCGATGAGATAGGTGCCCGGCGACACGGCGACCGAGTAGGTGCCCGTGCCGTCGGTGCGATCGTGCGACAGATCGAGAACGATGCCGCTGACCGCATCGGCGACGTCGATGTTGACGTTGATGACCGGGTGTCCGGGTCCCGCCGTGTCATAGACCGTTCCGCTCAGGAGCACGCCCGTGGAGAGGGCCACCGCCGGGAGCGTCGTGTTCCCCGTGATCGGGACCGACAGACGGGACAGGACCAGATAGCGGGTCCCCAGCGGAGGGCCGTACCGGACGTCGTACAGGCCGCAGGGAATCGTCGGGACGACCACGCTGTAGTTGCCCGACAGATCCGTTTTGTCGCGCACGGTGAAGAAACGGTCGCTCGCGCCCGGGGGATAGAAATGGACGTACACGTTCGCCAGCCCGGTGCCGGCTGCATCCGTCACGCGCCCCGACACGATGATGCCGAACGGCAGCACAACGGTCGCGAGCGTCTTGCTCGAGGTGAGGTCGAAGTTGAGAATCCGTTGTGCCGCGAACAGGCTGCCCGATGGGGGAGTGATCTCCAGGTCGTAGATCCCCGCGTTGACGCCCGCCTGGAACGAGCCGGTGGACGACGTGACGTTGTTGATCGCACCGGCCACGACACCGGTGCAGGAGTCGACGAAATTGATCGTGACGTTGAAGATGCCACCGCCGTTCTGGTCGGTCACCTTGCCGGTCAGCGTCACCAGCGCGGCCGACGCCGGGGACGAGAGGAACAGCCAAAGACCCACCGGAACGATGACTCGACCGAACCTTCGCAGCTTCATGTCGCGATCCTTTCAAGCAGCAGCTGCTCCCTGCAAATGCGTGTGTACGGGCCGTTCTTGAGATACAGCGTGTCGTGCGTCCCCTCTTCGACGATGAGACCACTGTCAATCACCACAATCCGGTCGGCGCGCTGCACGGTGGAAATGCGATGCGCGATGACGAAGACCGTGCGTCCTTGCATCAAACGAAGCAGTGCCTCGCGGATGAGGCGGTCGGACTCGGCGTCGACCGCCGACGTCGCCTCGTCGAGGATGAGAATCGGCGGGTTGTTGATGATGGCCCGCGCCAGCGCAATCCTCTGGATCTGCCCCCCGCTCAGGCGCTGGCCGCGCTCGCCGACCTGCGTGCGAAAGCCCTCCGGCAGGGCGCTGATGAAGTCGAAGGCGTTGGCGACTTTCGCCGCCTGCCACACTTCCTCCTCGGTCGCAGCCGGGCGGCCGTAGCGGATGTTGTCCTCGATCGTCCCCGAAAACAGGAACGGCTCCTGGGTGACGATGCCGATCTGGCGCCGCAGCGAGGCCAGGGTCGCCTCGCGCAGGTCCTGGCCGTCGATCAGGACGCGCCCCCCGGCCGGATCGATGAAGCGCGGCAGGAGGCTCAGGAGCGTCGTCTTGCCCGAGCCGTTCGGCCCGACGAGCGCGACCACCTGCCCGCCCTCGATCTGGACGTTGATGCCCCGCAGCACAGGCACGCCCGGCACGTAGGAAAACCGCACGTCTTCGAAGAGCACGTCGCCGCGCGTCACCGTAAGTTCCCTCGCGCCGTCCCGCTCCTTGAGCGGGGTGGTCTCGTCCAGGAAGTCGAGGATGCGGTCGAGGGACACGCGCGCCGCCTGGTAGGTCTCGTTGGTGCGGGCCAGCCGGCGAAGCGGTGGGAAGAGCATGGCGGCCAGGGCGTAGAAGGCCATGAGCCCCCCCTTCGTCATGCGCTCGTTCAGGACGTCGTTGCCGCCAATCCACAGGATCAGGGCGCCGCCGATTGCCACCGCGACGTTGGCCAGGGCGGTCAGCTTGCCGCCGATCCGCGCCTTCTCGATCAGCCAGTCGCGCAGGCGCGCCGTCTGCGACTCGACCAGGGCTTCTTCCGCCGCTTCCTGGTGGTAGGCCTTGACGACCACGCGGCCGGCGATCTTCTCCTGGAGAGTGCCTGACAGCGCCACGCGCTCGTGCCGCGCCTTCCGGCCGGTGCGCCGCAGGGCCGGGCTGAACCGGACGAATGTGAGGGCGTAGAACGGCAGGACCGACATCACCACGAGCGCCAGCCGCCAGTTCAGGGCGAGGATGACGCAGGCGACTGTGGCGATCGTGATCCCGTCCATGAGGGCGCGCAGGAAGCCGTCGGTGATCATGTCGAGGACGGCGTTGATGTCCCCCATGAAGCGCAGCATGATCCGGCCGGTCGACGCGTTCTTGAAGAACGGCATCGACAAGGACTGGAGGTGCCGATAAAGGTCGAGCCGGAGCTCGTAGATCATTCTCTGGCCCATTTTTTCGCTGGCCGTGCGCTGGAAGTAAGTGAGGGTCCCCTTGACAAGAGCCAGGGCGACCAGGCTCGCGAAGATGACCAGCAGGAACTGCTGAGGCGGAAGGTCGAGCCCGAAAATGTGCAGGGACTCGTGGCGCCTGAGGACGGCGTCGATGACCTTCTTCAGGAAGAAGGGAAGGGGTACGTCGATGACGGACAGTGCGACGCTTAACAGAAGCGTCGCGCCGAACAGGACGCGGTGCGGCCGGGCGTACGGCAGAAGACGCCGTATCTCATCCCAGGCTCCCCACTCCTTCTGCGGCGAAGGGAGGGCGGAGGGAGTCTCGTTCACGACGCTCCCCGTCAGGCCACCGACGCCGGCGTCAGGACATCGTTCAGGGCCCCCGACAAGATCATCTCGCCGTTGAGGCACGGCACCCCGGTCGCCTGTCGCACTTCCTCCATTCCGAGGCGGCTGTTCGCCACGAATCCGCTGACGGCGCCGACCATGTAGCCCCACTCGCGCAGGCAGCGCACGCCGCTCTCGCACGACGGGCTTTCGGGAGCGGCGTACAGGACGACATCGATCGTCTCCCGGAACGACCGTTCCTCCAGGAGGATCCGCGTCTCGCGCTGGAAAATGCCATCGGCGATCTCATAGACGATGAACTCCGGCTGCTCCTCGAGAAGCATGTCGCGCAGATCGGAGGCCAGCGCCATGAGGTCGCGCGGGGGCAGGTTCGCGGTGGAGGGATGACCGGCGCAAGTGAAGTCGAGCACCCGCAGGGCGCCGGCGTCCTCCATCATGCCGATATCCTTGCGGCAGGCGGTCCCGGTGATCTTGGCGGCCGCCACGCTGCGCCCCCGGCCGCTCAGGCTGCGGATGACCTGGGAGGCGGTGGTCGTCTTGCCGGCGTTCATCGACGCGCCGACCACCAGGACGGTTCGCGGTCTGGGAGGAGAGGTCTGTCTCTTCGGTCGGAGGGCGAAGTCTTTGAGGTAGAGCGGCGTGCCCGTTCCGTTGGTGAGAGAGCCGATCCACTCGAGGGTGGTAGGGTCGGGCATCTTCTCGTTCTTGCTCGCGATGAAGCCGCACACCCCGCCCATGCTCAGGAGGTGGGCGGCCGGGCCGTGGGCGATCGGAAGTCCCTCGTACTGGTCGGTAGCGTAACGATAGGCCAGGCACCCGGCGATCACGTCGCCGGGGAAAAGGGTGAGCCTCCGGCCGTCCGTGCCCTCGACCTCCTTGTTCTTCCCGAGGGTCATGATGCGTGCAAGTACAAGCCGCCCGGGATCGGGCTCCGAGCTCAGCGGGGCGATCCCCCGCACCACCGATCGGTCCACGCGATGTGTCGTGTAGGTCCATTTGATCCGGATGTTGCCGAAGTATTCCATCGAAACCTCACCTCCGCTCGTCCCGGCACGGATCGCCGGGCGGACGGCATGAATGAATGTGTCTGCCTTCGGGAAGAACGAAGTGGCGTCGCAGTCTTATGCGATGGTCAGGCCACGATGCCGGGGAGCGGCAGGCAGGGAAGGACCGTGCCTTCGCGGGGGCGAGGGATGGAATGGCAGGGACCGGAACCATAATGCGTCAGGACGTCCGACGCGTCCGTCGAGCACGGGCGATCGGTCTGGATGTGCACCCGCAGCATCGCCAGGAAGTCCCCCACTGGCCGAATCTTGGGGGGCTCCTGCAGCGACCAGAACAACGTCTTGATCTTGGCGGCACGCCTCCCCTTCTTCATGTTGGAGTCGTCGTCCTGCGGGTCGGCGGCGGCCTGGCAGGGCTGCAGGTTCGACTCGTCGAACGCTTCGGCGAGCTGCGCGGCGGCGTCGACGTCGTCCTGCTCGTCCGCGGTCGCCCGCGCCGCAACGACCTCAGCGAGGGCGTGCTCGAGCCGCGCGCGTGCTTCCTCGCGACGCTTCTTGCGCTCGGCCCGGCGCAGGATCCTGGCGCGGTCGGCCGGGTCAGGATGGTGCCGTCTGAGGTGGTGCTCGCAGGTGGCGTGGCGGCTGTGAGTCCGATCGGGATCGAGGATGCGCGGCGAAGGCATCAGGAAGATGCCGAGCAGGATACAACTCGCGCTCGAACGAATGAGGCTCACGAGTCCTGTTCCTCGATGGGGTTGAAGGTACCCCCACCCATCACGGCGGTCAACAACCATTTTGAAACGAAATTCACGCAGGCTTTGCGGGGCTCGATGCCGCTACGAGGCCCCTGCGCCAGGTCGACGAGACGCGCAGGTTATTTTCCAGCGGCTCCGGAAGCAAGGTCCCGCGCGAGGCCAATCTTCTGGGTCGCGGCATCGATCCTTTCGACGACGGTCCGAAGGGCCAACTGCAAGGCCTCTGCGTCCCGGTCCCGAGTGGCCTGGACGACGGCCGGGAACGGCCACGAGGCGTAACCGGTCGTCAGTCCGGGGGCGTACAGCGTGTGCTGGAACCACGGGCGACCTGGAAGGCCGTTCTTGTCCAGGAAGGCGCGCTCGATCTGCACAATCGCGTCATTGAGTCGGGCCAGGGCGGCAGGGTCGGGAGGGGGGGAGGTCTCCTGCTGAAGCCGGTCGAGGAGGGCGTCGAGCTCGTTGGCGGCGGTCGTGAGCCGGTCGATCGCCTTCGCAATGGGCGAATAATCGGGCTGGAGCGCCGGCTTCTTGCGCGCTTCGACGGCGGCCTGCGATCCCGGCTCGACGGTGCCGGGTCCGCTGCGCGCCGCCTCCCAGATGCGCCGCTCGCGGACCGTTTCGCGGCGCAGAAGCTCCAGGTCGCGCGACAGGGCCCGCCCGTAGGCGCCGTAGCGCAGGGGCGCGACCTCGGCCGATCCCAGCCGCATGGCGAGAAGGCCGTACAGACGCGACGCGACCGTGTGGTAGAGGAACTCGGGGTCGCCGAAATGCTCCATCCAGAACAGGTCGTCGTAGATCGAATGGTAGACGCCGTACGGTCCTTCGAAGGAGAAGTCGGCGCTGGCGATCCCGGCGTGGTCGGCGAAGGCGGTGTAGTCCGAGCCGGATCCCAGGGGCTCGAGCTGCAGGTCGAAGACCGCCCCGTCCGGCCCGCAGGCCGGCTCGCTCTTCGCCCACTCGCGCTGCCGGCGCGAGCGCCAGGCTTCGAGGACTGAGCCGCCGCGGCGCGGGTCGTCGAGATCGCCGGCCGCCTCGACGATCAGGTCGCGCAACGACGGGATCCCGGAGACCTCCAGGTCGCCCCCCGTCACCGAGGAGTCGAGATTGATGTAGGCGACGGCGTTCTGCTGCAGCGCCTGCACGCGGTCCTCGACCCACTCGGTCGAACCGAGCAGGCCGTACTCCTCGCCGTCCCAGGAGGCCAGGAGGATCGTCCGCCGCGGCTTCCATCCGCCCTTCAGGGCGGCGGCCAGGCCGCGGGCGGTCTCGAGGAACGAGGCGGTCCCCGAGTTGGGGTCGACGGCGCCGTACGTCCATGCGTCGCGGTGGTTGCCGAGGACGACGAGCCTGTCGGGCTCGGCGGTTCCCGGGACAGTGGCGACCACGTCGTACAGGGGCCTTATGGCGTAATCCATCTCGACCGACATCTCGACCTCGGCGGGACCGGGCCCGAGGTGGTAGGCGAACGGAAGGCCGCCCTGCCAGTCGTCCGGCACACGGTCGCCGGCGAGCGCCTTCAGGATCTTCGACGCCTCGCCGTATGACAGCGGCAGCGACGGGATCTTCGGGATGCCGTTCATCTGCTCGCGTCCGATCCGCTTCGCCCCCTTGGTCGAGGCGTAGCCGGGCGTCGACGGGTCGCCCGGACCGGACGAGAGGAACTGCACCGAGCCTCGCTGGATGGCGGACGGCGGGCGCATCGGACCGTCCGGATAGACGTCCCCCTTCATGTAGCCGTCGTCGGCCGGGTCGCTGTAGATGATGACCCCCTTCGCGCCGCGCAGCTGCGCCTCCTTCACCTTGAGACCACGGAACACCTTCCCGTAACGCACCAGGGCGATCCGCCCCTCGACCGACAGGCCGAGCGACTCGAGCCGCTCGAAGTCCTCGTGCGTCCCGTAGTTGACGTACACCACCTGGCCGGCGGCCTTTCCCGCTGCGCCGTATCCGTGGAACGCCGGATAGGCGTCTTCACTGTAGGAGTCCTTGTCGCGCGGGTTCCCTTCTTCACGGAGCGACAGGGAGGCCGGCTCCGGTTTCAGGAGCTTGAGGCTGACGGCCGTCGGGAGGTTGAGCCAGATTTCGTACGGCACGAGCTCGGTCTTGAGTCCGAACTCCACGAGCCGGTCGCGCACGTACTCGGCGACCTTCTTCCCCTGCGGTGTTCCCGCCACGTGCGGCTCTTCGGTGAGGGCGTGCAGCCAGGCGCGCTCGCGCTCGGGCGTCGGCGTGGCCAGCATCTCCCTCTCGGCACGGCGCTCCGCCGCGACGCTTCCGGCGAGAAAGCCGAGCCGCGGCCGGGGCGCGTCGGTCTCGGCGGGCGCGCCGCCGGCGGACACGGTGGCTTGTGCCGCGGCCAGGAAGAGCGCGGCCAGCAACAGCGCGCCGCGCGCGGTGAGTCCACGGATCTGCGCAGGGGGCATCATCCCGTTTCTCCGAATGAGTTGTGGTGGAGCTTCGAACGCCCGGGAGCGTAACACGAAACGGCGGCCGGAGTTACGGTTGCCCCAGAAACTTGCGCCACGGCGCCCAGTAGTACTTCTCCCAGCCCTTGCTGACGTCTTCGAAGTCGTGGTCGGCGACGTTCACGTGCACCAGGTCGATCTGTCCGTACGCCCGGTCTCCGGAGAACGCCAGGATCAGAATCGAGTCGGCGTCCTTCTCCGTCCAGTGGCCGGCCCGCCAGGTCTGGACGATCAGGCGCTTCGGGATCACCGCCACGATGCGGCCCGAGAGCATGCCGTCGAAGGCGCGGAATTCGCTGCCGGGGGCCGCCGCGATCCGCACCGCCTGTCCCGTGATGGCGGCGTGTCGCCCGGGGTCGAGGTAGGAGTCGAACAACTCGTCGGCGGACTCAGGGAGGCGCACGCACTGCTGGATCGTCCCGGGCATCTCCTCACTCTATCAGAAACGGTTCTGAAGGACCGCCGCTCCACGCACGCGTCCCTCGCGCAGCGCCTCGAGCGCCTCGTTGGCTCGCTCCAGCGGGTAGGCCTCGACTTCGGTCCGCACGGGGACGAGGGGTGCCATCTTCAGGAATTCCTCCCCGTCGCGGCGCGTCAGGTTGGCGACCGAGCGGACGGAGCGCTCGCCCCAGAGGATGGAATAGGGGAACGAGGGAATGTCGCTCATGTGGATCCCGGCGCAGACGACCGTGCCTCCCTTGGACACCGCCTTCAGGGCCACGGGCACGAGCGCGCCGACGGGGGCGAAGATGATCGCCGCATCGAGCGCCTCGGGCGGGCTCTCGTCGGAGCCGCCGGCCCAGTCGGCACCGCACTCGAGGGCGAACCTCCGGCCCGCGTCGTCGCCGGGGCGCGTGAACGCGAACACGGTCCGTCCCTGATATCTCGCGACCTGCGAGACGATGTGCGCCGCCCCGCCGAATCCATACAGCCCCAGCCGCTTCGCGTCTCCCGCCGCCGCGAGCGACCGGTATCCGATCAGCCCCGCGCACAGGAGCGGGGCCGCCTGGAGATCCGCGTAGCCCTCCGGGATCCGGAAGCAGAAGCGCTCGTCGGCGAGCGTGTGCTCGGCGTACCCCCCATCGATGTCGTACCCGGTGAAGCGCGCCCCGTCGCACAGGTTCTCGCGATCGGATCGGCAGTAGTCGCAGACGCCGCAGGCGCCGCCCAGCCATGGCACACCGACACGGTCACCCTCCCGGAAACGCGCGGCCCCCGGACCGACGGCGGCCACCCTGCCGACGATCTCGTGACCGGGGACGAGCGGCAGCTTCGGATGCGGCAGCTCGCCGTCCATCACGTGGAGGTCGGTCCGGCAGACGGCGCAGGTGCTGACCTCCAATAGCACCTGGCCCGGTCCGGGGCGCGGCCGCGCGATCTCGGCCGCGCGCAGCGGCCGTCCCGGCGCGTCCAGGACCATCGCCCGCATCTTCCCGGCCTCCGTCGCCGTCACAGCCGGATCGGGCCGTTCACTCGAGGGTCTTCTCGTACACGTGCTGCGATTTGCCGATGACGTAGCCCCTGCCCTCGTAGAACGGCCGGGCCTCGACGCGCTTGACGTTGGAGCGCACCCGCATCGTCCTGTAGCCGCGTCCGACCGCCCAGGTCTCGGCGGCGGAAACGAGCGCCCGGCCGGCCCCCTTGCGGCGCGCGGTTCTGTCGACCACCAGTCCGGCCAGCTCGGCGTACGGGTCCGACACCAGGAAGACCCTCGCGATGACGTGCGTCCACCCGAGGATCCGGCCGTCCTCGTCTTCCGCGACGAAGACGGCCGACCCGGGATCGCCCGATACCGACTCGAATCGACTGCGAATCTGCGCCTCGGTCGAAGGGTAGCCCAGCTGTCCGGCGAGATCGGCGACCACCCGGGCGTCCCGTTCCGTCATGGGCCGCACGCGCACGCTCATCGAGGCGCCTGCGATGTCAGGGGGAGCATGCCGGCGATCCTATCGCAAGTACCCTCGGCCGTGGTCCGCCCGACCCCCAAGACGGGAAAACGCGCACGCCGGTCATCACACCGGCGTGCGCGTCCTACCCGAGGGCCAGACGATCGTCGGGGGCGTGGCGGAGGAACGCGCCGAGATCGTCCTGGTCACCGGGCCATGCGCTTAGAACCGGACGCCGACCCCCACAACCGCCTCGGTGTCGTTGGCCAGCACGACCTTCATCTGGCCGTAAGGACGGACGTCACCCTTCCGCCCGCCGACACCCAGCACCAGGTTCACGCCGGTGTCGGTCGTGTCGGATTGGCCGGGGGTGTTCCGGTCCCTGAAGATCAGGGTCGGCCCGGCGCCTGCCCAGACGGTGTACGGCTGCCCGCTGGGGAAGTCGTAGTGGAAGTCGAAGCTGAGCGCCGTCAAGTCGGAGGAGCCGGAGTCGGCGAAGGCGTGCTCGACGTTGGGGTTGCCGAACCAGCGCTGACCGGTCCCGACTGTGAACAGAGCCTCGGCGCCGAGAAACGGCTTGTCGTTCTCGGCGTAAGCGCCGCCCCTCACGCCGAAATCGGTCTTCGCCTGTCCCGGGGTGATCGACAGGGCCCCGGAGAGAACGCACGCGCTCGCGAACAACAGACCTCGCACGGCAGAGTACTTGCGGATCGTCATCATCTGGACCTCCTTTCCGTCAAATCAACCGCGGACCTGGAGCTGGTTCACGACGTGCTTGACGCCCTCGGTGTCGTGGGCGATGCGGGCGGCGAGCTGCCGCTCGGCTTGTGAGTCGACTTCACCCGCCAGGGTCACAGTCCCCCGGTCGGTGTGGACGGTGATGTGCGACGCCTTCACGCCGCGCTCGAAGGCGAGCGACAGCTTGATGGAGGCGCTGGTGGAGGCGTCGTGGACAGACTGGCTGAAGCTCTTGTCGGGTTCGTCCGGTCCGTCGCCGCCGCCCTGCGCGATGCTCAGCTGGTTGTCCACCTCCTTGACGCCGTCGGCGTTCTTGGCGATCTCGCCGGCGAGATCGCGGTGAACGTCGCTCGGCACGGTTCCGTGCAGCGTGACGACACCGTCGCGTGTGTCGACGTTGATGCGGAACGGATTGAGGTGGCCGTTGAAGAGATACGTGGTCTTGATGCGCATCGTGATCGAAGCGTCGTGCAGTGAATCGCCGGCGGTGCGCTCCACCTCGGCCTTCGAGTGCGCCTGTGAGCATCCGAGAGAAAGGATCGCAAGAAGCGCCGGCATCGTGAGCGTTCGAACGAGAAGTCGATGCATCATGGTCTCCTTTCCAGCGACACGAGACGAGCAAGGCCGGTGCCACCGGCGCTCAAACGGGCGATTCTTCGTCGCAAGTCACCGGGGCTCAGTCACCTGGAGATATGCGCGGGCGTCTCGCGTTCGTCCCGCGAGAGGGGCAAAGTGTCCTCCCCAGGGGACCTTCGGGAGACTTGGACCGGGGCGGGCGGGTGTTTACCGACCCCAGCGCCACACGAGGCCCGCGTTGGCCGCGATGCCGTCGAACTTGGCGTTCCTGTCGAAGGACGCGAGGCTGACGTGGGTCTCCATCTTCCTCCAGAGCGCCTCCACAAAGAACCGGGAGGCCGCGGAGCCGAGCTCGACGCCCGCCTGGCCGTAGATTCCGTTCTTGTCGTCAATCGAGCCCTGGTCGGAATCCAGGAAGTACCGGGTGACTCCCGCCCCGACGTAGGGCGTGAACGGGGAGGAAGGAAGAAAGTTGACGCGCAGGCCGGCGTCTACAGGCTTCGCCTTGACGTCGACCGACTGGCCGTTCACGTCGGTGGTGAAACTCGAATAGTAGGTCCCGTGGAAGTCGAGCTCGAGGAACTTCACGAAGGAGAACCCGATCCGTCCGCCTCCACCCGCGCTGTTGTCGGCCTGGTCTGAATTCCAGTAGGAGCCGTAAACACCGAGACTGCCCGCCAGAGCCGGAGCGCACAGAAACGCCGTCGCGGCGATCGCCGTCACCATCATCTTCCATTTCATGGGCACCTCCCTCAACGAGACAGTGCCCCACCCAGACCGGCTGAAAATGCGGTCACACGCTATCGCAGGATCGGGACGACGGCAAATGCGAGGCGCCCCCGCCGCGCGTCACTTCTTCGGTCTCGGCAACGCGGCGCTGCGTGTCCTCGCGTGGTTCGTCTGGGCGTACAAGCGGTTCCTGACCGGCGAGATGCGCCGGAAAACGGAGAAGAATCGCCGATGGAGCACGACCCCCGAGCGATGAGACGCGTCCACGTCCTGCCGTGGCAAGCGGCGCTCCTCGCGGCGCTGGCGTGCGGCGCCACGCTCGCCCCGGCCCGGGCCGCCACCCCGCCGGGGAAGATGATCGTGCAGTGGGACCACATCATCGATTCGAACGACAAAACGTTCGAGGACTTCTGGGGATACCTGTCCTACAACAGCGTTCAATAGGTCGCGACGATCGGCTCGCCCCGAACGGCAGGAGGAGGAATCATCGGAACCGCCACCCAGACCACGCCGGTCGCGGTGACGAGTGCGAGACTCACCGCGGCGAGGCGCGTCAGGCGGTTCATGAAGCGGCGACGGTCAGCGACCAGCCTGGTACTTGAAGGACACCTTCACCTTGGCCCTGTAGGCCTTGATCTTCCCGTTGTCGATTTGCAGGTCGAGCGTCGTCACCTCCGCGATCCGCAGGTCGCGCAGGCTCTTGGAGGCCATGCTGACAGCGGCCATCGCCGCCTTCTCCCACGATTCCGTGCTGGTCCCCACGAGCTCGATGATCTTGTAGACGCTCTCGGCCATCGGATCCTCCTTGTCATGAAGTCGAACGGGTCCGTTCCGCCAGGTAATGCTGCCACATCATCCTCGCCGCCACCGATCGGTAGGGGCGCCAGGCGTCGGCGAGGCGCGCGACGCGCTCCGGCGACGCGCGGCCGCGCAGCCGCTTCACCCTGCGCACCGCGTGCACCAGCGCGATGTCCCCCGCCGGCCAGATGTCCGGGCGACGCAGCGCCATCAAAAGATAGATATCGGCCGTCCAGGGCCCCACGCCCTTGAGCCGCGTCAGGGTAAGGGCGACGTCCGCGTCGTCCATGCGCGCGACGGTCTTCAGATTGAGACTCCCGCCGCTCACCGCCTCGGCGACATGAAGGCAGTACGCCGCCTTCTGCCGGGTCACGCCGAGCGAGCGCAGGCGGGCGGTCCCCATCTCGACGAATCGCGCGGGCGTGAACGGCACCACGCCCCGCGCGAGCCGCCGGAAGATCGCCCGGGCCGAGGCCAGCGAGACCTGCTGCTCCAGGATGATCCGCACGAGCGTCGCGAAGCCCGGACGCCGCCCCCACAGCGGAGGCGGACCATGGGTCTTCAAGATACGCCGGAGATCCCGATCCCGTCCGGCCAGATGGCGCGCCGCCTCCGGAAGGTCGCGCCTGGTCAGCGTCGCGGGTCGCGGGGCGCTGTTGGCCATGTCGATCAGGCGCCGCTCTTCTTCCGCACCGGCGGCTCGTAGGCCTTGCCGGGCGTCCCTCCCAGGGCGAGGATCGTCACCCCCGCGGCACCCGGGACGATCCGGCGCTTCTGCTCGGCGCCGACACGGACGAGCGTGCCGGGAAGGAGATCCCAGGACCCTTCCGCGGCCGTCAGGCGCGCGCTGCCCTGGAGGACCACGTAGACCTCTTCCTGCCCTTCCTTGGAGTGATTGTGCTCGGGGTAGTCCGCCCAGTTGGGCGGCAGACGCAGGACGTTCATGCCGAACGACGTGACACCGAGTCCGCGTCCGGCGTACAGGAACTGCGCCTGGTAGCTGTCGAGCTCCTCGAACCGCTTGAAGGTGACGTCGGCCATGGTTCCTCCTCGTGACCGCATTCTACCCGGATCGACTGCCGGGTCGACCCTCGCGTCCCGCGAGGGTGAGCGCGACTCCTCCGAGGATCAGGATCGCCGCCGCGGCCAACCGCGGCGACACGCTCTCGCCCAGGACCATCACGCCCCCTGCCGCGGCCAGCGCCGGCACCGACAGCTGCACCGTCGCGGCGCGGGACGCGCTCAATCCCTTCAAAGCGGCGTACCAGAGGACGTAGCCGAGACCGGAGGCGACGACCCCCGAGGCCAGGGCCAGGAGGATGCCACCCGGGCTCGCATGCAGATGACGGGCGGAGAGCAGGCTGACCGTCACGGCGAAGGGGATCGAGCGGATGAAGTTGCCGGTCGTCTCGGGCAGCGGACCGGCGGGGCCGCGGCCCCGCAGAGAATAGATCCCCCAGGAGATCCCGCCGACAGTCATGAGCATGGCGCCGCCCGGGGAAGGGGCCCGCAGCCCCGGAAGCACCAGGATCACCAGGCCCGCCACCGCAAGCGCGAGGCCGACCCAGTGCCGGGGGCGTGGACGCTCCCCCGACCCGATCGCGGCCAGGAGCATGGTCGCCTGGACCGACCCGAACAGGATGAGCGCCCCCGTCCCGGCCCCCAGGCTCGTGTAGGCGAACGAGAACGGGATGGCGTAGAGGAAGAGCAGGGCGGCCGATCCCCAGTTTCCACCGACCCGGAGCGGCCGGCCGCGCATCCCCAGGGACAGCAGGACCAGGGCGACGGCCCCCGACGCCAGGCGAATGGTCGAGAAGCTCGCCGCGTCGATCTCCGCGCGGCCGAGGGCCAGCCGGCAGAGCACCGAGTTCGCCGCGAATGCGACGAGCGCCGACGCCGTGCAGAGGACCGTGGTGCCCGAGGGACCCCCGCCCCGCGCCGACGTCACCGGCCTCCCGTCACTTGAGAAGAGAGGCGAGCGCCGTCTCGGCCTCGGAGTGCAGCGTCGGGGGGGCGCCGTAATACGTCGCGACGGCGTGCCCCTCGCCGTCGAACAGCAGGAGCGTCGGCACGGCGCTCACGTCGCCGAACGCGCGCACGACCTCGGGTGTGCCGATCGCGAACACGAACGGCAGCTTGAGCTCGGACACGAGCTTGCGCACGTCCGGCTCCTCGGACTGCACGGAGATCGCCACGACCGCGAGGCGGTCCCCATGACGCTTCTTGAGATCTCCGAGCCAGGCGAGAGTGCCGCGGCAGGGAGGACACCAGGTGGCCCAGAGCTCGACCACCACCGGCCGTCCCGCCAGTGTGGACCGGTCCACGGATCTGCCGTCGAGGTCGGTGATTGTCACGGCCGGCCATTCGGCGATCGCGGCCGCGGGCGCGGGGGCCGCCGCGGCGCGGGCGGCGTCCTTGTCCCCTTCCAGGACCAGCCGGATCATGCGCGACAGATCGGCCCGGAAGCGTTCGCGGGCCGCAGCGCTCTTGAGCGGCGCGTACCGACCCCCCACCTCGGCCGCCCCCTTGCCGTAGAAGCCGAAATCGTCGGGCGTGGCCGCCAGGACGTCGTCGACGAAGATCGCCGGGTAGCGCGTGACCCCGAAGCGCTTCGCCAGCTTCGAGTCTCCGTAGTTCTCCGACACGAACCGCACCTTCCCCCCGAATTCCTGCACCACGCTCTGCGCCAGCAGACCTGCCGGGTCGGAGATGTTTCAGGTGTACGGCCAGCGGACGAGGGTGACCGTGGCGCGCGGGGCTGTCTTCGGCGCCTCCGGAATCGCCGGCTCGAGCGCCGCGAAGTAGCGCGGCAGCACGTCCGCGACGATTGGAGTTGGCGACGATGAACTCGCGGTGCCTGTCGATCGACACGGGCGGTCTGTAGACGGCGAGGAGATCGTGCTGCAGAGAGTCGATCTCCCGCTGCAGCGCGCGCAGCCTCGGCGCCGCTCCGGCCGTCGGCGCGGCGAGGGAGCGGCAGAAGGCCGCGAACTCCTTCTGCGCCTGCGCCGACGCCAGGTAGAAGAAGCCGAAGTCCGGCATGGTGTTGCGCCCGTACTCGAGACTCGACTCGTAGAAGGCGCGCACCTGGGGAAGGGCCACCTCGCCCACGGCCCGCACGGCCGCGGGGCGCACGCCGTCCAGAGCACCGGCCGAGGGACCGCGCAGGTCGGCCTTCAACGCCTTCCCGAGGCGCGCCCACTCCGCCTCGAAGCCGGCGTCGTCCTTGCGCTCCCGGGGCGACCGTCGTTCCAGGGACTCCGAAGCGGCCAGATTCACGCGCACGGCGGCGAGACGCTGCAGCGCCAGCCAGCGACGGCCGTCGTGCAGCGCCTTGTCGGCGCGCTCGAGCATCGGCGCGCTGGCGTCCTTCACCTGGACCCAGAACTCGTCCGTGGACGTGTTGTTCTTCAGAAAGACGGACCAGCGCGCGATCTCGGCTGCGAGCGGGTCGGCGGACGGGTCGGCGGTTGCGGCGCCGGCCCGGGGATGCGCCAGCGCCAGGGCGACCAGGAGGGCGCATACTCCTGAGGAAACGGCTCGAATGTTCATGACAGGGTTCTCGGGATTGCGAAGGCTTCCCTCGGCAGGGAGGGAAGAGCGTCACCGGGAGTGACGCCCTAGGATAGCCCAAGAACCGAGTCCGGGATGCGGAGGCCCTGCTTGAAGCGCATCCGGATGTCCTTCACCTTCTCGAAATCGGCCAGCGGGTCGCCTCCCAGGACCAGGAAGCTCGCCTCGTATCCTTCCTGGAGATGCCCGATCTTCCGCTTCGGGAAGATCGTCTCGGCGGTCGTCTCGCACCAGGCCTTGAGGAGGGCGCGGTTGTCGAGGACGTTCAGGGTGTGCACGTTCAGCGCTTCGGCGAGGGCGGTGACTCCGTAAACGTCCGGGCCGAGCGCGATCTTGACGCCCGCGTCGCGCAGCAGCCGCAGATTCCCCGCCTGGATTTCCCTCGCCGTCTCCAGGTGCGCGGCCTCCTCGGGCTTGGCCATCTCCGCCGCGGCTACGTAGGTCGTCGTGACCACGACGACACCCTGGCGCGCCGCCTGCGCGGCGTCCTGCGCCGTGATCGGGAACCACTCCGGGTGCTCGCGTGTCGGGAAGTATCCGGGCATGTGGTTGATCTCGTCCACCCCCGCCGCCAGCGCGTTGCGGAAATCGACCGCCGTCTCGATGTGGCAGGACACGCGCAGGTGATCGGCGTGGGCCCGATCGACGATCGAGCGCAGGACCTTCGGGTCGAGTCCCCGGTGGCCGTAGTAGGCCGGGTCGTTCCGCCTCGTCTCGAACTCCTCGGAATAGAGCAGGTGACCCTTGATGAAATCGGGAGCGCCGGCCATGATCATCGGCCACTTCTTCTGGAGATCCGCGTCGTTGTCGATGATGACGTAACCGAGATTTTCGAACGTCCCGTCGGGTCCCGGGGTCTTCACCTTCCTGAGGTACTCCTCGTACAGTCTGACGGGATGCCCCCCCGAGGCGGTGATTCCCGCGTTCGCGAACACCACGTCGACGCCGTCCGGCCGGTTGATCTTGTCCTTGATCTTGCCGGTGTCGCGCGCGATGCTGGCCGGGTTCTTGGCATAGAAGATCCCGTCCCGAAGGTACTGCCGGAGGATGTTGTCGATGTCGTGCGGCCCGGCGATGTAGTGGTTGTGCGCGTCGCCGAACGGCGGCACGACGTAGCCGTCCTTCAAGTCGACCACCTCGTCGACAGCCGCCGGCGCCTTGACGGTCAGCACGTCTCCGGAGGCGTAGAAGACCCGGCGCCTGAACACCGTCCCGTCGAACCATCTCCCGTTGACGAGCTTGCAGACCTTGTCCTTGACGGGGGAGGGGAGGGCTTGCGGCTGCGGCGCCTCCGCGCGCGAGGCGGTGAGGGCAAGCGCCAGCGTCAGGCCGGCGACGGAAAACATCCGTGCGCTCCCGTTCATGAAAGGAGTCTGTCCACGACCTGCTCGACGTGCAACCGCGTGGTGTCGAGGAACGGGACACCGGGCACCTCGGCTCCGCGCATCAGCAAGGGGAGCTCGGTCCCGCCCAGGATCAGTCCCTTGATCCCGTCCTCCTCCGCGAGCCGCCGGGCGATGGACAGGAACGTGTCCCGCGTCGGCTGGGTGAAGTGGCCGTTCACCAGCTCGTTCATGTACCGGTCGTGGATGAACGCCTGCTCATCGGGCGCGGGCGTCACCAGGCGGATGCCGGCGGCCTCGAACACGTCGGGATAGAACCGCCCCTGCATCGTAAAGCGCGTGCCGAGAAGACCGACGGTCCTCAGCCCCAGGGACCGCGCGGCGTCGCGGGTCGCCTCCACGATGCTGAGCAGCGGCAGGGGCGAGCGCCGCCGCAGATCGTCGAACACGATGTGGGGGGTGTTGGCGGCCAGCAGGCCGAAGTCGGCCCCCGCCTGCGTCAGCCTTCTGAGCTCACCGAGCAGGAAATCGGCCACCGCCGCGAGCGCGCCGTCCGTGATCAGATCCACGAGCCGCTTCAGATCGATGCTGTTGATGAGGATCGAAGGGTAGCGGCCGTCCCTGGTGCGTTCGCGGCAGGAGGCGATGATCAGGCGGTAGTAGTCGATGGTCGATTCCGGCCCGATCCCGCCGATGATCCCGGCGGTCTTCAAGGGCAGGCCAGAATCGAGGTGTCCTGCTGGCTCGTGCCGTAGGTGCCTGCCCCGCACGAGTTCTCTCCGCGCGCCAGATACCAGTACGCCTCACCGAGCGGGGGAGCCGGCCGGGTATCGGAGAACGACGTGCCTCCGCCCTCCAGCACGCAGGCGGCAGCGGAGAAGTTCAAGGACCCTACGGACAGAATCGCGCCCGAGACCAGGTCGTACACGGTCTCGGGACCGACCAGGGTGCCCTGGCTGTCCCACGCCAGGCCGGTCGGACCCGCTCCCTCCACGGACAGATTGGTGACTGCCTCGGGCGCGGTCCAGACGAAGGGATTGTTGTCGTTGCAGTCGTCCCCACCGCAAAGCAAAGCGTGGTGTCCGTCGCCGTCCGCGTCCAGGACACCACTTCCGCGGCAGACGCCCGCCTGGCAGGTGTCGGCCTGCGTGCACGGATTGCCGTCGTCGCATCCCGCGCCGTCGCCGATCACCGCGGCCGAAGTGAACGAGGCGTCCGAGGTGCATCCGCCCACCGTGACGCGCACACTGTAGGTGCCCGAGGCGGCGGTCGTGGCCCCTGGGATCGACGGGTTCTGCGCGCTCGAAGTGAAGCCGTTCGGACCGGTCCAGCTGTAGGTGGCGCCGGCGACCGTCGCGGCCGACAACTGCAGGGTCGCCCCGGCGCAGATCGGACCGTTGTTCGACGCGGCCGGTGCGGAGGCGCCGTTGACCGTCAGGAGGCCGACTCCGGTCGACGACTGTCCGTCGGGGTTGGTCAGGGTGACGTCATGGACGCCGGGCGCTGCTCCGAGGGTCGAGAGGTTCAGCGCGACGCGCGTGGGGTCCGTGAACGTGACTCGGTTGACCCCGACACCACCGCTCACCGCGGCCGAGAGGCGGTTGGGGTAGCCCGGACCGCCGGCGTCGGCCCCCGGGTCGAAGAACTCCGAGCCGGCCGAGGACACGCCGGCGATGGTGACGTCGACCGCGCCTTGACCCGCGCAGATACTCGAGGGGACCGCGCTCGTGGGCGAGGCGGGCGGCGGCGCCTTGAGCTGCACGACCTGGACCCCCCAGGAATTGGTCGCGTCGCACCACTCCTGGAACGTCCAGAGCGTCATGTCGTCGGTGGGATCGACGACGGTGTGCGAGTAGTCGCCCCAGCGCTGGCCGTCGACGTTCTGCTGGTTGTAGGCGCTCGAGGAGATCTGCGCCAGGGCGGCCGACTTGATCGTGCCGAGGGCATCGGTCCGGAGGCGGCCGGCCGTCGCGACGCCTGCGAAATCATTCGCGCTCGCGTAACTGGAACCGAGGGCCATGTGTCCCTGACCGCTCGCCGCCACCGAGTCGATCCAGAAGCCGCGGGGGTTGGTGGATGCCGTGTCGAAGAGCGTGCCGGCCTGGCTGAGCGTCGGTGTCCCGTCGAGGTTCGTGATCTCGTACCAGCGCGAACCGTTCCGGACGCCGTGCGTGGACGCGACCCCGCTGGCATTCACCCCGATGTTGTGGGCCGTCCAGAGGCTCGTGGCGCCGGTGATCTTGTTCTTGTGGATCGATGCCGCGAACAGCCGGTCGTCCAGGGCGTCGAGTCTGCGGTTGTTGGCCGATCCCTTGACGACCTGCGGGATCGGGAAGTCCGTCGTCGGGATGGTGAGAAGGATGTTGCCGGAGATCGAGGGGACGCCGCCAGGATTGGTCACGCGCCGGATGTCGATCTGGCTGAAGAACACGGTGTCGACTCCGATGAAGAACCCCTGATTCGCTGCCGGATCGTCGTTCTCGACGCCGCGCGGGGCGAAAGGTCCCGGTGCCGCAGTGGTCCCCCCGGCCATCTGACGGAAGGGCGTGACGGTCAGGGTCCCGGCCAGGAGCGCGGCTTTGTTGACGACGTATCCCGTCGTCCCCAGGAAGCTCGTCCCCGCGGCATTGAAGACGTCCACGCCGATGTAGAGGGCGGACCGATCGATCCCGAGACTGTCGTAGTCCGCGAAACCTCCTGTATCGCTGTTGGGCGTGGTCCCGACGATATCGTGCTGGAACGAGAAGAAGGTGAAGCTGGAGGACGAGGAGATCGTCGGGCCAGAGCTGACGGCGATCAGGACCTTGTTCGGAGTCGTGAAAGTCAATTCGGTGACGAACCAGCGGCCGGATAGCCTGTCGTAGCGCACCTGGGGGTCAGTGACGTCCGATCCGCCGGTCACGGAGGCGAAGAAGATGCCGTCGGTCACGTTGAGCCCGCCGAGGGTCCCCGTCTTGTCGAACACCTTGATGCGGCCGTTGGCTGCTACCAGGATCTGGGTCGGACCGACGTCCCCTACGGTGTCCGGCGGGATGAACTGGGATTCGTGCGGGGAGAGGAGGGAGATCGCCTTGAAGTTGGTCCCGACGACCTGGGGCGCTAGCGGCGCCACGGCCTCCGACATGAGGGGAGCGGACTGACTCGGGGGCGGCCATTGCGACACGGGGGGGGCCTCCGGGTTCTCCCTGATCGGACCGGGCCGGCCGGCCGGCTCCTCCCTCAGACGGGGGAAAGCGAGGATCTTCGGGGCCAGGGCCTCGCGCTCCATGATATCCGCGACCATCTCACGGACCCCCGGTCCCCCCGCCCAGGGGACCCCTGCCGTTTCGCCCGGCTCGACCCTTGCGCGTCCGACGGACCCGTCCTGGGCCAAGGACGACCCCAGGGCGACCGCTGCGGCAAGAATTCCGGCGAGAGCGGAGCGTGCGGGGGGCGAGGGCATGGTCCATGAATCTTACGACGAGACCCACCGCCCTGCAATGCCGATCTCTCAAGATCGCCGTGAGATGCCGACGTCCGCCTCACTCCCGCCAGGTCCACCCGCGCAGCGCGTAATACTTGCGGCGCGGCGTGGCGTGCACGGGATCGATGCCGTGGCGCCGGCACCACATGAAGTGGACCGTCAATCCGCCGGCGGCCGCGAGGGCCGGGACGATCAGGGCCCAGTGACCGATGATGCGCGTCAGGCCCAGAGTGACACCCACCACGAGGCCCCACTTCACGATCCTGCGCCACGCGGGAGTCTCCACCTCGAAGACCGAGAAGAGGGATGTCCCCAGGATGGCGACCGCAAGAAGTACGAAGAGATCCAGCGCGATGCCCATGGTCATGTCTCGCGATTCTTGCCCGTGAAGAATCGACGCGGCCGTCCCGTGCAGAGATACACGATGATGGCGCCGGCAATCGGTATGCCGATGGCGGCGCGGCGCTCCGTTCCCAGCGTCACGTTCAGGATGTCCCCCAGGAGGTTGACCGTCAGCAGCCCCAGCGCGGCCGCCGCGCAGGCCGCAGACACGCCAGCCAGGAGGGCGATCGTCCCGGTGCCCAGCCGGGTGAACCCTTCATGGGCCCTCGGATTCAGGCGCCACATCGGTTCGAGCGCGCCGCTGGGAACCAGGAGCGACACCAGGGACAGGAGAGCAATCGCCGCCCCCGCGGCGAAGAAGACGCTCAGGGCGGTGACGCCCGCCGGCCCGGGCCGACGCCCTTCCGGAGGTGTCAATGGTTCGACGCGCCGCCCGGCGGTTGGCCTCCGGCGACGAAGCCGAGCGCGGCCACCTACTTGACCCTCGACGGGCGGGTGATCTGCGCCGATACCGCCTTCCACTCGTCGCCCGTGTGCACGTACACATCCACGTAGCGACTCATACCGGGGACACCGTCCTTGGTCTTCCACGAACCGGTCGCGCGCACGAGGGCCACGTCCCCGTAAAACCGCACGTCGACCTCGTCGAGCCGATACTCGGCCAGGTCCGACCCCTGGGCCGTCATCCGCAGGAAGGCGGGCTTGTCGAGAACCGATCCGTCGGATTCGATGCAGACGAACTCATCGGCCAGGTGGGATCGGTACCACTCGACGTCTCCCGCCAGGGATGCCGCCACGTACTCCTCGTTCAATCGGCGCAGCTGTTGATCCTGAGACACGGAATCCTCCCGATCAATCATAGTGCTTGATCTGCGCCCAGGTCTCGGCGATCGGCGCGCGTAGCCCGCGGCACACCCACACGGGACGCCCGTTCTCGCAGGGCATGCAGCGTCCGCAGTCGATGGTCGCGGCGCGCTCGACCGCCTCGAACCGGGCGTCCAGCCGGTCCTCTTCGCCGCCGACCACGATCAGGACGCGTCCATCCCAGCCGCGCGGACCCCAGAGCCAGTAGTTGTTGTGGGCGCTGATCGCCGGCGGGAGGCCCTGCCTCCGGCCCAGCAGGTCGAGAGCGCCGGCGACGCCGTAGTCGGGGGCGAAGATCCGCGCCGCGGTCGCGTCCTGGGCCGGCAGACGTCGGTAGACGTCTGCGATCGTTCCGACGATCGCGTCCCAGCCCTGCATGTCGGCATAGAACTGTCCCAGCTCTCCGAGCTCCTTGCGCTCCTCGGTCGAGGGCCGCTCGCCGAGCGCGCGCGAGCAGCGGATATAGGTGTCGACCGGCAGGAGAGGCAGCGCGAGCGGGGCGGTCACGGCCCCGGCGACGATCAACAGGACGACCGCGACCGGGCGCAGCCAGGCGAGGCCACCCATCCAGAGCGGCAGGGTCAGCGGATGCACCATCCTGATCTGACCGATCAGGAAGTCGAGCGGCGCGACCGCGACCATCTTGTCGGTCGTGGCGTTGTGGATGAACTCCAGGGTCGGCCAGCCGTGTCGCACCTGCCAGAACAGGTAGGGAGAGAAGAGGACCACGGCGATGGCTCCGCACAGCCAGGGCCAGCGCGTCGCCAGCCAGCGCCGCTGAGGGGTGGCGACGAGCCCCGCCAGCAAACCGGCCCCCGGCCACAGGACGCTGATCTTGTTGGCGAGCCCCAGACCCAGGACCAGACCCAGAAGCAGCCAGAGCCGCGGGTCCGCGCCGTCGATCAGGCGGATGAGCAGGAAAACGGCGAGCGCCCAGAAGAAGATGTCGAACGCGTTCATCGAGTAGAAGTGATTGAGCGCGAGATATTCCGGGGCGATCAGCGCTCCGGTCATCGCCAGCGCGACCGCCCAGCGCCCGCCGCCGAGCGCCCGCGCCATCAGACCCGCGAGCGCCACCGTCGCCGCCCCGAGCACCGCCGGCAGCAGGCGCAGGGCGGGACGCGAATCACCGAGCAGATGCCTGACGGCCCACAGGAAGAGGATCGACAGCGACGGATGATCGACGTACCCCGGCGCGAGGTGCTCGGTGCAGGCGAGGTAGTAGAACTCGTCCCGGAAGTAGCCGTAGCCCGTGCTGGTGGCGAGATGCAACAGCAGCTTGGCGAGGGCGAACAACCCGATCAGGCGTAATCGGCTCATGCGGCGGTGCGAGCGCACGCCTCTGTCGTCTATCGCCCCAGCAGGATCAAAGCGCCGGCAGCCGCCGCGAGGATGGACATGAGAGTCCCGAGCGCCGAAAAGCCACGATTCAGCAGCGGCATCAGCCCCGTCAAAATGAGCCAGACGCCCAACAAGAGCATGCCGAGATTCTTGGTCAGTTTCATCGGGCGGCCCCCTTCTCAAGCGCTCAGTGTTTGTCCGTCTGTGCTTTCGCGCGCCTTTGCATCTCCTCGAGCGACACGTCCTCGACGTGGGTCGAAATCGACCACACGTGTCCGAACGGATCGATCAGCGTACCGGTCCGATCCCCGTAGAACTGATCGGCGACGGGCCTCATGACCTTCCCGCCGGCCGCTATCGCCCGCTCGAACCAGCGGTCGACGTCCTCCACGTACAGGAGAATGCTCACGGGCGAACCGCCGAGCGACCCCGGGCCGCGGTACCCCATGTCGGGGTGCTCGTCGGCCAGCATGATGACGGAGTCGCCGATCCGGATCTCGGCGTGTCCGATCTGTCCGTCCGGGGCGGCGAAACGCATCGTCTCGCGCGCGCCGAACGCCTTCTTGTAGAACTCGAGCGCCTGCGCGGCGCCCTTGACGATCAGGTACGGTGTCGCGGTGTGATGACCTTCGCTCTCCTACGCCGACTTGTTGGACTTCCCCTCCATCAGGGTCTGCCAGGCGCCGTCCTCGCCGAGGATCTCCCATTTGAAGGTGTAGCTCGTCGGTGAGATCTCCTCGATCGTGTAGCGCGACTTCACCATCTTGCCGCCCATCTTCGCCTCGTCGTCGTAGACCCAGCCGTCCTGCACAGTGCCGCGCGGCACCGTGGCCATGTCCATCGGACCGTTGTTGACCGCATAGTAGGTGTAGGCCTTTTCTTCCGTGCTATAGCCCAGGATGCCCAGCGCCTTCGTCGGCCCCATCGGACCCTTTCCCTCGGAGCGGCAGACCACGGCGAAACCGCCGTCGAACCACTCGCAGGTGTCATGGTTCGTCATCCTGCCGTCGGGCATGAAGGGACTGGGCTTCATCTCCGCTTCGGCGGTCCACTTGCCGACGAAATATCCGAGCCTCTTGTGCTCGGGCCCGGGCTTGGGCTTTTCGCCCGGCGCCTGCGCGAGCGCCAGCCCGGACGACAGGACGAGACAGACGGCGAACTGGAGGGCCCGGGTTCTCATGTCTCACCTCCTTGGATGAAGCGGGATCCTAGCACCGCAGGGGGAAGACCGATCCTCCGATGAACCGGGGCTCTCGTCCGGCACCAGGGGAGGGGCCGAGTAGCGGGGGTCGGTGACGAACGACCCGTCGGTCAGGCTCTTCAGGAATTCGACGAGGTCGGTCTTGCCGCGAGCATCCAGATCGAACCCCCGTATGAGATCGCTTTTCCGCGGACTGTCGCGGCCGTCACCGGCGAGAGGACCGTCCGGGATGAGGCGGCCCCCCCGGGCGTACTGTTCGATCACGTCACTCAGCGTCGCGATGCTCCCGTCGTGCATGTAGGGCGCCGTCAGCCCGATGTTGCGGAGCGTGGGGGCCCGGAAGCGGCCCATGTCTTCCATGCGGCCCGTGATCCCGTAGAGTCCCGGGTTGTCGCCGGGATAGTTCCCGGCGCCCCCCAGGTTGTACAGACCGTTGTTGTGGAACGTGGCCGGGATCGGTCGGGCGCCTTCGAAGGCGATCGGCCCCGAGAAGGTGAACCCTCCGTGGCAGCGCGAGCAGTTCAGGCGCGCCGAGAAGAACAATCGCATGCCGCGCCGCGCCGACTCGGACAAAGCACCGGCGTCGTCGCGGTAGAGGAGGCGGTCGTAAGGGGAATCGCCGGAGAGCAGCGTCCTCTCGAAAGAGGCGAGGGCACGGGTGACGTTCGCCAGGCTCACCGGGTCCGGGTCCTCAGGGAAGGCCGCGGAGAACATCCGGGGATAGTCGCGGTTCGCCCGGAGGCGGCGCAGGACTTCATCCTCGCGTCCGGAGAGGCCGAGCTCCACCGGATGCTCGTTGAACATCGGAATGCGGGCCTGGTCCTCGAGCCGGGTGAGGCGCGGATCGCCCCAGGTCAGCGTGGCGGCGTAGGCGACGTTGGCGAGGCTCATCGCGCTGCGGGGATGCGCCTCGCCGGTGGAACCGACGGCGCGGGCGCGCCCGTCGGTGAAGGCGAGCTCCTGGCGGTGGCAGGAGGAGCAGGCCTGCCTGCCGTTCCCCGACAGGGAGCGGTCATAGAAAAGATGCCGGCCCAGCTCGACCTTGGCCGAGGTCATCGGGTTGTCTGCGGGGATCTTGGGTACCGGGAACCCGGCCGGAAGCCGCCATTCGTAGGGCGGAGGCGGGGGAGGCACCGCCTGGGCTACCACCGCCGCTGTTGCAGCTCCGATACGCTCGGGGTCTGACCGGCGAGCTCGGCCCGCTGATCCACCCAGTGGGAAAATTCCTGGATCGCGTCCGGAGTCATCGTGCCCGGCTCCGCCCGGCGCTTCTCGACCCACCCCTTCATCGCCGCGATCAGCTCGTCGGCCCGGCCTCGATCGCTCGGGAAGAGCGCCATATAGGCCTTCTTGGCATCCTCCACACGGTCGAGCGCCAGGTACGCCTCACCCCGGTACTCGAGCGCGGGGGAGTAGGTCGGCGCCAGGGAGATCGCATGGTCGTAGGTCTCGAGCGCGGCGGCGTAATCCCCCGTCTTCCGCAGGGCGAACCCCAGGTCGCTGTAGGCCTGGTAGAACCTGGGGTCCTTCACGGTCGCCGTCCGGAACTGGGAGATCGCCTTCTCGAACTCCTGCTGCGCCTTCTTTTCGAGCTTCGTCCGATCCTTGTCCTTGGTCGCCTGGGCCGCCTCTTTCTGAAGGGCCAGCCCCTTGTCCCGCAGCTTGAGGCCGGCGTTGTAGTGGTCCGCGGCCTCCTCGGCCGGCGTTTTCCGGGGCGCGGACGGCATGGACGAAGTGCCGCCGGAGCGCGGCATGGGTGACCCGCCCGAGGCCCGCACCTCCGCGGGAAGGAACGCCAGGGACACTCCGACCAGCACCGCAATACCCAGGATCCTCTTCACGGTGATCCTCCATTGAGATCGCACCAGAGTAGCAGATCGGCGTGGCGGGGGACAGCATGGAGACCGGCACCTGTGGAGACCGGCGCCCCATCCTCAATCCGGTTTGCTCTCGTGACGCGCGAGCCGGGTGATGAGATGCGTCTTCACGTCCGGCCATTCGGCGGCGAGGATGCTGTACATCACCGTGTCGCGGACCGACCCGTCACGCCGGGCCTGGTGGTGGCGGATCACGCCGTCCCTGCGGGCGCCGAGAGCCTCGATCGCCTTCTGGGATGCGAAGTTGAAATTGTCCGTCCGGAACCCCACGACGCGGCACGCCAGTGTCTCGAAGGCGTGCGCGAGCAACAGCAGTTTGCAGGCGGTGTTGACATGAGTCCGCTGCCACCTCGCGGCGTACCAAGTGTAGCCGATCTCGACCCGATCGATCTGGGGGACGATGTCGTGGAACCGCGTGCTCCCCGCGACGGCGCCCGTCGACAGGTCCCGGACCACCCAGGGGAGCATGTGACCGGCACGCTGGCCGTTGAGTGCGTCGGTGACGTAGACCCCCGTCTGCCCCGGTTCCGGGACGAAGGTGAACCAGAGCTCCCAGAGCCGGCCGTCCGCGGCCGCGGCCGCGAGCCCGTCCTGATGCCCGGGGCCAAGCGGCTCGAGCCGGACGCCGTGCCCCTCGAGTGTGACAGGAGTCAATGGGATCACGAACCTTCCAGTTCGGCCGCCGAGAACGACGTGTGACGCATCCTACCATCCCGCCGCGACCGCCGCCGCGAAACGCGGCACATGCGATGACTCGGACACACTCCTACGCGGCGGCCGGATCGCTCCCGGGCGCGGCGGATCCGTCGCCGGGATCGGCGGGGGCGTCCGAGGACGTGGGTGCCGGAGGGGTCTCCTCGTGCTCGAGGACGGGCAAGGTGATGACGAAAGTCGTGCCGCGGCCGGGCTCGCTCTCGACGCGGATGTCGCCGCGGTGATCCTGGACGATGCCGTAGGTCACCGCCAGCCCCAGGCCGGTTCCCTTGCCCCGCGGCTTGGTCGTGAAGAACGGCTCGAACAGCCTGGCTTGCGTCTCCCTCGGGATCCCGGGGCCGGTGTCGATGACGCGCAGCTCGATCCGATCGTCGCCGGCACGGGCGCTGGTCGCGGTGACGGTGCCGGGCCGCCCCTCCAGGGCGTCGTGGGCGTTGATCATGAGGTTCATCAGCACCTGCTGAAGCTGGTTCGCGTTGCCCCGGATCATCGGCAGGTCCTCGGCCAGTTCCATCCGCACCTTGATTCCCTGCAGCTGGAGCTGGTGACTGACGATCGCCACCGCGTCCTGGACCACGCTGTTGATGTCGATCGGCTCGCGGACCGCCTTCTCCTGCCGGGCGAAGCGGAGCAGGTTGTCGATGATCGACTTGCACCGTCTGGTCTCTTTCTCGATGAGCAGCAGGTTCGTCTCGAGCGGCGAGCCGGGCGGGGCCTTCCTCAGGGACAGCTGGGCGCAGCCGAGAATACCGGCCAGAGGGTTCTTGACCTCGTGGGCGATGCCGGCGCCGAGCTGGCCGACCGCCGCCAGCTTCTCGGACTGGAGGACCTGGGCCTGGGCCTCCCGCAAGGAAGCCTCGCGATCCCGCAGCTCGGAGGCCATCCGGTTGAACGACGCGGCGAGCGTGCCGATCTCGTCGCGGGAGGTCACCTTGATCTGGACGTCGAACTTCCCCCGGGCGATCTGCCGGGTCGCCCTCGAGAGACGCTCGACAGGTCGGGTGAACCGGCGCGACCAGAAGAGGCCGGCCAGAGCGGCGCCGACCAGCAGGGCCAGTGCGGCGAGCAGGAGGCGGTTCAACAGGTTCCTGGCTGCGAGAAAGGCCGCCGACTTCGGGATCCGGGCCGCGACGATGAGACCGTCTACGCCGACCGCCGCGAACCCGCCGATCATCTGTTTCCCTCCATCCACGTACTCCAGGGTGATCCCGGCGCCGCGCCCCGAGCGCACCGTATCGACCTCCGGCCCCAACGTGACCACGTCGTGTCGGCTCACGCGACGGGAGTCGGGATGCGCCAGGAGAACCCCCGAGCGATCGGTGACGAACACCTCGAAGACCCCCGACCGGGAGGCGAGATGCTGGAGGCCGTCCAGTCGCACCAGACCCGCAACGATCGTCGGCCGGGTCCCCTCCGCGTTCCTGCGGCCCACCGCCAGCGTCAGGCAGGGGAGGTTCGGGGAGAGCGTCGAGTTCTCGACGAAGATGTCGCCCGGGCCGAGACGATCCAGAGGGAGCGGCACCTCGCGACGGTGTCGCTCCACGTCCCGCCTGGACAGCCCGGCCACCTTCAAGGCCTCCCCGTCGTAGGCCGCGGCCACTTCCTTTCCGTTCTCGTAGAGCGTTACGGCGATCAGGTCCGGGAAATCGCGGAAGAACTGGCTCAGGAACTCCGACCTCGCCTCTCTCGTCACCTCCGCCCTCGCCATCAGCATGAGGCAGGCCTGCAGCCTGTCCCGGTAGCCGAGCAGAAGGGCGCCGCTCTCCTGGGCGGTGTTGAGAGCGACGATCGAGGCAAGATCGTGGATGTAGGCCTTCTTGTCCTCGTGAAACAGGTGGGCCATGGTGAAGGTGATGACGCTCACCACGGCGGTCGTGACGACCAGAAGCGCGATCATGAACTTCATGCGGATGGGGACGTAGAGCCGCCTCCCGGGCGCCGGCGCCGTGACCTTTCTAGTAGCGGGCATCGACGGTCTCCGAGCGGTAAGCGACGTTTCCGGCGGAGTCGATCGCTTCCACGACCACCATGTTGACCCCGCGCTCCAGCACGAGGGCGTGCGAGAAGCTGCCCGAGGCGTCGACCTGGATCTCCTCGTTGTTGACGAAGACCCTGCTGCCCGGCTCCGCGGAGCCGGCGAGAACGATCTCCCGATCGCTCACGATGCGGCCGGGGAACGTCACGCTCAGGCTCGGCTCCCTGACATCGCGCACGATCCGGAACTCCCGCGCGGGGCTGGCCGGGCCCTCCAGGCCCTCGCGCCTCGTGCTGACGCGCCAATAGTAGGTTCCCGCACGCAGGTTGCCCAGCTTGAAGCCCGGCGACGGGAGGACTTCTGTGTCCACGACGTCCCGGAATCCCGTGTCCCGCGCCACGGTCAGGAGGTAGGCGTCGCCCGCGACGCCGCCTCCCCAGGCGAAGCGGATGCGCGAACGGGAGGTGCGGAAGTCGAGGCGGGCCCCGTGGTCCGGCGAGTCCAGCGCCGGCGGCGGAGGAAGCTCCCGCGAGGGGCCGGGCGAGCCCGCGGAATCGACCGTGACGGCGTGATTCGGCGCGACGGCGACCGTGCCCTGCTCCGAGGAGACTTCGGCCGTCCCCTGGAAGACCGTGAAGGTGGACGAGGCGTCCTCGTTCACGCGGACCGAGAACTCCGCCGGCGCGCCCGGGCCGGCGTTCGAGCGGATCGTCGCCGATCGCGTCGCCGCCTCGACCTCCACCGTCACGGGCGCGTCCGGAGAGACGGAAAGCGATCCGCGCAGCTCGCCGTCCACCACGATGAGCGAAGCCAGCCGGCGGTTGCGGGGCGACAGCGCTTCCGCCTTCTTGAGGATGACCAGGCTGTTCTCCTGCAGCGCCAGCTCGCTCCCCTCGCCGAAGGTGATGGTCGCGGCGGAGCCGTCGAAGGTCTGGACCGCGTGCCGGTCGCCGAGGGACATGCCTTCCCGCGCAGGGGCCCACGCGATGGCGTCGGCCGCCCGGTCCTTCACGTCGTGGCGGATGCGGGAGAGCACGGCGACCGTCGGACCGACGCCGCCCCGACCGTCCTCCTCCTGGCCGGGTCCGGCCGCGGCCGTCCGGTCCTCCGCCGGGGAGCTCTCCGCCGAGCGCATCAGATCGACGAGGCTCGTCCCCTGCGGGAAGCTCAGGCTGAGGATCCCCATGAAGAGGAGAAACGAGGCGAGCACCAGTCCGAGCGCCAGGAGCGCTTCCGCGCCGCGTCCGAGTATCATCCGGACGAGTCTCTCGAGCATGGCGCTCAGTACCTCCCCTGGAACCGCAGGAACCACCCCCGGACGGAGTAGTCGTTGGTGGAGACCGCGTCGTCGGAGAATTCGGTGAAGTTGAAACCGCCGCCGACCCGGAAGGTGTCGTGCAGGGCCCAGAGGACCTCCGTCAGGAAGCCCTGGCGTCGGTCGTCCGTGTCCGGCTGGTCGAGCACCCGGTACTCGACTCCGAAGGCGATCGGCTTCCAGACTTCGAGATTGAGGCGTTGGATCGCCAGCCAGGCGCGGGATGTCGCGGGCACGACACCGTCGTGCCGCTCCTCCTGGCTTCTCCAGGCGATCTTGGACAGCCACTCGAGGCGGCGGGTGAGGCCGCACGCGGTGTCCAGGGCAACCACGTCCAGGACCCTCTCCGATCCGTCGAGTGGCGACCCGGCCATCGGCCGCAGGTCGAGGACGCGTGTGTAGCGCGCCAGGAGGTTGAACCGGTCGTGCGTGACCGGCCGGTAGGCGAAGCCGAAGCCGCGCTCCTCGAGACGCGCCTCGACCTCGCCGGTGTCGCGCCGGCTCGTCCGGCTGTAGCGGAAATTCCCCAGGAGGGTGACCGACGGGCCCAGGCGGCGGTCGATGCGTGTGACGCTCAGCAGCTGTTCCCTCGGAGTCGTGCCGCTCTCGAAGCGGACCTGCTGGCGCGTCACGGCCTTGAGGCCGCGGTCGTTGACGTACGACAGGCTGGTCGTCGCGGCCGTGCGCCGGCTGATCTGCGCGCCCCCGGCGACGTCGGAGGCCTCGCCCCCCACGACGAGACGCAGGCCCGGACCCGGGTCCCACTGGCGCTGCACTCCGAGCAGCGACACTTCGCGCCGGCCGGTCTCGCCGTCCTCCCACTGGTATTCCGAGTAAATCCGGCTGTCCGGGCCGAGCGGGGCCCGCGCGCCGACCACCGTGGCGGTCCGTTCGCCGGCCCGATCGTCGATGGCGCGCTCGCTCACGTAGACCCGCGCGTCGCCGGACGAGATCACGGCGCCCGCCTCGGCCGAGCTGCCGAGCGATCCCTCGACACCGCGCGCCGTGAGGGCCAGCGAGCGGCCCACTTCGTACCTGAGATCGAGACTGGTCTGATCGTTCGCGGGTCCGGCGAGAGTCTCCTGCCGCTCCAGCCGCGCCAGGAGCCTGTCGGTCAGCTTCGACCAGAAGCGGGCGGCCCCCAGCTGCGAGCGCCGCAGCGGGTCGCCGGCGTCGTCGCGCGCTTCGTTCTCCAGCACTTCGACGCCCACGCCCCAGCGCTCCTTGCGCCGGTCCCACTGCGCGGAGGACAGGGTAGTCTCGGCGGCGCCGCCGGCCGGCACCGTCCCGGTGATCTGCTCACGGTCGTAACGGAGGTCGAACGTGTCGGTCCTGCCGATCGTCCAGGTGGCGTTCACGCCGCTCTTGTCCGTCCCCTGCTCCCGGAGGTTGCCGTTCGAGGAGAAGCCGGGATCGATGTCCTTGACGTAGCCGCGCAGCCGCAATCGCCCCGGGTGGCCGAACCACTCGCCCACGTCCAGGTCGGCGGCGGCCTTGCGGGCCTTCCCCTCCTCCAGACCGGTGGTCGGGACGGAGACGTACGACAGGCCGCCGTCCTCGCTGACGGCGGACACCGAGTCCGCCCCGTCGGTTTCGGCAACCTCGGCCGCGATCCGCGATCCCTTCCCGAGGCGAATCTCGGTGTCGAGGCCCCGCAGCTCGTAGGGGCCCGCCCCCATCTCGTCCTCGACGTAGGTCGCGCCCACCGCAACGTGGTCGCCGAGCTGCTGGCGGGCGCGCGCTCCATAGGAGGTCTTCTCGAAGGCGCCCAGCAGCGCCTCGTAGTCCACCTGGATGAACACCGGGTGGCCCGAGAGGATCTGCGCGTCCACCAGCGAGCCGCTCGGGGCGACGCTGCCGATCGCCCGCTGGAACGACAGCCTCCCTTCCTCGTACTTGATCGTGTAGTCCAGGCCGGCTCTCTGTCGCTCGCGGCTCAGGGTGAGGCCGGTGTTCTTGTCCCGCACCACCAGGGTGACCTCCTCGCTCCCCTCGACGAGGTTCTGCTGGCTCAGGTAGTAGAGGGATCCTCCGGTGGCGCGCAGCTCGTCGCGGAAGTGCGCCTGCCGGACCTCCGCCTCGAACAGGACGACGCGTGTCGCGGGCGCCCCGTAGGCGGTCCGGTCGGACGACTGGTACACCACCCGCGCGCCGTGAAGGGTCCGCTGGTACGCGGCCAGCTCGGTGTCGGTCAGCGACAGGGGGTAGTTCCCGTACAGCGCCTGGAGCGCCTCGCCCTGCAGCGCCAGGTAGAGTCTGCCGCGGCCCTGGGCGTCGTACACGACGGTGCTGTCGTCGCCGTAGATCGGGTAAAACTTGTCCGGGTCGAGGTTGGTGAGCAGGCGGCGCTCGTCCTCGACCTTGAGATCGCCGAAAATCGATCCGGTCTCCCCCCGGTCGCTGTCGTACGACGCCGCGATCAGGTACCTGCCGGCGACCGTCCCCTTGAGGTAGACGGCCAGCCGTCCTTCCGCCTGAAGCCGGCTGTCCTTCTCGACCCCCGCCGCTTCGGTGAATCCGTGTCCCTTCAGCCGGCCGATCGTTCCGTCGGCGAGGGCCATCAGAAAGAGCGGCGGCGGTCCCACCGAGACCGGGCGCTCGATCCGGCCGACACGCCCCTGCCGATCGGTCACTTCGACCCGCAGCCGCGTGGCACCCGCCGGCAGCTCGACCGACCCCGCGAAGGCTCCGTCGCGCGCGACATCGACGCTTTGCCCGTTGACCGTCACGCGGCTTCCCGGATCCGTCCGGCCCGTGAAGCCGAGCGTGTTCGAGGTCAGCACGGCATCGGCGGGGGGCAGATCGATCGCCAGGTCCGGGATCCCCTGCTCGGCGACCACCGCAAGACCGTCCTTGTCGCGGTCGGCGACCGTGACCGTCAGGCTGGCGATGCGCCTGCGGCCCTGCCGATCGCGGACCAGGATGCCGAAGACCGTCTCGCCCGCCGGCAGCCTGAGATCGGTGGCGAACGTCCCGTTCGCCGCCACCTTCAAGGGAGTGCCGTCGAGCTCCACGAGATTGCCCGCCTCCGTCGAGCCGCGGAACCGACAGGTGGCCGCGATCTCTCCGTCGGGCGCGGGGGCTCCGGCGGCGCGCGCCGGGACGCGGCAGACCTCGTCGGACGCGCCGAACGTCAGGACGCGCCGCCCCACGGGCGACATGATCGTCAGCCCGGGAAGCGGGACGGAGGCCTCGACGTGGCGGCCTTCATCGTCGGACATCGCCACCGTCAGCCGATCGACCCCCTGCGAAGGAACGCGGGCGGCGAACCGGCCGTCCCGGCCGACCTCGACCGGCGTCCCGTTGACCTGGACGGAGGGCTGCTCCTGGGGGATGTCGCGCACGCGGGCGCGCGTCACCTTCTTCGCCTCGACACTGATCTCCACCCGCCGGTTCTTCGAGCGCCCCTCCGGCGTCTGGTTCGAGGCGATCGGCCGATCTCGGCCGTACGAGAGCGCGACGATCCGGTCGGAGGGGACCCCCAGGCTCTCGTGAAGATAGGTTGCGGCGGCCTCGGCCCGGCGCCGGGCAAGCTCCCGGTTGAAGCCCGGCGATCCGAGCGAGTCGGTGTGCCCCTCGATCACGACCCTCTCGTCGTGCAGGTCCTGGAGCGCCGTGAACGTCTGATCGAGGGCCTGCTTCGCCTTCTCGCTCAGCGCGGCCTCCCCGGGCACGAAGGCGTCGCCCATCAGTCTCAGGGAGATTCGCCGGCTGCGGTTCACGCCCAGCAGGCGGCGCGCGGAACGGCCGTGCGAGCCGTCGGCGTACTCGAGCTCCAGCTGATACTCGTACACTCCGCCCGCGGCGAGAAGCTCTCCCGCGTCGGACCGTCCGTCCCAGGCGATGCTCCTGCGGGGCGCGCGGTCCCCGTGGAAGGAGCGGAAACGCTGCCCGTGCTCGTCCAGGATCGTCAGCGTCCAGGCGGCTACCCTAGGCTTCGAGTCCACCTGGATGCCGAACTGGATCGGCGACGCCAGTCCCGATGTTCCCAGGTCCACGATGTCGTCCGCGCCCTCGACCAGGAACTGCACGTCGGCCGAGGGGAACGGGACTCGCTGGCCGTTCACCAGGGTCGAGAGGGCCTCGACGCTCCCCAACACCTCGACGGGGCGCTCCCGGGCCTCGCCGCTCACCGCCAAGCCGGGCGTCGCCGGGCGGCCGATCGTTTCCTTCTCGCTCTTCCAGACGACTCCGAAGCTGGCGTGGGCGATGAGACCTGGGGTGACCCAGAGGACGCGGCTCTCGTCCGTGACGATCTCGGCCGCCGGCGGCAGAGTGTGCCGGTTGATCTTCACCATGCGCTGCCCGGGTGCGACGGCCGGGAAATGGTACCGTCCCTGACCGTCCGTGACGGCGTAGGTCCCGTCGTCCAGGGCCACCATGACGCCCGCCACCCCGGGCTCGTCCGGGTCCTGCCAGCCGTCCCGGTTGGCGTCCTGGAACACCTTTCCGATGATCGTCGAGAGGTCGAAGGCCGGGTCCGGCACCACCAGGACCGTGGCGCCGGCGCTCCGCCCCACCGGCACCCCGCCCTGCATGGGCGTGGCGCGATTGACGTGCTCGCCGGGGAAGACACCCGCGCCGACGCGCAGGACGTAGCCGATCTGAACGGTCTCGCCGGCGGCGAGATCGAACGGGCCGAACTCGACCGGCCGTACGCCGCCCTCGCCCAGAGGGGCGATCAGATCGTCGGCGGTCCCGGCCTGGCCGTCGGGTCCAGCGCGCGCCAGGCGCGCCGTCCCGGGGGCGAGCTTGAACCCGCTAGGGATCTGATCGCTGACGCTCACGCCGGTCAGCGGGCCGCCCGTGAGGTTCTGGGCGGTCAGCAGGTAGTCGGCCAGCCCTCCCGCCGTGACTTCGTGCCGCGTCGCCGACTTGGCGAGGAGGATGGCCTGTAGGGCGATCGGCGCGACCGCCTGGCTCGCCTGATCGTCCTCCCCGTTCCCGACGCCGTTGTTGGGTGTCGAGTCGGGGTCGAGCTCGTTGGCCGCGCTGATCTGGGCGCCGTTCGTGTACGGCCCCGAGGGGTTGACCGTCGCGCTGATGGCGAGGGAGATCGAAGCGCCCGCGTTCACCGTCCCCAGCGTCCAGAGGCCGGTGACACCGTCGTACGCGCCCCCTCCCGTATCGCCGACGTACGTGAAGCCGGCCGGCAGGAGGTCGGCCACCGCGACCCCGGTGGCGGCGCTGGGGCCGGCGTTGGCCACCGTGAGGGTAAACACCACGGTGCCGCCGAATCCCGGTGCCGGGTTGTCCACGACCTTGGTGAGCGACAGGTCGGCGGTTCCCATCGGGGCGGTCGCGAGCGACGCCTCGTCGTCCTCCCCCTTGCCGATCCCGTTGTTCGGCGTCGAGTCGGGATCGATCTCGTTGGCGGCGCTGATCTGCGCCGTGTTCGTGTAGGGGCCGGCCGGGTTGACGATGACACTGATGGCGTGGGAGACGGAAACGCCGACGGCGACCGACCCGACCGTCCACAGGCCTGTGCCGCCGTTGTAGACGCCGGCTCCGGAATCGCCGGAGTACGTGTAGCCGGCCGGCAGAAGGTCGCTCACCGCCACCCCGGTGGCGGCGCTCGGGCCCGCGTTGGTCACCGTGAGGGTGAAGACGACCGTCCCGCCGACGTTGGGGGTGGGATTGTTCACGAGCTTCGAGAGCGACAGGTCGGCGGTGCCCGTGGGGGAGACCCCCACCGACGCCTCGTCGTCCTCCCCATTGCCGATACCGTTGTTCGGCGTCGAATCGGGATCGATCTGGCCGGCCGCGGTGATCTGCGCCGCGTTCGTGTACGGACCCGTGGGATTGACCGTCGCCGTGATGACGTGGGAGGTCGAAGCACCCGCGCCCAGCCCTCCGATCGACCAGACGCCCGTGCCGGCGTTGTAGGACCCGCCGCCCGAATCGCCGGTGAACGTGTAGCCGGCCGGCAGGCGATCGGTCACCGCGACGCCGGTGGCGGCGTCGGGGCCTGCGTTGGTGACGGTCAGGGTGAAGGTAACGGTGTCCCCCACGTTCGGCGCTGCGTTGTTCACCGTCTTGGCGAGCGACAGATCTGCCGAGGATGGAGGCGGGATGTTGAGCTCGAACGCCCCGATGTCGCAGGTCGCCGTGCCGTCGCCGTTGCCGTCGAACGGGCGCGCCGCCCCGCGCTGGTCGGTCGCCGGGCAGCCGGCGTTGGCGGCCGCGTCCACCGCCGGGCTGCCGGCGGCGAGGGCGTGTGTGTCCGTCGGCCCGCCGTTGTTCTGCAGGGGCCCGAGCATCGGGTCGACGTTGATCAGGTCTCCGGGTCCGGTCAGCGCGCAGGTGTTGCCGCTGTCCAGGTTGTTGCCCAGCGAAACGACGGGGTCGCTGCAGTTCCCACCAGTGTTGTTCGCCACGATGGTGTTCTTGAGCCTCACGCTGCCGATGGTCTGGGAGATGCCCCCCCCGACGCCCGCCGAGTTGGCCGAGATGGTGACGTTGGTCAGGGTCGCGGTGACATTGTTGGCCTGGAGACCGCCGCCGTCGTTGACTGCAGTGTTACCGCTGATCGTGACGTTGGTCAGGAGGAGGGTGCCGGTCTTCATGACGATTCCGCCGCCGCCGTCCCCCGCCGAGTTGCCGATCAGGGAAACGCCGGTCAGCACCGTGGAGCCGCCCGAGACGAAGATCGCCCCGCCATTCCTGCCCGCCGAGTTGCCCACGAACGCCACGTCGGTCAGCGTGAGCGGGCCGTTGACGGTGGCGATCCCGCCGCCGTCGCCCAGGCCCGGAGCGGCGCCGTTGCGGATCGTGACGCCGGAGATGACGACCGGCACGGGATTCCGTACGTCGAAGACCCGGTCGAGGCGGTTGCCGTCGATGATCGTGGTCCGCGCCCCGGCCCCGAGGATCGTCAGCTCCTCGGAGATATCCAGATCCCCCGAGGTGGCGGAGTTGTTGCCGGCACCCGCGATCGTGAGGACGTAGAGGCCGGAGGGCAGGATGATGGTGTCCCCTCCGGGCAGCGACCGGCTCTCCTGGACGGCCGCGCGCAGCGAGCAGGCGCCCGTGCTGGTGGCGCACGCTCCGTCGCCGGGGAGGGCGTCGACGACGTCGGCCGTGGTGTCGACCGTGAAGGTCGCGGCCAGACCGTGCGAGGCGAGACGCGGGGCCGCCAAGGACACGAGGGCAAGGCAGGCAATCCTGCCGGCGAACCCGACGCGCGGCATCCTGGCCATTCAGGTCCCGACGGGCGGGCGGATCGCCTCCTGGACGGCGCTGAAGAGGTCTTCGAGCCGGCAGGGTTTGATGAGGACCGCGTCGATCCCCGTGTCCCGGACCAGGTCCTCGTGCTGCTCGACCGCCCATCCGGTCAGAAGGATCACCGGGACCGAGGGGTTGAGTTGCTTCACGCGTCTCGCGACCTCGAACCCCGACATCCCGCCCAGGCTCAGGTCCGTGACGACCAGATCGAAGCTCCCGGACCCGAACCGGGAGAGGGCTTCCTCACCGTGGATGGCCGTCACCACCTGGTGGCCGGCCACCCGGAGGGCGTCGCCGTATACTTCCCGCACCGCAGGCTCGTCGTCGACCAGCAGCAGGCGGAGCGATCGCGCCGGCTGGGTCGCGGTGTCCGTGACGGGCTCTTTACGCCCGGCCCGCGATACGTGGCGGGGCAGGTGGATGGTGAAGGTCGCCCCCCGGCGGGGCTCACTGCGGACTTCGATCCGCCCCCGGTGCCGCTGGATGATGTTGTAGACGATGCTCGTGCCGAGGCCCTGGCCGTACTCCTTGGTCGTGAAGAACGGCTCGAAGAGCTTTTCCCGGGTCGCCTCGTCCATGCCGACGCCGGTGTCGGACACCTCGAGGACGACCGCCTCCCCCTCGAGACGCGTCCTGAGCGTGATTCGCCCGCCGTCCGGCATCGCCTCGACCGCGTTGAAGATCAAGTTCTCCACGACCTGGGCGAGCTCGTACATGTTTCCGGTGACGAGCGGGATCTCGGAGAGCTCGGCCCGGACCTCGACTGCCCGGCCCCGCGCCCCGGCCTCCTGCTTCCACTTGGGGCGGCAGATCTCGACAGCGTCCTTGACCGCCGCGTTGAAGTCGACGGGCTCCTGGGGCGTGTCCTTGCGGATCCGGGTGTACTCCTGGATGCGCCTGATCGTCTGGGCGCCCTTCAGCGCCGTCTTGATGATCGTCTCCAGGTCGGCGCTTATCTTGGCGAAATCGGGCGAGTCTCCCACGAGATTCGCGCGCGCGAGCTGGGCGCGGGCCAGGATGACGCCGAGAGCGTTGTTGAAATCGTGCGCCACCCCGCTCGCCATCTGTCCGATCGCCTTGAGCCTCTCCGATGCGACCAGGTGGTCCTGCGCCGCCTTCAGCGACTCGTAGGCCCTCTTGAGCTCGTCGGCCCGCAGAGCGCCGTCGATGGCCATGGCCAGCTGGCCGCTGAGCGCCGAGAGGTGGGCGACGTCACCGTCGTCGAAGGCCTTGCCGCTCGTCCGGCGGCCGACGATCAAGGCGCCCAGGATCCTCTGGTCGGTCCGGATGGCGACGCAGAGAGCGATGAGGGAAGGGAAGAAGCCGTCCGAGGACTGCGGGACGATTCCCCTGCGCGACGTACCCTTCCTCCTGCCGCCCGTCGCGAGGTACGGCTCGCCGCTCACCGCCACCCGGCCCGAGATCCCCTCTCCCGCGTTGACCGCCGCCGTACGCGCCGCTTCGGCCGTCAGCCCGCGGAAGGCGGCGACGCGCAGGACGCTCGACGGTTCATCGAGGAGCATCAGGCAGGCGCTCTCGACGCCCAGCTCCCTCGTGACCATCTCCATGAAGAATTCGAGCAGCTCCCCGTAGGAGCGCGGGGCGCCCGCCGCGGGACCTGCGGCGAGCGGGAGGTGCGAGGACAGGCTCAGGTTCCGCTCCTCCTGCGTTCGCAGGAGGGCGCGGTTCTTCTGCATGAGGGCTCTCTTCTCGAGCGCCCTCTGGACCGTGATCCAGATTTCGTCCAGATCTTCGAAAGGCTTGCGGAGATACGCGTAGGCGCCCTCCTTGGTGGCCCGGAGAGCGGTTTCGGCGGACGCGTGACTCGTGATCATCACGACCTCGGTGTCGGGCGACGCTCTCTTGATGTCGTCGAGAAGATCGAGGCCGCTCTTTCCGGGAAGGACGATGTCGAGCAGCGCCACGTCGGGGACGAAGTCCGCCAGGATGGAGAGGGCGTTCTCGGCGGAGGCGGCCGCGCGCGTCTCACAGCCGTTCTCCTCGAGGACGTTCACGATAATGTGGCGAATCGTCTCCTCGTCGTCCACGACGAGGATCCGGTGCCGCGCCGCGTCTTGCCATTCGGTCACTATCGCGCCGCTCCACGATGGACGCTGGGGGTCCGAGCCACAACTTCGTATCCCTGCGGCATTTGGGCAAGGCGGGGGACTGCATTTTTCAGGTGTTCCTGCGCAGCGGATACGACATTACGGAATCGAAATCGATGGAGAGGGAACAAAGGGGGATTACCGCGGTGCGCGATGACGGTCAAGGGATCGGCGCGTCGCCTGACCGTTGGAGCCCCCTGATCGACGCTTTCGATCACCAGTTCGCGGATGAGGGCGCGTGGCGGAGAACGTGTGTGCTGTCGCAAAGTGTGCGCAGCGGATCTCGCATCAGCGAACGAACGGCGCTACTCGTGCACGCAAGAAAGAAAGGGAGAGGGGGAACTCCCCTCTCCCTTGGAAGGCCAGTATCCAGGCGCCGGCAG
>WNGH01000966.1_pt1 | contig 45732 bp, 35 predicted proteins | sample 5400631 | NCBI WGS metagenome assembly WNGH01 (sample SAMN13153373, study PRJNA577476) | soil metagenome | isolation source: 115 cm soil or saprolite under Garry oak tree replicate 1 | place: USA:California | collected 2016-06-15 | reverse complement strand
GCATGTCCCGCCCGATCACCGCGGTGCCCGGGACGCCGTGCAGCATGCTGCGGGAGTGCGCCAGCACGATCGGGTCGTGGTCGACGTAGACGACCCGGGCCTGCGGGCAGGCGTCCAGCGCGACCTCGTGCGTGTTGCCCGCCGTGGGCAACCCGGCGCCGATGTCGATGATCTGCCGGATGCCGGCCTCGCGGATCAGGTAGCGGACCACCCGGCGGAGGAAGGCGCGGTTCCACTGCACCGCCAGCCGCACGTTCGGCAGCTGCGCGATCATCGACTCGCCCACCGCCCGGTCGGCCGGGTAGTTGTCCTTGCCGCCGAGCAGGTAGTCGTAGATCCGGGCCACGCTCGGGATATCCGGCCGGAATGTCTCCCGCCAGTCACCGTCATAGGTCACCAGCCAGATCCCCTCGCCTCGCCGCGGTCCCGGCCGCCTCGGGAGCGGCCGCCGGAGGCGGGGATCGCGCTCAGGCATGCGTCATCGGCTGCGCGCGCCATCCCCGGCCACGCGCACAATATCCCAGATTGCGAATCGCAGATCAAGAAACCGTAAAGCTAGACCTCCCTAACGGATGGGCTGGACGGACCAGCCGGATGGATCCAGCCCGGCCGGGTGGATCAGATGGAGCGGTCGCGGCCGGCCCAGTACGGGTCGCGGAGGCGCCGCTTGTAGAGCTTGCCGTTCGGGTCGCGCGGCAGCTCGGATACGTAGTCGATGCTCTTGGGCAGCTTGAACTTGGCCACCCGGCCGCCGAGGAAGGCCAGCAGTTCCGCGGTGAGCGCCGGGCCGGGCTCGGCGCCGGGCGCCGGCTGGACCACCGCCTTGATCTCCTCGCCCCACTCCTCGTGCGGGATCCCGAACACGGCGACGTCGTCGACCGCCGGGTGGCCGGACAGTTCGGCCTCGATCTCGGCCGGGTAGATGTTGACGCCGCCCGAGATGATCATGTCGCTCTTGCGGTCGCAGAGATAGAGGTAGCCGTCCGCGTCGAGGTAGCCGATGTCCCCGACGGTGAACATGCCGCGGGCACGCGACGCGCGCGTCTTCTCCTCGTCCTGGTGGTAGTCGAAGGTCGAGGTGCCCATCCGCATGTAGACCAGACCGGGCTCCCCGGCCGGCACGTCGTTGCCGTCCGCGTCCAGCACCCGGACCTCGGAGCCCGGCCAGGGCCGGCCGACGGAGCCGGGCCGGGCCAGCCACTCGGTCGCGGTGATGCCGGTCCCGCCGCCCTCGCTGGCCGCGTAGTACTCGGTCACCACCGGCCCCCACCAGTCGAGCATCCGGCGCTTGACGTCCTGCGGGCACGGCGCCGCGCTGTGGATCGCGGCCCGCAGCGAGGAGGTGTCGTACCGGCCGCGGACCGGTTCCGGCAGCGCGAGCAGCCGGCGGAACTGCGTCGGCACCATGTGCGTGTGGGTCACCCGGTACCGCTCGATCAGCCGCAGCATCTCCTCGGGCTCGAAGCGGTCCATCAGCACGACCGGGTGGCCGAGCTGGACCGAGATCGTCGCGAAGTTCAGCACCGCCGTGTGGTACAGCGGCGAGCAGCACAGGTGCACGTTGTCGTCGAACGGGGCGAGCGAGAAGATCCCGAAGAACCAGCCGGCGGACGGCGGCACCTTGTCCGGGTCCTCACCGGTCAGCGCGCGGCGCACGCCCTTGGGCCGGCCCGACGTGCCGGACGTGTAGACCATCGGGGCGCCGGCCGTCCGCGGGTCGGGGCGCCCGTCGCCGTCCGCGCCGAGCGCGGTCAGCGGGGCGAAGCCCGGCACCGCGCCGACGGCGAACCTGGCCCCCTGGTCGATCCCGGCTCGGTCGGCCGCGTCGGCCGCGACGCCGCCGAACCTCTCGTGCGCCACGAACGCCCTGGCGCCGCTGTCGGTCAGGATGTAGGCCACCTCGGCGGCGGTCAGGTGCCAGTTCACCGGCACCACGTACAGCCCGGTCTGCATGGCCGCGAAGAAGAGCGCGAGCGCCTCGGTGCCGTTCGGCAGCTGCCCGGCCACGGTGTCGCCCGGGCGCAGGCCCAGCCCCTGAGGACGCTGCGCCTGCAGCCCCCGGCCGTAGCGGTCGGCGCGCGCCGCCAGCTCGGCGTAGCTGACGGTCCCGCCGTCCGGCTCGATCGCCGCGGTCCGTTCTGGGGTCGCCGCGGCGATGGCCCACAAGCCGATGTCGGTCACGGGGCTAATCTAGAACACGTTCTATTGAGGGACAAGGCTGGCAGCCCGGGTGCTGCCTGACAACGGGATGCTGTCCGATAATTAGAACACGTTCTATAGTTGGCACCGTGAGCCATCCCCTCGCGCCGCTGCGGGCGCCGCTGGAGATCGAGTTCGACTACACGCGTTCGCTCGGGCCGGTGCTGAGCCAGTTCATGACCGCCCTGGCCGGCCGGCGCATCCTCGGCGCGCGCGGCGCGGACAGCCGGGTGCACGCGCCGCCGTTCGAGTACGACCCGGTGAGCTCCGAACCCCCAGGGGAACTGACCGAGGTCGGGCCGGAGGGCACCGTCGTCAGCTGGTCGTGGATGCCGGCGCCGCTGGCCGGCCAGCCACTGGCGGAGCCGTTCGCCTGGGCGCTGATCCGGCTGGACGGCGCGGACACGGCGATGCTGCACGCCGTGGACGCGGGCTCGGCCGCGGCCATGCGGACCGGGCTGCGGGTCCGGCCCCGGTGGTCCGCGAGCCCGGCCGGCAGCATCCGCGACATCGCCTGTTTCGAGCCGTGCGACGGGCCGGCCGCCGGGGCTTCCGCGGCCGGGGCTTCCGCGGCCGGGGCTTCCGCGGCCGGGGCTTCCGCGGCCGGGGCGGGGATGACCATCACGCCGGTGCGGCTGCGCTATGAGCACACCGCCTCGCCCGGGGAGAGCGCCTACCTGCGCGGGCTGGCCGAGGGCCGGCTGCTGGGCCAGCGGTGCCAGGTGTGCGGGCAGGTGTACGTCCCGCCGAGGGGAACGTGCCCGGCCGACGGGGTGCCGATGGCCGAGGACGTCGAACTGCCGGACACGGGGACCGTGACGACGTTCAGCGTGGTGAACGTGGGCTATCCGGGACAGCGGGTGACCCCGCCGTACGTGGCGGCGGCGGTGCTGCTTGACGGGGCGGACATCGCGTTCCAGCACCTCGTCCTGGGCTGCGACGCCAGCGAGGTGCGGATGGGCATGCGGGTCAGGGCGGTGTGGAAGCCGCCGGAGGAGCGCGCCACCATGGGCGCGAGCATCAGCCACTTCGCGCCGACCGGGGAACCGGACGCGGCGTACGAGACCTACGCGAGGCAGCTGTGACCGAGGTCGCCGTCGTCGGGTTCGCGCAGTCGCCGTGCGGGGTGCGCGAGGACGCCACCACCAGCGGGGTGGAGATGCTGGTGCCGATCATCGCCGAGGCGTTCGGCGCCACCGGGCTGACCAAGTCCGACATCGGGTTCTGGTGCTCGGGGTCCTCCGACTACCTGGCCGGGCGGGCGTTCTCGTTCGTGCAGGCGGTCGACGCGATCGGGGCCGTCCCGCCGACGATGGAATCGCACGTGGAGATGGACGGCGCCTGGGCCCTGTACGAGGCCTGGGTGAAGGTCCTCACCGGCGAGGCGGAGATCGCGCTGGCGTACGGGTTCGGCAAGTCGTCCGGAGCGGAGTTGCGCCGCGTGCTGGCCCTGCAGCTCGACCCGTACCTGGTCGCCCCGCTGTGGCCGGACTCGGTGTCGGTCGCCGCCCTGCAGGCGCGGCTCGGCCTGGAGGCCGGGCGGTGGACCGAGAAGGACATGGCGGAGGTGGCCGCGCGCAGCCGGGCCGCGGCGGCCGCCAACCCGCGCGCGCAGGTATCCGGGGACGTCGCGGTCTCGGAGCTGCTGGGACGGCCGTATGTGGCCGAGCCGCTGCGGGCGCACGACTGCGCCCCGGTCGGCGACGGGGCCGCGGTCGTGATCATCGCTTCTGGCGAGCGGGCCAGGGAGCTGACCGCGCGGCCCGCCTGGATCAGCGGGTTCGCGCACCGGATCGACTCGGGCTCGCTGGGCGCGCGCGACCTGCTGGCGGTACCGTCGGCGGCTGCCGCGGCTTCCGCGGCTTCCGGTTCCGGGTCCGGGGCTTCCGGGGAGGGCGGAGTCGAGGTGGCCGAGCTGCACGCGCCGTTCACCCACCAGGAGATCCTGCTGCGGGACGCGCTGGGCCTCGATGACGGCGTCGCGGTCAACCCCTCGGGCGGCGCGCTGTGCGGCAATCCGATGTTCGCCGCCGGGCTGGCGCGGATCGGGATGGCGGCGCAGGCGGTCATGTCCGGCCGGGCCGGCCGCGCGCTCGGGCACGCGACCAGCGGCCCGGCGCTGCAGCAGAACCTGGTCTGCGTCATGGAAGGGCGGTGACGATGAAACAGCTGGCCGCCGTCCTGGGTGTCGGGCAGACCAGGCACCGGTCCAAGCGCACCGACGTGTCGATCGCGGGGCTGTGCCGGGAGGCGGTGGACCGGGCCCTGCTCGACGCCGGCCTGGCGCTGACCGACATCGACGCGATCGTGGTCGGGAAGGCGCCCGACCTGTTCGAGGGCGTGATGATGCCGGAGCTTTACCTGGCGGACGCGCTCGGCGCGGCCGGCAAGCCGCTGCTGCGGGTGCACACCGCGGGTTCGGTGGGCGGCGCGACCGGCCTCGTCGCGACCAGCCTGGTGCAGGCGGGCCTGCACGGCCGGGTGCTGGCGGTGGCGTTCGAGAAGCAGTCGGAGTCCAACGCCATGTGGGCGCTGTCGATCGCGCCGCCGTTCAGCGTCCAGGTGGTGGCCGGCGCGGGCGGGTACTTCGCACCGCACATCCGCGCCTACATCCGGCGCAGCGGCGCGCCGCCGCACATCGGGGCGATGGTCGCGGTCAAGGACCGGCGCAACGGCGCCCTCAACCCCTACGCGCACCTGCAGCAGGGCGACATCACGCTGGAGAAGGTGCAGGCCTCCCCCATGCTGTGGGACCCGGTCCGGTACGACGAGACCTGCCCCTCCTCGGACGGCGCGTGCGCGGTCGTCATCGGCGACTCCGCGGCGGCCGAGGCGAGCCCGGCGCCGGTAGCCTGGATCCGGGCCACCGCGATGCGCAGCGAGCCGACCATGTTCGCGGGCAAGGACCACGTCAACCCGCAGGCAGGCCGGGACGCCGCGGCGGCGCTGTGGCGGCAGGCGGGCATCACCGATCCGCTGAACGAGATCGACGTCGCCGAGATCTACGTCCCGTTCTCCTGGTACGAGCCCATGTGGCTGGAGAACCTCGGCTTCGCCGCGCCCGGCGAGGGCTGGCGGATGACCGAAGCAGGCGAGACCGCCATCGGCGGCAGGCTGCCGGTCAACCCGTCCGGCGGCGTGCTCAGCTCTAACCCGATCGGCGCGTCCGGCCTGCTCCGCTTCGCCGAATCGGCGCTGCAGGTGATGGGCAAGGCCGGCGCCCACCAGGTCCCCGGAGCCCGCACCGCGCTGGGCCACGCCTACGGCGGCGGCTCCCAGTTCTTCTCCATGTGGGTGGTCTCGAGCACCCCGCGCTAACCAGGCGGCTTGGGGTGCGGGCGGGACCGCGTGAACCGGGTCCGTTAGGTAAATTTTCTGGTCTTGATTGGCACAATGGCCTGGTGGATACCGATGTCGTGGTGATCGGGGCCGGCTCGCCCGGCGCAGCATCACCAACGCGGCCACCTTCGCTGAGTGGGCCGGGGAGCCGCCGCCGGTGGCCGCCCCGGCCAGCTTCCTGAGCAGCCGAGTCAGCAGGGCCTCCCTTTACGGGGGCCGCTATGCGGACCGCTGAAGGTTCCGCCGAAGTAGTAGGCCATGCCGCCGTCACTGTGCACGATGATCTGCCGCGCGGTCAGGGTGTGCGGATTGCCCAGGCTCACGTTGATCCGCGGGTCCCTGATCGTCCCTGATCCGCCGGTGGGCGTCACCGTCCCCTGTAGCTTGCGGTTGCAGAACGCCCACCAGTACTGATCTTTTCCACCGGGCGGGATGGTATTCGGCGCGACAGCCAGGACCGCTATCCCGCTCTCAGCGTCACTCCCACCCGTAGCCTGGTCACTCCCACCCGTAGCCTGCTCGGGTCCGACCGACGTTTCCACGGTCGCGGTCACGCCGACAAGCTCATCGTCCTTGAGGCCCTTGATGCTGACCAGGTTGAGTTCTATCTGCATCTGCGTGCCGAGGTCGAACGGCTCCTCGTCGTCGGGCGGCCTGTCGTCCGGTTCCGGCGCGGGCCGGAGCTCGAAGGCGGCTTTCATGCCGCCAAGGAACGTCAGGAGCTGTTCCTCCGCATCGCGGCGGACGGCCGAGTCGATGGTGACCGTCACCGTGTACACCGGGACTTCAGGCACCTCATGATCCACGGTCACGGCCTGGTAGACGGCGGCTTTTTCGTCGTCGAGTATCAGCCGGAAATCCAGCGGCTGAAGCTTGCTGACCGGGATCTCCCCGGCTGGCTGCTCTGTCATTTCGTTTCCTCCCTACGCTGCCGCGACACAGCGGAAGCCGGTTTGGTAATCCGAGGAACTTGGGTTCATGGGGAAGAGCGAAGCCCGGGCGCCAAGGGGGAGGTCCTTGTAACCGCCGCCGATGGCCGCCAGGCCGAGCACGAGAGCACGCTCGTTCCAGTCCTGCTGCAGGATGGGGGTGTTGTCGGCGTTGTAGCCGGCCTGGGTGGCCGTCCACTCCCTGACATTTCCGATCAACTGCTCCACCCCGTCCCGGCTCTTCCCGCCGCGAACCGCGGCGGAGTCGACGGGGATCAGGCCACCGGGGTGATGACCGCCCACGACCGCGTTGACCTGACCCCCCCTCGGCGCGGTGTTACCCCAGGGGTAGGCGGCTCCGTCCGTGCCCCGGGCGCTCCGCTCCCACTCGGATTCTGTCGGCAGCCGTCGGCCCAGCCAGGAGCAGAACCGCACCGCGTCGTACGCCGTGACGAACACGACGGGGAGGGTGCGATCGCCCTCGGCGAAATGCGCGTTGCCGGCCGGCTCGGCCGGCTGGACACACTGCTGGGCCTGCACGCAGTACCGGTACTGCCGATTGGATACCTCGTGCTCGTCCACCCGGAGCGACGGGAACGTGACCCGCCGGCCGTTGCCCACGATGGCGGAGCCGCCTGCGACGAGCTTCTGCGGGCTGGCCGCCACGGCCTCGTGCCGCAGCCAGGCGTCCCTGACGGGGGTCTTGGCGAGCAAGACGACGCCGCCCAGCGCCCCGGCGGCCACCACCGCGAGACCGAACAGCCCCAGCCGCCGACGCCGCCGACCGACCGCCAGGAACCTCAGAGCGTTCTGGCTCAGCTCATGCTCGTCACCGGCCGCGAGCTCGAGCGCGTCGGCCAGCTTGCGGCGCCGGTAGAGCTCGCCCGCGTCGCGTCCGCCTCGCCGCCAGTCGTCGGAGTCGCGCTCGATCCGGCGCCGGGTCAGCTCACTCGCGCGGCTCTCGTCGATCCAGTCCCGCAGGGCGGGCCAGTGCGCGATCATGGCCTCGTGCCCCAGCTCGACGGCGGGCTCCTCGCTGTCGGCGCTGGTGGTGAGCAGGCGGCGGTTGGTCAGGTGGCGGAGCGTGGCGTCGAACAACGCGGGGTCATCGCCGGGGGCCCGGAGCGCGCCGGCGGACTGCGGGCGGCGGGTGTCCTGGCGGCCCTCGCCGAGCTGCACCAGCCGCACGAAGATCCGCCGCGCGATCGCCCGCTGAGCCGGCGACAGGCTCGCGAGCGTGGCGTCCGCCCGGGTGGCCAGGGCCACGGCCAGCCCGCTGCGCCCCTGTCCGCTGAGATCCTGCCCGCCGAGGTCCTCGTAGGCCGAGACCGTCAGCAGGCGGCGGGTCCTGCGCTCCCAGAGCAGCACCATCGTCTCCTGGACGAGGGAGAGCGCGCCCGGCTCCTCGCCCGCGTCACGCAGCAGCCGCTCGGCCAGCACCGGCTCCAGGTACGCACCGGCGCCGGCGGCCGGCCTGGTGATCGCCTCACGCAGCGCGGCGCCGCGCAGCGGGGCGATCTCGACCCGCTCGCCCCGTTCGAGGGGCCACAGCACGGACGTCATCAGGTCGGCGTAGAAGTCGGCCCGCATCGCGAGCAGGACGACGCACCTGTCCACCCGGCGGAGCCGGTCGAGCAGCGCGAGGAACCGCGCCCGGTCTTCCTTCGCGGGCAGCAGGAAGATCGTTTCCGCCTGGTCGAAGAAGAGCAGCAGCCGCTCGGCCCATGGCTCCGTGTCCAGGAGAGCATCCACCGATGCGCGGAGCTGATCCCCGGACGCGGCCTCGTCGCCGAACGTGCCGGCCAGCCAGTCCAGGGCGCCCGCGTCCGGCCGCAGCGTCCGCACCAGCCAGCGGCCCTCGTCCGCCAGCCGGGGCAGGACGCCCGCCGACACCAGGGAGGACTTCCCCGAGCCCGAAGGTCCCACGACGAGCAGGAAATTCTGCTGCCGCACCCGGCGGCTGACGTCGTCGCTCTCCTGGTCGCGCCCGAAGAACAGGGCGGCGTCCTCCTGGCCGAAGGCCACAAGCCCCGGGTAGGGGCACGGCAGCCGTTCCGCCGGGGGTGCCTCGCGGCGGAGCAGGACCCGCAGGCGGGCTATCTCGCTCTCCCACCGTGACGGCTTAGTGCAGTCCAGCCGGACCCGCGCGTGCAGGCGGAGCGGGAGCTCGTACGGTGCCAGGAGCAGCGGGATCAGGCGGTCGGAATCCCGCATCAGGCTGTCGTGCGTGGCCAGCAGTTCGGCAAAGGCCGACCAGTGACTCAGCCCGAAGGCGGGCGACAGGACGACCAGGGTCCGCTGGGCGCTCTGAACGGCCCGCTCGAGCTCGGTGACCAGCATGGCGCCGGGCCTGAACTCCCGCGGGGTCAGGACCGACCGCGGATCCAGGCCGATCTCGGGTAGCAGGAACCCGTGCACCCAGTCGGCGTCGCTCTCGGCGTACGCCACGAAAAGTTCCGGCTGCGGCGGCGCGTCAGCGCGGGTATCAGCGGATGGCGCATTCATCGGATACCCCGCGCAATTGATCTTCCGGCCCGAATTAAGCCAGCCGGAAAGACCTGGCCGCGGCCGCAATGTCGCGGACCGCGGATTCCCGGAGGCCAAATTAGCCGACAGTCAGGCACACTCTGAGCGTGGGGAGTAACAATATCCCTGTCAAGCTATTTTCAGCCGGCATTTCCGCCGCTCAGGTAACGGCAGATGACAAAAGCGCAGAATGGCACATCGCATGTTATTCAATCCCGGCTGTTACCAAGATCGCGTTTACTGGCCGGGCGCGCGGTATCCGGCCGGCCGGCGTGGCAGGGGACCGCGGAGCGCCGCGGCCAGGCGGGCGAGCTCGCGGTCGGCACGCGGGGAATCAGCCAGGTCAAGCGTGGCCAGCATGCGGAGCCGCAGCGGGAGCCGGGCCTCGTCGATCGGCCCGATCCGCACCGGCAGCAGGCGGTAGGCGCCCTCTTCGACGCCCAGCGACTGCGCCACCACGTTCTCGAAGTCCGCCAGGTTGTCCTCGAGATACGCCCGGGACAGCACGATCAGCGTCCGCTTGGCTTGCCGTATCCCCCGCTCGATGCCCACCACCAGGGGCACGCCCGGGTCCGGCGAGGCGCCGGAGACGACCAGCCTCAGCCCTTCTCGTTCCAGCCGCGGGACGAGCGTCTCCCACACCCAGGTCGAGTCCGGAGCCCGGTCGACGTAGCTGAGGTACGCGTCGTACCTGAACCCCTCGTCGTCCCCGGGCGCGGTGCCCCCGGGCGCGGTGTCCCTAGCCGGGCCGAGGGCGACGGGGAAGTTCTCCTCCAGGTCGGCCCGGAAGACCGGGTGCTGGGCGGGCTGGTCCCGCGTGACCCTGGGCTGGACGTACTCGAACAGGTCGAAGACGCGGATCAGCCCGTCTTCGCGGGGGATACCGCCCTTCAGCCCGGCCAGCAGGTGCTGGGTGAAGAGGCTGTTCGCGGCGGCCGGGAGCACGTAAGAAGACTCGCTGTCGCGCGAGGAAGCCAGGATCGCCCGGCCCCGGCCATCCGCGAGCCGCTCGTAGTAGCCGTCGGGCAGGCCCGCCTTGACCAGCAGGGCCTGGCCTTCCTTGGGGCGGCCGAGGCCGCCCGCGTGGCAGCAGTCGAAGACGACGAGCACCTTGCCCGCCGGGATGGCCCGCAGGGCCGCGGCGAACTCGGCGCCCGAGATGGCCGTCGAGGCGAGATCCTCCGCCGAGGTGGGGACGCAATCGACGGGCAGGATGTACTCCCCGGCCCGGGCTCCCGACGGCACCTGAGCGCCGTGTCCCGAGATGTAGATGACGACGCTGGACCCGGCGTCGCTGCGGGCCGCCAGGCTGGCCAGGGCGCCGAGGAGGCCGGCGCGGGTGGCCTGCTCGTCGAGCAGCAGCGTGACGTGGCCCGGAGGGTAGCCACCGTGCCGCGGGTCCGCCAGGAGGTCGCGGACATCGCGGGCGTCGTTGCGGACGGCCTCGGGCAGCCTGGCGATGTGCGCGTAGCCGGCGATGCCCACGATCAACGCGTACGCGTTGTCCATCGCGGGCATGTGAACCGCTCTCCGCTCCCGGTTACGTGTGGCCGCGGCCTGGCGAAAGGCCGCGGCCACACGTTACGCCGGCTGGCTGGGACGGCGCCAGGTAGCAGGACCGGTGCCGATACGGCTAGGGGCGGTAGGTGACGGGGAGGCTCTTGATGCCGTTGATCCAGCCGGAGCGGAGGCGGTCGGGGGGGCCGGCCTTGGCGATGCCGGGCATCGCGTCGGCGATGGCGTTGAAGATGAGCTCGATCTCCAGCTTGGCCAGGCTGGCGCCCAGGCAGTAGTGGGTGCCGAGGCCGCCGTAGCCGAGGTGCGGGTTCGGGGAGCGGAGGACGTCGAACCGCTCGGGGGCGTCGAAGACCTCCTCGTCGAAGTTGGCCGACCGGTAGAACAGCCCGACGCGCTGGCCCGCCTTGATCTGCTGCCCGCCGAGCACCGTGTCCCGGGTCGCGGTGCGCTGGAACACCGTGATCGGGGTGGCCCAGCGGACGATCTCGTCCGCCGCGGTGTCCGGGCGGGATGCCTTGAACAGCTCCCACTGCTCCGGGTGGTCGAGGAAGGCGAGCATCCCGTGCGCGATGGCGTTGCGGGTGGTCTCGTTGCCCGCCACCGCCAGCATCAGCACGAAGAAGCCGAACTCGTCGTCGGACAGGTGGCTGCCGTCGATCTCGGCGGTGATCAGCTTGGTGACGATGTCGTCCCGGGGGCAGCCGCGGCGCTCCTCGGCCATGGCCAGGCTGTAGCCGAGGATCTCGGTGGCCGCGATCATCCCGTCGCCCTCTTCGTCGTGGGCCTTCTCGTCGTAGCCGATCATCCGGTTCGACCAGGAGAAGATCTTGCCGCGGTCCTCCTGCGGGACGCCGAGCAGCTCGCTGATCGCCTGCAGCGGCAGCTCGGACGCCACGTCGGCGACGAAGTCGCCGGTGCCGGACTCCAGCGCGGTCGCCACGATGCGCTGGGCGCGTTCGGTGAGGGCCTGGCGCAGGTTGCCGATGGCCCTGGGAGTAAAGCCGCGGGAGACGATGCCGCGCAGCTTGGTGTGCTCGGGCGGGTCGATGTTGAGCAGGATCAGCCGCTGCATCTCGATCGACTCCCGGGGCATGCCTTCGGCGAACCGGATCAGCGCGGTGTTCTCCCAGGACGAGTACAGGTCCGGCGTCTTGGAGATGGCCAGGATGTCGGCGTGCCTGGTGACGGCCCAGTACCCGTCGTCGTCGAACCCGGCGGAACCGCGGCGCTGGGCGACCCACCAGACCGGGGCCGCGCGGCGCAGTTCGGCCAGCTCCTCAGCCGGCACCCTGGTCGTGTAGATCTCCGGATCGGTAAAGTCGAAACCAGGCGGGATGTCGGGCACGGCCACGGCTGCCTCCCTTGGCCATCAGTGGAACGTGTTCTAGTTTTGATTAGACCACGGATTCTGGAGGCGAGCCATGGGCACTGCAGTGATCGTCGAGGCGGCGCGGACCCCGATCGGCAAGCGCGGCGGCGCGCTGGCCGGCCTGCACGCCGCCGAGCTGCTGGGCGGCATCCAGGTCGCCCTGCTCGAGCGCGCGGGCGTCGCGGCGGACGCGGTCGAGCAGGTGGCCGGCGGCTGCGTGACCCAGGCGGGCGAGCAGTCCAACAACATCACCAGGACGGCCTGGCTGCACGCCGGGCTCCCCTACCAGGCCGGCTGCCTGACGCTCGACGCCCAGTGCGGTTCGGCGCAGCAGGCCGCGCACCTGGTGGCCGGGCTCATCGCGGCGGACGCGATCGGCGTCGGGGTCGCCTGCGGGGTGGAGGCGATGAGCCGGGTGCCGCTGGGGACCGCCGCCCGGGCCGAGGCCGGCTCGCCCCGGCCTGCCTCGTGGGACATCGACATGCCGAACCAGTACGTTGCCGCCGAGCGCATCGCGCAGCGGCGCGGGCTCTCCCGCGCCGACGTCGACGCCTTCGGCCTGCGCTCGCAGACCCTGGCCCAGGCCGCCTGGGCGCAGGGCCGGTTTGACCGGGAGGTGGTGCCGGTCAAGACGCCGCTGCCGGACGGGGCAGGGACGCGGGTGGTCGACCGGGACGAGGGGCTGCGCGAGACCAGCCTGGCCGCCCTGGCCCGGCTCAAGCCGGTGGTCGAGGACGGCCGGCACACGGCCGGCACGTCGTCGCAGATCTCCGACGGCGCGGCCGCCGTGCTGCTGGCCGACGCGGACCGGGCCCGGGCGCTCGGCCTGCGGCCCCGGGCGCGGATCGTGGCGCAGTGCCTGGTCGGCGCCGAACCCTACTACCACCTCGACGGCCCGGTCCAGGCGACCGAGCGGGTGCTGGCCCGCAGCGGCATGACGATGAGCGACATCGACCTGTTCGAGGTCAACGAGGCGTTCGCGTCGGTGGTGCTGTCCTGGCTGGCCGTGGGTGGGGCCGACCCCGACCGGGTGAACGTCAGCGGCGGCGCGATCGCCCTCGGCCACCCGGTGGGCAGCACCGGGGCGCGGCTGCTCACCACCGCGCTGCACGAACTCGAGCGGCGCGGCGCGGGCACGGCGCTGATCACCATGTGCGCCGGCGGCGCGATGGCCACCGCCACGATCATCGAGCGCCTGTGACGGCTCAGGGGTGCTGGGCGCTGACCGACACCACCTCGCCGGTCATGTAGCCGGCGTAGTCGCTGGCCAGGAAGACCATGACGTTGGCGACCTCCCAGGGCTGCGCGGCCCGGCCGAACGGCTCGCGGGCGGCCAGCTCGGCGAGCAGGTCCTCGCTGGTCACCTTGGCCAGGAACGGGTGCACGGCCAGGCTCGGCGCGACCGCGTTGACCCGGATGCCGTGGGCGGCGACGTCCAGCGCGGCGCACCGGGTGAAGGCCATCACGCCGGCCTTGGCCGCCGCGTAGTGCGCCTGGCCCGGCTGCGCGCGCCAGCCGAGCACCGAGGCGTTGTTGACGACCGCCCCGCCGTGCCCCTGGGCGACCATCTGCCGCAGCGCCGCCCGGGTGCAGCGGAAGGTCCCGGTCAGGGTCACGTCGAGGACCAGCCGCCACTCGTCGTCGGTCATCTCGAGGACCGAACGGGTGCCCCCGAGCCCGGCGTTGTTGATCATCACGTCGATCCGGCCGAAGCGCCCGGCCGCCCCCTCGATCAGTGCCGCGACCTGCTCCTCGTCGGTGACGTCGCAGGGCTGCGCCCAGACCATCTCGCCGTGGTCCCGGGCGAGCTCGTCGCGGGTCGCGGCCAGCCGCCGCTCGTGCTGGTCGCTGATCGCCACCCGGGCGCCTTCCTCCAGGCAGCGCCGGGCGGCGGCGCTGCCGATGCCGGTGCCGGCCGCGGCGGTGACGACCACCACCTTCCCGTCCAGCAGCCCGTGGCCCTTCATCGGGGCAGGCCGAGCGCGCGGCTGGCGATGATGTTGCGCTGGATCTCGTCGGACCCGCCGTAGATCGTGTCGGCCCGGCTGAACAGGAACAGCCGCTGCCACTCGTCCAGGTCGTAGGGTTCGCCCCGCAGCAGGGCCGCCGGGGCGCCGAGCACGTCCATGGCCAGCTCGCCGAGGTCCCGGGGCCAGCGGGACCACAGCACCTTCAGCACCGAGGCCTCGGCCGGGTCATCACCGCCCAGGGTGTCCAGCGCGTACGCGCGGATGGCCTCCAGGCCGATCCAGGCCCGGGCCAGCCGGTCGCGCAGCAGCGGGTCGGCGCTCGCCCCGTTCTGCCGGGCCTGCTCGACCAGGTCGGCGAGCTCCCGGCGGAACCCGACCTGCTGGCCGAGCATGGCCGCGCCGCGCTCGATGGCCAGCGTCGCCTTGGCGATCCGCCAGCCGTCACCGGGCGTGCCGACCACGTTGGCCGCGGCGGTGCGCGCGCCGTCGAAGAAGACCTCGTTGAACTCCGCGGTGCCGGTCAGCTGCCTGATCGGGCGTACCGTGACCCCCGGCTGGCTCATCGGCACCAGCAGGTAGGACAGCCCGGTGCCGCGCCGCGACCCGGCTTCGGTCCGGGCCAGCACGAAGCACCAGTCGGCGATGTGCGCCAGCGACGTCCACACCTTCTGGCCGGTGATCACCCACTCGGCCCCGTCCAGGGCCGCGCGGGTGGCCACCGAGGCCAGGTCGGACCCGGCGCCTGGTTCGGAATAGCCCTGGCACCACAGCTCGCGGACGGCCCTGATCGGCGGCAGGAAGCGCCGCTGCTGCTCCGGCGTGCCGAACGCGATCAGGGTCGGCCCGAGCAGTTCCTCGCCCACGATCGAGATCCGGGCCGGCGCGCCGCTGCGCGCGTACTCCTCGTAGAAGATGACCTGCTGCGCCAGCGTGGCGCCGCGGCCGCCGTGTTCGGCGGGCCAGCCCAGGCAGGTCCAGCCCGCGGCGGCCATGTGCCGGTTCCAGGCCAGCCGTTCGGCGTGCCGCTCGTGCTCGCGTCCCGGGCCGCCGGCGCCGCGCAGGCCGGCGAACTCGCCTGTCAGGTTGGCTTCCAGCCATCCGCGCACGTCAGCGCGGAACTCCTCGTCCTGCGGCGTGAACCGCACCCGGGTCTCCTCCTCTGGCCGGCGACCGCCCCTGGTGCGTAGGCTAAACCTACCAAGCACTTGCTTGCTAGCTCGGGAGGATGGGTGGAGCTGACGATCGCCCGGGAGGATGGGTGGAGCTGACGATCCCGGCCGCCTTGGCGCGGGCGGCGAGCGAGTTCGGCGACACGGCGGCGCTGGCCGACCCGCTGGCCGGGGCGCCCCGGGTCAGCTACCGCGAGCTGGGCGAGCGGGTGACCGCGGTCGCCGGCGCGCTGATCGAGGCGGGCGTCGAGCCCGGCGACCGGGTGGCGCTGTGGGCGCCGAACGGGTGCGAGTGGGTGCTGATCGCGCTGGGCGCGCTGGGCGCGGGCGCGGCGCTGGTCCCGGTGAGCACGCGGTTCACCGGCCCCGAGGCGCTGGACGTGATCAGCCGCAGCGGGACGCGGGCGCTGTTCGTGGCCGGCGACTTCCTCGGGGCGGACCGGCTCGGCGCGCTCCGGGCCGCGGCCGCGGCCGAGGGGACCAGCCTGGACGCGCTCGGGCTGGTGGTGCGGATGCCGGAGGACTGGGCCGCGTTCGAGGCCCGGGCGGGTTCGCCGGAGCAGGCACGCCTGAGGGCGCTGCTGGCCGAGGCGCGCCGGCGCGCGGGGGCGGTGCGGCCGGGGGACGTCAGCGACATCATGTTCACCTCGGGCACGACCGGGCGGAGCAAGGGCGCGATGACCTCGCACGAGCGGTCCCTGGGCGTGGCCCGGGCCTGGGCCGAATGCGCCCGGCTGACCAGCGCCGACCGCTACCTGGTGGTGAACCCGTTCTTCCACACGTTCGGCTTCAAGGCGGGCCTGCTGGCCTGCCTGGTCAGCGGGGCGACGCTGGTGCCGCAGGCGGTCTTCGAGGCCGGCCGGACGATGCAGCTGGTGGAATCCGAACGGATCACGGTGCTGCCCGGGCCCCCCACCCTGTACACCTCGATCCTGGACCACCCCGAGCGCGGCGGCCGTGACCTGTCCAGCCTGCGGCTCGCCGTCACCGGCGCGGCCGACGTGCCGGTCGCGCTGATCGAGCGGATGCAGCGCGAGCTGAGCTTCGAGACCGTGCTCACCGCCTACGGCCTGACCGAGGCCGTGGTGGCGACGATGTGCCGTCCGGGCGACGCGGCGGAGCTCGTGGCACGCACCTCGGGCCGTTCGGCGGCTGGTTTTGAGGTGCGGATCGGGGAGCGGGACGAGATCCTGCTCCGCGGGCCGAACCTGATGCTCGGCTACCTCGACGACCCCGAGGCCACCAGGGCCGCCGTCGACGGCGGCGGCTGGCTGCACACCGGCGACGCCGGCCGGCTGGACCCGGCCGGGTACCTGACCATCACCGGCCGGCTCAAGGACATGTACATCTGCGGCGGCTTCAACGTGTACCCCGCCGAGGTGGAGCAGGTGCTGGCCCGGCTGGACGGGGTGGCGGAGTCGGCCGTCGTCGGCACGCCCGACCCGCGGCTCGGCGAGGTCGGCCAGGCGTTCATCGTCCGCCGCCCCGGTCACGTCCTGGACGCGGCGGACGTGCTGGCCTTCTGCCGGGAGCGGCTGGCCGGCTACAAGGTGCCCCGGCGGGTGGAATTCCGCGACGCGCTGCCCCGCAACCCGTCGGGCAAGGTCCTCAAGCGCGTCCTCAGAAAGGAGCCCTGATGGCGGACGAGGTCCGTTACGAGCAGCGCGGCCGCGTCGCGCTGATCACCCTGAACCGGCCGCGGTACGCGAACGCGCAGAACTCGGCGATGACCTACGCGCTGGACGCGGCGTTCGCCCGGGCGGTGAACGACGACCAGGTCGCGGTGCTCGTGCTGGCCGGCGCCGGCGATCATTTCTGCGCCGGGCACGACATCGGCACCCCGGAGCGGGACGCGGACAAGTCCTTCGACCGCCAGGCCGTGCTGTGGTGGGACCACGTGGGCAGGGCCGGCGCCGACGCCAGGTACGCCCGGGAGATGGAGGTCTACCTCGGCATGTGCCGGCGCTGGCGGGAGATCCCCAAGCCGGCCATCGCGATGGTGCACGGCGCCTGCATCGCCGGCGGCCTGATGCTCGCCTGGGTGTGCGACCTGATCGTGGCGGCCGAGGACGCGTTCTTCGCCGACCCCGTGGTGCGGATGGGGATACCGGGCGTGGAGTACTTCGCGCACCCGTGGGTGCTCGGGCCGCGCTTCGCCAAGGAGGTCCTGTTCACCGGCGGCCGGTTCACCGCCGAGCGGGCCTGGCAGGTCGGCATGGTGAACCGGGTGGTGCCGCGGGGCGACCTGGAAGCGGCGGCGTTCGCGCTCGCCGAGCAGGTAGCGGACATGCCGCCGTTCGGGCTGGCGCTGGCCAAGCGGGCGGTCAACCAGTGCGAGGACCTGATGGGGCTGCGGCCGGGGATGGATTCGGTGTTCGGCCTGCACCACATGGCGCACGCCCACAACGCGGAGGTGTCGGGCGACTCGCTGGCCGGGCTCGACGGCCGCGGCATGAAGAAAGCCGCCGGGTGAGCGGGGAGTTCCGGGCCGAGGTGCGGGACTGGCTGGCCGCGATCTGGTCCCGGGCCGTGCGGTCTGAGGGAGGCTGGATCGTCTCCGGCACCAAGACGTGGTGCTCGCGGGCCGCGTTCGCTGACCGGGCGTTCGGCCTGTTCCGCACCGATCCCGGGGCGGAAAGACCCCGCGGCGCAGCCGCCGATCGGCACAGCGGTCTCAGCTACCTGCTGTTCGGGCTGCGCGCGCCGGGGGTGACGGTGCGGCCGATCCGCCAGCTCGGCGGGCGGACCGGGTTCGCGGAGATCTTCCTGGACGAGGTGTTCGTCCCGGACGGCGACGTCGTCGGCGAGCCGGGCGACGGCTGGCGGATCGCGATGTCCACCGCCAGCCACGAGCGCGGGCTTTCGCTGCGCAGCCCGGGCCGGTTCCTCGCGGCGGCGGGCCGGCTGGCCGGGCCAGCAGAGTCCCCCCGGGCTAGCACCGAGTTCGCCGCGGCGCTGCACGACATGCTGGGCGACGCGGACGTGCCCGCCGCCTCGCGGCGGTGGGCCGACGGCGACCTGGCGCCCGGCCTGGCGCTGTGGCGGCGGCTGGCCGGCCTCGGCGTCACCGCGCTGGCCGTGCCGGAGAACCGGGGCGGGCTCGGCGCCAGCCCGCTGGACCTGGTCGCGGCCTGCGAGGAACTCGGCCACCACGCGGTGCCAGGGCCGGCCGCCGAGTCCCTGGCGGCGGTGCCCGCGCTGCTGGCCGGGCTGGCGGACCCGGGCGGGCCGCCGGGCGCGTGCGGCGAGCGGGGCCTGCACGACGGGCGGGGCGCGTGCGGCGAGTGGCTGGCGGCGCTGGCCGCCGGGGACCTGATCGCCACGCTGGCCGTGCCGCCGTGGCTGCCGTTCGCCGCCGACGCCGAGGCCGCCGGGCTCGTCCTGCTGGCGCAGGACGGCGTGGTGTATCGCGGCCACCCGGGCGCCCGGCACCAGTCGGTGGATCCGGCCCGGTCGCTGTCCGAGGTACGGGACGGCGAGGTCCTGGCCAGGGACACGGGCGCGGACACGAGCACGGCCCGGGCGCTCGACGCCGGGGCGCTGGCCTGCTCGGCGCAGTTGCTCGGCGCGGGCCGCGCGCTGCTCGAGGCCTCGGTCCGGCACGTCCGCACCCGGGAGCAGTTCGGCCGGCCGGTGGGCGCGTTCCAGGCGGTCAAGCACAAGCTCGCGGACGTGGCGATCGGGCTGGAGTTCGCCCGGCCGCTGCTCGACGCGGCCGCCCTGGCCCTGGACGACCCTGAGCTGGCTACCACGGGGACGGCGGCCCGGGACGTCTCCGCCGCGAAGGTGGCCTGCGCCGATGCCGCCTACCTGGCGGCCCGGGCGGCGCTGCAGGTGCACGGCGCGATCGGCTACACCGCCGAACTCGACCTCAGCCTGTGGCTGGCCAAGGTCCGGGCGCTCGTCCCGGCCTGGGGCAGCCAGGCCGAGCACCGCGCCCGGGTGCTGCGGGAGCTCGGGGACGGGGTCCGGTGAGCCTGACCGCGGAGCAGCAGGACCTGCGTGACGCGGTGCGCGGCCTCTTGGCCAGGACCGGCCCGCCAGTGGACGGCAGGGCGGACGGCAGGGTAGACGGCAGGGCGGACCGGGGGTCGCCGTGGCGGCGGCTGTGCCGCGAGGTCGGCGTGGCCGGGCTGGCGATTCCCGAACGCTACGGCGGCGCCGGGGCCGGGCCCGCCGAGACCGGCGTGGTCATGGAGGAGCTGGGCCGCGACCTGACCCGCTCCCCCATGCTCGGCTCGGCGGTGCTGGCCGCGCAGGCCCTGCTCGCCACCGGCGACGACGCGGCCTGCGCCCGGCTGCTGCCCGCGGTCGCCGCCGGGTCGGCGACCGCCGCCCTGGCCTGGACCACCCGGGCCGGGCACTGGGACAGCGGCGAGGTAGCGTGCCAGGCCCGGCCGGCGGCCGGCGGCTGGGAGCTGGACGGCGAGGCGCACTACGTGCTGGACGGGCACACGGCCGACGTGCTGCTTGTTGCCGCCCGCGTCGCCGGCCAGACCGGGCTGTTCGAGGTGGACCCGGGCCAGGACGGCGTGGTCCGGACGGCCAGCCCGGCCATGGACATGACCCGGCGGCTGGCGGTGGTGCGGCTGACCGGGGCGCGCGGCCGGCGCGTCGGCGGCGACGCGGCCGGGGCGCTGGACCGGGCCCGGGATCTCGCCTGCCTCGCGCTCGGCGCCGAGCAGGCCGGCGCGGCCCGCCGGGCGCTGGACCTGACCGTCGGCTACACGCTGACCAGGGTGCAGTTCGGCCAGGTGCTCGGCGGCTTCCAGGCGCTGCGGCACCGGATGGCCGACCTGCACGTGCTGGTGGAGTCGGCCCGGTCGCTGGCCCGCGCCGCCGGGTCCGCGGCCGGGTCCGCGGCCGGGTCCGCGGCTGGGTCCGGGTCCGGGTCCGGGCTGCAGGCCGCGGCGGTCAAGGTCTACTGCTCCGACGCGCTGACCCGGACGGCCGCCGAGATGATCCAGCTGCACGGCGCCATCGGCATCACCTGGGAGCATCCGGCGCACCGCTATCTCAAGCGGGCGCACGGCGCCAGGCTCCTGTTCGGCCGCCCGGACCGGCACGCGGCCGCCATCGCGGCGAGCCTGCTCGATCAGCAGTGACCCTGCTCGATCAGCAGTAATTCAGCTCGCGGGCCAGCGCCACCGCGGCGGTCAGCTGGTCCCGGCACACCTCCGGCTGGCCCTGGTCCCAGGCCCGGGACGCCGCCGCCACCACCGACTCAAGATCACCGGGGAGCGGGGGTCGCGCGGCCTGCAGGAGCTGGCGGCCGGCGGCCACGGCGCCGGCCACGTTGCCGGTCTCCAGGTGCACGGCGATCAGCGGCCAGAGGTAGATCAGCCCCTGGTAGAAACCCGAGCCGACGGTGGACGCCATAAGCCCGGCGATCTCCTCCGACAGCTTGATCACGTCGTCGTGGCGCCGGTCCTGCCAGGCCAGCCAGGCGAGGCACGCCTTGGCGCCGGCCAGGTACTCGTAGCTGGCCATGGGTTCAGCCGTCGCCACAACCCGGGTCATCAGGGCGCGAACGGTCTCGGTGTCGTGGCGGCCCAGCGCGGTCAGGGCCAGTCCCAGCAGGCTCTGACCGCGCAGGAGGCTCTCGCCGATGCGCTCGGCCATGGCCAGGGCCCGCTCCATCTGCTCCTGGGCCGCGGCCAGGTCACCATGCAGCCACAAGGCCCGGCCGAGGAAGAACGTGGCGTAGCCGACGTCTTTCTCCTCGTCTCCCTGAGCCGCCGCGGCCACGCTCTGGCGCATGGTGGCGATGTCGGCCTCGTCGACGCGGTAACCGTTCCGCATGATTCGTCCCATGGAGAGGTGCACGTAGAAGCTGTACCTCCTGGCCGGGCTCCCGCTGGCCTCGAGCACCGGGCGGACCGTTTCCAGGACCGCCAGGGCAGGCTCCGGCTCGTTGCGCATGACGTACAGGCCAGCCCGGCCGTCCACCATCATCTCCAGCCACTCGGCGACGGTGGCCGCGTCCTTCTCCCCCGGGTCCGGGCCGAGCAGCGCCTCGGCGGCGTCGAAGGCTCGCGCCGCGGCCTCCAAGCGCAGATCGGCCATCTCCAGGCGGCCCAGGCGGGTCTGCAGGTGCACCCGCCGGAGGGTGTCCCCGCCGCTGGCCAGGCGCAGGGCCTCCTGGAACGCCTCCCGGGCCTGCCCGCGCCGGCCCGTGCGCCACAGCACGTTGGCCAGCTTGGCCAGCAGGTCCACCGCGGCATCGGTCATCGCCTCGGCCACCGGGCGCGGCTCGGCCGCGATCGCCAGGGCGGAGCGGAACGAGGAGACGGCTTCGTCGTTGGCGAAGGCCGCCGTGGCGTGGTCGCCCGCCATCTCGAAGTACCGCAGGGCGCGCGCCGGCTCGCCGGCCGCGGCGAAGTGCCGGCCGAGCACCGCGGCGACCTCTTCCACGCGGCCCCGCGACGCGGCCTCCAGCGCCCAGGCGGCCCGGCCGTGCAGCAGACGGCGCTCCGCGCGCAGCAGGCCGTTGTAGGTCGCCTCCTGGATGAGGGCGTGGCGGAAGCGGTAGACGGGCTCGGGGTGTGGCTCGGGGTGCTGGCCCACCTCCTGCACGAGGTCCTTGGCGCGCAGCTCCGCCAGGGCGGGCCCCAGCGGCTCGTCCGCGGCACACACCACGGTCAGCAGCGAGAATCCGAACTCGGTCCCGAGCACGGACGCGTGGCGGACGGCGTCGCGCGCCGCCGGGCTGAGCCGGTCCACCCGGGACCGGACGAGACGCTCCAGCACCTGGGGCACCTGCGGGCCCGCGGTCGCGCTGATCCGCCAGACGCCCTGCTCGCGTACCAGGGCCTTCGTTTCAAGCAGCGAGGTCAGCCGTTCCTCCAGGAACAGCGGATTGCCTTCAACGCTGGCCAGAACGGCGTCCAGGACATCCCGGCCCGCGGCGTCGCCGATGAGAGACCGGGCGAGCTCCCGCTCGGCTTCCGCGGCCAGCGGTCCGAGGGAGATCGGGCGGACCGGCCGCCCGGCGGCGGCCAGGCTGGCCACCTCGGGGGAGGCGTCGGGACGACTGGTGGCCAGCACCAGCAGGCGGAGCCCCGGAGCCATCCGGGCCAGGTCGTGGGTGAGGCGCAGCGAGGTCGGGTCGGCCCAGTGCAGGTCCTCCAGCACGAGAACCGCCGGGGCGGTCGCCACCAGGCGGGACAGCACCGAACGCCAGGCGGCGAACGTCTCCCGGTGGAGTTCTCCCGGGCTCATCCGTCCCAGCGCCGCTCCCGGCGGCAGGCCCATCATGCGGGCCAGCACCGGGAACAGGTCGTCGCTTCCTATCGCGGCCAGCGCCCGCTCCAGGGCCGGCTGGACCACCGCCGCGGGCTGGTCGGGCGTCACTCCCGCCCAGTTGGCCAGCAGCTGCTGGTAGAGCCCGTAGGGCGTGGACGAGGCGTAGGAGGCGCAGCGCCCCTCCAGCCACCGGATCCCGGTCGCCGTACGCCTGCGGCACTCCTGCACCAGGCGGGTCTTACCCAGCCCGGGCTCCCCGGTGACCAGCACGACCGAGCCGTGCCCGCGCACCGCCTCGCGCAGGGCCGCGCCGAGCGCCGCCAGCTCGCCCTGCCGTCCCACGAGCCGCCCGCGCCCGCCCGGCCCGCGGCGGCGGCCCGCGGCCCGCGGCCTGGGCTCCCCCAGGTAGGTCGCGGTCACCGGGGCCGCGCCTGCCGCGACCCGCTCACTGGCGCCCCAGCTGAACAGGTGCTCGGTGGCGGCCCTGGTCACCGGGCCTACCAGGGCGGAACCCGGCCTGGCCAGCGCCTGCAGCGCGGCGGCCTGGCCCACGACCTCGCCCACGGCCCCGTACTCGACCCGGGCGCCGCCGCCGATGGGCCCCAGAACCGCCGGGCCGGTCTCTATCCCGATCCGCAGGGTCCCCCCGAGACCCGGGCCAGGCGGCCCGCCGTCGATGGCCGCCACCGCCGCCAGGGCGCGGAAGGCCGCCCGGACCGCCCGCTCGGGGTCATCCTCGTGCGCTTCCGGCGCCCCGAACATGGCCTGGAGCCCCTGACCGGACACCGACGTCACCGTCCCGCCGAGCGCCTCCACCTCGGCGATCGCCGCGGTCAGGCTGCGGCCGATCAGGTCGTGCAGGCTCTCCGGATCCAGGTCGTCCCGCGAACCCTCCGCCCTCACCCCGGCGGCCAGCACGCTGACGGTCCTGAGCTCCTCCCGCGCGGCGGCCGGCGGGGGCGGAACCGGCGCTGTCCGGGACGGCGCGGCCGCCTGCGCCGCCGTGGCGTAGACCTCCTCGAGCCACGGGGACAGGCCCAGCCCGAGCTCGGCGAGAGCGGCCCGGCAGCGCTCGTAGGCGCGCACGGCAAGCTCCCGGTGCCCGTGCGCCAAGTAGGCCCCGACCAGGGCGCCGGCCGCCTCCTCGGACGCGGGATCGTGCTCGAAGCAGGCTTCCCAGGCGGCGAGCACCGCCTCCGGCCGGGACTCGCCCGCGCCCTTGGCCCGGTCCCTGGCCAGGGCCAGCCGCGCCTCCTGGCGCAGGGTCTCCAGCTGCCCCCGCGGGCGCAGCGCCCAGTCGGCGTAGGGCTCGTCGGCGAGCAGTTCGCCCTGTTCGGCGAGGGCGGCGGCGAGGCCGCGGTCACGCTCGCGGCCCGGGTCCAGCGCCAGCGCGGCGCGGAGGGCCTGGGCTTGTTCCTCGGCGTCGATCGCGGCGGCCGGGGAGGCCCAGATGTGGCTCAGGTCGGCCGCGAGCAGGTCAGCGGCCGGAGGGCCCAGCCCGGCGAGTGCGGCCCGGGCCATCGACAGCGCCTTGGAGACCGAACGGGCGGCGGCCCGGGGATCCAGGCCGGGAAAGAGTTCCTCACAGGCGAGATCCCGGCTCACCCGGCGGCCGGGGCTGACCAGGACGAGCTGGCAGAGCCGCCGGGCGCTCGGCCGCGGCCACGGGCCCGCGGTGCGCCCGCCGGAGGCGACGCAGAACGGGCCGAGCAGCCTGACCTGCACGGCCATCCCCCCGGGCGGCCCCTTCGCCCTTTGCGCGGACACGTCCCCATTGTCCCGCACCGGCAGAAGCGGCGGGAACACCGCGGGAACAGCGACTTCCTACGTTTGATCCAACGAGAGCAAAGGGGCTTACCAGATGAACACGGGGTACCTGATCTACCAGGCCGAGCGCACCAGGACCGCCGCCGAGCAGCGCGCGGTCGACGCCACCCACGGCGAGCTGGCCGCGGCACTGACCCGGCTGTGGCACCTCCTGACCGCGCCGCTGCGCCTCCTGACCGCGCCGCCGCGTTCCCGGCACGAGGGCGAGCGCGAGGCCCGGCAGGGGACCCAGCACGAGATACCGCAGGTGACGGAGGAGCAGCCGCCGAGCTGCGTGGCCGCGATGTCCCGGTCCGGCCGGTAACAAGGGGGGCGCCGCCGGCCGGCCCTCACCCGGCCGGCGGCGCCGCACCGTACCGGCCGTTCCAGCGCCGTTTCAGCGCCGCTGCAGCACGGTCTGGGAGAGTCCTGCGGGGGCGCGCCATCGCGCCATACGGGGTTCGGCAGAGAAGGAGCCACGTTGCCACGCAAGAGCGCGGGCCTGATGTTCGCCGCCGCCGCGGCCATCGGCCTGACCACGGCTTTCGCCTTGCCCGCCAGCGCCAGCGCGACCAACTATTTCGAAATCGCCGTTCAGGTAGGTACGTTCGCGCCGGTCATGTGCCTGCAGCCGGCCGACCCGGCCGGCGGCGCCGGGACCGCCATCGTGCAGCAGCCCTGCACCGCCGGCAACCAGGCCCAGAACTGGGCGCCGGTCGGCCTCGGCGGCAGCAGCTACGAGTTCGTGAACCGGGCCAGCGGGGAGTGCCTGGACGCCCGGGGCGGGGCCGCCCGCGGCACGCCGATCCAGCAGTGGCCGTGCGCATCGATCAGCAACGAGCACTGGTCCTGGTCGCACAGCTTCCCGGACGCGTTCTGGCCGATAGGGTCGCAGGTCGCCGGCAGCAGCGGGTTCTGCCTGGATGTTCCCGGGGCGTCGCAGCAGGCCGGGCTCGGCATGCAGCTCTACACCTGCAACGGCACCGCCGCCCAGGCCTGGGCCATCGCCGGCCCCGTCGCCTGATCCGGCTCCCGCAAGCCCCCCGGGCTCCCCGCCCGGAGCCCGGGGTCCACCCCGGCTGCTACCCGGCGCTGCGCGTGGCGCGGCTATCCCCCACCGACGCGCTCCGTGGTACATAGGAGGGTGGTACATAGGAGGAGCAGACGACCACGGTCCGTTCGGAATGCTGACCAGATGTGTCGCGTCGGCTACTGGACGCCCGTACACAAGTGTCCTACGGTGGCTGTCATGACGGCTTGAGGGGGCGAGTGACCTGGGCAGGCCACGACCGGTGAGCGAGCCTGAGCAGGCTAGCCCCGCGCAGGCTAGCCCGGAGCAGGCTAGCCCCGAGCAGGCTGCCCAAGGTGCGGAGGCCCGCCGCCTGTTCGAGCTGCGAAGCGGGCCCACCGAGGATCTCGCCGGGCAGGCGGACGCGGTGGCCGCGGCGTGTCACGCCATGGCCGTGCGGTTCCACCGCGGCGGCAAGCTGGTGGTGTTCGGCACCGGCGGGGCCAGCACGGACGCCCAGCACGTCGCGGTCGAGTTCGTCCACCCGGTCATCGTGGGCAAGCGCGCGCTGCCGGCCATCTCGCTCACCACCGACGTGGCCACCGTCACCGGGATAGCCGAACGGGACGGCATGGCCGCGATCTTCGCCCACCAGATCCGCGCACTGGCCGATCCCGCCGACATCGCGCTGGGCATCTGCGCCGACGGCAACAGCGCCAGCGTGCTGGCCGGGCTCGAGGCGGCCCGCGAACGGGGCCTGCTGACGGTCGCCCTGGCCGGCGGCGACGGCGGCCGGATCGGGGCCAGCAAGGCGGTCCGCCGACCCCCGCGTGGTCAAGGAGCTGCAGGTGACCACGTACCACGTGCTATGGGAGCTGGTCCACGTGTTCTTCGAGCAGCCCGGAGTGCTCGCGCCAGGGGTGATCACATGAGCGAGCGGCCAGAGTGCGCGGATGGAGTGTGCATTACCTGTTCCGATATGGCGGTGGAGGTCAGGGTGCTGCGGCTGCTCGACGACGCGATGGCCGTGGTCGAGGGCGGGGCGGGCGAGGAGACGGTCAGCGTGGCCCTGGTGACCGCGGGCGTGGGCGACACGATCCTGGTGCACGCCAGGGAAGCCATCGCCGTGCTGGGGACCAGGTCATGACCGACGCCATGGAATCGCTCTACCCGTTCCTGTACTCCGGCACCTCCGACCTGTCCGCCGTGCTCGACCAGGTGCGCGCCTCGACCGCGGCCAAGGCGGCGGAGATCGCTGCGCTGCGCCGCGCCGTCGGCGCGCGTGACGGGGCCCGGATCGCGGCGTGCGCGCGGGCGGCCGCGGCCAGGTTCGGCGCGGGCGGGCGGCTGTTCGCCTTCGGCAACGGCGGCAGCGCCACCGACGCCCAGCAACTCGCCACCTTGTTCCTCAACCCGGACGGCGGCGCTCGCCCGCTGCCCGCGTTCGGGCTGGCCAACGACACCTCGGTGGTCACCGCGCTGTGCAACGACGTCGGCGTGGAGGTGGTGTTCGCCCGGCAGCTGGCGGCCTTCGGCGGCCGGGACGACATCGCGGTGGGCCTGTCCACCAGCGGCAACTCCGGCAACCTGGTGCGTGCCTTCGACGAGGCGAGCCGGCGCGGCATGCTCACCATCGGGCTGGCCGGCTACGACGGCGGGAAGATGGCCGAGCTGGACAGCATCGACTACCTGTTCGTGGTGCCGTCGTCGTCGGTGCACCGGATCCAGGAAGCGCAGACCACGATCTACCAGGTGCTGTGGGAGCTGACGGTGGCTGCCCTGCCCCCTGTGGTCCCTGCGGATACAACAGGGTTAGACCGTTAGGAAGGGATGTCCCATGTGCCTCGGCATACCCGGTGAGGTCATCGAGATTCACCCGGAGCAAACCGACCTGGCCAAGGTAGACGTGAGCGGAGTCCGGCGGATGATCAACATCGGCCTGCTCAGCGACGATCCGCCCAAGCCCGGCGAATGGGTGCTCATCCACGTCGGCTTCGCCCTGTCGAAGATCGACGAAACCGAGGCCGCGGCGGCCCTGCAGTTCCTCGAGGGCATCGGGCAGGCCTACGAGGACGAGCTCGCGGCGCTGAAGGAATCCCTGATCGAATAGGCCGGTGAGGGTCACGAAGGCAAGGAGTGCGGACAATGCGGTTCGTCGACGAATTCCGTGATGCCGACAAAGCCCACGCGCTGGCCGCGAAGATCGCGGCGCTGTGTGAGCCCGGCCGTCAGTACAAGCTGATGGAGGTGTGCGGCGGGCACACCCACACGATCTACAAGCACGGCCTGGAGGACTACCTGCCCGAGTCGGTCACCCTGGTGCACGGCCCCGGGTGCCCGGTCTGCGTGATCCCGATGGGGCGGGTGGACGACGCGATCCACCTGGCCTCCCAGCCGGACGTGATCATGACCTCGTTCGGCGACATGATGCGGGTACCGGGCAGCGGCGGGTCGTTCTTCGACGCCAACGCCGAGGGCACCAGCATCCGCATGGTGTACTCGCCGCTGGACTCGCTGAAGATCGCCAGGCAGAACCCGGGCAAGCGGGTCGTGTTCATGGCGATCGGGTTCGAGACGACCGCGCCGTCGACCGCGATGACCATGATCCGCGCCGCGGCCGAGGGGCTGGCCAACTTCTCGGTGTTCGCCAACCACGTCACGATCATCCCGGCCATCAAGGCCATCCTCGACTCACCGGACCTGCGGCTCGACGGCTTCATCGGCCCGGGGCACGTGTCCACCGTGATCGGCTGCCGGCCGTACGAGTTCATCGCCCGCGAGTACGGCAAGCCGGTCGTGGTGGCCGGGTTCGAGCCGCTGGACATCCTGCAGTCCATCTACATGCTCATGCTGCAGCTGTCGCAGGGCCGGTCCGAGGTGGAGAACCAGTACTCGCGGGTGGTGCCGTGGGACGGCAACCCGGTGGCCCTGGCGGCGATCGGCGAGACGATGGAGCTGCGGCCCTACTTCGAGTGGCGCGGCCTCGGCTTCATCTCGCACTCGGCGCTCAAGGTGCGGGAGAAATACGCGGCCATGGACGCCGAGCTGCTGTTCCGGGTGCCCGGGGTGCGGGTCGCCGACCCGAAGGCCTGCCAGTGCGGTGAGGTGCTCAAGGGCGTGCTGAAGCCCTGGGAGTGCAAGGTGTTCGGCACCGCGTGCACGCCGGAGACCCCGATCGGGACCTGCATGGTGTCCCCGGAGGGCGCCTGCGCCGCGTACTACAACTTCGGCCGGATGAACCGCAACCGGGTCGCCGAGGTGGCCCGGCCATGAGCCACGGCTGGATCGACGAGGCGCTCCGCGAGCACGCCCAGAAAGAGCAAGCAGGGCACGAGCAAGCAGGGCACGATCAATCAGGGCACGATCAAGCAGGGCATGAGCACCCGGACGCGGGCGGGCGGCGCCAGCTGCCGCTGGCGGACCGGGAGCAGCAGGTGCTGGACCGGATCGACCGGGCCAGGCGCCGCCGCCCCAGGGTCAGGGAAGAACGCATCACGATGTCGCACGGCGCGGGCGGCAAGGCGACGCAGACCCTGATCGAGGCGGTCTTCCTCGACGCGTTCCGCAACCCGCTGCTCGAGCCGCTCGAGGACGCGGCCACGCTGGCCGTGGGCGGCGCCCGGCTGGCGCTCACCACGGACTCCTACGTGGTCAAGCCGCTGTTCTTCCCCGGCGGGGACATCGGTGACCTGGCCGTCAACGGGACCGTCAACGACCTGTCGGTCTCCGGCGCCACGCCGCTGTACCTGTCGGCCGGGTTCATCCTCGAGGAGGGCTTCCCGGTCGCCGACCTGAACCGGGTGGCCGAGTCCATGCGGGCCGCGGCCGCCGCGGCCGGGGTGCAGATCGTCACCGGCGACACCAAGGTGGTCGAGAAGGGCAAGGCCGACGGCTGCTACATCAGCACCGCGGGCGTGGGCCTCATCGAGCGGGACGTGCGCCTGGGCGTGGCCCAGGCCCAGCCGGGCGACGCCATCATCGTGTCCGGGCCGATCGGCGACCACGGCATCACCATCATGCTGGCCCGCGGCGAGCTGGACATCGAGGCGGACGTCTGCTCCGACACGGCTCCGCTGAACGGGCTGGTGGCAGGGTTGCTCGACGCGGTACCCGGGGTCCGGGCCATGCGCGACGCGACCCGGGGCGGGGTGGCGACGATCCTGAACGAGATCGCCAAGGCGGCCGACGTCGGCGTGCTGGCCGTCGAGGACGCGATCCCGGTCCGGGCCGAGGTCCGCGGCGCCTCCGAGCTGCTGGGCATCGACCCGATGTACGTGGCGTGCGAGGGCCGCCTGGTGGCGGTGGTGCCGGGCGGCGAGGCGGACCGCGCGGTCGCCGCGCTGCGCGCGCACCCGCTCGGCGAGCAGGCCGCGGTCATCGGGCAGGTGCGCGCCGAGCAGCCGGGGATCGTCCAGCTGAAGACGTCGTTCGGCGGCACCCGGATCGTGGACCTGCTGGTCGGCGACCCCCTCCCCCGGATCTGCTGAGGCGCGGACCTGCTGAGGCGCGGACCTGCTAGGACGGCGGCCCGGGCCGGTCGCGGGCGGCGGCGGCCACGGCCTGGCCGAGGCTGATCCCGCCGTCGTTGCACGGGACGCGCGCGTGCAGCAGGACGCGGAACCCGCGCGCCTGAAGGCGGCTGACCGCCGCGTCGAGCAGCAGCAGGTTCTGGAACACGCCGCCGGACAGCGCCACCGTGCCCAGGCCGTACCGGTCTCGCATGGCCACGCAGCCCGTCTCGATCAGCGCGGCGACGCCGTGGTGGAAGCGGGCGGCGATGACCGGGGCGGATACCCGGGCCGTTAGGTCCTCAAGGATCCCGTGCAGGAGATCGGCGCCGCGCAGCCGGAAGGGGTGGCCCGCCTCGAGGCCGGCCGGGTACGCGCCGGCCTCCCCCGGATCCGCCAGTTGCTCGAGCTCCACCGCCGCCTGGCCCTCGTAGTTGATCGTGTCCCGGACCCCGAGCAGGGCCGCGGCGGCGTCGAACAGCCGGCCCGCGCTCGAGGTCAGCGGGGCGTTGACGCCCCGCCGGGCCATGGCGGTGACCGCGGCCCAGCGGTCCTGGTTGCGCCGCACGACGTCGAGCCGTTCCGGGGCCTCCGCGTCCAGGTAGGCGGCCGTCATCCGCCAGGGCTGCCTGACGGCGGCCGCGCCCCCCGGCATGGGCACCGGCGCGAGGTGGCCGCCGCGCTCGAAGGAGGCCAGGCCGGCGGCCAGGAACTCGCCGCCCCAGATCGTGCCGTCGGTACCGTAGCCGGTCCCGTCGAAGGCCACCCCGATCACCGGGCCGTCCTCGCCGTTGTCGGCCAGGCAGGAGGCGATGTGCGCGTGGTGGTGCTGCACCCCCTGCAGGTCGACGCCGTCGAGCTCGACGGCGTACTTGGTGGACAGGTATTCGGGGTGCAGGTCGTGCGCCACGACCCGCGGGTCGACGTCGAACAGCCGGCGGAAGTGCTCGATGCCCTCGGTGAACGAGCGCAGGGTCTCGGCGTTCTCCAGGTCCCCGATGTGGTGCGAGACGAAGGCACGCCGGTCCCGGGCCAGGCAGAACGTGTTCTTCAGCTCGGCCCCGCAGGCCAGCACGGGCCGCGGGAAGCCGCTCCGTATCGTTATCGGCTCGGGCACGTAGCCGCGGGACCGCCGGAGCAGCATCGGCCGGCCGCGGAAGGCGCGGGCGACCGAGTCATCGGTCCTGACGTGGATGGCCCGGTCGTGGACCAGGAACGCGTCCGCGATCCCGGCCAGCCTCTCCCGTGCCTCGTCGTCGCGGTAGACGATCGGTTCGTCGGAGACGTTCCCGCTGGTCAAGACGATCGGCCGGGTCACCGCGGCGAGCAGCAGATGGTGCAGCGGGGTGTACGGCAGCATGATCCCGAGCTGGCGGTTGCCCGGTGCCGTCGCCGCGGCGAGGGCCGCCTCCGGCCCTGGCCCCGTTCGGCGCGGCACCAGCACGATCGGCCGGGCCGAGCTGGTCAGCAGGCCGGCCGCCGCCAGGTCGACCTCGGCCAGCCGCCGCGCCGAGGCCAGGTCGGCGGCCATGACCGCGAACGGCTTGTCCTCCCGGTGCTTGCGCGCCCGCAGCCGCGCGACGGCCTGCTCGCAGGCGGCGTCGGCGGCCAGGTGATAGCCGCCCAGGCCCTTGACGGCGAGGATCTGGCCCTGCCGGAGGAGTTCGGCGGCCGCCGCCAGCGGGTCCTCCGCGTCGTCCAGGGCCAGCCGGGGGCCGCAGGCCGGGCAGCAGGCCGGCTGCGCGTGGAAGCGGCGGTCGGCGGGGTCGTGGTATTCGGCGGCGCACCGCTCGCACATCGCGAACGCCGCCATGGTCGTCAGGGGCCGGTCGTAGGGCACGTCGCGGACGATGGTGAACCGGGGGCCGCAGTTGGTGCAGTTGATGAACGGGTACCTGAACCGCCGGTCGGCCGGGTCGCAGAGCTCGCGCAGGCAGTCGGGGCAGGTCGCGATGTCCGCCGACACCAGGGTCCGGCGCAGCCCCGACGCCAGCTCGCTGGCCGCGATGGCGAAGGACGCCGACCGCTGCGGGGTGACGGCCCTGGTGGTCAGCCGCTCGATCCTGGCCAGCGGGGGCGCGTCCCGTTCCAGCCGGAGAAGGAAGTCGCTGACCGTCGACGCCGGTCCCTCGACCTCGACGAACACCCCGTCCAGGTCGTTGCCGACGAGCCCGGTCAGGCCCAGGCCGGTGGCCAGGGTGTAGACGAAGGGGCGGAAGCCGACGCCCTGGACGACCCCCTCCACCCGGATCGCCGTCCGGACCAGCTGGGTTACCGGAGGTACCGCCTCCCGCACCGGCGCATCACCTCCCGCCCGGTGACGAGCTTAGGGCGGGCTTGCAATCGTAACAATGTTACGATTACTATTTGCCGGGTGAGTACTCTGGTCACCTATCACCAGGCTGGCGCCACCGCGACGATCGCCATGGACGACGGCAAGGTCAACGCGCTGTCCGCGCAGATGTTTGCCGAGCTCAACGCCGCGCTGGACCGGGCCGAGGCAGCGGGCGCCACCGTCGTCCTGACCGGCCGGGAGGGCATCTTCTCGGCCGGCTTCGACCTGAGAGTGCTGCGGGCGGGCGGTCCGCAGGCGCCCGCCCTGGTGCGGAGCGGCTTCGAGCTGAGCGGCGCCTGCTGGCGTTCCCCGCGCCGGTGGTCGTCGCCTGCACCGGCCACGCCATCGCCATGGGCGTCTTCCTGCTGCTGTCGGGTGACTTCCGGCTCGGCGCCGCCGGGCCGTACCGGATCACCGCCAACGAGGTGGCCATCGGGCTGACGATGCCCCGCGCGGCCGTGGAGATCTGCCGGCAGCGGCTGGCGCCCGCGCACTTCAACCGGGCCGTGATCCTGGCCGACGTGTACTCCCCGGACGAGGCCGCCACGGCCGGCTTCGTGGACCGGGTGGTGCTCCCGGCCGAGCTCGGGCCGGCCGCCCAGGAGGTGGCCGATCAGCTGGCCAAGCTCGACATGGCCGCGCACGTCGCGACGAAGCACCGGGTCAGGCAGCAGGTCCTGGCGGCCATCAGGACGGCGATCGAGGACGATGCCCGGGCCCTCGCCGCCACCGCGGAGGGATAACCCCCGGGTTAAGCTGGGCCGATGCCCAGACCCAAACAGCGGACACCCGAACTGCGGGACCGGGTGCTGCAGGTCGCGGTGGCCACGCTGCTCGCCGAGGGCACCGAGGGCTTTACCACCCGCCGGGTCGCCGAGCAGGCCCGCACCTCCACCCCGGCCGTCTACGAGTTGTTCGGGGACAAGGCCGGGCTGGTCCGGGAGGTGTTCTTCGAAGGCTTCCGCAGGCTCGGGCGGCGCTTCGACGCCCTGGCCGAATCCGACGACCCGCGGCGCGACCTCGTCGACGTCATCTGGGCCTTCCGTCACTTCGTCCGCGACTACCCGGTGCTCGGGCAGCTCATGTTCGCCCGGCCGTTCGCCGACTTCGATCCGGGTCCGGAGGAACGCGACGCGGGGAACTCGACCCGGGAGTTCATCGTCGCGCGGGTACGCCGGTGCATCGTCGCCGGCCTCATCGCCGGCGACGAGAAGGGCGTCGCCCACGTGCTGCTCGCGCTCTGCCAGGGCCTGACCACCCAGGAGGCGGCCGGCTGGCTCGGCAGCTCCGCGGCGTCCAGGGACCGCCGGTGGAACCTGGCCGTCGACGCCCTGCTGACGGGCCTGGGCTGACCGGCCTGGGCTGACCGGACCGGGCTAGCGGGCCAGGCTGACCGGACCGGGCTGACGGGCCGGGCGGCGGCGGGCCGCTGACCTCACGGGCTTTCGAGGCCCGGCAACCCGACTGAAACATATTGTTGATCTGTTACCTACCGGGGAGTTACGTTACCGGTGAACCGGCATTCACCATCAGCCTGGCCTGACCGCACCACGGTAAAGGGGTGACCGCATGTCAGGGACCGCAGCGCAGCCAGTCCCCAACCGGCCCGGGTGGGCCGACTCGCTCACAAAACGTCAGCTCGAGCACTATCCGGAAACAAGGGCCAGGGTGTTCTACCTGGCCATCACGGTGCTGGCCACGATCACGCTGTACTACGAGCTGTACGTCGGCGGCTCGGTATCCACGCTGCTCCTGACCAACCTGCACATGAACTTCACCTTCTACGTGATAACGCTGGCGTTCGGAGCCCTGATCGGGGCGTTCGGCTCGCTGTTCGCCGGGCTCACCGACCGGCTCGGCCGGGCCAACCTGGTGGTCTTCGGGCTGTTCTTCACCGGCGTGTTCGTGGCGTTCATCCTGCCCGCCGCGACCGACAAGTGGACGTTCACCATCGAGAGTTTCGTGGTCGGCTTCGTCGAGGGCGTCTGCCTGGTCGCCACGCCGGCGCTGATCAGGGACTTCTCCCCGCAGGTGGGCCGGGCCACGGCCATGGGTTTCTGGACCAGCGGCCCGGTGCTGGGCAGCCTGATCGTCTCGGTGGTGGGTACCGCCACCATCCCAACGGTGATCAACGATCCGCGGTTCTGGACCCACGAGTACCGCATCTGCGGCATCGCCGGCCTGATCGTGTTCGTGATCGCGCTGGTCGGGCTGAAGGAGCTGTCCCCGGCGCTGCGCGACCAGCTGATGGTGACCCTGCACGACCGCCTGCTCATCGAGGCCCGGGCCAAGGGCCTCACCCATGAGGACATCGAGGCGGCCCTGCGGCACCCGTTCCGTCAGCTGCTCAAGCCGGACATCATCGTCTCCGCCATCGCGGTGTCGGTCATGCTGCTGATCTACTACACCGCCGTCGCGTTCAGCGTCATCTACCTGACCACCGTGTTCGGCTTCTCGCTCAAGGACGCCAACGGCCTGGGCAACTGGAACTGGGGGTTCAACGCCATCGGGGTGATCCTGATCGGGGTCATCTCCGACCGGTTCCGGGTCCGTAAGCCGTTCATGGTGATCGGCGGCGCGGCGGCCGCGGTGATGACCGTGATCTACCTGGAACAGGCCGGCCATCATCCGAGCTACTACACCCTGGCGATCATGCTGGCCGTGCTGGCGTTCGCCCTGGGCGTGGCCTACACCCCGTGGATGGCCAGCTTCACCGAGACCGTGGAGGCGCGCAACCCGGCGCTCACCGCCACCGGCCTGGCCATCTGGGGCTGGATCATCCGGATCGTGGTCATGATCTCGTTCTTCGTCATCCCGGTGGTGATCAACACGGTGACCCCGCTGGTGAACTACGGCGGCACCGTGGCCACCTACGCGGCCCAGTACAAGAGCCAGCTCGCCTTCGCGCAGAGCCACGCCAACATCGTGGCGCTGGCGCAGAAGGACAGCAAGCAGCTGGCCGACGCGCAGCGGCTCGCCCCCGAGCTCGCCATCATCCAGGCCAACCAGGCGCTGTTCACCCAGCTGGCCACGTTCCCTGACCCGACCAAGATCCCGCCCAAGCTGGCGGCGCAGGCGGTCGCGGCCGCGGGCGGTGGGGCCGCGGGCATCGCCGAGCTGACCAAGATCCAGGCCAACAAGGACGCCATCAACGGGGTGATCGCGGCCGCGCCCGAGCTGCAGCAGATCGCGCCGTTCGGGGCCCAGCTGACCGCGCTGTCCAAGGTGCCGCCCTCGGTCTTCGCCTACTTGCAGGCGCACGGCGCGGCGGTGCAGAAGGCGGCCGCCACGACCGCCAGTCAGTGGAAGAACTGGTACTGGGTCTGCTTCGGCAGCATCATCTTCTTCCTGCTGTCCATCCCGCTGCTGCGCGGCCGGTGGCGGACCCGCGATGCGCGGCGGGACGAGGCCGAGCACGAGGCCAAGGTGGACGAGGAACTGGCCAAGATGAAGGCCACCGTCTGACCCTGACCCTGAGCCGGGCCCGGCTGAGCCGGGCCCGGCTTGGGGCTTAGGGGAGGATGCCCTCGATGAGGGCCTGCTGCAGCCGGTTAGCGGTGGCGACATCGGGCTTGCGCGCGGCGAGCACGTCCGCGTAGAGGAACGACTCGCCCAGCCGGACGAGCGCGTACGCAAGCGCGCTTGGTTCGATGATCGTGACCAGGCCGAACTCGTCCATGTCGCGGCGCAGCAGGTCCTCGTTGAAGGCCACGATCCCGCTCTGTATCCGGCCACGCGGGTCGGTGAGCACGCGCATGGTCAGGGCGGGCTCGTCGTCGAGCAGCCGGCGCAGGCCGGCCGACCCGGCGACCATCGCGTTGATGTGCCTGATGGTGCCGGGGGTGTGCAGCTCCCCTTCGGGCCTTTCGGCCTCCCAGCGGGCGACGGCGATTCCCAGCATGCGCTCAGTCAGCAGCCACAGGGCCTGGCTGATCAGTTCCTCCCGGCTGCCGACGCGCCGGAACAAGGTCACCCGGGACACGCCGAGCTCGTCGGCCAGGCCCTGCATGTCCAGGCGCCTGCCGTCGTAGATCCACCGGGCGGCGGTCGCCACGATGCGGGCGGAGTTGCGGGCGGGCTTGGTGGCCGGTTTGCTAGTTGCCGGGGTAGCGGTCCGGCTGGTCCGGCCGGCCGGCGGCCGCATCAGGGTACGAGTCCGCATGATCTCGCCTCAGGACCGGGCTGGTTTGCGTGAGTTTTCCATCACCTTGTCACGATAACCCGCGCCGCCGGGTATCGCCCGGGCCGGCCTTACCGCTCGCCGGACCAGGTGACCGGCGGCCTGGCGTCGCTAACCGTCGCCCGGCGTCGCGCGGCGTTGCCTGGCGGCCCGGCTTCACCCGGTGGCCTGGCGGCCCGGCTTCACGCGGCGTCGCCTGGCGGCCCGGCTTCACCCGGCGGCCTGGCGGCCCGGCTGCGCCCGCCAAGGTCCGCGCGATGATGCCCGTGCGCGGCTTGATGCACCAGCGCGGCGTGATGCACCCAGATTTGAAAATATCTTGGAAATAATGGCCTAAGCGGGCGGTTTCGTACTCGGGCGGGACTCTGGCTCACATCTCGGGCTGGTGGCGCCGGGCCGGCTGGCGTCGTGCCGGATATGACGGGTTTGCGAAGAAACGAGTATTTCTGCCGGGCGCGGTCCGGTCAGCGGGCTGGGGTGCGTGGGCCCCGCACCCCGATAGATGGGGTCAGGGGCCCACGCACCCCAGCCCATGTCCCCGGCGGCCGGCGGCCGACGCCCGGCGGTCGGCGGCATGCGGCTCGGACTGAGGCTGGCGGGGTTAGTGGGGCAGGGTGTGTTTGGCGGGGGAACGGGAGCGGCAGGTGATGAGGATCAGCAGGGCGCCGGCCAGGAGGAGGGTGGCGGCGACGGCAGCGATCAGGAGAAGCGGGGACCGGGCGGCGGCGGGAGGAGCCGCGGCGGGGTGGACCACGATGGTCAGGGCAGCGGTGGTGCGGGAGGTGCCGGGAGATCGGGAGCGCTGGAAGGTGCCGGGCGGCTGGGAGGTACTGGGGGGCCGGGAGGTGCCGAGGGGCTGGGAGGTACTGGGACGCTGGGAGGGACTGGGGGGCTGGGAGGTGCCGGGACGCTGGGAGGTGCCGGTGACGGAGGCGTGGGCCCGGATGGTGCAGGAGGTGCCGGGGTGGGCGGTCACGGGCAGGAGGCCGGTGACGGCGATCCGGGCGGAGGTGCCAGATGGCAGGGTCCCGGTGCAGGTCAGCGTGCGGACGTGGCAGCTCAAGCCGGGGGCGGCGCCGGTGACGTGAGGGGCGGTGACGTGAGGGGCGGTGACGTGAGGGGCGGTGACGCGCAGGGCGGTGACGCGCAGGCCGGCCGCGGCCAGCTGGGGCGGCAGGGCGAAGGTGACGGCGACCCCGTAGGCGGTCTGGGCCGACGCCGCGTTGGCCACGGTCACCGAGGCACCGAACGTCCCGCCGGCCGGGCCGCTGCCGGGGCCGGGAGCGACCGTGACGGCGCTGTATCCGATGCTCCAGCGGGACCGGGCCGGGCAGGGCCGCCGGACGATCTCGGTGCCGGGCGCGACCGGGCCGCCGGGACCTGCGCACGTGCCGCTCCCGGCACTGGCCAGCTGCCCGGCCCGGTACCGCCAGATCTGGCCGCGTCCGGCCGGCCCCGCGCCGGCGCACTGGCCGGCGAAGTCGATGAACAGCGACACCCCGGTCCCGGCGTCCAGGCAGTACCCGTTCCCGTTCATCACGACGCCGTCGCCGGTCAGCGACCACTGCTGGCCCTGGACCGCGGGATCGCAGCGCTCCAGCGTGACGGCCGAGCCATTCCCGCCCGCCTGCCAGCACAGCCTGGGATGCCCGAGGGCGTTGATCAGCACGGGGCCGATGGTGCTCCCGCGGACGCCTGCGGAGGCAGGGGTGGGAGCGACGGAGGCGAGAGTGGCGGCGAGAGTGGCAATGGGGGTAGGGGTGGCAACGGGGGTAGGAGTGGTGATAGGGGTAGGAGTGGTGGCAGGGGTAGGAGTGGCGGCAGAGGCGGGCGCCCTGGACGGCACCGCGACCGCCGGGGACGCCGGGGCGGCCAGGGCTGCGATGACCGCGGCGGCGACGGCCGCGGCTAGGCGGGTGGCCGCGGCTAGGCGGGTGGCCGCGGCCGTGCGGGGCCGCCGAGCAGCTGGCACCCTGCCTCCTGGCGTTTGTCACATATTGCGACTGGGTGATTACGCCAGAAAGCTTATCGGTCAGCCCTGTGCGGCGGCGGCCCAATCGACGTCTTCGCGCAGCCGCCGCTTGAGCAGCTTGCCGCCCGGGTTGCGCGGCAGCGGCGTCGTGCTGACCGCGACGTACTGCGGGATCTTGAAGTCGGCGATGTGCGCGCTCAGGTAGTCGAGCACCGCCGGGACGTCGAGCGGGGCGCCTGGCATCGGCACGATCACCGCGCCCACCTTCTCCCCCATCATCTCGTCGGGCACGCCGAGCACCGCCGCCTCGTACACGCCCGGCGCGCCAGCCAGGGCGTTCTCGACCTCGACGCAGTAGACGTTCTCCCCGCCGCGGTTGATCATGTCCTTCACCCGGTCCACCAGGTAGACCAGGCCCTCGTCGTCGATCCGGGCCAGGTCGCCGCTGTGCAGCCAGCCGCCGGTGAAGGCCTGGGCGGTGGCCTCCGGCTTGTTCCAGTAGCCGGAAACGATGTTCGGGCCGCGGATCAGCAGTTCGCCGGTGCCGTCGGGACCCACCGTGTCGAGGCGGACGTCGCACACCGGGGCCGGGAAGCCTACCGAGTCGGCGTGGGCCACGAACTCGTGCGGCAGGAAGGTGGACACGCTCGAGGTCTCGGTCAGGCCGAACCCGTTGCCCAGCCGCGCCTGCGGGAACGCCTTGGCCAGCCGGGCCACCAGGTCGGGGGCGATCGGCGCGCCGCCGTAGGAGACCGAGCGCACCCGGGAGATGTCGGTGCCGCCGAAGGCGGGCTGGCTGATCGCCAGCCAGTAGATGGCCGGCACCGTGACCATGACGTCGATGCGCTCCTCCTCGATCGCGCGCAGGAACGCGCCGACCTCGAAGGCGGGCATGATCACCGCCGTGCCGCCGACGTACATGGCCACGAGCAGCTGGCTGTTGCAGCCGGTCACGTGGAACAGCGGGACCGAGATGAGGGTGCGCAGGCCCTCGGACGGCACGGACAGCGCGCGGCGGCAGGTCTCGGCGTTGGACAGGAAGTTCTCGTGGCTGGTCACCGCGCCCTTGGGGAAGCCGGTGGTGCCGCTGGTGTAGAAGATCGCGGCCGGGCCGGCCGGGTCCTGGTCGTCGACGGCCAGCGGGTCGCCGTCCGGCAGCGCGGCTCCCGGCGCGAACACGTATTTCGCGCCGGAGTCGGTCACCACGTAGTCCGCTTCCTCCTCGGTGAAGCGGGTGTTGACCGGCACCACGATGGCGTCGGCCAGCACGGCGCCGAAGAAGGCCAGCACCCAGTCGATGCCGTTGCCCAGGCGGATCGCCACCCGGTCGCCGCGCTGGACGCCGAGGGCGCGCAGCCCGCCCGCCACCCGGGCGGCCCGGTCCCACAGCTCGGCGTAGCTCAGCCGCGGACTCCCGGCATTCTCGGCGCCCGTCTCCACCACGGCCTCCGCGGCACCATGGCCCTCGACCGCCGCGCGCAGCATGTGCACCAGGTTGCGGGGCAGCCCGTCGTAGCGCTTGATGCCGTCCGGACCGCGGCTGACACCGGAGGTGTCGAAGATGCCGCCCAAGCTGCTGTGGTCAGGAGGCGAGGTGCTCACGCCGCACCGTCCCTGGTGAAGTAGCGCACCGGGTTCTCCACCATCATCTCCTCGATCTGCGCCCGGGTGACCCCGGCGTCGAGCAGGGCGGGCAGGACGTCGTCGGTGATGTGCTCGTAGTGCCAGTTCGGCGCGGCGGCGGCGCGGGCCGCGTCGTGCGCCGCGCCGAAGTAGTCGATGAAGCAGCTGGCGTCGTGGGCGAGCACCATGCTCGCGGCGTAGCCTCGCGACGCCAGGGCGGCGATCGTCTTGACCCGTTCGGCACCCGGGTTGAACAGGTCAAGCCCGAAGCGGTCCATGCCGAGCAGGACCCCCTGATCGGCGAGCTCGGTGAGGTAGTCCAGGTCGTTGCTGTCGCCCGCGTGGCCGATCACGACCTTGCTCAGGTCGACGCCCTCCTCGGCGAAGATCCGCACCGCGGTCCGGCCGGTCTGGTGCGGGCCCGAGGTGTGCACGGTGATGGGCGCGCCGGTCGCGACGTGCGTGCGGGCGACCGCGCGGGCGATGCGCTCGACGCCGGGCGTCAGTTCGGGCGTCTCCATGGCGCACTTAAGGAAGGCCGCCTTGACCCCGGTGCCGGCGATCCCCTCGGTGATGTCGCGGGAGAAGTCGGTGATCATCGGGTCGGGGATGTCGATCAGCAGGCCGGGCCCGCGGTAGGCGTACTGCTGCGGCAGTTCCTCGTAGACGTACAGGCCGGTGGCGACGATGATGTTGACCGGCGTCTGCGCCGCGATCCGCTGGATCCGCGGGATGTAACGGCCCAGGCCCCAGACCGTGGGGTCGACGATGGTGCGGATGCCCTTGGCGTAGACGGCGTTCAGCTTGGCGATGGCGTCGGCGACCCGCGCCTCCTCGTCCCACCAGTGGATGCCGTAGTTCTGCATGTGCTCGGTGGAGAGCACGAAGACGTGCTCGTGCATCAGGGTCTGGCCCAGGTTGCCCAGGTCTACCGAGCCCCGCACGCTCTCGACGACGGCCATGAGGATCCTCTCCGGAGACGACGCTGTCCGGCCGGAGTGTCTCAAGGCCCCGGGATTGGTGTCAACGGCCAGGCCGCGGGACACTTGGAAAAGACGCAGGCAGGAGCGGGCATGGGCAGCAGCGGACAGCGCCGGCGGCTGCCGGGCCGGGCGCCGGGGCTGGCCGTGCTGCGCCGGTACCGCCGGGCCTGGCTGCGCGGGGACCTGGTGGCGGGCGTGACCGTGGCCGCCTACATGGTGCCCCAGGTGATGGCGTACGCAGCCGTGGCGGGGCTGCCGCCGGCGGCTGGCCTGTGGGCGGCCTTGCCGCCGCTGGCCTGCTACGCGCTGCTCGGCTCGTCACGGCTGCTGTCGATGGGCCCGGAGTCGACGACCGCGCTGATGACCGCGGTGGCGATCGGCCCGCTGGCGGCGGGCGACCCCGCCCGGTACCAGGCGCTGGCCGCGATGCTCGCGCTGCTGACCGGGGCGCTGGCGGTGCTGGCCTGGCTGGCGCGGCTTGGCTTCATCGCGGCCCTGCTGTCGCGGCCCGTGCTGGTGGGCTACCTGGCCGGCGTGGCGCTCATCATGATGGGCGGGCAGCTCGGCCGGCTCACCGGCGTAAAGGTCACAGGGGAAAGCTTCTTCGCCCAGGTGACCTCGTTCGCGGGCGGGCTGGCGCAGATGCATCCGGCGGACGTCGTGATCGCCGCGGCGCTGCTGGCGTTCCTGTTCACCGCGCAGTCGCGCTGGCCCAGGCTGCCCGGGCCGCTGGCCGCCGTGCTGCTGAGCACCGCCGCCTGCGCGGTATTCGGCCTGGGACGGCATGGCGTGGCGCTGGTCGGGCATATCCCCGCAGGCCTGCCCGTACCGGGCCTGCCCCGGGTGGGCCTGAAGGACGTGCAGGACCTGGCGCTGCCCGCGCTGGGCGTGCTGCTGGTGGCCTTCAGCGACGACGTGCTGACCGGGCGGGCGTTCGAGCGCCACGGTGAGGCCATCGACGCGAACACCGAACTCCTGGCCCTGGGCGTGTCGAATGCCGGGGCCGGCCTGCTGCGCGGCTTCCCGATCAGCAGCAGCGGCAGCAGGACCGCCATCGCGCTGGCCGCCGGGGCGCACACCCAGGCGTACTCGCTGACCGCACTGGCCTCGGTCCTCGGCGTGCTGCTGTTCGCGCGCCCGGTGCTGGCCTCGTTCCCGGCGGCGGCGCTGGGCGCCATCGTCGTCTACGCCGCCGTGCGGCTGATCGACGTGCAGGCGTTCCGGCGGCTGGCCGCCTTCCGCCGCAGCGAGTTCGTGCTGGCCCTGGCCGCGTGCGCGGGCGTCCTGGCCTTCGACATCCTGTACGGGGTGCTGGCGGCCGTGGGCCTGTCGGTGGCGGAATTGCTGTGGCGGGTGGGCCGCCCGCACGACGCGATCCAGGGCCTGGTGCCGGGGCTGGCCGGCATGCACGACGTGGACGACTACCCGGAGGCGGAAACGGTCCCGGGACTGGTGGTGTACCGGTACGACGCGCCGTTGTTCTTCGCCAACGCGCAGGACTTCCGCCGCCGCGCGCTGGCCGCGGCCGGCCAGGGCGCCGAGCCCGCCCGCTGGTTCGTCCTCAATACCGAGGCCAACGTCGAGGTGGACTTCACCGCGCTCGAGGCGGTCGATGCCGTCCGGGCCGAACTCGCCGGCCGTGGCACGGTGTTCGCCCTCGCCCGGGTCAAGCAGGATCTTCTCGACGACCTGGCGGCCTTCGGCCTCGTCGAGAAGGTCGGCGGAGAGCGGATCTTCCCGACGCTGCCCACGGCGGTCGCCGCCTACCGGCAATGGGCGGAAGGACATCCGCCGCCAGGGCCGGACCACCCGGCCTGACCGTTGCGGCCACTATGATCACCGCATGCCTGCGCTCCCCCGGCGTGCGGATCGTCGCGGTGATCACCTGATCGTCTGCGGTGACGGACCGTTGTCCTATCGCATCGCCGAGGAGCTGACCTCCCGGTACGGCGAGCGGGTGACGGTGATCCTGCCGTCCCGGCGGCGGAACCACGGGCCGCAGATCAGCGCGCTGCCGCGGGTCCGGGTGCTGGAGCATCCCGAGCTGTCCAGCCAGGCCTTCACCGACGCCGACGTCCAGTCGGCCCGGGCGGTGGCCGTCCTCTGGCAGGACGACGTCGGCAACCTGCACGCGGGGCTGCGGGCGACCGAACTCAACCCCGGGCTGCGGCTGGTGCTGGCCATCTTCAACGGGAGGCTGGGCGACCACATCCGGATGCTGTTCCCCGACTGCACCGTGCTGTCCGGCACGGCCATGGCGGCGCCGTCGTTCGTGGCCGAGGCGCTGGGCGAGCCGGCCCCCAGCCACGTCCGGCTGCAGCGGCGCACCCTGTACGTGGCCAGGCCCGAGGACGTGGCGGCCGGCGCGGTGATCTGCGGGCTGGCCTCGCCGACGGATGACCATGAGCATCCCCGGCTGCTGCCGCCCGGCGCCGAGGGGGCCGACCTGGTGCTGGCCGTGGCGGACGGGACGCCGCGCAACCCGCTGACCCGGCGCCGCAACCCGGCCCGGGCCGCCGCCGGGCTGCTGCGCCGGCTGGTGTGGCACAAGTTCGGGCTGGTCTTCACGGCGCTGCTGGCGGTGATCGGCGTCGGCTTGGGGCTGCTGGCCACCCTCCACCCGGCCGGCGACGCGCTGTACCAGACGCTCATGGACCTGACCGGGTCCGCCTTCACCGGCCAGAGCGTGGCCGGGACCGAGAAGATCGCGCAGGTGCTGCTGACGGTGGACGGCATGGCCTTCGTCCCTGTGATCACCGCCATCGTGGTCGGCGCCCGGCTGACCGGTTCGGTGCGCCGGGCGCCACGGCCGCCCGGCGGGCACGTCATCGTGGTCGGGCTCGGCAACGTCGGCAGCGCGGTGACCGGCCAGCTCCACGACCTCGGGTTCGACGTGGTGTGCGTGGACAACAGCCCGAACGCCCCGGGTATCCCGCTGGCCCGTCAGCTGGGGCTGCCGGTGGTGATCGGCGACGCGTTCCGCGAGGAGACGCTGCGCGCCGCCCACCTCGACACCTGCCTGGCGCTGGTCTCGGTGACCAGCCTGGACATCGTCAACCTGGAAACCGCGCTGACCGCGCGGGCGCTCCGCGAGGACCTGCGCATCGTGCTCAGGCTCACCGACGACGACCTGGCCGAACGGCTGGAGAAGACCACCGGCAACACCATCTCGCGGAGCGTGCCGTACCTGGCCGCCCCGGCATTCGCCACCGCGATGCTCGAACATCAGGTGCTGCGCACCATCCCGGTCGGCCGGCACGTGCTGCTGATCGCCGACATCCGGGTCGGCCCGGGGCTGGCCGGCAGCTTCATCCGGGACACCGAGCAGGACGGGCAGGCCCGGGTGCTCGCGCTGCAGGCCGGCGGGGCCGCCGCGCTTGACTGGTCACCGCACCGCGGCTACCTGCTGGCGGCCGACGACCGGCTCATCGTCCTGGCCACCCGAGGCGGCCTGGGCCGGTTCCTGTCCCCGCGGTGACGGCCCTGCGGGCGGCGGGTCGGCCGACTGCCAGGTCGGCGGGATCCCGCCCGCAGACCTCAGCCGCCCCGCTGGTCACAGGTGTCACACCAGCCGGTCTCCGGCCATGAACGTGGATCGTTAGACCTGCTATACCGAGTGTAACGATCCACGATGACGAGGGCCGCCGCGGGTGCGGGGGTGGGGGTGGGGGTCAGCTTCGGGTGAAGACGGCGTGGACGGTGATGGTGTTGCGCATCGACGCCATGCCCAGCTGGTTCCAGGTCAGGCCGAAGTCGGCCCGGTTGACGAGGACCTCGGCGTCAAGCCACACCTCGTCGCCGTCGACGGCGGAGACCGTGGCGTCGACGGTGAGCGGCCGGGTTCGGTCCCGGACGGTGAGCGCGCCGGTGACGGTGACGCCCTGGCTGGAGGGGGTGACCCGGTCGACGCGGACGGTGATGTGAGGGTAGGTCTCGGTGTCGAAGAATTCGGCCGAGCGCAGGTGCGTGTCGCGCTTGGAGATCTTGGTGTCGATGGAGGCGGCGGCCACCGTGATGGTGCCGCTCACCTGGCCGTCCGGAGACACGGTGCCGTTCCCCGCGACCTCGCGGAACGTGCCCTTGACCGGGGCCAGGCCCCACATGCTCTTGCTCCGCAGCCCGATGGCCGACCTGGCCGGATCCAGGGTCCAGGAGCCGGCCAGGGCCGCGTCCTTCAGCATCGCCTGCAGCGCGGATGCGGTCACCTGTCCTGTCGGCGCCATGTCGCCCTCCGATCACATTGGTTTTGATGACCAAATAGTTTTGATTTCAGAACCATATATACTGCTGGGAGGCGCGTCAAGGGATGGCCGGCGGAGCACGCGGGCAGTGCGGCGTGCGGCGCGTGTCGGGAGGGCCGGTGACCGAGCGGGCGGGCAGTGCGGCGCGTGTCGGGAGGGCCGGTGACTGAGGAAGCGGGCGGTGCGGGGCACTCGGCGCTATGCCTGCGGCTGATGCAGCTGTTCCCGCGCGTGACCCGGGGGATGCGGCGCTGGCAGGACCGCGCGGCCCCGCAGACGCCCGCGCCGCTGAGCCCGCGGCACGTCGCCGCGCTCGAGCAGTTGCGCGGCGGGCCGGTCACCGTCAGCGAGCTCGCCGGCCGGCTGGACCTGACCCTGCCGACCGTCAGCGGGATCCTGGCCGACCTGGACCGGGCCGGGCTGGTGGACAGGCACGCGGATCCCGCGGACCGGCGGCGGACGATCGTCCAGATCGTCCCGGCGCAGCGCGCGCTGGTAGAAGAGTGGCTGGACGGCGCGGCCGGGCCGCTGGCCCGGGTACTCGACAAGCTCGCCCCCAGCGAGCAGGCTGCCTTCCTCAAGGCCATGGACCTGCTCGAGACCGAGCTGCGCGCCCGGGACAACCAGCGGTAGGACGGGTGCGCTGGCTGTCCCGGGCGGCGGTCAGCGGATCTTGATGACGTGCCAGGCGCCCTCGATGCCGTTGCCGGTGGCCTGGCCGGGGGCCTTGTCCCCGGTGTACAGGTAGACGGGGTAGCCGTTGATGGTGACCTGCTTGGCACCGCCGGGCCGGGTGATCATGCCGAGCGGG
>WNGH01000384.1_pt1 | contig 45821 bp, 45 predicted proteins | sample 5400631 | NCBI WGS metagenome assembly WNGH01 (sample SAMN13153373, study PRJNA577476) | soil metagenome | isolation source: 115 cm soil or saprolite under Garry oak tree replicate 1 | place: USA:California | collected 2016-06-15 | reverse complement strand
AGTGGCGAGTGTGGTCGATACGGCGCTCCAACTTGAGCATCGTCCTGCGAAAGCCCGGCCGGACCTACGCGACGAAGATGCCGTCCTTGATTTCCGCGTACGTGGTCGGCGGCAAACTGGCACCGATTCCGAGCAGAGTCCGGAAGGCTTTGGTTCTGGGCCGCCTACCGGAACGCCCGGAATCTCCGCCAACTGACTGCAGTTTTGACTGCATTTGCGGTGTAACACCCCAGCACAGGGCGGTACAGGGCGGTCAAACGAGTTCACCACCTAGAATTCGGGGGACCCGTTCCGGAGTAGCTCAACGGTAGAGCAGGCGGCTGTTAAGGATCCGGGCACGGACAGGCAGTCCACATTCTGAGCTCGAATCAAGTCCCGCTCGCGGCCATAGGCGCCTGCGGTGACTGCAGTTGGAATCGCTGGCAGGCGGTTCTGTGCGTTCACCGCATCTGATTGGCCGCAGCCATCATCTAGCTATTCAGCCAGGTGTCGACCTCGCGCGTGGACTTGCATTGCTTTCGGCACATCGCGCCGCCTGCTAGTTCAGCTCATCATCGATGCCGTGATCTGCCTGGCCGTCCGCGTGCTCTTTATGGTGGGGCGAACGCAGATCGTCGCGGCGTTCGTTAACCCAGGACGCTTTCACCAGATGGCTCCGCCTCAAGTGCTGTTCCAGCACCGACTGGGGTGCATTACGGTGGCTCCAGGTCGGCGATTGACTCTTAGGTTGAGACATGCCTAAGCCGAAAATTCTCGCGGATTCCCATTTCCGACGGAGCGGCTCCAGGTTTCGCCACCCACTTTGGCGTCGGAACAGACGAGGTACAGCGAGCGATAGAGGTGGCATCCGCTGTGCTGGCCGGATCGAGCCGCCAGGCTCGGCCCTCCCATTAACTTCAGACCCCGAGCTCCTCGAGCGACGTTGCAAGAGCGGTGGCCATCCGTTCGATGTCAGAGTCGTCGTTATAAATCTGACAGGACACGCGGATGGTCCATCTATCTGTGTCCGGCCCCGGCCGCCAACGAATCATCGGGATTTCGATGTGATGTCTCTCGCGGAGAATCAGCTCGAGCCTCTGTCGCATCTCAGGGTCGGGGACGAGGTGGTCGACTGGAAACGCAACCATCGATCCGATCATCGAGTCTGGCGCCGGCGGCTCGACCCGCAGAATCGGGCACAACGCGTCGCGAAATGACAGTGCCAGCTCATGGTTTCGCGCTGCGAGGCCTGGAATGCCGCCAGGCACCCGGCTTGCGAGAAACGAAATTGCGGTTGGTATGGCGAGGAATCCGGTTGGGTCGGCGACTCCCTGCCAGTCGAACTCCTTCCGAAAAACCGATAGATCCGTTCGTGGATCGTTCATGCCGTGGGAGATGATCAGCGGGTGGATCAGCAGCTGGCGGTCGCGGCGGACGTGAAGAAAGCCGGTCCCTTTCGGACAACACAGCCACTTGTGGCAGTTGCCGGCGTAGTACGACGCGCCCAGTCTATCCAGGTCTAGGTCGACCTGGCCGGGCGCATGCGCGCCGTCGACGATGACCTGAACGCCACGACTCTCGAGCTCGCTCACGATCTCCTGCATCGGGAAGACCACGCCCGTCGCGCTTGTGATGTGGCTGATCATCGCGAGCCGTGTGCGTGGAGTGATGTGGGCAAGGATCGCCGCGGTCACCTCCGACCCGTTCGTGATCGGGAACGGAATTCCTACGCGGACAACCCTGGCGCCCGACCGCCCCGCGACGAAATCTAGCGAGTTCAGACAGGCGTTGTAGTCGTGAGTGGTGGCGAGAAGTTCGTCGCCCGGAGCGAATTCCAGCGACCGCAGCACCGCGTTGATGCACGACTCAGCGTTCGGCATGAGCGCCAGGTCATCGGGATTGCTCCCGAACAGGTCGCCGAGGCACGAACGCACGTCGGCCATTCGAGCCGAAAGATCCCGGAGCAAGAATTGAATCGGCCGTCTCTCCAGCTCCTGGCGCCACCTGGCCTGGGCCTCCAGGACAGGTCTTGGACATGAGCCCAGAGAGCCGTGATTCAGGAAAGTGACCTCGGGATCGAGCAGCCATGCGCCTTCGGGGTTATTCACACCTCAGCGGCCCGGACTCCACCGCCAGTCTCGAGGCGCCGGGCTGTCGTTGGTCCACATGCGCACGGCGAGGCCGATGGCCTCTAACTCTTGGATGAGCCGCCTCGCATCGTCAGTTGGGAGAAGCAGCAACACGCCACCACCACGGCCGTCATCGCGCACCACCGCACGGCGCATCAGCTCAGCAGGCTGCGGTTCGACACCCGCAAACGCTCGCTCCTTGAAGCTGTTGAGCAGCACCATCCACCGTTCGCCCGACTGCCGACGCCACAGAGTCGCCATCGCCGCGAAGTGGCCCACGCCCCACCGGTCTCGAGGTATGACGGCGGATGCGTCCGCGCGCCCGAGTGTCTGCGCGTTGTACGCCTCGTCCCGGGCGGCGAGAAGCTGGTCGGTGTCATAGTTGAAAACTACGTCTATGGCGCCCTCTAGGAATCGCGGAGCTAAGACGTCGAGCAGCTCATCCCAGCGGCGGGTGTCTAGCTGAGGACGGCCGGAGGCGTCCCTGCCCGGCACCGGTATCGTGGCCAATCGCCAGCTCGACGCGATGGCGACAGCACGCGCTATGCCTTCTGGGCTGGTGCCCTGCTGTGACGGGTCCGCGGAGGCATCGACTGGAAATCGATATGTCGCCGGGTCTTCGCGTGCGGTGATCGTCACGCGGGCCAGATGCGCCATGTAGTCCTCGGCGCCTAGCGGCTGGCCCTCTAGCTCGGTAAAGCCGCGCGCGGGCAGCACATAAGTAAGGACGTATGCGCCGCAGGTTGCCGGCCGCTGGTCGGGCAGCGCTGCATGCAGGCGAAGCAGGGGCTCGGCGTGAGGGGGAAGCCGGATGTTCTCGTCGACGAAGATCTGCCTAAGCAGGTCCCCTAACGCAGCGGCCGAGGCGATCGCCGGGACGGGCTTCCGCAGCGCGCTCATGGCACGACCACCATACCCTTGGCGGTGCTACGGTAGTTCTTGCCGATGGACGCCATGTTTCTGGCCTGTTGCGTCAGAGGTATGGAAGTGACCAGGCACTTCACGCCAGAGCTCGGCCTGACCGTCGCTATCATGCTGGCCTTTGCGCTCACCGTCGGCGGAGCGCTCTATCTCCTCAGGCCCGTCCTGCTGTCGAGGTAGGCGTCGTGAAAATCGCGCTCGGGCAATTCGGATCCGGCCCGAGAAGCGGCAGAACCTAGCTCGGATAAGCAAGCTCGCCGAGGGCGCGGTTGCAGCAGGTGCCGAAATGGTGCTGTTCCCCGAGGCGGCGATGGTCGGCGGTGCGCCCGACCAGAGCCTTGTGCCTTTCGCGGAGCCGCTGGACGGGCAGTTCGTCGGCGAGCTTCAGCGCCTCGCAGCCAAGCACAGCATTGCGATCGTCGCCGGCATGTTCGAGCCGGCCGATTCCGCGCGCGTCTACGACACGGTGGTGGCTGTCGCGCAGGACGGGCGGCTGATCGGCTCCTACCGGAAGATCCACCTCTACGACGCGTTCGGCCACCGCGAGTCTGACCGCATCGCGCCGGGTGACGGACAGACACTGGTCTTCGAGCTCGGCGGCATGCGACTCGGCGTCATGACGTGCTACGAGGTCAGGTTTCCCGAGGTGGCGCGCAGGCTCGCGGAGCTGGGCGCAGAGGTGCTGCTACTACCGGCGGCGTGGGTGCGCGGTCCGCTCAAGGAGCTCCATTGGGAGACGCTGACGCGAGCGCGCGCCATCGAGAACACGGTCTACGTCGCGGCGGCGGGCCAGGCGGGCGCCGTGTATGCCGGCCTAAGCGCAATCTTCGACCCGATGGGCGTGGCGATCGTCAACGCCGGTGACAGTGAAGGGGTGGCGGTCGGTGAGGTGACGCGCGAGCGGCTCGCAGAGGTCCGGCTCATCAACCCATCGCTCGCCATGCGCCGGCCGGATGTCTACGCCGACTGGCAGCTCGTCCGCACGTGAATTCGTAGCGCGCGACCCGGGCCTTGACAACCTTCAGGGCTGGATTTAGCCTGCTGCGAAAGGGGGGCTAATGGTTCAACGTTTAGCCCAGAGCCCGAAGCGCTACAGGCTCGGGGACCAGATCGCCGAGTTGTTGCTTGCCGCCATCCGGCTCCACGAATACCTTCCCGGGCATCGCCTCCCGTCCGAGCGCGAGCTGTGCCTGCGATTGGGGGTGAACCGCATGGCGGTGCGCGAGGGCCTGCGCTGGCTGGAGCACGAGCGCTACGTGGAGATAAGGCGAGGCAAGTACGGCGGCGCGTTTGTCTGCCACCCGGTTCGCGAGCTGGCGCTGGAGAGGGTGCACGGTCGGGCCGAGCAGCTGCGCTCGCTTTTCGAGTACCGCGCCGCGATCGAGCCTTCGGCGGCGGCGCTTGCGGCGGACCGCATCACGGGCGGGGAGGTCGATCGGCTGCGCGGGCTCCTCATGGCCGAAGCCGATGAACCGAGGCGGTTCCAGCGACGCGCCCTGGATGTCGAGTTCCATCAGGCAATCGCCGACGCTTCGCGCAATGACCTGATATCTAACGCAGTACACGAGATCCGGGTGCAGTTGGCGCTCGGACTCGACCTGATCCCGTGGTCGCAGCCTCGCCGCGACGAGTCACACCGCGAACACGTGGCGATCGTCAAGGCACTCGCGACTGCGAACGCCTCGGCCGCACGCGCCGCGATGCAGCGGCATGTGGTCGCCACCGAGAAGGTGATTCGCGCCTCCCTGGTCGAGCTCGGCGTCCGGGCCACGTTGGACGTCTCGGAAGAGGAGGGGGTTGGGTGACCACCCCAAAAAATCTTCGATTTTTCGGGGTCCCCTGGTGAGGCTCGAGGGCAAGACCGCGATCATCACCGGCGCGGGCAGCGGCCAGGGACGCGCGGCGGCGCTGCTGTTCGCCCGAGAAGGCGCGAACGTCGTGGTCGCCGACGTCAACGAGAAAGGTGGCCACGAAACAGTTGCGGAGATCGAGTCGGCCGCTGGCAAGGCCACCTTCAAGCGCGCCGACGTGTCAGACGAGGGGCAGTGCAAGGCGCTGGTCGACCACGCTGTCGGCACTTACGGCCAGTTGAACATCCTGTACAACAACGCGGGCGTCTGGTACGTCGCCCATCACGGCTACGTCGTCGGCGAAACCGATGCCCCGTCGCCCCTGCTCACCCAGAACATCTGGGATCGGACGGTTGACGTGAACCTGAAGGGTACCTACCTCTGCTGCAAGTACGCGATCCCCGCGATGCAGAAGTCCGACGGCATCGGGGCCATCATCAACGTGTCGTCGGTCGGTGCGATCCGTGTTGGGCGTGGCGCCTCGGACGCATACATCTCATCCAAGGGCGGTGTGATGGCGGTGACGCGGAATCTCGCCATCGAGCACGCGCCCAAGATCCGCTGCAACTGCCTTTTCCCTGGCCCGATCGAAACTCCGATGGTGGGGCAGATGACGGAGGAGCGCAAGCAGTGGTCGCGGGAAAACGTCCCGCTCGGCCGCTGGGGGCAGCCCGAGGACGTCGCCAGGATGGCGCTGTTCCTCGCGTCAGATGACGCTTCCTTTATCACGGCTGCGATGTTCGTGGTCGATGGAGGTTTCACGGCGATCTGAGATGGCATCAGTAACGCAGCGAGCAAAAACCGACAAACAGGACCTGCGCCGCCAGGTGACGCAAAAGATCGAGTCGGCCGGGATCAAGCAGGTGCGCATCGTGACCGTCGACATGAACGGCGTTCCGAGGGCCAAGATGCTGACGGCGCAGCGTTTCCTCGGGCACACAATCGACCATGGCCATGCTTGGGCGCTGCCGCTCGTTGCGGTGGACATCTGGCAGAACCTTCCAGACCGCACCGGCTTTGGCGAGGAGATCGGCTTCGGCAACGGCCTCCTCATCCCTGACCTCAGCTCTTTTCGCCAGCTGCCGTGGGAGCCGGAGACGGCGCATGTCTTCTGCGATCTTGTGGACCGCGACCACAAGCCGGTGCCCACGCCGCGCCAGGTCCTGGCGCGTGTGCTCGAGCGCGCGACAACCATGGGATACGAGCCGGTGTTCGGATCGGAGTGCGAGTTCTACATCTTCCGGCCCGTCGACGAGTCGCGCCCATCGAACCCCGGCTTTGCACCGCTGCAGGGCATGCAGGTCTGGTTCACCGACCAGGGGCTGGGGCAGATGCATCCACTCCTCGACCAGATACGCCGGCACCTGGTCGCGCTCGAAGTTCCCGTTTACGAGATCTTCAACGAACACGGCGGCGGCCAGTACGAGCTGAACCTGTCGCCGGCCTCGGGGCTGGCGGCCATCGACGCCGTGTGCCTGATGAAGATCGCTGTCAAGGAGATCTGCTACCGCAACGGGCTGAGGGCGACTTTCCTCGGCAAGATCACCAACGACCCCGAGTTCCCCGTCAGCGGCTATCACCTCCACCAGTCACTTCGCGATCGACGCGGAAACGACGTGATGGCTGATCCGTCAGGGTCACTAGGACTCTCCGACATCGGGCGCTACTACGTGGCGGGTGTACTCGAGCACGCGGCCGGGATGACAGCGATCGCGGCGCCCACTGTGACGGCATACAAGCGCTTCACCCCCGGCACCTGGGCGCCGACTCGTGTGTCGTGGGGTTTCGACAACCGCACGGCCATGCTCCGCGTCGTGCCGGGCACGGAAGGCCTGCACATCGAGAACAGGCTCGCAAGCGCGGAGGCCAACCCGTATCTCCTCGCAGCCGCCATGACAGCCGCGGGTCTCGACGGGATCGAACGCAAAGCGGAGCCCGGCGAGCCCGGGAGCGGCAACCTGCTCGAAGACGCGAAGTACCCGTTGCTCCCCACGACGATGATCGACGCCGCCGCGGCATTCGAGAAGGACGGCATGCTGACCGAGGCGCTGGGCAAGGAGTTCGCGCACATCTACGTAGCGCTGCTCAGGTATGTGTGGAAGAGGTTCTTGAGCTACGTCACCGATTGGGAGATCCAGGAGTACCGCGACCTGCTCTAGGCGCGGAAGGCAAACAAGGGAGGAGGATGCGATGTCGAGCGGTTTGACAACAGTCGAGGGAAGCACGTCCGGTCCAGAGCCCGCGCTCCGACGCGACGCCGTCGGGCTCTGGGGCTCGATTTTCCAGGGTCTGACCCATATGGCTCCGGCTGCAGGCGTCATGACAGGTATTGGTTTCATCGCCTCCTCGGCCGGCGCGGCGATCCCGCTGGCCTTCGTTCTGGCCGGCATCGTCAGCTTGCTCATCGCCATGTCGATCAACCAGCTGGCCAAGCACCTGCCTTCGGCCGGCGGCTACTACACATACGTCAGCCGCGGGATCAACCCAAGGCTCGGCTTCATGACGGGATGGATCTACTTCCTCTACGACCCGCTTATCCCGAACCTCTGCACCCTGGTTGTCGCCGTGTACGTTTCGGCAACGCTGTCCGACCTGTTTGGAATCACCGTTCCCTGGTGGCTGTACGCAGGCGTCGTCTACCTGGGCCTCGGGCTCATCACATTTCTGGGCATCAAGCCATCAATCCGCACGGCGATCACGTTCACAGTAATCGAGGTCGCGATCACCATGGCCTTCTCTTTCGTCCTGATCGGGGTGCACGGCATCTCCGGCAGCGACCTGCAGGCCACGTTCACGCTTTCGGGCGTCCCGACAGGCTTCTCCGGACTGGCCTTCGGGATGATCTTCGCGATCCTCAGCTACACGGGGTTCGAGTCGACCATCCCACTCGCTGAGGAAACCAAGAACCCGCGCTTGACGGTGGCGAGGGCGGCGGTGATATCGGTTGCGATGATCATCGTCTACTACACGATCTTCACCTTCGCATCCGTGGTCGGCTGGGGCCCAGGCCGCGTGTCAGCGATGATCTCCGACTCTGCGCCCTACAACACCATGGGGAACTTCTACTGGGGTAAGGTCGGGGTCGCTCTGCTGACCCTGGCCTTAATGAACAGCAGCTGGGGCTGCTCGCTGGCTGGCCAGAACGCCGTGGTTCGAGTCCTGTACAAGATGGGCCAGGTCGGCGTGCTGCCGAAAGCATTCGCCACCATCCACCCGCGTTACGCGACACCCCACATCGCGATCATCGCCATGACCGCGCTGAGCTTCGTCGTAACCATAGGCCTAGGCCTCTGGCTGGGGCCGATCAATGGCTTCGGTCTTTTGGCCACGATGATCAGCATCGGCACGATCCTCGTCTACGCGCTGGGCATGATCGCTGTTCCGATCTTTTACAGGCGGGAGCACCCGAACGAGATCAACATCTTCCTCACTTACGTCTTTCCGATCGTCGGCACGCTGATGCTCGTCCCGGTCCTCTACGCGAGCGTCTACCCACCGCCCGCGTTCCCCCTCAACCTAGCGCCGTACATCGACATCGTCTGGATCCTGATCGGCATTGGAACCGTGGTCTGGCTGGGCCGGACGCGGCCCCAGCAGTTGCAGGCGGGCGCCCAGGCGATCTTCGCCGACACTGGCGCAGCCAGCGACCTGCCGCGATGACCCAAACCGAGACCGCCGTCATGCAGCGCCGCATGATCATCGGCGACGGGAGCCGTGCTCGCAAGGCTCCCGAGCGGCGGCGCCGAGGACGTCGACCGCGCGGTCAACGCGGCCGACCGGGCGTTCGAAGGCGGCGCGTGGAAGAAGCTGCACGCGCGGGAGCGGGGCAAGATTCTTTTCAAGATCGCCGCGGCGATCCGATCACGCGTCGACGAGATAGCTGAGATACAGACTCGCGACAACGGCAAGACCATCACCGAGAGCAGGGGCGAGGTCTCGTACGCGGCCGACGTCTTCGAGTACTACGGCGGAGCTGCCAACAAGATCTTCGGCAAGACGATCCCTGTCGCCGCCGACGGTCTCGACTTCACCCTTCGCGAGCCGCTGGGCGTGACGGCCGCGATCATTCCATGGAACGGGCCATTCGCCATCTCCGCCTACAAGGTCGCGCCGGCGCTGGCCACGGGCAACACTGTCGTGCTCAAGCCGCCGAGCCTAGCGCCCCTGTCGGCGCTCGAGCTCGGGCGCATCGGCATGGAAGTCGGCCTGCCGAACGGCGTCCTCAACGTCGTCACCGGGGGCGGCGGCACGGCTGGCAACGCCCTCGTCGAGCACCCCAAGGTCGCGTTCATCGGCTTCACGGGCGAGACGACGACCGGCCAGCAGATCGTGCGCAAGAGCGCCGACACGCTCAAGCGCCTGCTCCTCGAGCTGGGCGGCAAGTCGCCGAACATCGTGTTCGAGGACGCGGACCTCGACAAGATGGTGCCTTCGTCGGTCATCGCCGTGTTCAACATGGCGGGCCAGGACTGCTGCGCGCGCAGCCGCGCCCTCGTGCACCGCAAGGTCTACGACCAGTTCCTGGAGAAGTTCGCCGCGCGGACCAGGAAACTGCGGGTCGGTGATCCGCTCGACCCGAAGACCGAGATCGGCCCGGTGGTCAGCCGCGCCCAGCTCGAAAGGGTCGAGAACTACCTGCAGATCGGGCAGGAGGAGGGGGCCCACCTCGTGTGCGGGGGCAAGCGCCTCGGGCCGCCCGAGGGCAACCTGATCGAGCCAGCGGTGCTCGACCACGTAGACAACACCTACCGAATCGCACAGGAGGAGATCTTCGGCCCGGTCCTCGTCGCCATTCCTTTCGACGACGAGGAGGAGGTGATCCGCCTGGCCAACGCCACTCCGTACGGCCTGGCGGGCTCGCTGTGGACGCGGGATATCGGTCGCGCACTCCGCGTGGCGCGCGGCGTCCGCACCGGCCAGTTCAGCATCAACACCAACTGGAGCGTGCACCTGGAGGCGCCGTTCGGCGGCTACAAGATGAGCGGCATCGGGCGCCAGCTGGGGATGGAGATGCTGGATCACTACACCCAGATCAAGAACATCTTCATCAGCCACGAGTGAGCCACACGGGTGTGTGAGATCCTCGCCGTCCGCTGGGCGACGCCAACGCGTTTCCAGGAGCTGGTGCCGTGGGCCGAGAAGGTCGAGTACTACGGCATCGCCAGCTTCGGCTGGGGCGTGGCGTGGCTGGAGCATGGTCAGGTAAAGCGGCACCGCTACGAGGGCCGTCTGTCCGAGGACCGTTCCGGTGTGAAGCAGATCGCCAACGTCGTCTCGACCCATTTCCTCGTCCACTTCCGGCGGCCGAACCGGCTCAGCACTATCCAGATGGCGGACACGCAGCCGTTCCTGGCGGAGAAGGGCCGTTTCGCCTTCTGCCACAACGGCTCGTTCACACGCGAGCGTGAGTTCCGGGATCGATTCGCGGGCCGTCTGCAGGGCAAGGCGGATTCGGAGGTGGGCTTCCGAGTATTCGAGGAGATCCTCGACCAGGGCGCGAGCCCCGAGCAGGCGCTGGTCAAGACGCACGACCAGTTGGCAGGCAACGCCAATCTCGGCTACCTCGGTGCGGATGGCGAGATCGTCGTGTTCAACGCCTATCCGAACAACCGGTTCCACCGGTTTCGCGTCGACGGCGCTCTGGTGGCCGCGACCGAGCTGCATTCGGCCGACGACTCTTTGTTCCGCTTGGTGTTTCCTGGCGCGACCGAACGGCATGTGATCAGCGGCGCTGAATCGCTGGCGCAACCGGAGGCGGCCAGGTGAGCCGCACCACGGCGCGAGCCCGGACCACGCCGAAGGTGCAGATCAGGCTCGCCTCGGTCGAGGTTCTGGCGCTCGACCTGCCGATGATCACGAGCTTCAAGACGGCGCACGGGACGACCACCAAGAAGCGGACGGTCATCGTCCGGGCCGAGGACGCCGACGGGACAGTGGGCTGGGGCGAGTCGCCGGGAATGGACCTACCCATCTACTCGGCGGACACGTACGACGGCAACTGGTACGCGCTCACCCGCCTGCTGGTGCCGCTGGTGGCGGGCAAGACGTTCGCCGGGCCGGCCGAGGTGGCCGCCGCGTACGCGGGATATCAGGGCTACAACATGGCCAAGCACGGCCTGGAATGCGCCGTGTGGGCGATCGCGTCGTCCAAGCTCGGCGTGCCGATTAAGGACCTAGTCGGCGGGGTGAAGACCGGGATCCCGACCGGCGAGAGCTTCGGCATCAAGCCCACGGTCAAAGACCTGCTGGCCGAGATCGACCAGCGGGTGGCCCAGGGCTTCTGCCGGATCAAGGTGAAGATCGAGCCGGGCTGGGACCTGGATGTGCTGACGCAGGTCAAGGCAGCTTTCCCCACGCTGCCGGTGATGGCCGACGGCAACACCGGATACGACCCGCACGATTCTGGTCCGTGGGACGCGCTGGACGAGCTCGGCCTGCTCATGATCGAGCAGCCGTTTCCCGGCGATGCGCTCGTGGAGCTTGCGGAGCTCCAGTCGCGGCTGCGGACGCCGATCTGCCTCGACGAGAGCGCGCTCACGTTTGGCCTCACGCGCGCGGCGCTCAAGCTGGGGGCGGGCCGGATCGTGAACATCAAGCCGGCGCGGCTGGGTGGGGTGACCCCCAGCCTCGCCGTCCACGACTGGTGCCTCGAGCACGAAGTACCGGTCTGGTGCGGCGGGCTGCTCGAGACGGGGATCGGACGCGGGTTCAACCTGGCGATCTCGTCGCTGCCCGGGTTCACCCTGCCGGCCGACATGTCGCCATCCCGGCTCTTCTACGCGGAGGACCTGGTGGAGCCGACGTTCGACATCCGCAAGGACGGGACCATCGCCGTCCCGGAGCTGCCCGGCTGCGGTTTCAACGTGGACGAGAGGCGGGTGCGCAAATACCAGTCAGAGACCTGGAGGAGCACTTGAGGCTCGACGGCAGGGTCGCGATGATCACCGGTGCGGGCAGCGGCCAGGGCAAGGCCGCGGCAAAGCTTTTCGCGGAGCGGGGCGCGGCTGTGTGCGTAGCCGAGATCAACGCGAAGAACGGCGAGGCGACCGCCCGCGAGGTGCGCGACGCCGGCGGCCGGGCGATCGCCGTCACGTGTGACGTGGCCAGCGCGGAGCAGGTCAAGGCGGCAGTGGACGCGACCGTGGCGGAGTTCGGCAAGCTCGACGTGCTCTACAACAACGCGGGCCTGTGGTACGCGGCCCGGGGCAACTACCGTCCTGGGTTTGACGCTCCAAGCCCACTACTCGAGGAGCACATCTGGGACCGCACCATCGCGGTGAACCTGAAGGGGATCTACCTCGGCTGCAAGTACGGCATCCCGGCGATGCAGAAGGCGGGCGGAGGCTCGATCATCAACACGTCCAGCGTTGCGGCGCTGCGCGTAGGGCGCGGTGCGTCGGATGCATACACGGCCGCCAAGGGAGGGGTGATCGCAATCACGCGAACGCTCGCGGTCGAGCACGCGAAGTACGGCATCCGGTGCAACTGCATCATTCCCGGCGCCGTGCGCACTCCGCTGGTGGGCGAGATGACCCCCGAGTACGAGGAGGCGGTCCGGCAGACTGTGCCGATGGGACGATGGGGAGAGCCCGAGGACCTCGCCAGGCTGGCGCTGTTCCTTGCTTCGGACGAATCCTCATGGGTGACAGGAGGGATGTTCGTGATCGATGGAGGCTTCACCGCTGTCTAAGGCAGTCGGGTTCGACGTTGCCTCGCTCCGCAAGGAGCAGTTCCGTGTCACCGAGAAGTGGACGTGGTTCAACCACGCCACATTCGGGCCGCCGCCGCGCACCTACGTGGAGACGATCGAGGACTTCGCGCACAAGATGGCGGGCGCGGAGCTGCCCGAGGGCGCCGGCTTGTGGGGCGACGCCCTTGATCGCGTGCGCGCCAAGGCCGCACAGTTTTTCAACTGCGACGTCGACGACGTCGCGTTCTTGAAGAGCACGGCCGAGGGCATCGGCGTCGTCGCCCTGGGGCTGGACTGGCGCTCGGGCGACCAGGTCATCGCCTACGACCAGGCGTTTCCCGCGGACGTTTATCCGTGGATGAACCTCGCGTCGCGGGGCGTCGAGCTCAGATTGATCGCCGATCGCGGGCGGCAGCGCTTCGACGTCGAGGACGTCGAGGCGCTGATGACGCCGCGCACCCGGGTCGTCTGCCTGGAGATGGTGAACTTCGGCAACGGCTTCCGCGCGCCTCTCGCTGAGGTTGCGCGGCTGTGCCACGAGCGCGGGGCATGGCTGGTGGTGGACGCCACCCAGGCCGCGGGCGCTATGCGCGTCGACGTCCAGGAGTTCGGCTGCGACGTGCTAGTTGCCCACGGTTACAAGTTCATGATGTCGGGCTGGGGCACGGCCATCTGCTACTTCGCTCCACATGTGCGGTCCAGACTCGGTGTGCCGGAGCCCGGATGGAAGAGCGTGCAGAAGATCCCGCCGCCGAGCCTGGTCGACTACAAGCTCGACTGGGCGGCCGAGGCCAGGCGCTTCGAGCCGGGGATCCCGGACATGATGTCCATATTCGGCACCGAGGCGGTCATCGACCTCATGACCTCGCTGGGAACTCGTCAGATCGAGGACCGAGTGATGGAGTACGGGGCTGAGGTCACCGAGGCGCTGGAAGACATGAAGTGGTCCGTGGTCAGCTCACACCGCAATGCCGAGAGGTCGGGGATCATCTCGGTGCAGCGCGAGGGCGTCGACATGGATCAGCTGAACCACCGGCTCCAGGAGAGGTACGTTGCGTGCGCCGTCCGCGAGGGCCGGATGAGGATCTCGATGCACTTCTACAACGACCGTTCCGACCTCGAACGTCTTCTCGACTGCCTGCCTGACTGAGAAAGCCAGAGGTGGGTCTGCTTCAGGACCGGGTGTGTCTCGTGACGGGCGGCAGTGCCGGCATCGGTCTGGCCACGGCGGTCGCGTTTGCTCGGGAAGGCGGGAAAGTAATGATCGGCAGCCGCGATCCGGTCCGCGGAGAGGCGGCGGTCCGCAAGGTGCGCGAGCATCGCGCCGAAGCTGAGTTTCGCGCCACCGACGTAGGCAAGCCGAATCAGGTCGAGGCGCTCGTGGCCGCCTGCGTGGACCGCTTCGGCCGGCTCGACTGTGCGTTCAACAACGCCGCCTACGGGGGTTCGGGCGCGTTTACGGCCGACACCGATGAGAAGGAATTCGAGGAGACAATCGCGGTGAATCTGCGCGGCGTGTGGCTGTGCATGAAGCACGAGCTCAAGCAGATGCTGCGCCAGGGCGGCGGCGGCGCCATCGTCAACATGTCGTCCGTGGATGGACTCACCGGATCGCCGAACGGCGCCATCTACTCCGCCACCAAACATGGGGTCGACGGCCTGACCAGGTCGGCGGCGATCGAATATGGCCCCGAGGGCATTCGGATCAACGCGGTCTGCGGTGGTGGCTTCGCGACCGAGATGCTCGCGCGCGGGTACGGCCACGACCTGGCGTGGGTCGAGCGCTACCGCCGTCCGGCGATCCCTCTCGGACGCCTGGGTCGCCCTGAAGAGTGCGCCGAGGCGGTGGTCTGGCTGTGCTCTGACGCGGCGTCGTATGTCACGGGCGTTTGCCTGCCGGTAGACGGTGGCCTACTAGCGGATTCAGCCTCCTACATGGCCCTGCGTTCGATTCCTGGAGACGCCTGAGCATGTGCGCCGGCTGCCACAGTCAAGTTCCTTCGTTGGCCAGCCGAGAAGTCGACATCTTCTCGATTGTCGTCAAACTCGCGCGGTATGTGATGGGGATTTTCCGGCGATGAACAAGAGCAGATGACGAGTCGGTCATGTCCACGGTGTCGCTGGTGCACGATGCGAACGCGATCATCGAGTCTCAGTCGGGGCGGCCAGAAAGGCCGTGCTCGCTCTGCGAAGGATCATCCTCCAAGCCGAACTGCCGCAGGACTTCCTGCGTATGCTCACCCAGCGTAGGCGTGGGCCTCGCGGGCACTGAGGCCGCGGCGCTGAAGCGAAGCGGTGATCCGGTTGTAAGGAACCTGCCAAGACCCGGGTGCTCGACTTCCGCAAACATTGGATTGATTGTCGACGCGCGCGGATCCTCATTCACAAGCTGCTTCACTGTTTGGTACTGGCCCCACAGCACTCGGTGGCGCTCGAACGCGGCTCGCAGTTCGGCCAGATCGCGAGCGGCAACCCATGGTGCAAGGAGCTCGAACAGCTGCTTGCGGTGAGTCCAGCGATCACCCTCATTTCGAAAATCGGCGCCGAAGCGCGTCTCGACCTCGGCAAACTCGCTTGTGAGACCCGTAGCCTCTCCAAGGCTTATCCATTGTCTCGAGGTAAGGGCCAAAATGATCACCCGGCGTCCGTCGCGGGTGCCGAAGTCCCTGCCAAACGTGCCGTAGAGGTCATTGCCGAACCGACCCCGCGGTTTAGGCTCCAGAATGGCCTCGGCGATCAGCCCCAGATGACCAGCAACCGCGAGGCCCACATCCGCCAAGCTGAGCTCCACCAGCTGGCCCTCGCCGTGCTGCCGGCGATGACGTTCGGCGGCGAGCACAGCAACGGCTGCGAGAAATCCTGTCATTGCGTCCCAAGCCGGAAGCACATGGTTCACGGGGCCCTCATGACCTTCCGGTCCGGTCAACCACGGGAAACCCAGGCCAGCGTTGACCGTGTAGTCGACAGCCGTCCGGCCGTCGCGGTCGCCAGTGATCAAAACCATGATCAGGTCGCGGCGCAGCTTAGAAAGCTCAACGTACGAATTCCAGTGCTTTGTTGTTAGGTTGGTGACCACGATCCCAGCGCCCTCCCCAGGCGCCGTGATCAGCCTCGCAACCTGCTGCTGCCCGGCCTCGCTGCTGGTGTCGATAGTTACCGAGCGCTTGCCTTGATTGAGGCCAGCCCAAAACAGGCTGCGGCCCTGATGGAGCGGCCATCGACCAACGTCGATTCCGCCCCCCGGCGGATCGACCCGAATCACATCGGCACCGAGTGCCGCCAGCGTTTCCCCTGCGAGCGGGGCGGCGACGTAGGCCGAGAGTTCGACAATTCTCATACCCTCGAGGATGGGGCGCATCACGCTGAGTCCAAGAGGTGGCGTGCCCGCTCCGCCACTGGCTTGTCCACAAACTCGCCGGCGGCGGTCCTCGTTGCCGCACCCCTCGACGCCTCGAACGCCGACAGAATCCGTCTCGCCCATTCCAGTTCCCGAGGTGTCGCAGAGAAGATCTCGTTGATGATCGGCACCTGCCTCGGGTGGAGCGCCGACTTGCCGAAGAACCCTGAACGTTTTGCTGCCTCGGCCTCCCTGCGCAGCCCGTCGTCATCGTCGAGTTGTGGATACACGCCATCGCTCGGCGCTGGCTTGCCCGCCGCGCGAGCTACGAGAGCGAGATACGAGCGCGCGAATAGCGTCTCCTGCTCGCCTGCAGCCGTGCGTAGGTCCAGCGCGAGATCCAGCGTGCCGAAGGAGAGCAGTGCACATGCTGGCGCGGCGGCGACCTCCGACGCCGCCAGAACACCCCGAGCGGACTCGATTGTGCAGTCCAGTGGTACCCCCGGCGCCCGCTCGGCAACCCACGCCACCTCAGCAGCAGTCTCAACCTTGGGCAGGCGCAGCCCCAACACCATTCCCGACACCGTGGCGAGATCCCGCTCGCACTCTTCACTTCCCACCCGGTTCACACGCACCCAACACGGACGGCGCTCGACCGCCGTGGCGACCATCTCGCGCGCGCGATCCTTTAAGTCGTCCGGCACGGCGTCTTCAAGGTCCAGGAGCACCATGTCGGCGCCGACCTCGAACACTTTGCGCAGCAGTTTTTCGTCATGTCCTGGCGCGAACAGCCAGCTCCGGACGTGATCAGTCCTGGTCATCACGAACAAGCTGGCGGGCAATCACGGTCCTGAGGATGTCGTTGGTTCCTTCGCCAATCGCCATCAATGGGGCGTCGCGGTAGAACCTTTCGATCTCGTACTCGGTCGAATAGCCGTATCCGCCGTGGATGCGCATGGCCTCGAGCGATACCTTGATGCACACCTCCGACGCATACAGCTTCGCCATTCCGGTCTCTAGGTCGGCTCGGCGCCCGGAATCGAGCGCTGTGGCAGCCCACCACGTTAGAAGCCGGGCCGCTTGAACCTCAGTCGCCATATCCGCGAGCTTGAGCTGAATGGCCTGGAACTCGGCTATGGGCCGGCCGAAAGCGTGGCGCTCACGCGCATATGCGAGGGAGCGATCAAGGCCAGCCTGGGCAACGCCCACCGCCCGCCCGGCGATGTTGACTCGCCCAAACTCCAAAGCCGACAGCGCCTGCTGCAACCCGCGGCCTTCCTCTCCGCCCAGAACATTTTCGACAGGGACTCTGCAATCGCTCAGGAACACCTCTGACGATTCAGGGCCCTTGTAGCCGAGCTTGTCGAGATCCTTGCCCACACCAAATCCTGGGGTTCCCTTTTCGATCATCAGCACGCTCATGCCGCGATGCCTGGGCTCCGCCGCTGGATCCGTCTTGACAAGCACAGGAAGCGGATCGGCGTGACGTGCATTCGTGATCCAAGTCTTGGCGCCGTTGACGACGTAGTGATCACCATCTCTGCGAGCAACCGTCAGGATGCCCTGCAGGTCGCTTCCGGCCTGAGGCTCCGTGAGGGCAATGCCCGAACGCTTCTTGCCAGTGGCGAGTTCCGGGAGCCATCGTGCTTGCTGCACTGGCGTTCCGTATCGCGCGAGCATCAAGGTTGCCAGGGAATGCGAGCCGAGTATTCCGGCCACGCCCATCCAGGCCTTCGAGATTTCCTCAAAGACCACTGCGTACGACACTGCGTCGATCGCGATGCCGCCGTACTGCTCCGGCACCAGCATTCCAAACAGACCCATGGCCTTCATCTCTTCGACGATCTCTTCGGGATAGCGGCCTGCGAGCTCCCACTCGCGTGCCACCGGGGCGATCGCTTTCCGTGCGAAATCTCTCATCAAGTCGCGGAATGCAGCCTGCTCCTCGGATAGCTCGAAGTTCATGGCAGCCCTAAAACCTTTGGTGGCTTAGTCGCGCCTGGCCGGTGGCCGCGCCGGTAGACCATTACGGTGCGCCGGAACGAAATCACTTCGGTCCCATCCTGCTTGAATCCGGTCGTTCTGACCGTGACGATGCCGACGTTCTCGCGTGATCTGGATTCGCGCAAGTCGAGCACCTCGGATCGGGAGTAGACCGTGTCGCCCTCAAACACCGGGTGTGGGAGCCGAACCTCATCCCAGCCGAGGTTGGCCATCACGTTTTGGGACACGTCAGTGACGCTTTGGCCGGTTACAAGCGCGAGCGTGAGACAACTGTTGACCAGGGGTTGTCCAAACTCGGTCTGCGCCGCGAAGTGGTGATCGAAATGGATGGGCGCCGTGTTTTGGGTCAAAAGGGTGAACCAGATGTTGTCGGCGGAAGTGATCGTCCGGCCGAGTGGGTGCTCGTAGGTGTCGCCGATTGTGAAGTCCTCGAAGAATCGCCCAGGCCAGCCCTCTTTTACAGTCATGCCCGCAGCTCTCCGGGCGAGCTTGCCATCCTTTCCCGGAGCGAAGTCACGAGCTTTGCCCCGGTCGGTTTCCACATCGGCTCATTGCGCTGTGGCTCTTAACACGCCCATCCAGCGGAGCGAAATCACGGATCACTGGCCAACGCCCTGTGACATGGCGGACACTGCAAGCACGCACACCTTGACATGCTTCTGCGCGGCATTTAACTTTGGGTCGGAGTGAATTGTCTGACAATCCGCCTTGCCGACACGAAAATGCTGGGCAGCTGTTGAGAGGATGAATGGCTAGCCTGCCGTTGGGCAGCTCGGCCGGCCGAACCGCACTTGGCCTCCAGGGCCTAAATAGGCTCAAGAGCCGATCCCGGCGCGGCGAAGTCATTGACGAGGTGCGCCGGGCAATCCTCGCCGGAGACTTAGCCCCGGGCAGCCGCTTGCCGGAGACGCATCTCGCAGCTCGATTGGGCGTGAGTCGGCCGACGGTGCGCGAAGCGATTCGAGAGCTGGTTAGGGAACGGATACTGACCGAGGAGGCATACAAAGGCGTGCGGGTCGCCAGCCTGCCGGCCGACCAGCTGCTGGATGTTTTTGAAGTGCGTCTGGCACTGGAAACGCTGGCATGCCAGAAAATCGCAGCGCAGCGTGGACCCGAGGAGGAGCGGGCTCTCAAAGCAGCCCTCGAGGAGTTAGGCAAGGCAGTGGCCACGGGCGACGTGAAAGGGACCCATGCGGCGCACCTTCGATTCCACGCCACGCTTTACGAGCTTTCCGGCGTCGAGCTGTTGCGAGCGCTGTGGAGCGTCATCCAGAGCCCTGTCAACCACACGATCACGGTCGTTGACCTGGAGAAAGAGGGGCTGGGCAAGATGGTCAGCAACCACGAGCACTTCAGCAGAGTGCTGCTGCGCGGAAGCCAAACGGAGGTGGCGAACGCGGTCAAGTCGCACCTCGGCGAAGGGATTGCGCGCGTCAACCGGGTGGTACTGAGCAGCGTCCGCAAGCGCGAGGGCAACGCCAAGTCGCGGCCTCTCTAATATGCCGTGTCCTCGCCTCGTCGTCATCCCAGCCATGCCATTCGGAACCGATTGGGCCTGAACGGAGCCAGCACTTCAGGCATCTCGCCTTCGACAATCGCTTTGGATAGCGCTTCACCTGTCGCGGGAGCCTCGGAGACGCCACCCATGCCGTGACCGCTCGCGACGTACGCGTTGCTATACGGTTCGAGCCTACCGATTACGGGAAGGCCGTCAGGGGTCATCGGACGCATACCTGTCCATAAGTTCGTCATCTTCGATGAGTCCCACCCTCGGAAACTGGGCTCAAGAGTGCGACGGATGGTGGCAACTCGCCTTTGATCGATCCGCATGTTCAGGCCGCTGAACTCCATCGTGCTGGCCACCCTGACATGGTCTCGCCGGGGAACCGTCATCAGAAGGCCTTCTGCCACCCAGACCGGCCTGCGCGGCATTGTCGGGGGCACGAGCGAGAAGCTGTACCCCTTGCCCGGCTCGATGGGGAGGTGGACGCCCAACATCCTGGCGAGGGACTTCGTCCAGGCGCCAGCAGCGAGAACGAAGTGATCGGCGGTGAGCGTGGCCCGGGCTGTCCTTGCAGCCGTAACAGCCGTCTTGTCGGCGACTAGCTCGACCACGTCACCCCCCTCCACAACCTTTACACCATGCCTAATGACAGCTGCAGCGAGAGCGTCGGTGAATTGTTCGGGCCGCAAGTAGCGGTCGTTCTCAACAACAAAACCGCCCTTCACGCGATCCGAGAGTGTCGGCTCAACATCGTGCAAAGCGTCGCCGGTAATGAGCTTCGAGGGGATCGAGTAGCCGTACTGCTCCATCGGTCGAAGCGCGTCGAGTGCTTTTTGGGCGACAGAAACACTCATGGAAGCCCAGAGCACGCCGGACGCGTGCATCTCGAATTCGACGCCGTCTTCGAGCATCGCGTCGAAAAGCGAGAGAGTGTGCTTGGTCAGCTGAACCATTGCGTCCCGTCCCCGCGACTGATCGCGCGAGTTGCTGTGCAGCCAGAAACGTGTCAGCCAGGGTGCGAGGCTGGGTAGCAAGCTGGGCCTGAAATAAAGTGGACTGTCGCGGTCGAAAAAGGAGCGCAATCCAAAGGCCCGCTGACCGGGACCCGGGAGCGGCGTCGCGTGCTCTGGAGCGACGATGCCAGACGCTCCGGGCGAGGATCCGCTGCCGATCTTGGCTCGCTCGAGAACGGTTACCTCTACACCAGCCTTGGCGAGGTAGTAGGCGCAAGACAGGCCCACGACGCCGCCGCCGATTACGACGGCTGACTGCGCCGGCCGGGCTGGGCGATTCGGAATCAACCAGCTTCCACCTGCTCTGGAGGCTGGTCCCGGACTGGCCCTTGACACCTTTCCAAGGCGGTGCCTATCCTAGCGTGGTGTCAGATTGTCAGGCAATTTGGCAACGGCGGTGACTGGGCTCGGCGGTCCGCCGCCGCCAGCTCGGGCGCCGAGCGCGAGGTACGCATCCGGGTCATGAAGGAGGAATCGTCATGGCTGATGGCTCCGATTCAACCGGCTTCGTAGACATCACCGAGGTCCTTCGCCGGCAACTCAGTCGGCGCCGCTTTATCGGCGCCGCGGGCATGGTCGGAGCCAGCTTCGCCCTCGGCGGCATCCTTGAAGCCTGCGCACCCAACAGCGGCGCCAGCTCCGGCGGCGGAACGTTGCGTGTGCTGGAAACAGCAGACGAACCCTTCGGCACAGCAATGAAGAGCCTCATGGCGCCCGCGTACAAGAAGGCGGCCGGCGTGGATCTGAACGTCGAGCTGGTGGCATACGGGAACCTGGAGCAGAAGGTCGTCACCTCCCTGTCGTCTGGCGCTGATACCTACGACATCGTGACCATCGACCAGGCGTGGATTGGTTCAGTGATCGACTTCCACGGAAAGAGCACGCTCGTCACCTCGATCGCGGACATGAAGGCCAACAATCCGAGCCTCCCAGACATACAGTTCTCCACAGTCACCCCGGGAGCGCTAAAACTGGCCGCCGACATAAAGGGCAAGCAGTACGGGATTCCACGCTATCTCTCCACGATGGTAATTGCGTACCGGAAGGATCTCTTTACAAAATGGGGCCTGCAGCCTCCTGGCAACTGGGACGAATACTTCGCCCTCTTACCGCAACTGCAGGATCACATCAAGTCCGACGGCCTGAAAGGCGTGTACCCGACTTGCATGCTCCAGGGTGCGCAGGATCCCGGCTACTCGGAATGGGTCGGGCACCTGCTCGGCTACGGTCCCAACGCATCTGGCAATCAATTCATCCTCGACCTAAACGGCACACCGGTCTTCAACGCCAACGGCAACGGACTTAAGGCCATGGCAGACGTGCAGAAGGTGCTGCCGTACTCACCTCCGGGCACGCTCTCTTACGACTACCCAGAGGGGACGCAGCTGTACCAGGCGGGCAACGCCGCCATGCTCTGGACCTGGGTCGACGCAATGGGCGACAACGAAAACCCGAAGGCTTCAAAGATCGTTGGCCAGAGTGGTTACCTGGCCACTCCGGGCATGGCCGGCGGGCAACAGGTCAGCCCAGTCGGTGGTCTTATCCTGCTGATCAACAAGAATTCGAAGAATCAGGAGGCCGCCTACAAATTCTTTGCCTGGGTCATGTCCGGAGCTGGCTATGACCTGGCCGTTCAGGGCGGCGAGGCGGCTATGACCAGGGTTTCGTACTTTAACGATCCGACTTTCATCCAAAGTCACCCGTCCTACCAGGCGTTCAAGTCGGTCAAGGACACGGCCTATCTGCCAGCGTGGTTCACAACCTTCACCGAAATCCAACGATCGATATGGACAGAGGTTGCCTCCGCACTGGCCAAGAAGAAGTCCAACGACCAGGCGATGAAGGACGCTGAGTCAAACGTCCGTTCAATTCAGCAGAAGGCCGGTTACCTATCGTAGAGATAGGCAATTAGAGTCCGACGGTGACTCCGACCCAGACGTCCACGACAACTGGCAAGAAAGCTGCGGGCCGTACTGGTAGAGAACTTTGGCTGCCACCACAGCTGCAGCGCAAGGCGAGCCTGATGCCACGACACAACAGCCGGGTGTGGCCGGCCGTGTTCTTGGGGCCGGCGTTAGTGCTGATGACGTTGATCGGCATCTACCCCCTCCTCTATTCGCTTTTCGCGAGCTTCCAGCGCCTTGAGCTGAATAACCTCGCGGACGCCCCGTTCGTCGGCCTTGCCAATTTCGGGGCCATCCTGACCGACCTCGACTTCCGGAACTCGGCGCTCGTGTCGCTGCGCTTCGTAACGGTGTCGGTTACGGCGTCATTCTTGCTGGGGCTCGGGTTTGCGCTCCTCATGAACCGAGAGGGTCGAGGGATGGCGCTTCTCCGATCGCTCTTCATCATCCCGATGATCGTCGCGCCGGTCGCGGTCGGACTCACGTGGCGCCTCATGTACAACAACGAAGCCGGCCTCATCAACTACTTGCTGGCGGCCGCTCACCTGGGCAGTCCGACCTGGCTCGCCGACCCCGTAGTGGCGCCCTGGGCGGTGGTTATCGTCGACGTTTGGGAATGGACCCCGTTCGTGTTCCTTCTGCTGTTGGCGGGATTACGGTCGATGCCGCTTACGCCCTTCGAAGCAGCCCGCATTGACGGCGCTTCGACGCTGCAGGTCTTTCGATTCGTCACCTGGCCGTTGCTGCGTCCGGCGATTTTGGTGGCAGTGATTCTCCGCGCAATCGATGCATTCCGGATCTTCGACCAGATCTACGTGATGACTAAGGGCGGTCCGATCGACTCAACCGATGTAGCCAGCTTCTTCGTCTACCGAGTCGGGTTCCTCTTTCTGCATGTGGGATATGCGACAGCCATCTCCTGGGTCATGGTGGTGATCGCATCGTTGTTGGTGACGTGGTTCGTCCGCGCGACGGGCTTCTTGGCAGAGAACCGATGAGCGCGCGGGCGCGATCAGCGCGGCGTCGCGACTCTTGGTCCTGGTTCGGCTACACGGCCGCCTTGGTCCTGGTGGTGACGTGGATCCTGCCTTACGTCTGGATGATCTTGGCCGCTTTCAAGAGCAAGCGTGATGTGACCGCCTCCCCGCCGCTCCTTTTCTTTACTCCCACCCTCGACAACTTCCGAAATCTCTTCGGGCAATACGACCTACTGCCGGCGATTTTCAACAGCTTTGTGATCGTCGCCCTGGCCACAAGCGTGGCCATGAGCGCCGGCACTTTGGCCGCTTATGGCCTTGCTCGACTCACCTTTCGAGGCAAGAATGCGATCGCCCTCGAAATTCTCTCCATCCGTATGTTGCCGCCGATCGCCACTGCTGTACCGCTCTTCCTGCTCGCGAAGACATTGGGCCTCCTCGACACGTATTGGCTCATTTCGACGGTTGATGCGGTGGGCGCCCTGCCGCTCGTCGTATGGGTGATGCGGGTTTTCTTCGCGGAGGTACCCAAATCAATCGAAGAGGCGGCCTTTGTGGACGGCTGCGGTCGGCTCGGGGCTATGTGGCGGGTAGTCATGCCGCTCGTCATGCCGGGCGTATTTGCGACGTCGGTGCTGACGGCGGTCTTTGTCTGGAACGAGTTCTTGTTTGCAGTGTTACTGACCGGTATCGACACTGCTCCGGTCCCGATCGTGATAGCAGATACGATCGGCAGGCTCACGATCGATTGGGGGGCTGCCGCGGCTCAGGGGGCGCTGCTCTCACTGCCGGCCGTCTTTCCGCTGGTGTTCCTCCAGCGGTACTTGGTTCGTGGGCTTTCTTTCGGCTCGGTGAGGGCCTAAGCCGCCCATGATCGAGCTCAAAGGACTGGCCAAAAGCTTCGATGGAATCGTTGCGGTCGCGGACCTGGACCTGAAGGTCGGCGAGGGTGAGCTGGCGATCCTACTCGGTCCCTCGGGCTGCGGGAAGACCACGACCCTCCGGATGATCGCCGGGCTCGAAGAGCCATCAGCCGGCGACATACTCTTCGACGGCAAGTCGGTGGTCGGCTGGTCACCGAAAGAGCGCGGAGTTGCCATGGTCTTCCAGGATTACGGCCTCTACCCTCACATGACCGCTAGGGACAACATCGCTTTCCCATTGAAGCTGAGCCACCTCGCCAAGCCCGAGATCGAAGGCCGCACACGAGCAGTGATGAGCCGGCTTGGAATCGTCAATCTGGCCGCGCGGCGGCCGTCCCGGCTAAGTGGCGGTGAGCGCCAGCGCGTCGGCCTGGCCAGGGCTTTGGTTCGTGAGCCGCGGGTCATGTTGATGGACGAGCCACTGAGCAACCTCGACGCGATGCTCCGAATTCAGCTCCGGGAAGAGATCCAGATTTTGCATCACGACCTTCACATGACGACCTTCTACGTTACACACGACCAGGTCGAGGCCCTTTCGCTAGGAACGCTGATTGCGGTGATGGATCGCGGCCGGATCCTCCAGGTGGGCACGCCCTGGACGATCTACCACGAGCCAGAGAACCTGTTCGTGGCCCGCTTCGTCGGCTCGCCCCCGATGAACTGCCTGAACCTCGCCCTCGATGGGGACAGTGAGGACATGCTAGTCGGCCCTGACCTCAAGATCCAGGTCCCCAAGGCCGTGGCCGATGAGCTTCGTCAGGAGCTTTCCGGGCCAGATGTGGTGGTCGGCGTTCGACCGGAGCACCTCGCGCTCGGGCCGATAGAGAGGGCCCAATTCCGCGGCCAGATCCGGGTGGTGGAGCCACTCGGCCCCGATTACTTCATACATATCACGATCGGAGACGCCCGTCTCATGGCGCGCATAGAACCTGACAGCAAGATCGCAGTAGGGGACTCAATCGGCCTCAACCCGCGTCGGCTGTATTTCTTTGACGCGGCAACTGGTCGCCGGGTGGGGATCGCCAATCCAGCGGCCTCGAATGGTCGTCTGTCATGAGGCGAACGCAGTAAACGTGGATCCGGTTGATGTTTTGATCGTCGGCGCGGGCGCTTCCGGCGCAGTGGCGGCCAAAGAGTTGGCAGAGGCTGGTTTCACAGTGGTGTGCCTGGAGCAGGGCACGTGGGTACATCCCAAGGACTTCGCCGGCCCCCATGCGACATGGGAGCTTGAAGTCGAGGCTCGCTGGCATCCGAACCCGAACAACCGCCTTTTGGCGACTGACTACCCACTCGACACATCAGAGGCTGACGTCAACCCGCTGATGTACAACGCTGTGGGCGGCAGCCTCATCCTTTACGGCGCGCAGTGGTCGCGCTCCACGCCCTCTGACTTCAGAGTCAGGACACTCGACGGCGTGGCCGACGACTGGCCGCTCACGTACAACGACCTGCTGCCCTTCTACCAGCAGATCGACGATGCCATGGGCATCTCAGGCCTGGAGGGCAACCCCGCCTATCCGCCCGGTTTCAAGCCGCCGACGCCGCCCCTGCCCATTGGGAGGACGGGCATGGTCGCGGCTCGGGGCATGGACAAGCTCGGCTGGCACTGGTGGCCCGGAGCCAACACGATGCCGTCGCGCCCCTATGGCCGGCTCAGTCAATGCACGCTGCGCGGAACTTGCGAGACCGGCTGTCCAGAGGGGGCCAAAGCCACCGTCGACCTGACCCATTGGCCCGACGCAATCGCCGCCGGTGCCCGTCTGGTGACCAACGCTCGAGTCAAGTCGATCGGTGTAACACCGGCAGGTTTAGCCACTGGCGCGACCTATGTCGATATCTATTCAGGACGGGAAAGCCGCGTGGATGCTCGCACAGTGATCCTTGCCGCCAACGGAATCGGCACGCCACGCCTGCTACTGATGTCGAAGTCGCCCCAGTTTCCAGACGGGCTCGCCAACAGTTCAGGCCTTGTCGGAAAGCGTCTGATGCTCCATCCCTGCGGTGGGGTAACTGGTCATTTCGACGAGTCTCTCGACAGCTGGCAAGGCCCTGCAGGACAGCCGATCAGTTCGTTGGAGTTCTACGAGACCGATGCCAGAAGAGGTTTCGTACGAGGGGCTAAGTGGGAGGTCAATCAGAGTCGGGGCCCACTCAATCCGTTCCTCGGCCACCACACCCAGGACGCCCCCCGGATCTGGGGCGCCGACGTCCACCGCGTCGTAAAGGCAACCCTTGGGCGCACCTTCACATGGGGCGTGACGACCGAGGATCTGCCAGAAGAGACGAACACGGTCACGCTCGACGCAACTCTTAAGGACAGTGATGGCCTCCCGGCGCCCAAGATCACCTATCGCTTAGCCGACAACACGCGCCGAATTCTCGCCTTCCACGTCGACCGGGCCGCCGAGGCTATGGAGGCAGCAGGCGCGGTTTCGATCGAGCGCAAGGAACTAGCGATCGACTCCGGTTACCACCTATTGGGGACTTGTCGCATGGGTGACAACCCCAGGGAATCGGTGGTCGACCAGTGGGGACAAGCTCATGACGTACCCAACCTTTTCATTAATGACGGCAGTATCTTCGTCACCGGCTCGGGGATGAACCCGACCGCGACGATCATGGCGCTGGCGCTTCGCAACGTCCGCCACCTGATCGCCACCCGGCGCTCTCAGCTGGTGGCTTCATGACGGCGCGGTTCACAGATGGCGACGGCCTCAAGGGAGAACAATGGGATGCCATCGAGCGGCTGGGCGACGCCGTCATCCCTGCCTTTGATGAGATGCCTTCCGCAAGCGCAGTGAACGCCGTCACCGGCGTCCGACGCGTGGTACTCCCGGTCCGCCGCGACCTGGTTCCTGGCCTCGCGCGTGCGGCCGACTTTGCCCTTGCGGCAGGTGCAGATAGACCGGCCGAGGAAATCGTTTCCGCACTGATTCAGAGCGACTCTGAGGCCTTTGACTCGTTGTTTCGGGCCGTTGCCGGCGCGTACTACGCCGATCCTCGGGTGCGAGATCTGCTTGGGTACCCCGGCCAGGTGGCCCACTCCTACGACCTGAGCTTGACGCCGGAATACGTGACCAACGGATGGCTCGATCGAGTGCTGGCCCGTGGCCCCCGGTATCGGGCTGTGCCGGAAACGCAAACAGCCGAATCCAAGGAGGGACTCTGAATGATCGTAGGAACAGGGACCTATACGTTCGAGGTTGCGCCACCGTGGCAGCTACCGATCGAGGGGCCAAACAGAGAGGTAGTCGGAGTCGGAGTCAACTCCAAGGACGAGGTCCATATCCTTACCCGGAGTCCCCACCCAGTGCTCGTCTTCACGCGCGCGGGGAAATTCCTGCGCCAGTGGGGTGACGGCATCTTCGGTTCCCCGCATGGAATCCATATCGCGGCCGACGACTGCGTTTACATCGCAGACAATCGCGACCACACCGTGCGCAAGTTCTCGCCAACCGGTGAGCTGCTCTTCACCTTTTCCACTCCCGGCCAGCCGTCCGAGACTGGCTACCACAGTTATGACTACCGCACCATTCAACGTGGCGGTCCGCCGTTCAGCTCTCCCACCAATGTGGCGATCGGGCCGGACCTGAAGATTTTCGTTTCCGATGGATACGGCAACTCTCGCGTTCATCGGTTCAGTGAGACCGGAGAACTGGAGTTCTCGTGGGGGGAGCCAGGAAGCGGGCCAGGCGAGTTCCACATACCGCACAGCGTCTTCGTAGATGGTCACGGCACGGTCTATGTGGCGGACAGGGAGAACGACCGAATTCAGCTGTTTTCCACTGATGGCGAATATCTCAGCTCCTGGGACGACGTCAGACGGCCGGATGACATCTTCGTGACCACTGATGACAGGGTCTTCGTTGCTGAGCAAGGACACCGGTCGGGGCTCGTACCAGGAATGCCGGAGCCAACATCCTCCAGCTCCGTCAGTCGAATCACAGTGCGTGATCGGGCCGGAAAGGTCCAATCCAGATGGGGCGCGGACGAGAGTGGGGACGATGACCCTTGCGCACCAGGCAACTTCTTCGCCGCCCACGGGATCTGGGTGGACCGTGAGGGCATTGTCTATGTCGGCGAAGTGATCTACTCGGGCAACGGACGCGAGGGTGAAGGTGGTGGGGCGGGCTGGGTGCCGCAGACGTGTCACGCGCTGCAGATCTTCAAACCCCGATGACGGACGTGATCGAAACCCAGTCCAGTGTGTCGAGCTACCGGCCCGTGGTCGGATCTCGCACCAAGCGATTTGACGCCACCGACAAAGTCACCGGCAAGGCCCGCTACCTGGCCGACATTTCATTACCGGGCATGCTCCATGCGGCGTTGACGCTCTCCGAACACGCTCACGCAGTTGTTCTCGCGATAGACACCACGGCTGCCGAGGCGATGCCCGGAGTAAAGGCAGTTGTGACCTATCGCGACGTCCCCGACCTCCGCTACGGCGCACTGATTAAAGACCAGCGCCTTTTCGTTAAGGAGGGCGAGGCCGTGACACACCTCGGCGACATTATCGCCGCGGTCGCTGCAACAACGCCGGAACAGGCGCGAGCCGCGGCGGACAGCATCCGTGTTGCTTACGAGCCGTTGCCGGCCGTCTTCGATCCCGAAGCCGCGCTTCAGCCGGATGCGCCGCGGGTCCATCCCAACCTAGATACCTACGAGGCGAATGCCAGCGTTATCAAGAGCGGGAACGACTGCGGCTACAACCGGATCCTGAAGGGAGATATCGAGCAGGGGTTCCGGGACTCGGACCTGATCGTAGAGGACCGCTTTGTCGTCGACCACTCACATCCGGCGCCCATCGAACCACATGGCGTCCTGGCCAGCGTAGATGCTGACGGTCGAGTGACGGCATGGTCATCCACTCAGGTTCCCTACATCGCGCGCAGTGGAATCGCGGAGACGCTCCGCCTACCGTTGAGTCGCGTCCGCGTGATCGTTCCCTCACTCGGCGGGGGATTCGGAGGCAAGTGTGAGTTCGGAATCGAGGCCCACGCCGTTGCGCTCGCCCAAAAGGCGGGCCGGCCCGTCCGTCTTGTCCTCACCCGGGCGCAAGAGTTCATCGTTCCCAACATGACCCGTCACGGGGTCGTGGCCCATTTCAAGACTGGGGTCAAGTCAGACGGAACAATGGTGGCGCGCGAGGCCACGCTCATCCTTGATACGGGCGGCAACGCGGCGCACGGGCCTGTGATCACGGAAATCGCCACCATGCTGGCGGCGGGACCTTACCGCATCCCGAACCTGAAGATCGAAGGGCACACCGCCTACACCAATAAGATCAGCGCCGGCTCGGTCCGGGCTCCATCGGGGCCGCAGGTTTGCTGGGCGACCGAGCAGCACACCGACTCCATCGCAGCGGCGCTGAGGATGGATCCCTTCGAGCTGCGCATGAAGAACATCGTGGTCGAGGGTGATACAGGACCGACCGGCCAAGTCTTCGGCCCGATCGGTGCAAAGGAATGCCTGCAGCGTGCGGCCGAGCTGGTCGACTGGTCGAGGCACGGAAGCATGCCTGACGGTCAAGGCCTCGGAATAGCAATCGGCTGGTGGTTCAGCGCGAGCCTACCGTCAGCCGTGACGATCAAGCTGAACGAGGATGGAACCGTTACCCTCCACACCGGCGCCAACGAAAACGGAAGCGGTGCGGTTCAGGGCTTACTTCACTTGGTGGCTGACGCGATGCAGCTCCCAATCGAGGAAGTTTCGGTCATATATCAAGACACTGATGTAGGCGGTTGGGACGGCGGCAGCTCTGGCAGCCAGACCGTGTTCAGCGTGGGATGGGCAATTGACGCCGCGGCCACAGATCTCCGGCGTCAGGCGTTTGAGGTGGCCTCATTAATGTTTGAGGCCGACCCGGCCGACATCGAGCTGCGGGCCGGCCGAATTGGCGTTAAAGGATCGCCGCAGCGCACACTGAGGCTCGCGGAGATTGCTACGCGAGCTCAGGACGTGACTGGTCCGCTGGTTGGACGGGGTTCTGTGGCGGCGCAGCCGATGCCGCCGGAAGCCGGTGCCAGCTGCGCGGGCAGGATCGTCTTCCCGGCCTTCCTCGCTCCAACCTTCTGCGCCCAGGCGGCGAGGGTGCAAGTGGACGCAGCAACCGGCGTGGTTTCAGTTCTGGAGGCTGTCGCTGCCCAGGATGTCGGAAGGTCGATCAACCCGGTCGGCATCGAGGGGCAGATGGAGGGCGGCCTTGTGCACGGTATTGGCAACGCCCTAACGGAACGGACCCACTTTCGAGACGGACGTATGGAGAACGCAGGTTTCATGGACTACAAGCTGGTTACAGCGCCTGACGCGCCAGCGATGAAACTGGCAATCGTTGAGACAGCATCGGAAGAGGGCCCGCTCGGCGCCAGGGGAGTTGGTGAGCCGCCCGTGGTTGCGATTGCCGGAGCTATCGGCAATGCGATCCGAGCCGCAACCGGCGCTGTAGTGACCGAGATGCCTATGACCCCGTGGCGCGTACTCAAAGCACTTACCACTCGGGACAGTGGCGGTGCGGCAAAGCAATGAGCCCCATGCTCCTCGAGCAGCCGCGCACGCTCGATGAGGCTATCCGTACCCTCCGCGACGATGTTGAGGCCGCTGTTCTTGCCGGCGGAACCGACCTGGTGGTCCACTCACGTAGCAGGCGAGTGCCTTTGCCGCGGAAGTTGGTTAGCCTCGATCGCCTCGATGACCTACATCGGATCTTTATTGGTGAAGCCGGGTCGTTGCACCTCGGGGCGACAGCGACACACGCGATGATCGAAGAGAACGCTGCCATTCGTACTGGGTGGACCGCCCTAGTCGATGCCGCTTCAATCATCGGATCGCCCGCAACTCGGCATCTTGGCACCGTCGGGGGCAATCTGTGCAACGGGTCGCCCGCAATGGAGTTAGGTGGGCCACTTCTTGCTTACGACGCCCAAGTCGTTCTGACCTCGTCGAGCGGCAGTCGCGCCCTACGCCTTGATGAGTTCCTTCTCGGACCCGGGCGGACTGCGCGCAGACGTGACGAGCTCGTTACCGAGGTTATCGTGCCAGCACTCACCACATCAGCTAGCGGTAGCGCGTATGCACGGCTCGGCTTCCGCGAGTCAATGGAGATCGCAATCGTTGGAGTCACCGCCGCGATTTCGCTGGACGGGGATGGTCGCGTCTCGGCTTGTCGCATCGCCCTTACCGCAGTGGCTCCGACTGTGGTTCGGGCCGCACAGGCCGAGTCTGTGCTGCTGGGCCAAGAGCCGAGTCCTAACCTGCTGAGTGAAGCCGCTGATCGTGCCCTCCTCAACGCGTCGCCGATCGACGATGTGAGGGCACCAGCAGAGTACCGACGCTTGACCACACCGGTGATGACGCTGCGCGCCTTGGAGCTGGCGCTGCGGCGAGCGAGATCGTAATCAAATGCAGCAACCGCTGACTATCTCGGTGAATGGCGATCTGCACGAGCTTTACGTCGACCCCGCGATGAATCTCCTCCAGCTGGTTCGCGATGGGCTCGGCCTCACCGGTACCAAGGAGGGCTGTGATGACTCGGAGTGTGGGGCCTGCATGGTTTTGGTGGATGGTCGGCCGGTGAACTCGTGCTCATACCTGGCCCTCCAGGCCGGCGGTCGTTCGGTCCTGACCGTCGAAGGCCTGGCTGCTGGGCCGAGGCTCCATCCGCTGCAGCGACGCATGGCGGCGGTAGGTGCAGCGCAGTGCGGTTTCTGCACGTCCGGCATGCTGATGTCGGCGGCAGCCTTGCTGTCCCAAAACCAGCGACCGTCCGAACAACAGATCCGGCGCGCGCTCGCCGGTAACCTTTGCCGCTGCACTGGCTATCGGAAGATTTTCGAGGCTATCACCCTCGCTGGCGAAGACATACGCCAAGCCGGGGTGCCACTCTATGGGGGCATCTGACGGCGTCGTGACGCTGCTCGACGGCCAATCGGTCGACGAGCAGTACCTGATGGCGAACCCGCGGTCACAAGATCTCTTTGTCGAACAGTCGCGACTCGTCCCTGGCGGATACACACATCGTGCTCGAGTCCTCGAGCCCTTCCCGCTCTTCGTCGAGCGAAACGTTGGGGCGCATAAGTGGGACGTAGACGGCCATCGCTACATCGACTACTGGTTGGGGCACGGGTCGATGCTGCTGGGACACGCGTACCCGCCGGTGGTCGAGGCGATCAGGCGGCAGGCTGAACGCGGCTTGCACGCCGGAGGCGAAACCGAGCTCGCCATCGTCTGGGCGAAGCTCATTCGTGAATTCGTCCCGTCGGCGGAGTCGGTTCGTTTCATGGCATCGGGGGGAGAGGCGACCCAGCTGGCTATCCGCGTTGTGCGCGCGTACACGGGCCGCTCCAAGATCCTCAAATTCCGCGGCGCTTTCCACGGTTGGCATGACGCGGTCACGGTCGGAGCCTTGCCGCCATGGGACACGCCGAGCTCAGCGGGAGTGCCCGCGGCGATTTCCGATACGGTGGTCGCAGTCCCGTTCCTGGAGCTCGATCGCGTCGAGAAGGCCCTGCATACCAACCCAGATATCGCAGCCATCCTGCTCGAGCCGGGCGGGCTGAGCGGCGACACGGTCCCGAGCGAACCGGATTTCGTAGCCGGTCTCCGGCTCTTGGCCGATAAGTACAAGGCCGTCCTTGTGTTCGATGAAGTCGTTACAGGCTTCCGATATCCGCAGGGAAGTGTGCAGGAGGCTTTCGGCGTCCGACCCGATCTGACCACGCTCGGCAAAGTTGTGAGCGGTGGCATGCCGGCGGGCGTGCTGGTGGGGAGTGCCGAGGTGATGGATGTCCTTGCGTGGAAAGACGACCCACATTGGCAGCGTTATCGGATGGTTCCCCACCCGGGAACATGGAACGCAGCGCCAATCACGGCGGCGGCCGGGGTGACGACCCTGCAGGCGGTTCGCAACACGGACGCGATCGACCGTGCCATCGCATTGACCAAGCGCCTGATCGACGGCTTGAACGCGGCCTTCGAGGCTGCCCGTGTCGATGCCTTTGCCTATGGGCGCGGTGCTTTCTTCAAGACCTGTCGAGGTAGCCGCCCGCCCGTCTTCTCCGGTGATCACAGTGACGTCGAATCGGACGTAGATCAACTTTTGGGGGGCTGGGGTGATCGGGGACCGCTCCTCCGCAAGGCCATGCTGCTGGAGGGTGTTGACCTAATGCGCGAGTCCGGGTTCATGTCCGTCGCGCACACCGAGCAAGACATTGATGAAACATCTGCCGCGATGGAGCGCGCACTTGTCCGACTCAAGCAAGAGGGCGAATTGTAAGGCGATGCAATTGGTGATCGGCGGGACCCAGCATTCGGGCCACGTACCCGGCTCGCCCAGATATTGAGCGCGTCGCCTGCATCGCCCAAGCTCGGGCCCCTTGACGGTGTGCGGGTCGTCGCGCTGGAGCAGGCTGTGGCCGCACCGCTGTGCAGCCGTCACTTGGGTGACCTCGGAGCCGATGTGGTCAAACTCGAGCGCCCAGATGGTGGTGACTTTGCGCGCGGGTTCGACTCCATCGTCAAAGGCCAATCAGCCTACTTTGTCTGGCTAAATCGCGGGAAGCGCAGCGTCAAAGTCGACCTCGGCCATCGCGCCGGCGTTCATCTTGTTGAAGCACTTCTCCAGCGCGCCGACATCTTCGTGCACAACCTCGGGCCAGGCGTGGTTGAAAGGTTTGGCTTTGGTTGGTCACAGGTGCACTCGCGATTTCCCGCGCTGATCGTCTGCACCATTTCCGGTTACGGTGCGGAAGGACCGTATCGCGATCGAAAGGCCTTTGACCTGCTGGTACAAGGTGAGGCTGCAGTGATTTCCACAACCGGAACCGTAGATGAGCCTGCCAAGGTCGGCATTTCAATCGCGGACATCAGCGGGGGCATGTACGCGCTGGCGTCCATCTTGGCGTCGCTGTATGAGCGTCAGAAGACAGGCCAGGGAAGGCTGATCGAAATCTCGTTGCTGGACTGCCTGACCGAATGGATGATGCCCTTTGTCTATCACCAGATGTACTCGGGCAAGGAGCCGGCACGAACAGGCTTGCGACATGCGCACATCGTCCCCTACGGCCCGTACCGCGCTCAAGATGGGGTCCTGGTCAACATCGCGGTGCAGACGCAGCCCCAGTGGGAACGCTTTTGTGCCCAGGTCATGCAGAACCCGAGCCTTTCAGAGCATCCGCTGTTCCTGACCAACGAGGTCAGGGTCCAGAATCGGGCACAACTCGAGACGCTTATTGCCGATGCCTTTCTGCAACTGACATCAGCTGAGCTCGAAGCCAGGCTGGTGAACTCAGACATCCCGTTTGGGCGCGTTAATTCAGTCGCCGGCCTCGTAGCACACCCGCAGCTTGCTGCGTCGAGGAGGTGGATAGAGATTGAGAGCGAGGGGGGAACGGTTCTCGCGATCAAGCACCCTCTCAATATCTCAGGGCTCGAACAATTGCCGGGCGCCGTGCCGCGGCTGGGTGAGCACACTCATGAGCTGATATCTGAGCTAGGGCTGCAGGAGCCCGACAAATGAGTCGCTCGCCATAACCTGACGAGATTGGTCCGGCGGCGGGTCTCTAGTACCGCGTATCGGTCTCGTGCCGGACCAACAACGCCCAACATTCGCCGAAGGTCTCTCGTTGTCTCTGAGCTTTACAAGCTGCTCAATTGCAAGATCGCGATAGTCGTGTCTTATCGAGAGCATCGGTCGGCGATCCAGTTGGCGCGCTAGGCTCTGAACGTGACACCACAGGAAGAACCGGTCGGGCCTGACGACAGGTACCCGAGGTTTCCGGATGTTTATGAGGCCCTAGTGGATCTCGTCCAGAAAGCACTTCCCATACTCCAGAGCGTGCCAGTTAGCCTCGTTGAGGAGGAGCGGTGGATTCGGCACGAAGGCATGTTCCATCGACAGATCACTACAGAACCGCATTGGGGCATTCAATTCACTGCCACGACATCACGCGTCCAAGCATTGCCCGAATACAAAGAAGTGGGGCGCGCGATTCAATCCCACCCAGAGCTTGCGCGCCAAATGGACACGCTAGTCGGCAGTCCAATGGCGGCGTCGCGGATGACCGTTGATCGAGTGGTTTCTCACCTATCTACCACCATTCTGCGGACGCGAGCCAGTGGGTTCGACCGTGCAGCGTTCGATTCCGCGTATGAGCATGTCGAAGGCGCCCTCGCTTCCGATTCAGTCGCGTACCGAACGGTAGCTCCGTTGACAGGGTTCTCATGTCCGGAGGCCACGATTCAGCTTTCACGTGACCTCGCCATCCGAAAGATGAGCGATCCGGAAATCGTGCGAGCAATTGAGCTTGGCCTTCTTCACTCCGTATTCGGACCTGGACATCCAGTTGATGCCCCGGACTTCGCCATTGAGTTCACCCAGTCGCTGCCCAAGCGGGTCGGTGACCACAACGAATCGGCGGAGCGGGCCGCGAATTGGCAGGAAGAGCCATACGCTGGGATAGCACACGTACTGTCAACATTGCGAATCTTCATGGAGGGGCGGATAGACATTGCCGGGACCATCGCGAGCACCAGCGGGTGGCTCGCCTCCGGCACGGCATTCCGGAGTGGCGACGTGCGACCACCGTATATCCATGCATACGTGCTCACGGCAGATGATGTAGCCGGGTTGATAGCTTTCTACAAGGCCTGCGATTCGCGCGCAGTGCGGCAGAGCAAAGGACTGGACATGGCGATCCGGCGCTTTGGTTACTCCAGTGAGCGCCGCCGAGCCGACGACCAAATCGTTGACCTCATGATCGCTGCGGAAGCGTTGTATTTACAGGGCCGCGACGATCCCGCAAGGGGGGAGCAGCGGTATCGCCTCTCCCTAAGGGGAGCGATGCTAACGCCTACGGATGAGTGGGATCGTCGTCAATTATTTGCTCTCTACAGAAACGCGTATGACGCTCGCAGCATCGTTGCGCACGGTGGCACAGTCGACAAGGCAAAGCTGCCCGATGGACGAGAGGTGACGTTGCCAGAGTTTTGCCTTGTTGTCACTCAGCAGCTTCGAAAGGCAATCAAGCAGGCGATAGAAATGTGTGCCCGAAAGAACCGCACGTTTCAGGCCGACTGGGAGAACGCTTTGCTAACCGGCGCTCCACTGGATTTCGTTTCCGATCCGCCTCCGACCTGACCTCATTACATGTGACCCGGTGCAGCGACGTCCATCGCAGATGACTGATTCCATCTGGTCGTCAGCGAAGAGCCCTCCAGTTCGACGGTGGCTGCGTCCTGGAAATCTGGAGAGCAGCGACTAGGAAGTCCCTGCTGCTCGACTAGGGCGAGGGTTCGCGGAGCCGCGCGAAGCGCCTGAACTGCGCGGGCGACCGCCGGCCGACAGAAACTAGCTACCGGCCGCGCCGCTGTTCTAATCCTTCGATGAGCGACGGATCGTTCGACGCTGCTAGTGCAGCCCCGAAGGACTCGCGAAAAAGCGCATCAAGCCTCGCGGATGCTGGTATGTCGAGCTGCTTCTCCAAATACAAATAGTCGCTAATCGACGACCGGAAGAAAGCCGAATCCTGCTTGTCTCGCAGGACGCGTACGAAGGTTTCGCCGGTCTGCTCTCGAACTGCATCGAGCATGTCAAGTTCTTGGAGGTCGATCAGTTCCAGCTGAGCAACGTCTTCGCCTTGCAGCTGACCGCTGCCCCTCAATTTTTCACGAATGGTCTCTATAGTCAGCGGGTTCGCCGGGAACCCATAAGCCAGAAGCATCACTGGGAAGAACCGCCTTGCACGCGAATCGCGCTGCGTCAGCTCGCGAGCAGCACTACGAAGCTTGTTGACGGTTGAATGAAGCTGGCGGCCGGCCTTGTCCTCGACCATCAGCCTTAGCTCACGATCCATCTCCTCCGGCCCAGCACCCATTGCGGCCCCTTGGCTGAAGCGACGAGAGTTGATCTCCAGACAAGCCCATGCCCAGTCATAGTCAAGCGCTACGTCTGACACAGGCGTTCCCTCACCCCAAGCGACCTCCATGTCTTCCTCGAAATAAGCTCGGCGCCTGTCGTCCTCAGCCGGGAGCCAACCAGCGAGAACTTCCTCGGCGTACTTTTCTACGCAGCTCGCGTGTCGGTTTCGGAAGGCCTGCCAGGCAGGTCCGTTCCTGACTTCCTCTCCGTCGATCCGGTTAGCCCGATCGTTCAGAGTCCAGTACATTGCCCCGCCGAAGGCACGCTCGGCCACATAGCGCGGACTGAGGATGACGAGCGAACCGTCGGAAAGCGTGGTGAGCGGACTCTGGCGGAAGGCGAGGAAAGCCCAAGGGATCCCATCCTCGACGGATTCCTTACCGGCCCTTTCTCGCAACTCGCCAATGGGGGCACTCATAATTGCCACGCAAGCTGCCTTGGCTTTGTCCGGCAATGGAATGTCCGCCAGCCATTGAGATGGCAGATGGATGAGTCCTCTCTGTGCGGATACCCAACACCAGAGACCGAAGAGCATCAGCTCCTCGGGTCGACAGCCGGCCTCTTCAGCGAACTCCTCTGGGGGGTTACCGGCGCCGAGCTCGAGGGGTAGCTCATGCCACAGACGCCAGTATCTGGCCATTGTGACCGACATCACCTCGCTGCGATTGAAGTTTTGGTTGCGAATAACTTCTAGGGACACTTCGCGTGGAAAGCCTCGCCATCTGTCCTCCGGTTTGCCCTCGGCGCCACCGACCACGTCTGCGAGGAAGAGCAAGACCGTGAACAGAGCGCCGGCCGACACGTCATTCGGCCCGTCCTCTGGCGCGAGAACCAGTACCGTCTTCATCGCGACGAGTAGGGTCTGAGGCGCTAACAGAATTCTGCCGGCGTCAATTGCCGTCAGGGCCCGATTGAGTCCAGCGCCCTGGAAGTACTGATTAGCCACGTCTCGCTGGACGTCCTGATTGAAGGTTGAGGTCGTCTCAATCCGCGCGAGTATGCCAGCGAGGGCTTTCAAGAGGGCCGCGCGCGATGCCGATGAGATTGCTGCGTTGAACTCATCTAGAGTCAACCGCCGCTCGATCAAATCCTCTGCAGTCACGAAAGTCTTAATGGCGTCGATAGGCTGCTTCGGCATTCTGCCTCGGCCGACAACCCATAGCCCACTCGGCCGCCGGTGAATGTTTGTCCCGATAACGAGGACGTCCGTTCCAGCGAACCTTGGTCGGTCCGGCCGCGGAATAGCCAGAAATGAACTGCGGATGTCTTCTGGCTCGGCCCATCCACGCTGCTGAGGCTTAAGGCTCATGAATCAGGTCAGATTAGCTATGGAGGACTGTCGGCAGCCTTGTTGCAAACTGAACTGGTCTAGTTTGCTACGCTTTCGAACTCATCACAGATTGTGGCGAATCGGCGGATAAACGAGGCCATGTGCAGAGATTGACCATCGTCGGACTGGTTACTGGTGTCCGAAATGTACGTGAACTCTTCAAACGTTCTCACGATTTCCCAAGCGAGCTTGTCCCTCCGATCAGCCAACCCACTGGCTGGCTCAGGCAGCACCGCATGCAAGTGGATTTGATCAAGCCCAGCGGGATGCCTTCCGATACGTGTCTCGCATATTGCAACCACCATTCCGTATAGAGCTCGTTCTACCCTTGTCTTGAGAACATAACCTGGTGCTCGTGGTTCGGAAGAACCGCAGATCCGGCGAAGTTGCTCGACATACACGTTCACCATTGCGCCGCCTCCAGGTCCAAGCAATGACGAATTGGCCCAAGCATCTTCTTAATCTGAAGTGCTGGCGCGAGGTAATCGGGTGATTCCGCACTCCCACTGGAGTCAATCTTGCCAGCGTACTCGAGCCTAGCCACCTCTAGCTGCCTCACCTGCGTGGATGTAAGGGTGAACTCGTCTCTCAATGTCGACCGCAGAAGATCGACGGCGCTTCGGCGCCCAAAGGCCGGCTTACCGATGGCCTGCCCGAGGACCATGCCGAGCGTGCGAAGCATCGAGAACAAGGTCGCGCCTTCAAACGCGGCGGTGGCAGGTGACTGTCGCAGAGCGTTGGTTACGTCATCTACGACCATCTCAACAATTTGAATCGAATCGAGTGCGTGACTGCGCGAGAACCGCGTATGACGCTGCCACAGTCCCGCAAGCCACTTGTCATGGTCGTATAAGACCCGGCCCTCAAGGCGGACATGCCAGAGAAACAGGCTCCCGCGCTCTGCCATGCGATCCGCAGTCGCGGTCGAATAGATCGCGAACGTGGCGTCAGGCGGAGCCATACTCGACTTGGTCACCCATCGCTTCAGATCTTGCAGATCACTCATTGACTGCGCATACGTAAATACGGCGACGTCGGTGTCGCTCCTGTCGTCCGAGTCACCACGGGCTCGTGAGCCGTATAGGACCAGGGCGGCGACGGTGGCTTGAGGCTGGGGAATCATCTTCGAGAGACGCGCCTGAACAGGGCGGACACGAAAAACCCCAGGAGCATTAGGCCCAGTGCGGCTTCGACAGTCGCCAAAATGCGAGTTAACTGCGACGAAGACAGTGCGTTTCCATAAGTCGCGCTTACCAGAGTCGCGACGCTGAAGCCGACGTAGTCAAGAACATTGGGGTGGCCGTTCGTGGATAGATTTGAGATGAACACGCCTGGGAGGACGTAGAACAGGGCGGCAAACACCAATGCCGCGATTCCCGCGAAAGAGGCGACGAGCAGTGGACTCTCCCCGTGGCCCCAGAAGAGTCGACCCAGTACCAATGCGGCCCACCGTGCCCGTCCCGCACGTCGGTCCACGGGATCGCTGTACTTGCGTTGCTGCCAGCTGCCGGCCGGCGGCCAACCTTTCAGCCGATTGTGTCGTTCGCTCGCCCTTAGCTCCACGAGCAAGAAGGACCTCGCATCGTCACTCATGCCTCGGTTAATCGCATTGACCTTGAGGTTCCGAGCGACCTCCCAGCGCAGATTGTCATCGTGTAAAGCTAGGCACTGTCTGAGTTGCTCAAAAGTCATGCTGCAATTCTGAAATTGCGAGTGCGGAAGACGGGTTCGTACGAACACTGCATAGTCGAAGTTGCAGTCCACAAATACGCAGTTGGTGAATTCGGCGTCGGTGAAGTCGGCTTCCCGAAAATAGCAATCAGTGAATCTCGAGTGAGCGACCTTGGCTCCGTCGAAGTGACTCCGCAAAAAGCCGCAGCCGCTGTAGTCGGCGAATCGTACGGTCAGGTTACGGAAGCTGGCGCCGTCGAAGCTCCGGTCGGCCACGCGTAAGCGGGCAAGGTGATTGCCTGAAGGTAGGCCCCCTAAAGCCATTTATCGGCCTCCGAACCGCGCCGCGATCAGTTTGAAACGGATCGGTTAGGTCTGCGGCCAGAACCGAGACGAAATGGTAGCTCGGAGCGTAGATGGTTCGCTTCGGCTCCTTTCCGTAGGGAACTCAGCCCATCCATGCCATCGGTCGTGACGTAAGAGGTTCCGTTTGAGACGCGGGCGAAGCCCGCCTTATGTTCCCACCTCCGCCAGGAGGTCAAAAGCATGCATTTGCTAGCTCTTCAGCGGGAAGTTTCAGAGCCTACATAAGCCTGCGTTAAAGGTGCGCCTCGGAACGTCGCGCGCGGGTGCCCTCGGGGGCCGGCCGCGGGCGATTCCCACACCCTGGACGTCTCCCTCCGAGCCCGCGCGACAGGGGTCTCCCGATCGAAAGACTATCCGGTTGACTTAAGCGCACCCGGAAGTGGGGACTAGATCGGGCAAGCTGCGATAGCCTACAGCCCACTTGACCTCTCGCCCCGCACCCTTTACATGGTTCGGGGGTTGGATCCTCGATTGAGCGGGGTGGCCTTGGCTTCCGCCGTGATCGGATTCTTATTCATCGCGCTCTTCACACTCGATATGGGCCACGTCACGTCAAGGCTCGCCCACCGACATTCCGAGATGCACCGCAAGTCGCCCCGCTTGTACAGGGTCGTTGACCCTTGGTTTGCTGCTACAAACACCGCTTACTGGCGACTACTCGGTGCCGTCTTCGGCGCGATTGCGTTGACCTTCGCCGGATTGCTCGTTCTTACGCGTCAGGTCTAGGACTCTGTCCATCTGTCCCCATATTTCAGCGCGAAAAGTTTCGTTCCGCCGCCTAGGGCCGTAGTTACCGTAACGCGAACCAGGCGATCACGCTGACAGGCACCACGATCAACCTCCGCCGACGCTTGTTGACGCCCTAAGGATGGCCCCGCTTGAACTTCTGGCCGTTTCGCCGCCTGCGGACCCACCATCCTCCGAACAACCAGATCGGGATATAGATCGCCCAGATGGCCGGGGCGAGTCGCGCCGGCACCATTGACCCAGCCACAGCAATCGCCGCGACAACGATCAATACTCCAACGTAGCCAAGGATTCGCCGCGCATCGGATGTCCTTTCAGACTTGGGAGACAACCTCTCTTGAATTCGGATCTCGGTGTAACTACCCACCACCTTTCTTCCGAGCGGCAGCGGTGCTACTTGATCTTGACTGTGAGTCCTTTGCTGAACATGTCGGCGGGCTTTGCGTGCCACGTGCCGGCATAGAAGATCTCTAGCGTGTGGCGGACCGCCGGTGCGTTGTCGGCTGTCGCCGCAATAGTGACCTCATAGGTTCCGGCAGATCGCTTGGTCGGCCACACGCCGCCGATCGGGTATGGCTCAACCTCGGTATCGAAGTCCATCGTGAGCGGATTCGTGCCATGAATGACGTGGCAGAGGTCGCAATGCCGCGGCACATCCTTGTCGATCTTCGATAAGAGGATTTGACCCGCACCAGTCTGTGGATTGCGCGAGTTGGCCCAGATCAGGCTCAACGGCTGAAATGTCGGATCGTCTTTGAAGGTGCCGTCTGCCTGCTTCACGCGCAGAGCGGTTAACCGCACCTCGACCTGGCGCGCCGCAGTCTGGCTCAGGTCGTTGACCCGCAGCCGAAAGTAATAAGAATCGGTCTGGGTCTGCTTAACCGTCGGCTGGCCGGAGGGCAGCGACGTGACTTTGGTCTGCACCAACTTGATGCCGATGCAGTCCGGCTCCTTCATATCGATCGTGATGTGTAGCCTTGCCCGGAAGAACCAAGCGCGGATCGGATCGCCCCAAATCGCAAGCACGGCGACAGCTACGGAACCAACGGCACCGACCATCGTGCCAACAGCGATCCAGTCGTTGTCAGTCCACTGGCCGGGCGGTACCACGGTCGGGATCGTACCGCCGCAATCTCGAGCCGGGGGCCGGCCCGGCGAGTGGCCGGCGCTCGGACCCGGTCCTAGCGCCGCTCGATCTTCGTGATATCGGGCCTGATGCCCTTTTCGTCGTAGTCAGGTATCGCGGGCCGCGGCGGGGGCGGCGCGAAAGGGCTATTCGGCGCGGGCTCAGGTCGCTGGGCTGGCTGGCTGGGCTCAGGCCGCGGCACTTGCTCGCCTTCGTCGGTTGGCATTCTGGAGGTGACTATACCCGGCTCAGGATCAGCGCAATCGCGGTGGTGACGGCGGCGCCGGCGAGCAACCAGCAGCCCGCCGCGTAGCGTCGAGCTTTGGCCGGCAGGAGCGCACGATTGTGCTCGAGCGCCTCCACCAACTCGCGCAGGATCAACCCCTTGGCTTCCATCATCGTCCCGCTGAATTCGCGGTACAAATACGGCACCCGCGGGCCGCGCTGAAAAGACTGGTGCCAGAGCGAGAGTATGAAGGCAGCGATGGCGAGCGCCTCGAGCAGCAGCGGCACAACCCACAGGGGCACTCCCCAATGCGAGCCCCAGTCGTGTTCTGCGCTGGCCACGAACGCCGCCGCGGCGATGCTGGCCGCCACCATGCCAAGCGTCTTGATGTCCTGAGCGTCTGCGGTTTCGTATTGGAGGTCGATCTGGCGCTGTGCCTCGGCAGTGAGTGAGTCGGTCGCGCGCTCGACCTCGTCGCCATGCCGAAGCCGAGCAACCAGTGCGCCGGCGATCGCCGCGACGAACGAGCCAAGCAGCCCGTTTCGCCGGGGGGTCAAGCGGTCAGCTCAAAGGTCCCATGCGATCGCCAAGGGATAGACGAAATCGGCAATCTCACGGATCAGCGGAATCACCTTTTCGGCCATGTCGGCAACGCCGGCTTTCTCCCAATCGGGGATCTTTGCGATATCGAAAACCCGAGAGACCAAGCCCTCCCACTGGCGAATGCGTTCGGTGTGCTCGGCGGCCAGACTGATTGGCTTGTTGCCAAGCACGAATTGTTCGATGCTCGAGCAACCGGCTCTTGCGGGTAGGTCCGACACGAATCGGAGGAGTTGGCGACCAGCCTCAGCTCCCTTTGCCTCAACAAAGCCATACTCCTTGTCTTCGAGTCCTTCCCTCGCAAACCTCGCGAAGTCGCTGAGGGGGGCGGGCGCGGATTCGTAGACCCTCTCGACCCTCTCCTTTAATCGGATTTGCACCGGCCGCACTTTTCAGCGTCCGCCGTAGGGTCCAGTCGCCATCAAGATTCGATCCAGGCCGGCGATGCCATTGCGGTCGATTCGCCATACCGAGTAAAACCGCGGGGCCGGCTGCCCAACATCTCCCGGCTCAAACTCGACCCAAAACCCGCTTGGATCGCCGCCGACCTTCGCGGTTCCTACCTCGCGCTCCGTCGCCCCCCAGCCCCACGGAGCATCTGGGTTCTCTTCGGCGATCACGACCGGGTACCCACGATCGCTCTCAACCCGATAGTCCTCGGGCGCCGGCGGGCCTTCACCCTCGAAGCGCCACGCGACTCCGGCCATCCCGAACGTGAGTGGATATCTCGGCATGGGTTACAGCTATCTTGCCACGGGTCGAAAAAGCGCGAACGCACACAACCGATAGCTCTTTGCGCCCGAGCCTAGAGCGTCCCGTTCGCCTTGACTATTCGGCCGTCAGCTAGGCTCACGGTGGCTCGAATGCGCATGCGCTCTTGAGGCACCTTGAGCACGCTCGAGGTAGGTCGACCAGCGCTTTCACCCTGGCCATATCAACCGCCCAGTTCGCAGCCTCACCAGCGTCGAGGCGATGCGCCAGCGCCGGTCCGATCGACTCGCCGAATGGTTGGAATGCCGTGCCGCCCGGCTTCACGGCAACACTCCAAGACGAAACCGTGACGGGCAGCCGTCCATCGTTGCGAACCTGGACGGCGACCAGGGCTCGGTTGAAACCCTGAGCCCTCAGCGTCTGAATTGAGCCCATGAACTCGGCCGTCGGGCCGGTGATGAGCCCGCTGCCGCCAACCATTCCGGGGCTGAAGGTGGCCTTCACTCGGCCGCCTGTAAGCACGAAGGTTGCAACCTGCCAGCCGAGCGACAGGGCTGAAAGGAATGACGCCTAGAACCGCGAGCGCGAAGGTGGAGGTCTGCACGAGGCGACGTTTGAGTCACAACCGATAACTCCTTGCGCCGCATCTCATTCGCCACTCTTGCAGCACCGCACTCGCAACGAACTACCGCGGAGGTAGGTGGTTCGAGTCCACCGCGGCCATGGTTTTGAACTCGGTTCAAACCGGCTTTCCGAGTTGGCGGCGACCCCTCGTGTGACCCCTCGTACGACCCTTCGGAACCCTTGACTGCGCACCCTTATTGCGAACCCAGTTGTGAAACTGTTGCGGGCCGTCGCCAGGCGCGCAGACCGTACGATCTTCACGCCGCGTGAGGATGCTGTGAGAGGAACTGTGGCGATCCAGGTTTGGCTCGTTGCGGCTAGCGCTGCGCTAGTCGCCTTCTGCTTGATCGCAACAATCTTGATTTTGGACAGCGGAGCTCGTCTGTCCCTGATGGAAGGCATTGCCTCTGGCCCGGTTCCGTATGCCTTCAGTCTTGCCGCAGTGGTGCTGCTTGTCGTTAGTCTGCTTCAGAGGCGGAGTCGTGCGCTGTTTCGAAACCCACGGAGCCTATTCAGTCTTGCGGTCGGGGTCGCTGGTGTCATTGTGGTCGCGGTCGCCGTGAACGCGATCAGTCCTTATCAGGACTGCGGGCCGGGCGGAAATCTGATTTCAATCGGCAGCGGCCACGGGGTCGAGTCGCGCAACGGAATTCAGTCGATTACCGAGCAGCAATTCCGTTCCTATCTGGCTTGTGGCGGAGTCCATTCATGGCTGCAGGCATTCGCTGCTGCGGGTGTCGCCTTGACTGCCCAGATCGTTGCGTTGATCAGAGGCAGTTAGATGGTGCTGCCAACGTGACCGCTCCTGACAACAGCGTTGCTGGCTCGGATGCCCGAAACGTATGGAACGTGGTCATTCTGGTCCTGGTCGGAGCAGCCATCATTGGCGGCTTTGTCATGACGCAGGTTGCAGTTGAGCCGATTCGATCTGGCTCGTTCTGGCTTCTGATGTTGATCGGCGGGGCAATGATTGTGAGCGCCGTTGGATGGGGTTACACCGAGATCCGAATTCACGAGAGGTTGTCTCCCAAGTCCGATAGGACATCCGATGCGCGTCGAATCTTTGGCTACGTTGGAGTATTGATCGTTGTCGCGGCGATTGCAGTGGCTGGGTCAATGGTTCCGGCGCGGCTCGCCCCGGCCATTTGGGCGATCTACATCCCGATCTGGTTGTTCGGAGGATGGTGGGTTCGGAGGCGGCGGGACGGCCGGAAGTCCAAGCGGGGGCGTCCTTAAAGCGTCAACCGGGGATCAGTGGAGGTTGATCGGGGAGGCT
>WNGH01000245.1_pt1 | contig 46054 bp, 44 predicted proteins | sample 5400631 | NCBI WGS metagenome assembly WNGH01 (sample SAMN13153373, study PRJNA577476) | soil metagenome | isolation source: 115 cm soil or saprolite under Garry oak tree replicate 1 | place: USA:California | collected 2016-06-15 | reverse complement strand
TCATGTCGATCGCCACCACCAGCACGCCGCTCGCCGCCACCGCGCGGTCCATCGGCTCCTCGGCGCGGCGGTCCTTGTTGTTCCAGGCGCCGCCGTGCAGATCGAGCAGCGTCGGGAACGGCCCTTTGCCCTGCGGCTGATAAATGCGGGCCATCAACATGCGCCCGCCGGCGTTGCGGCGGAACTCCACCTCGTTCACCTTCAGCTCGAACTTCGCCGCAGGGTTGTATGCCGCGTGAGCGGCGCGAGGCGCAAGGCCCGCGACGACAGGCACACCGGCGGCACCCAATGCAGTCATCTTCTTCATAAAGTCACGGCGTCCAAAAGAATGCTTGTCCATGCTGGCCTCCTTGGAAGAGGATTGTAAGCGACTCATCACGCGCGGAACACCACAGGCCCCTTACATCCATGCGAAGTTCCTTGCTTTCCTCTCTTACTTGTCGCGGCATTGTACGCCGCAAAAAGCGCATCCTCCCCCGGGTCAGTGTCGGGGGATTGTGACAGGGACTGTCGGGCTTTACCGCCCGCTACCGGAGCACCTTGACACGGAATGACCCGAAGCGCACGATTTGCGTCGATGGTCCACGCCCCCGGAAAACGGGGCGACAACAAAGGGAGGAAGTCATGAAAGTACGTCACCCGACCGCTTGGGCGGTCGCCGCGTTATCGCTTGTGGCAATGAACCCCGTCGCCCGAGCGCAGGACCCCACCAAAACCGTCGTTGTCGACTGCGCCGCCGGCGACACCATCGCCAAGGCGCTCACGCTTGGCGACGAGCGCAAGCCCATGCTTGTTCAGATCAGCGGCACCTGCAGCGAACACGTTATGATCGACCGCAGCGACGTGACGCTGGCGGCGAACGCTCCCGGCGCCACCGTCAGCGGCCCCGACGGGGCGATCGACGTGATCCGCGTCACCGGCAGCCGCGTGACGATAGACGGAATCACCGTCACCGGAGGCCGCAACGGCATCCTGGCAGACGGCGCGCCCGGGCTCACGGTGCACAACGCCGTGGTGCAGGGCACCGGGCGCAACGGCATCACCTACGCGCGCGGCGCGAGCGGCCTGGTGGACGCTTCGGTCGCGGTCAACAACGCGCGAGACGGGGTGGCGATCGACGCCGCGAGCGGCACCGTGATCAATTCGCAGGTCAACCAGAACGGCCGGGTAGGAGTCGGAGTGTTCACCAACGGTGCCGCGCGCATCGGGGTCGACAATGGCAACAACGCCGGGGGCAACGTGATCAGCGGCAACGCCTCGAACGGCATCCACATCGTGTTCGGCTCGAGCGCGCTCGTCGGGATGAATCAGATCACCAACAACGGCGCGAGTCCCACGGGGGCGGTCGGCCGCGTCGGGATCGGCATCTTCAACGCGAGCGCCGATATCATCGGCGGGAACACGATCTCAGGCAACGCCGGCACCGGCGTGAGCGTGCGCGCCAGCGCAGTGACCTTCGGAGACGGCAATTTCGGCTTCACGACCGTCAACACGATCACCGCGAACGGCAATGCGGCGTCGCCGGGCGGCGTTTTCGGCTTCCTCGGCACATCGATGCTGATCCGCGACCTGGTCGTCAGCGGCAACATGGGCTTCGGCCTGATCCTCTCGCTCAGATCGGAAGCGCAGATTTCGTCCAGCACGATCCAGAACAACCTCCCCGCCGGCGGCAACACCGGCGACGGCATCCGGCTTGTCTTCGGCTCCGGACTTTTCCTTGCGGCGCCGAACAGCACCGTGACCGGGAACACGGGATGGGGTCTCAACTGCACCGATGGGGAATCGAGCGTGATCAATACCGGTTTCCTCATCCTCGGCGGCAACGCGCTGGGAGGCGTCGCCCCATCCTGCACCGGCTTCTGAACGACCGCTGCCCGGCGAGCCCGATCAAGGCGACGCGGCACGCCCCGCAGCGGGCGCCGCGATCTCCCGCTCAGTCCAGCCTGCGGTTTTTCGCATTCCAGTTCTGCTCGAGGTTGTCGATCAGCGCGGGGCTGAAGTGGCAGTAGGCCTGCTCGCGCGCGTACATGGCGAAATAGCCGCGGAACAGGTCGAGCGGTTCCTGCGCGATGCGGAAAGCCCGCCGGTTTGCGGCGGCGCTGACCACGCCGGAACCGGTCAGCGTGTCGACGACGCGCTCGATCGCGCCGTCCATGTCAGCTGGCGCGACCACTTCGTCGCAGATTAGGCGCCCTTCCGCGCTGCCGCAGTCGAGCCTGCGCTCGGCCATGATCGCCTGGCGCGCGATGCGGTCTCCCGTGAAGCGCGGCAGGCGCAGGTTGGCCGCGCCGGGAATGATGCCCTCCTTGCGCGCGGGCAGGCTCATGAACGCGCCCTGCGCGGCGAGCACGTAGTCCATCACCAGCAGGTACTGGCAGTGCCCGCCGATGGCGAATCCCTCCACCACCGCGATCCAGGGTTTCTCCAGGGTCGTGCCCGTGACGTCGTCCGGAATCGCGTCTTCGCGCGCGAGACCCCGATAGAGCTTGTTTACGATCCCCAGGTCGCGCTGCAGGTACCAGATGAACGGCACCTTGCCCTGGTAGAGGTGGGTGAGGTTGATGCCGCTGCCGAGCACGCGGCGGCCTTGATGCTTTCCGCCCTGCACGGGTCCCCCGCGCAGCACGCCGATCTGCGAGTTCGGATCGAGGATCGCGAGATCGACGGCGATCTCGGCGGCGTCGAGGGTGGTGTTGTCCTCGGCGTTCAGGTGGGCCCGGCGCGCGGATCCGCGAGCACGGCGGAGACGAAGATCCCCTGATCGATCTCGAGTCCCTCCTTGTCGCGCTGCAGGAGCGCGGACTCCGCCGCGACCTGCGCGCGCGTCGGGACGAGCCCCGGCACGAGCGACGCGGCATCGTATACGAGATGCTCGACCCGGACGAAGCGCGACCGGTTCTGCGTGAGCCGGTCGTATACCGTCTCGACGTGCGCAAAGAGGAAGCGGGCACGCGCCTCGCGCGCCGCCTGCTTGACGCGCCCGGCCGCCTCCGCCTGCTCCGCGTTGCGCGCGGGCTTCGCGGGCAGGCGCTCGAGCAGCGCCGCGCTGCTCTCCCAGAATCGCGAGTAGCGGGCGCAGTCGCCGGCAAAATCGCCGGTGTCGCGCGGCGCTGCCCCTGGGGCAGGTGCTTCGGTGACCGTTGCCGCCAAGCGCTTCTCCTTCAAGTCTTGGACCGCTTGTCGATGACGCGCACCGCCTTGCCCTGCGAGCGCTGGACGGTGCCCGGCTCGACCACGCGCACCTTGGCGCTCACGCCGATAGTGCCCTTGATCAGCCTTTCCACATCCTGCTCGATGGCGGTGCCCGCCGCAACCGACGACGAGTCCGCGGTCTCGGGCCGGCGCTCCACCACTACGTCGAGCGCGTCCAGGTGCCCGTCGCGCCGGACTTCGAGCACGTAGTGAGGCGAAAGCCGCTCCTGCTTCAGCAGCAGCTCTTCGATCTGCGAGGGAAACACGTTGACGCCGCGGATGATCAGCATGTCGTCGGTGCGCCCGGTGACGCGCGCCATGCGGCGCATGCTGCGCGCGGTCCCGGGCAAGAGCCGCGTGAGATCGCGGGTGCGATAGCGGATCACCGGCATGCCGATCTTGGTGAGCGAGCTCAGGACCAGCTCGCCGTTCTGGCCGTCGGGCAGCACCGCTCCGCTCTGCGGATCGATGATCTCGGGGTAGAAGTGGTCTTCCCAGACGGTGAGTCCGTCCCGCGTCTCGATGCACTCCTGCGCCACGCCCGGGCCGATGACTTCGGAAAGCCCGTACAGGTCGAGGGCGGCCAGCCCGAAGCGCTTTTCCAGCTCGGCGCGCATGCTCTCGGTCCACGGCTCGGCGCCGAAGATCCCGACTCGCAGGCCGCACTGCGCCGGGTCGAGGCCCTGCCGCGCGAACTCGTCGCCGATCACCAGCAGGTAGGACGGCGTGCTCATGATGATGTCGGGCTTGAAGTCGCGGATGAGCTGCACCTGCCGCTCGGTCATGCCACCGCTCACCGGGACGACCGTTGCGCCGAGCGCCTCGGCGCCGTAGTGCGCGCCGAGGCCCCCGGTGAAAAGGCCGTAGCCGTAGGCGATGTGGATGATGTCGGTCGATCGCCCGCCGGCTGCGCGGATCGAGCGGGCCATCACCGCCGACCAGGTGTCGATGTCCTGCTTGGTGTAGCCGACGACGGTGGGCTTGCCGGTGGTGCCGCTCGAAGCATGCACGCGCACGATGTCCTCCATGGGCACCGCGAACATTCCGAAGGGATAGTTGGCGCGCAGGTCGGCTTTGCCGGTGAACGGAAACTTCGCCAGGTCCGCCGGATCTTTCAGGTCGCCGGGGTGCACGCCCGCGGCGTCGAAGCTCTTGCGGTAATGCGGCACTTTCTCGTACGCGTGCCGCAGGCTCCAGCGCAGCCGCTCCAGCTGCAAGGCGCGCAGCTCATCGGCGCTCGCCTTCTCGATCGGCTCGAGTTGATCCCTTGCGCCCATGCGGTCTCCCTCGTCAATAGTGCCCGCTTTGGCCGCGTTCAGGCAAGTGCGGGCGAAGCGCCGCGCTGGGTCACCTCATGAACCCCGGGAGCCAGGTGGCGAGCTGGGGGAAGGCGACGACGATCGCGAGCAGCGCGACGAGCGCCACATTGAAGGGGAGCACGCCGCGGAACACCGTGCCGATCGTCAGGTGGCGCAGCAGGCTCTTCACGACGAAGATGTTCATTCCCACCGGCGGGCTGATGAGCCCGATCTGCACGACGATCACGATGATGATGCCGAACCAGACGGGGTCGAAGCCGAGCGCGGTCACCACCGGGAAGAAAAGCGGCACCGTAAGGAGAATCATCGACAGCTCCTCCATCGCGGTGCCGAGCACCACGTAGACCGCGCAGATCGCGACGATCACGAGGATCGGGTGCACCGCGAACTGGGTGACGAAGCCCTTCAGGTCGGAAGGCATCGTGGTGTAGTTGATGAAGTTGGCGAAGATCAGCGCGCCGATCAGGATCATGAACAGCATCGAGGTGGTGCGCACGCTCTCGATCAAGACCTCGACGAAGGCTTTCCAGCTGAGTGCGCGGCGCGCCAGCGCGAACACGAGCGCGCCGCCGGCGCCGATCCCCGCGCCCTCGGTCGCGGTGAACACGCCGGCGTAGATGCCGCCGATCACGACGAGGAATAGCAGCACCACGGGCCAGACGTGCCGGATCGCCTCGAGCCGCGCCGCCCAGGAGCCGCGCTCCCCCGGCGGGCCGGCGTGCGGATCGCGCCAGGTCATCCACGCGACCGCGAGACAGAGGAGCGCCGTCGCCACGATGCCCGGAAAGATGCCGGCCACGAAGAGCTTGCCGATATTGGTCTCGGTCATGATGCCGTAGATCACCATGATCACCGAAGGCGGAATCAGGATGCCGAGCGTGCCGCCCGCGGCGATGGAACCGGAGGCGAGCGTGTCCTTGTAGCCGAACCTGCGCATCGACGGGTAGGCGACCTTGGCGAAGGTCGCCGCGGTCGCTATGGACGAGCCGCAGATCGAGCCGAAGCCGGCGCTCGCGACGATGGTGGACATGGCGAGCCCGCCGCGCCGGTGGCCGAGGAAGGTGTAGGCGGCGTGGTAAAGCTCATCAGACATGCGCGCGCGCACCACGAAATTGCCCATGACGATGAAGAGCGGAATCACCGACAGCGTGTAGGCGAGGCCGGTCTCGTAGGTGGTTTGCGCGATCATGGACGCCGCCGCGCCGAAATTCACCTTCAGGGCGAAGCCGAAGAAGCCCACGATCCCCATGGCGAAGGCCATCGGGACGCGCAGGAAAGCGAGCAGCAGAAAGGCCGCGAGCCCGAGCAACCCCTCGATCATGCGAGTGGCCCCTCGCCTTCCCCGGGTACGTGGCGATGCGGCCGGCGCAAGAGGGTCACGACGAGGGCCACGGCGGTGAGCGCCATGAGAACGGCCATCGCGTAGGTGAGCCACGCGAGCTTGAATTGCAGCTGCGAGGTGGTCTCGCCCGCGCGCTCGAGGTCCTCCGCGCGCAGCCACAGGCGCCAGGAAAGGCAGCCGGTGCACGCGGCGCCGATGAGCGATGCGAGCGCGTGCTCGATGCGGAACAGCCAGTCCGGTGTGACCGGATCGAACAGATCGACGGTGATGTGGTCGCCGCGCAGCGTGACAAGCGGCAGACCCGCGAAGATGAGCGAGGCGAGCAGCACCTCGGTGAGCTCGAAGCCGCCCGTGACCGGCTTGTTCAGGAAGTAGCGCCCGAACACGTCTACGCAGGTGAGCAGCATCAGGCAGAGCATCACCGCCGCGGCGAGGTAGCCGAGCAGCGGCACGACCGCGCGGTCGAACCAGTCCAGCGGCTGGCGGGATTTCACGCGAGCTTTATGGGAGATCGCGGCGTTCCAGGCTTGCGCTGCGTCGCGATTGCACGGCAGCTATTTTTTCTGCAGCTTCGCGATCTCGGCGCGCAGGGCTTTCAGCACCGCGGCGCCGTCCACGCCCTTAGGTCTGGCTTTCTTCTCGATCCACTCGCGCTCGAGCGGTTCGGTCTTCGCCTTGATCTCGGCGAGGAACCGCGGGCTTGCGACGACGATCGGGATCCCCGCCTCGCGCACCGCCGATTCGCCGTTCGCATCGGCCGCATCCCAGGCGCGGCCGGACCGGCGCGCGAGCGCCTCGCCGAGGAGCGGCTGGATCGCCTTGCGGTCGGCCTCGGGGATCTGATTCCACTTCGCCGGATTCGCGATCCACGCGAAGCTCACGTTGTACAGGCCGCCCGGAACATAGGTGACGTGCTTGATGAGCGGCACGAGCTTGAAGGACAGGGCCGATTCCTTCGGGAAGAACAGGCCGTCGGCGACGCCCGAGGAGAGCAGCTCGTAGCTCTCCGGGGCGGGCTTGAGCATCGGCACCGCGCCGAGGGCCTTGGCGATGTCGTTGACGAGCCCCCCGCCGACGCGGATCTTGAGCCCGTCCAGGTCCCTGAGCGCTTTGATCGCGCGCCGGGTGTTGTAAATCTGGCCGGGGCCATGGGTGAACACCGAGAGCAGCGCTACGTCCTTGTGCTCGTTCGCGCTGGCGAGCATGCGCTCGTAGACGCGCTCGTAGGCGACCGCGGTCACCTCGGCTGTGTCGCCCATGAACGGGAACTCGGGCGCGTCCGATAAGGCGAAGCGGCCCGGCGTGTAGCCGTGCACGATGAGGGAGAGGTCCATCAGGCCGTCCTTGATGCCGTCGAAGGTCTGCACCGCTCCCACCGGCGCCTTGGGCAGGATGTTGCACTTCACTCGGCCCCCAGTGACCTTCTCGATGTCTGCGCAGAACGGCACGAGCATGTTCGCGGTGATCGGATGCCCGGGCGGCACCCACGAGCTCGCGTTGAGCGTCACCTGCGCCGCCGCGGCGCTCGCGAGCGCGGCATAGGCGGCAAGAGCGATGCGGATTACCGAAAGCATGGCTGGCCTCCTCTGATAGGAATCGATTGGCGCCTCGTACCCGCGGCGACGCAGCGCTCTCGTTCGTCCGGCCGCATAGCCTACCGCATCGAGCGGCGCCCGGCCAGACGCGCCCGGATCGATCGCCCGCGATCGAGGTCGAGCGCCGGGTGTATGCTGATGCGTCAAGTCAGGGAGGTTATGCCAAAGGGGGTGATCATGAAGAAAATGCTCGCGACATTGCTGTGTTCCTGGTGCGGATTCGGATTGGCTCAAACGGCCGAAGAGCTGCTCACCGACGGGAAGAACACCGAAAACGTGACGACCTTCGGCATGGGCTACGACCTGAAGATGTACAGCCCGCTGAAGCAGATCAACAAGTCCAACGTCAGGCGCCTGGTTCCGATCTGGAACTTCAGCCTGGCAAACGACATGGGCGAGCACTCGCAGCCGACGATCTACAACGGCGTCATGTACGTGGTCAACGGCAACTGGACCTTCGCCATCGACGTGGCGACCGGCAGGCAGATCTGGCGCACGCCCGTCCAGTACGATCGCGGGGCCCTGCGCGTCGCGACCAGCGGCGCGCTCATGAGGGGCCCGGCGACGATCTACGAGGGCAAGCTCTTTCGCCAGACGATCGACGCGCATGTGCTCGCGCTCGACATGAAGACCGGCAAGGAGATCTGGAAGCAGAAGTATGCCGAGTGGAAAGAAGGCTACAAGGGCGTCATCGCTCCGATCATTGCGAACGGCGTGCTGGTCTCGGGGATGGGAGGCGGGGACAGCACCACGCGCGGCTTCGTCGATGGCTATGACCCGCAGACGGGAAAGCAATTGTGGCGCAGGTACACGATTCCCGCTCCCGGCGAGCCGGGTTCCGAGACCTGGCCTCATCAGACCAAGCCCGACGCGTGGAAGTACGGCGGCGGGGCAACCTGGCAATCGGCTTCGTATGATCCGCAACTCGACCTGCTGTATATCGGCACCGGGAATGCCGAGCCGTACAACCCCACTTTTCGCGATGGCGCCGATTGCTTGTATACCGCCAGCACCCTCGCGCTCCGGCCCAAGACCGGCGAACTCGTCTGGTATTACCAATCCGTGCCGAATGACAGCTTCGACTTCGACGCGACCGCCGAAAGCTTGCTCGCCGAACTCCGGGTCGACGGCCAGATGCGCAAGGTGCTCTTCAACGCGCACAAGAACGGCTTCCTGTACGTGCTGGATCGCACCAACGGCAAGCTGATTGCCGCGAACCCGTATGTCAAGGTCAATTGGGCCACGCACATCGATCTCAAAACCGGCCGCCCGGTTCTGACCGACCTCCTCGATCGCGCGATGAAAGGCGAGACGGTCAACGTGTTCCCGTCACGCGGCACCAACGCGACGCTGATCGCATTCAATCCGAAGACCGGGCTCGTCTACGTAAACTCGTGGAATTTTCCGCGGCTCATGAAGTATGTGGATTTCAAGTTCGTGCTCGGGACCGGTTCCACCGGCATCGAGTCCACCATGACCACGCCCCCGGGTGAACCGGCCGGTTATCACATGGCGATAGAACCGCTGACCGGCAAAGTGGCCTGGCAGGTTCCGATGATGGATTTTGCGAGCTCGGCAGGCATGCTCGCGACCGACGGCGGGCTGCTCTTCACCGGACTCCTCACCGGCGAATTCATCGCGCTCGACCAGGACAGCGGCAAGACGCTGTGGAAGTTCAAGACCGGCTCGTCGGTCAACGCGCCGCCCATCACCTACACCCACAAGGGCCGGCAATACGTGACCGTTCTGTCCGGGCGAGGCGGCAGCATCGCCAACCGCGTGGTGACGGACAGCGTACCCGCCGGCGGCTCGGTGTGGACGTTTGCGTTGATGCCTGAATGAGGGTGAGACCGAGCAGCGCATTCAGCCTCGCGCTTGCGTGCGCGAGCGCCGTGGCGCAAGACGCGGGCATCGGGCCGTTCGCTCCCGAGCAAATCAAGAAGGGCGCGGAGCTCTATGCGACCCATTGTTCGACGTGTCATGGGAATCGCATGGCCAAGCCCGAGTGGGCGCCGGTGGATCTACGCAAATTTCCGCGCGAGGACCACGCGCGCTTCGCCGATACCGTGACCCACGGCGTGAGAAACATGCCGCCGTGGGGCGACCTGCTCAAGCCCGACGACGTCGAAGCGCTGTGGGCGTACATCGTCGCCGGGGAAGGCAAGAACTAGCTCGATCCGGAATTCGCTCAACCGGGTTTGGCGCGGCAGCCGGGCGGCATCGCGCGCTCCGGGAGGCCGAAACAGCGCCACGTGACCTTGCCGCGCTCGAACACGGGGCTCAGGACCACGAGTACGCCGCCCGGCATGTTGTAGATGATCACGGTGCCGTCGCGGTCGATGTAAGTGTAGTCGATGTTCTCCGTGCGCTTCAGCTTGATGCCGACGCCTATATCCCTCACCGACCCGCTTTTTTCCGCCGCCTCCGCGATGGCGTTGCGGTAGCTGGCCGTCACGTCGATCATGTCCGATACCTGCGCGCGCAGCGTGAAACCGCTCGAGAGGTACACCATCAGCCCGGCCGGCACGACGAAGATCAGCGCGAGCCACGCCAGGTCGATCAAGGCGCTCGAGCAGGTCAGGAAAAAGCGCCGGCCCCGGCTCGGCTCGGCGACATGGAGGGTGCGGTTGGCCCAGGCGAAGCTGATCAGCGCGACCGGCATCGCCGCAAACAGAGCCCCCTTGGCTGCGGTGAAGCTGCGCGGATCGCTGGATCCGATGATGGTGGCGAGAAGCAGCAGCATGCAGATGGTGCCGAAGATCAGCGTGAGCTGCAGGTGATGCCTGAACAGGCGCTGGAACGCTGACATCGAGGCGGCGGCCCGGCGTCAGCCGCGCGCGAGCACGAGCGTGCAGGCGCGTTGACCCAGCTTCCCCTTCATCACGAATCGATCGCCGTCGAAGCGACCCTCGAAGAGCACCGGATACGACCGGCCCCGAAGGCGTTGAGCGCTGTCGATGCCTGTTCCCGAGAGCACGAGGCTGCCGTCCTCGCTCGGTCTGCCGCGCACCAGATTGTGACCCGGTTGTCCGGGCTTGCCGGCTTCGACCACGAACTCTCCGCCGTTCACAGTGAGCCGCCAGTTCTGCACCTGTGAAGGAAACTCTTCAAATGCTTCGCACGAGCGGGTCACGGTCCAGGTGCCGTCGTACGGCGACGCTGCGGCGGGCGGCGCCTTTCCCTGCGCGGACCCGGCGGGCGGCGCACTGGACCACAACCAGCCCGGAAGTGACTGGGCAGGCTGCGCCTTTTCCTGCGCGGGCGCCGCGGGCTTGTGCGGCGGCTCCCGGTTCTGACTCGCCGCGGCGAGCCGAGCGTCCTCCTTGCGCCGGCTCGTTTCGGCATCGGCGCGCGCTCTGGCGACCCTCGCTTCCGCATTGGCCTTTGCCTCGGCCGCGCGCTGAAGCTCGAGCTGCCGCCTCGCCTCGGCCGCCACCGCCGCTTCGGTCTCCGCGCGGCGCTTCGCCTTCTCCGCCTCGGCGCGCGCCTTGGCGAGCTGCGCTTCCACTCCGGCGCCCGGCGGCGCGGGCGCCAACCACCCGGCCTGCCAGGCGGCGAATGCCGCGACGGCTATTGCGACGCCCGCCGCGGCGGCCGCGCCGATCGCCCACCCCCGCGAGGACGGAGCGCGCGCTGCCGGCGCGGCGGCTGGATGGGGTGCGTCGCCCTGCGGCGAACGCGAAGCGCTGCTCAAATCCACGGCGGCCGCGGGCCGCAGGATTTCCGTGATGATAGTCTCCTCCGATATGGCGGAAGCCACCGGGGCGGCGTGCACCGCGAGGATCGCGGCGCGGAACGCCTCGGCGGTCTGGAAGCGGTCCTCGGGCCTTTTCGCGAGCGCTTTCGCCATGATCGGGTCGTAGCGCTCCAAGCCCTTTCCGGGATCCGCGAGCGACGGCCGCAGGGGATCGGTGTGGCAGATCGCGTAGGAGATCTGCTCAGCGGTGCCGACGAAAGGCTTCGCGCCGGTGATGAGCTGGTAGAAGACCACGCCCGCGGCGAAAAGGTCGGCGCGGTGGTCGATCGCCGCCGCCGCATACTGCTCCGGCGCCATGTATCCGGGCGAGCCCAGCACCGCGCCGGTCTGCGTCAGCTCCGAGGCCTCGATGCGCGCGATCCCGAAATCGGCCACCTTCACCTGCCCGTTCATCATCACGATGAGGTTCGCCGGCTTGATGTCCCGGTGCCACACGCGGCGCGCGTGCGCATGCGCGAGCGCCTCGAGGAGCTGGGACATGATGCTCACGGCGTCGCGCTCGACGAATCGCGTGCCGCGACCAAAGTATTCCCGGAGCGAATTGCCCTCGACGTACTCCATGGCGATGTACGCGATCGAGGCGTCCTCGCCGTAGTCGTACACCGCGACGATCCCGGGATGCGCGAGCTTACCCGCGGCGCGGGCCTCGTTCCGGAAGCGCGCGAGCATCGCGGCCGCAGGGCGCTCGCCCTCGATCAGCTCCCGGCGGATCGTCTTGATCGCGACGATGCGATGGATGCCGGGATCGAATCCCTTGAATACGACGCCCATGGCGCCCTTCCCGAGCACCTCGGTGATCTCGTACTTGCCGAGTCGGTTGGGCGTGGTCATGGGGCCGGGCGGCGTTATCTGACCAGGAGTGTAAGGGGTTCAGTTTCCAGGGGCAAACGGCGAGTGCCGGGCACGATGCATGCAATCTTCATTTCCGCGCCGCCAGTTTCTCCGCGGTGACTTCGGGCTCGATGCCCTCGGCTTCAGCGGCGTCGAAGTTGAGCTCGACCTTGATGCCGTTCGGGTCGTACATGAAAAGCTGGTAGAGCGCCTGGCCGGTGGCGCGCCGCTCGTTGAACTTCACCTTGTGGCGGCGCAGGTGCGCCATGGTCTCGCTCAGGCCTTTCGCGCGGAACGCGATGTGGTCGATTGCGCCGGTGCCGGCACCCGTGTCCTCGCCGACGCGCCCGAGGTAAGCCTTCTGGTTCTCGCTCGCGTGCCGCGCGCTGCGGCCGATATGAACGACGTCCTTCCCGTCCAGATACATCCAGTACACGGGAAAACCGAAATCCGGGTGCCAGCCCTCCTGCATGCCGAGCACGTCGCGGTACCAGTCGCGCGTGCGGTCGATGTCGTCGGCGGCGATGAGGTAGTGCTCGATGCGGGATAACGGCATGGCAGGCAAACGCCTCTTTTATAGTCACCGCTGCTGCAGGGTCTGTCCCGACGACGACGCGGACCGCCCGACGATATTCCTATGTCGCGTCGTTTTTGCCTTACATCCTTCAGGCTCCGCTAATATTTCTTGATGTCGGTGTTCGCGACCATGACCATGTAGACGAGCAGGAACGAGAACAGCGCCGCGGACCAGAGCGAGAACATCGAGAAGCTGTGGCGCAGATCCATCAGCGCCACGCCCGCGAAGAACAGGAACACGTCGATCAGCGTGATGTCGAGGATGAGCACCACCAGCTTGGCCGCCCGGGTGTTGAGCATAGAATGAACGAGAGAAAAAGCAGCGATGGCCGGGAATTTGGCGACCAGCACGCGCGCCGTCCACCACGCCACGGCCAGCACGCATTTCGCGAGCGCCGCGGCGAGAACCGCGTCCTTGAACCCCTGCGGCGAAAGGCTCCATTGGCTGATGATGAAATTGAAAATGATGGCCAGATTCGAAGTCATGCGATTCGTCCTCCTTTTTTAGCAAGCTCCCGCTCTCCGGCGGCGATCCCCCGCAGACTCCGCGCCACATCCCGAGTGCGGCCGTGACAGTGTAAGCTCTCCGAACGCCGATGTGAAATCCGTCCTTCGGGGAAGCTACCCACCCCCCGGCCTCATCTCTTGACGGCAGTCAATTCGGGCCGGCTTTGTTGGACCGTATGATGGTTTCCCACGGCGCGAAGGAGCAGATTCGTCATGAAGCGCGAAACCGCAGTGCTGCAACCGGCATACGGCATCGATACGCAGGCGTACTGGATGCCGTTCACCCACAACCGGTACTTCAAGAAAAGCCCGGGCTCGCGCACCCTCGTGCGCGCCGAGGGCGCGTACTACACGAACGCTGACGGCAAGCGCCTGTTCGACTGCCTTTCCGGCCTGTGGTGCTCCCCGCTCGGCCACGGCCACCCGAGAATCGCCGAAGCCGTCGCAAGGCAGGTCAAGGAGCTCGACTACAGCCCCGCGTTCCAGATGGGCCACCCGAAGATTTTTTCGCTCGCCGGGCGCATCGCCGCGCTGGCGGGCGCCGGTATGAGCCACGTATTCTTCGGCAACTCGGGCTCGGAAGCGGTGGACACCGCGCTCAAGATCGCGGTCGCCTATCACCGCGTGAAAGGGGAGGCTTCGCGCACGCGCCTGATCGGCCGCGAGCGCGGCTACCACGGCGTGGGTCTGGGCGGGATTTCGGTCGGCGGCATCGCGCCGAATCGCAGGATGTTCTCCGCGCTGATGCTCCCGGGCGTCGATCACCTCCCGCACACTTACAACGCGGCCGAGATGGCGTTCTCGCGCGGCCAGCCGAAGTGGGGCGCGCACCTTGCCGATGAGCTGGAGCGCCTGGTCGCGCTCCACGACGCCTCCACCATCGCCGCCGTCATCGTCGAGCCGATGCAGGGCTCGGGCGGGGTCATCGTCCCGCCGGCGGGTTACCTCGAGCGCCTGCGCGCGATCTGCGACCGGCACGGGATCCTGCTCATCTTCGACGAAGTCATCACCGGATTCGGCCGCTTGGGCGAGATGTTCGGCGCGCAGCGCTTCGGCGTCGCGCCGGACATGATTTGCTTCGCCAAGATCGTCACCAACGGCGTCATCCCGATGAGCGGCGTGATCGTGAAGCGCGCGATCCACGACGCCTTCATGACCGGACCCGATCACGCGGTCGAACTGTTCCACGGGTACACCTACTCCGGCCACCCGGTCGCGGCGGCCGCGGCGCACGCGACGCTCGATGCGTTCGAGGAGGAGAAGCCGCTCGCGCGCGCGAGGGAGCTCGAGCCGGCGCTGGAGCGCGCGGTGCATTCGCTGAAGGGCGAGCCGGGGGTCGCCGACATCCGCAACATCGGCCTCGCCGCCGCCGTCGAGCTCGAACCCGTTCCCGACAAGCCGGGCCTGCGCGCGCTCAAGGTTTTCGAGCGCGGCATCGAGGAAGGCATGCTCTACCGCTTTACCGGCGACACCATCGCCATGGCCCCGCCTTTCATCTCCAGCAAGAACGAGATCGAGACGATGATCGAGCGCCTGCGCGAGGCGATCCGCTCGACGCGGTAACTCGAAAATCCTGGATACGCTACGCGCCCGTGCGTTTCAATCCGAGATCGACGGCTATCGGCCGGCCGGGATAGTGGAATGCAATCGGTCCGTCCGGCCTGGCGTGCATGAACTGATCCACGAGCGGATCGCGGGAGGCGAGCATCTCGTCGGGCGTGCCTTCGCCCGCGACCACGCCGCCGGCGATCACGTACACGTAATCGACCAGCTTCACCGCTTCGCTCACGTCGTAGCTCACGACGATCGAGGTCGCACCGAGCGCGTCGTTCAGCCGGCGGATGAGGTTCGCGATCACGTTGATCGAGATGGGATCGAGTCCGCCAAAAGGCTCGTCGTACATCGCGAGCATCGGGTCTAACGCGATCGCACGCGCGAGCGCCACGCGGCGCGCCATCCCGCCGGAGAGCTCGCTGGGGACCAACGCATGCGTGCCGCGCAGGCCGACCGCGTGCAGCTTCATCAGCACGATCCTGCGCAGCACGCTCTCGGGGAGCTTGGTGTGCTCGCGCATCGGGAAAGCGATGTTCTCGAACACCGACATGTCGGTGAAGAGACCGCCCGCCTGGAACATCATCCCCATCTTGCGGCGCAGAGCGTACAGGGCGTGCGTGTCGAGCTCGTGGATCACTCGACCCGCGACCTTGACGGTTCCGCGGTCGGGCTTCGCCTGCCCGCCGATCAAGCGAAGCAGCGTCGATTTGCCCGAGCCGCTCGCCCCCAGGATCGCGACGACTTTGCCGCGCTTAATCTTGAGGTTCAGGCCTTTCAGGAGCTTGCGCTGACCGTAGGAAAACTCGAGGCCCGAGATCTCGACGAAGTTTTCGGCGGGGGAATTCATCGGGCCCGGCGTCATTCTGCCTGGAGCAGCGCTACGGTGCCGAGTCCCCCGTCCGCGCAGATGCTCACCACCGCCCGGCTTCCTTTGGGCATGGCCGCGAGCTGCTTCACCGCCTGCGAGAGGATGCGCGCGCCGGTCGCACCGAACGGGTGGCCGAGCGCGACCGATCCGCCGTGCGGATTGAGCCGGTCCCAGGGAAATTTTCCCGGTTCGAAATCGACGCCCGCCTTGTCGCGCCGGAAGCTCGCGCTCTCCAGCGCCGCGACGTTGCACAGCACTTGCGCCGCAAACGCCTCGTGGATATCCCACAGCGCGATGTCGGCGTACCTCAATCCGTTTCTCGCCAGCATGCGCGGTATCGCGTAGGCGGGCGCCATGAGCAGGCCTTCGACGCGGATATCCACCGCGGCGACTTCCCAATCGAGGAGCCGCCCGCGGGGAAGCGAGGCGGGCAGGCGCTTCAGGGCCTCGCCGGTCGCGACCCACAGGCCGGCCGCGCCGTCCGTCAAAGGCGAGGAGTTGCCCGCGGTGAGCGTGCCCCTGCCGCTTGTCCTGTCGAACACGGGCGCAAGCTTCGCCAGTCGCTCGAGGCTGGTGTCCGCGCGCGGAAAGCCGTCGCGCGTCATTCCCGCGACCGGCACGAGGAGATCGTCGAAGAACCCCGCCTTCTGCCCCGCGATGGCCTTCTCGTGGCTGGCGAGCGCGAGCTTGTCCTGCGGCTCGCGCGCGATGCCCCAGGTCTTCGCCATTTCCTCGCAGTGCTCGCCCATGCTCTTGCCGGTCGAGCGGTTGGCCACCGTGAGCACGTGCAGGCGGATATCGCGCGCGCGGAGGTCCTTGAACGCCGCCAGCCTCTGCCTCATCGAGCGCGCCTGGGAGAAGCGCCGCAGCCAATCGGAAAGATTCTGCGAAAGCCCGACCTGCACGCGGCTCATGCTCTCCACGCCGCCGACCAGCGCGAGCTCCCTGCCGCCGTGCCCGAGCATGCCCGCGGCCTCGAACGCGGCCACCATGCTCGTCGAGCAGGCCATCACCGTGGAAAAAGCGGGAATCGACTGGTCGAGGCCCGAGTCGATCTGCACTTCGCGCGCGATGTTGGAATAACCGAGGTTGGGAATCACCGTTCCCCAGACGAAAAGATCCGGCTTCGCGGCGCGGGTCATCGCCTGGACGACCGGTACCGAGAGCTGGATGGCGCCTAGCCGCGCAAGCGGACCGTCCACCTTGGCGAACGGCGTGCGCAGCCCGGCGACAATCCAGATGTCCTTGCCCATCGTGGTTCCGATTTTAGCCGACTGCGTAAGGTCCGGGCGGCCGATCCGACCAATGGGCACTCGCCGGGGAATCTCCGGGCCGGGCTTGCGGTCTATACTGCTGGACGCTTACGGAGGATACCAAGATGGATCGTCGCGATTGGCTGAAGGGTTTGACTGCGCTATCGCTCACCGGGTTTGCTCAAGCCGGCTGGGGACAGAAAACTGCGAAAGGAGCCGCAAAAGTGGAAGACCTGCAAAAAAACTGGAAAACGCTGCTCGCCGACGGTGCCGATGTGGCTGCGAGCGCCGAGCCGCTCAAGCTCGCGGATACCGAATGGAAGAAGCGCCTGTCGCCGGCCGCCTACGATGTGTTGCGCCGTGAGGGCACCGAGCGCGCAGGCACGAGCCCGCTAGACGGGGAGAAGCGCCCTGGCGTGTTCGTCTGCGCCGGCTGCAGCCTGCCGCTATTCACCTCGGCGATGAAATTCGACAGCGGCACCGGCTGGCCGAGTTTTTTCACGACGATACCCGGCGTGTTCGGAACCACGACCGACCGCAAGCTCTTCATGGAGCGCACCGAATACCACTGCGTGCGCTGTGGCGGGCACCACGGCCACATCTTCGACGACGGCCCGCAGCCAACCGGGCTGCGCTACTGTAACAACGGCGTGGCGCTGCGCTTCATTCCGAAGACCGGAAAGACATAGCCTGTAACGATGGCAACAGGGCTTACAAGCCGTTACACAACCACGGGTCATCGCTTCTCCGGATTCGCCCGTTCTTGTGGGCGTAACTCCCGAAAGGAGAAAACCATGAAGACCAAAATTTCACGGCTGCTCGCCCTGGCAGGCGCGGCATGCCTGGCCCTCGCCGCTTTTCCCACCTCGGCGCATGACGGCTACTGGCACGGTCCCGCACGCGGCTTCGTCCACTACGGCTACGCAAGGCCCTATTACTACGCCCCGCGCGTCGTCGTGATCCGGCCTCCGGTGTTCGTGCCGCGCCCCGTGGTCGTCTATCCTCCGGCACCCGTGTACTACGCACCTCCCGTGCCGGTGTATTACTCGGCTCCCGTCTATCCGGCTCCCGTTTTTGGCGCGATCGGCGGCGCGATTGCAGGCGCGGCGATCGGCAGTGTGGTCGGCGACGGCCGCCCGGGGGCAATCGCCGCCGGATCGGTGCTCGGTGCGGTGGTCGGCAGCCGGATCGCAAACCCTTACTGAGTTCCGCAGCACCCGCTTCGACGAAAGTCCGCCTTCGGGCGGACTTTCTTTTTTGAAGCGCCCGAATCGGCGACGCACGGCCCCTTACAATGGCGCGGTGCAAGCCGAACCGCCCTACGCCGGGCTCACGCCCGACACGGTGCTCGATGCGCTCGCAAGCGTGAGCCTGAACGGCGACGGGCGCCTGCTCGCGCTCAACAGCTACGAGAACCGCGTCTATCAGGTCTGGATCGAGGACGGCGCCCCCGTGGTGGCGAAGTTCTATCGCCCGGCGCGCTGGACCGACGCGCAAATTCTCGAGGAGCACGCCTTCGCGCTCGAGCTCGCCGATCGGGAAATCCCGGTGGTCGCGCCGCTCGCCCTCAAAGACGGCAAGACGCTGTGCGAGTTCGCCGGCTTTCGCTTCGCCGTCTATCCGCGCCGGGGCGGCCGCACGCCCGAACTCGAGGACCGCGACACGCTCGAGTGGATGGGCCGTTTCATCGGGCGCATCCACGCCGTCGGTACATCACGTCCTTTCGCCGAGCGCCCCGCGCTCGACATCGAGAGCCTCGGCCGCGAGCCGCGCGACTGGCTGCTTGCGCACGATTTCGTTCCGGCGGATCTGCTCGATGCCTGGAAAAGCGTCGTCGATCTGGCGCTCGCGGGCGTCACGCGCTGCTACGAGCGCGCGGGCGACGTCCGCACGCTGCGACTGCACGGCGATTGCCACGCCGGCAACGTGCTCTGGACCGACGATGGCCCGCATTTCGTCGATTTCGACGACTGCCGCTCGGGCCCTGCGGTCCAGGATCTCTGGATGCTGCTCTCGGGCGACCGCGCCGCGATGAGCTTGCAGCTCTCCGACGTGCTCGCCGGCTACGAGGACTTCGAGGACTTCGACCGGCGCGAGCTGCATCTCGTCGAGGCGCTGAGGACGCTGCGCCTCATTCACTACTCGGCGTGGCTCGCGCGGCGCTGGGACGACCCGGCCTTCCCCGCCGCCTTCCCCTGGTTCAACACGCAGCGTTATTGGCAGGATCGAATACTGGAATTAAAAGAGCAGATCGCGTTGATGGAGGAGGAACCGCTTCGCGTCTGAGCATTGCCGCGCGCCCGGGCTTTGTGCTAAAAGTCTTCGTGGAAATCTCGCTCGCATGACAAGGAGGGTCTCATGTCGTTCGCTCGCCTGGGAATGATCACGGCGGTGGCGGTCGTTTTGCAGGCGGCCTCCGCGTTCGCCGTTGCGCAGTCGCTCGACTACGAGTATTTCAAGGCGCGCGTCGAGCCCATCTTCCTGAAAAAGCGCCCCGGCCACGTGCGCTGCTACGTGTGCCACGCGGAGAGAAGCACGAACGCTCTCCGCCTGGAAAAACTCACGCCCGGGAGCAGGTTCTGGACGGAGGAGCAGTCCCGCCGCAACTTCGAGATCGTCTCGGGCCTGGCGGTCCCCGGCGATCCGGGCAAGAGCCTGCTTCTGCTGCAACCGCTCGCGCCCGAGGCGGGCGGCAACGCGTTTCACTCAGGCGGCAGGCAGTTTGCTTCCAGGAACGACCCGGAGTGGAAAATCCTCGCGCAATGGGTCAACGGGGCGAAGCAGGCGGCTCGCCCGGGCAAGTAATCGACGGCAGCCCGCAAGCCTCAGCGCATCACCAGCGTGTTGATCCGCTTGGGCACTTCGCCCACCGGAACGGTCGCGACCGCTTTTATTGCCTGCGTGTCGATGACCGACACCGATCTCGCCCCGGCGTTCGAAATGTAGAGCCGCTTGCTGTCGGGGGTGAACGTGACCCAGTTCGGCACCGCGCCGATCGGGGCACGTCCCGGGAGTCTCAGCTCAGGCAGCGCGGCATGCCCCAGCAGCTTGAGCTCGGGTAGCGAATAGGCGAAGACGGCGTTGGCATAGATACTCGTGACCCACAGGGTCTTGCCGTCCGGAGCCACGCCCATCCCGTGGGAGGGAGCATCGGTGCGCCTCTCCGCAATCCCGAATCCGGTGGGCTGGTCGGGGAGCTTGATTCGCGCTACTTCCTTATGCGTCGCAAAATCCACCACCGCGAATCCGTTGAGCTTTGAAAGCTGCGCGAATATGCGGCGGGTCGAGCCATCGGGTCCCACCTCGAACGTCATCGGGCGGATACCCTCGTCGAGCGCGAGCGCCCACGCGATCTGCTCGGTCTTGAGATCGATGACGGTGATGACCTTCGTTCGAATCGATCCCGTGACCGCGTACTTGTTGTCCGGCGTCACGTAGACATTGTGCAGGCGGCCGTTCACCGGGATGCTCTTCGCCACTTTCAGCGCGGCCGTGTCGATCACATCCAGCGCGCCCGGATCGTCGGCGATGCCGACTACAACGCGCCCGCCGTCCCTGGTGACCGCGATGTTGTTGGGGTGGCCGCTGAGGGGCACTTTCTTGACGAGCTTGCCCGTCTTGCGATCGATGACGTCGAGCGTGCTGTCGGCCTCGTTGCTGACATAGACGCGCGTTCCGTCGGGAGCGAAGCCGATCCCGTGGGCGGCCTCGACGCCCTTGATGACTTGCACGACCTTGTTCGTCGCGGGGTCGACGATGTGAATGCTGTCGCCGGCGCTGTTCGTGATGTAAACGCGCACCGTATTCGCCGACGCCGGCAGCGCCGCCAGCGCCAGCAGAAGCCATACGTGTCCGGCGCAGCGGCCGATCAGTTTGCTCGAGCTCATGGTTTCACTCCTCGGGATTCGCGAGATGAGTGTACGCGGCGGCAGTCTCGAAGGTCAAGACGATCGGATGCCGAGCAACCGCGCGGCCGTCTCGCCGAGCATCGCGGCGCGCTCGGCGTCGCTCAACCCCGGCGTGCCGAGGATGTGATCCACCGCGGTCTTCATCCACGGAAACGGATAGTCGGTGCCCATGACGACTTGGCCGGCGCCGGTCTCGGCGACCAAGTGCCGCAGCGCCTCGGACGTGAAAACGATCGAGTCGAAGTAGAGTTGCTTCAGGTACTCGGTCGGCTTTTTCTTGAGAGGCTTGGGGCATCGGTCGGGAAAGGTCATGCAGCCCGCGTCCGAGCGCCCCGCGTAGGAGGGCAGATAGCCGCCGCCGTGCGCCGCGCAGATCTTGAGCCCCGGGAAACGATCGAGCGTGCCTTCGAAGATCAGGTGCGAGAGCGCGATGGCGGTCTCGAGCGGATTGCCGATGACGTTCTCCAGCCCGCCGTTGCCCTTCAGCCTGGCGCTCAGATCGGGCGCCATCGCCGATCCCTGCGGGTGTATGAAGACCAGCACGCCGAGCTCTTCGGCTTTCGCCCAGAACGGATGGAACTTCGGATCGGCCAGCTCCTGGCCGTTGACGCTGCCGCCGAGCGAAGCGCCGCGCAGGCCGAGCTTCTTGACCGCGTGCACGAGCTGCTCGGCGGCGAGGTCCGGGTGCTGCAGCGCCACGGTGGCGAAGGCGACGAAGCGGTCCGGCCGCGCCGCGCAGATCTCGGCCAGCTTCTCGTTCTGGAGCCGGACGAGCTCTCGCGCGAGGTCGCGCTCCGCCTTGTACCAGTACGCGTTGATGCTGAGCGCCTCGACGTCGATGCCCTGCTCGTCCATCGCCCGGATGCGGTCCTGCGGCTGCGACATGAGGAGCGCCTGCGGGTTCACCTTCAGCCCCATCAGGGCCATCGCCTCGGGCACCGCGCAGTGGGCGTGCACGTCGACGGTCTTCACGCGCCGGCCGTTCACTACCACCTCGCGGCGCCGCGGCTGCGCCCGCGATGGCGCGGCGCCCATCAGGCCGCATCCGACAAATGCGACGCCGGCCATCGCGCCGGCGGCATCCTTGAAAAATTCCCTGCGGGTGGTCATTGCTCCTCCTCGGCCGTACGGCGCGGAGATTATCCCACGGGCGCGCCCGGACGAACCGCCCTGCCGCCCGCTCGAGATGAAGTAATATGTGAGGCAGTTCGGCATGCGCGCGGCGCGCCGGCGAATCGGGGGAGAAATGAAATTCGGCGTATTCGACCACATGGACGCGAGCGGGCTGCCGCTTCGGGATTTTTTCGAGAACCGCCTGCGGCTCGCCGAAGCCTACGACCGGATCGGCATCCACGCTCTTCACATCGCCGAGCACCACGGAACCCCTCTCGGATTGTCCCCCGCGCCCTCGGTGTTCCTTTCGGCCGTCGCGCAGCGCACCCGGCGCCTGCGTTTCGGGCCGCTCGTCTATACGCTGCCCCTGTACCACCCCCTGCGGCTGGTCGAGGAGATCTGCATCCTCGACCAGCTGAGCGGCGGGCGCCTGGAGCTCGGGGTCGGCCGCGGCGTATCGCCGTTCGAATTCGGCTACATGGGCGTGGATCTGAAGCAGTCGCAGGGCATGTACTTCGAGGCGTACCAGATCATCCTCAAGGCGCTCGCCTCGCGCACGCTGACTTTCGAAGGCGAGCATTACAGATTTCGCGAATCGCCGATCGTGCTCGAGCCGGTGCAGAAGCCGCACCCGCCGCTCTGGTACGGGGTCTCCAACCCCGAGAGCACCGAGTGGGCCGCGCAGAACGGCCTCAACGCGGTCAGCAATTCGCCCGCCGACGTGGTGCGCGGGGTCACCGACCGCTACCGCGCGGAATGGGCGAGCCGCGGCAAGGACCCGAAACGGATGCCCCTGGTGGGCATGACGCGGCACGTGGTGATCGCAGGCACCGACCGCGAGGCGGTCGATTCCGCGCGGCGCGCCTACCGGCGCTGGTACGAGAATTTCGCCTTGCTGTGGCGCGCGAACGAGGTGCCCCTTCCGCGCACCGTCTTTTATACCGAGGACTTCGAGCGCATGCTCGAGGGCCGGCTGGTGATCGCCGGTTCGCCTCAGACGGTGCGCGACGCGCTCGCCGCGCAGGCCGCGCAGGCGGGCGTCAATTACCTTCTGATGCGCTTCGCCTTCGGCGACCTGTCGCTCGAGGAGACGCTGCGCTCGGTGGAGCTGTTCGCAAAGCAGGTGATGCCTGCGCTTGCCGCGGTCCCGGCGCCCGTGACCTGAGCGCCGTCTTTCGCGCGGAGCGCCCGTCCCATCGGCGAAGACACGATCCATCACAGCGCGCGGCTCCCTTCCGTGCTTGTCCTTCCGGTCACGGGCTGACGGAATCCCGAAAGGGAGGTTGCGATGAGTTCGCCGATGCGCGCGCTGTTCCTGCCGCTGCTGCTCGCGCTCGCCGCGTAATATCAGCGCGTTCCTTCGCGAGCGCGCGTCAAAGCCTCCCAGATTGCCGCTGGTGTCGCCGGCATCGCGAGATCCTCTATGCCGGCTTCGGAGAGGGCGTCGCACAGCGCATTGATCACTGCAGCGGTCGCGGGAACGATGCCGCCTTCGCCTCCGCCCTTGACCTGCAGAGAGTTGCCCTCGGTCGGATCCTCGGCGTGCTCCAACCGGAATGAAGGCAGATCGTCGGCCCGGCAGATACCGTAGTCCATGAAGGAACCCGAGATCACCTGTCCGGTGGATGGGTCGAGGGCCACGCCCTCGCGCAACGCCTGGCCCACGCCCTGCGCGATGCCGCCGTGCGTCTGGCCTTGCACGATCATCGGATTGACCGGTGCGCCGACATCGTCCACCGCCGTGTAGCGCCTGATCTCGACTGCGCCGGTCTGCGGATCGACTTCCAGCTCGCACACGGCCGTGCCCGCTGGGAAGGCCGGGATGCGGCCGTTGAAGTCTTTCGCCGCGGCAAGCGCCTGGCGCATGTCGGCGGGCAGCTTTCCTGATTCGATCGCGCGCGCAAGCTCGAACAGGCTTACGGCCCGGTCGGTTCCGGCGACGCGGTACATCCCTTCTTCGAATGCGAGATCCGCGGCCGCGACTTCGAGCAGCGCCGCGGCGGCCGCCCTTCCGCGCTCGATGATGGCTTCGGAGGCGCGCACGAACAGCGCGCCGGCGATCCTCATCGAGCGGTCGGAATGGGTGCCGCCGCCCTGCTTCACGAATCCGGTGTCGCCGTAACGCACGCGCACCGCCTCGAGCGGAACACCGAGCCGGTCGGCGGTAACCTGGGCAAAAGTCGTCTCGTGCCCTTGGCCGCTCGACTGCGTGCCGACGATCACTTCGACGCTGCCTTCGGCGAGCACCTTCATCGCGACGCCCTCGACCGGCGCGCCGACCGGGGCCTCGATATGGTTGGCGAGGCCGATGCCGGCAAATTTCCCCCGCGAGCGCGCCGCCGCGCGCCGCGCCGGGAATCCGGCCCAGTCTGCCGCGGCAAGCGCGCGTTCCAGATAGTCGGCGAAGTCGCCGCTGTCATAGATGAGGCCCATCGCGTTCCGGTAAGGCAGCCTCTCGCGCAGCACGAGGTTGCGGCGACGGATCTCGATCCGGTCGAGGCCGATGCGCTTCGCCGCCATGTCGAGCAGCCGCTCGATCGCGTGAGTGGACTCCGGGCGGCCCGCGCCGCGGTAAGGCGCCGTGGGCACGGTGTGGGTGAGCACGCCGCGCACCAGGACGTGCGCGGCGGGCGCGTGGTATACGGTAGTCAGCAAGCGCATCCCGTTCGCCATCGGCACGAAGCTCACGGTGTGCGCGCCGACGTTGCCGAACAACTCCACGTCGTAACCGAGGATGCGTCCCTCCGCGTCGAGCGCGAGGGATGCCCGCATCAGGTTGTCGCGGCCCTGGTAGTCGGAAACGAAGGCTTCGCTGCGCTCGCCGGTCCATTTCACCGGGCGCCCGAGACGCTTCGCCGACCACGCGACCACCGCCTGTTCAGGATAAAGGTTGATCCGCGGGCCGAACGCGCCGCCCACGTCGGGCGACACGACGCGCACGCGCTCCGGCGGCACCCCGAGCGCGGTGGCAAGAGCGGCCTGCTGGCGGTTCACGCCCTGGCTCCCCGAGATCAGCGTGTAGGTGCCGGTGCGCGCGTCGTAATCCCCGATCGCGGAGCGCGGCTCCATCTGGCAGTTGGCGATGCGGTTGTTGACGAACTCGTGCCGGACGACGTGCGCCGCACGCTCGCGTGCGCGGCGCACGGCTTCGGCATCGCCGAACGCAAGAGCGAAACAAAGATTTCCGGGCGCCTCGTCCCACAACTGAGGTGCGCCTTCGCGCAGCGCGTCGAGGAGCGTCACCACCGCCGGCAGCGGCTCGTATGCGACTTCGATCAGCTCCGCCGCGTCGCGCGCGAGGCCAGCGGCCAGCGCCACCACCGCGGCGAGCGGCTCGCCCACGTAGCGCACGCGATCCAGCGCGAGCGGCCAGTGCGCCAAGTCGACGATGCGCCCGCCTGGCGGCGCGACGAACGCGCGCTTGCCGACATCGAGCGCATCGAACGGGTTGGGTGCATGCCGGATACCGGCAAGGCCGTCGGCGACGTAGTCCGCGCCGGTGAGCACGGCAAGCACGCCCGGCGAGCGCGCCGCCCGCTCAGTGCCGATGCGCAGAATGCGGGCGTGCGCGTGCGGCGAGCGCAGGAAGGCGCAATACAGCTGGCCCTCTACACGGATATCGTCGGTGTAGCGTCCGGTCCCGGTGAGAAAGCGGTAGTCCTCGAGGCGAGGGATCGGCTGCCCGACGTAGCGTTTCATCGACGCCTGCGAAGCTCGACCGGCTCATTCGCGTCGATCAGCACGAAGGCGATGCGGCAGGCCTCCTTTCCGCGGTTGACCCAGGCGTGGTGGGTCCCCTGCTGCACCAGCACGTCGCCCGCCTTCAGGTGAACCTCGGAATCGTCGAGCAGCATGTCGATCTCGCCCGAGATCACCATGGCGTAGTCGATGCTTTTTGTCCGGTGCATCGATGCGTGGCCGACGGATCCCGCGCCGGCGGCATGCCGCTCGATCCCCATCTCGCGGAGCATCGCTTCGCTGTCCACGGGGCCGAAATCCGCTGACGGCGGAAAGTCCACGACCCGAAAGACCGATCCCGAAGGAGGCGGAGCGACCCCGATGTCCCGGTCGGCCCGGTCCGCGCTGCCTGAAATATCGGCCGGTGACTCGTCCGTGACCCACAGCAGAGTGGAAACGAGGCCGGTCGCCTGCCTCAGCCTGACGTTCGGCGCCGCGCCGTCGACCAGCACGACCGCCTTTCCCGCCCGGTCATGCCCAGTCACTACGCGTCGGGTCGGCTGCGTCATGTGTTCCGCGACGTCCTGGCGCCGACATTGCGGGGACCGGAAAACCCAGGTCCGGGAACAGCGACCGCCACCCGTTGCGCGTTTCAGGAGGCGACGAGCGGCCGGAAGCTGAACTTTCGCTCGGCTTGCAATATCGCGGCCGCGTTTCGTGCCGACACACCCCAGTGATCGTTCCGGTTGGGCGGCCATTTCCAGTCCCCGGGCGTTCCGACCTTGTAGCGGTTGCCGATCCGCTGGATCTCCGACGTGTACTCTACCGCCGCGCCGAACGGCGCCACGAAATACGCAAAAACGTTGTTGCCGGGCCCGTGACGTCCCGGACCCCAAAAGGTTTCGATCCCGGCGTCCTTCAACCTTCCGATTCCGCGCATGACTGCGTCGATGTCGATCATCTCGAACGCGATGTGATTGAGCCAGGAATTATCCGACTGAGCGTAGGCGATGGCGTGGTGAACGCTGTCGCAGCGAACGAAATTCATGAACCCGGTCCGGTCGGACAGCCGGAACCCGAGCACTTCGACCGCGAAACGCGTGCACGCCTCCCTGTCCCTCGCGTTGAGAACGACGTGCGTGACCTGCAATGGCCGGTCACGGTCCGGGCGCAGCTTTTTTGCCCGCTTCCTTTCGACGACAAACCTGAACACATGCCCCTCGGGGCCTTCCAGATAGAACCCAGAGCCGCCGCCGGGCTCGTCGAACTTGCGCGCGGGGCCCAGCGGTACGCGTGCCGCTGCCGCGCGCCTGCGGATTCTCTCAAGCTCCGTTTTCGAACCGGAGAAAGTCACCGCAGTGACGGCAGGCTCGCCCGACTCCGTAATCGATACGACGTACGGAATGTTCTCGGTGCCGCGAAGATAAGAGGTCCCGTTTCGCTCGCCGGCGTCGAGCAGGCCCCAGGTGTCCCGGAAAAACCGGACCGCAGAATCACGATCGGGCAGCTCGAGCTCGATGCTGCGAATTCTCATGGGTCACGCTCCGGAAATAATGCACGGCAATCGAATCAAACGCTTTTTTAGTGTAGGGATATTCCCTATACTCTGCAAGGCGGCAAGGCCTTGCCGGCCCGGACTTGCCCGCCGGCGGGAACCGGATACAATCCGAAGGTCCATAGAGGGGGGATATAGGTGAAGAAAAGCAGGGGCCTTGGGCCCGCCGAGGCCGACCATCCGAAATCGCTGTCCCTGCTTCGAGCGACGCTCGAGTCCACGACGGATGGAGTTCTTGTAGTCGATAACCTCGGCAAGATCACGACCTACAACCAGAACTTCGTGGAGATGTGGCGCATCCCGCCGCGTGTCCTCGCCTCCCGGAACGACGAAGACGCGCAGCAGTTCGTCCTCGACCAACTGAAGGATCCCGACCAATTCAGGCAGAAGGTAAAGGAGCTATACGCCAAGCCCGGGTTGGAGAGCTCGGACACCATAGAGTTCAAGGACGGCCGGGTCTTCGAGCGCTATTCCAGGCCGCAGTGGATCGACCGACAAAGCGTCGGACGGGTCTGGAGCTTCCGGGACATCACCGAACACCGTCACGCGGAAGAACGGCTGCGCGAGAGCGAGGAACGCTTTCGTCTGATCGCGGAAAACGTCGGCGACCTCGTCGCCATGCTCGACACCGAGGGCGGGCGGATCTACAACAGCCCTTCCTATCGGACGCTTTTCCGCGAAGACGAAATTCAACCCGGCTCGGACTCCTTCAAGGAAATCCATCCCGAGGATCGCGATCGCATCAAGGCGATTTTCCGCGAGACGGTTGCGACCGGGGTCGGTCAACGGGCCGAGTTCCGCTTTCTGCTGAAGGACGGCGGCGTGCGCTGCATCGAATCCGAAGGCCGCGTCATCCGCGATGCGGCCGGGAAAGTATCGAAAGTCGTGATGGTCTCGCGGGACATTTCCGAGCGCAAGCGCGCCGAACTGCGCGAACGCATGGAGCACGCCGTGACGCGCGTCCTCGCCGAATCGGAAACCCTGGCGCAAGCCATTCCGAAAATCGTGCAGTCCATCTGCGAGATACTCAACTGGGACTGCGGTGCGCGCTGGGCCATGAATGAGCGCGAGAAGGCTATTCGCTGCGTCGAAACATGGGCCGTGCCTTCCCCGGCGATCGCCGAGTTCATGTCCGACATCCAGAAAGTGGCGCTGCAGCCCAGCAAGGAGGGGCTGGTGCGGCAGGTATGGGTGAGCGGCATGCCCAAGTGGATTCCGGACGTCAGCCAGGACGAAACTTTCCAGCGGGCCGCGATCGCCGCCAAAGCCGGGCTGCACGGCGCTTTCGCATTTCCGATTCTCGCCGGCAACGTGACCCTGGGGGTGCTCGAATTCCTCAGTCGCGAGATCCGCAATCCCGATCCGTCGCTGCTGCAGATGGTCCGCATCATCGGCAGCCAGATCGGCCAATTCATGGCCCGCAAACAGGCCGAGGAAAACCTGCTGTACGTCGCCACTCACGATACCCTGACCGGCCTGCCCAACCGCTACATGTTCAATCAGCGCTTCGAGCACGCCCTGAACAATGCGCAACGCTACCGCAAGTCGATGGCGGTGCTGTTCCTGGATCTGGACCGGTTCAAGTACATCAACGACACGCTGGGCCACCCCTTCGGCGACCGGCTGCTGGTCGAGGTTGCCGGACGGCTGCGCCTGTGCCTGCGGGAGAGCGACACCGTCGCCCGCTTCGGGGGAGACGAATTCGTGGCGCTCATCGAGGACTTCACGGCGCCGAGCGACATGGTGAGCATCGCGCAGAAGATCCTGCACGCGGTGCGCTGGCCTGTCTTGCTCGACGGCGAAACCTGCCACATGACGGCGAGCATCGGAATCAGCCTCTATCCGAACGACGGCGCGGACCTGGCGAGCCTGCTCAAGAACGCGGATATCGCGATCTATCGCGCAAAGGAGCAGGGAAAAAACAACTACGTTTTCTACTCCGAGGACATGAACGACCACCTGGCAAAACGCATCGCCATCGAGACCAAGCTGCAGGGAGCGCTGGACCGCAACGAATTCGTTCTTCACTATGAGCCCAAGGTCGAGGTGCAAACCGGCCGCATCACGGGAATGGAAGCCCTGATCCGCTGGCAGCACCCGGAATTCGGATTGGTCCCGCCCGTCGACTTCATCGGCCTCGCCGAGGACAGCGGGCTGATCGTCCCGATCGGGGCCTGGGTGCTCAGAACCGCCTGCGCCCACAGCCAGGCTCTTCAGAGCCGCATTCCGGTTCCGCTGACGGTTTCCGTAAACCTGTCGGCGCGCCAGTTCGAGGACAAGCATTTGCTGCGAGAGATCGACCGGGCGCTCCAGGAGAGCGCGTTGAAGCCGGGTTGTCTCGAGCTCGAAATCACCGAAAGCATGGTGATGCGGGACACGAAGAGCTCGAAAAAGATATTGGACGGCATCAAGTCGATGGGGATTCGCCTTGCGATCGACGATTTCGGCACGGGCTATTCATCGCTGGTTTCGATCAAGCGCTTCCCGTTCGACTGCATCAAGATCGACCGCTCCTTCATCAAGGACATTCCGCAGGATCCGGATGACGTCGCCATCACGCAGGCCATCATCGCGATGGCCCACAGCCTGAGGCTCAAGGTGATCGCCGAAGGCGTCGAGACACGCGAGCAGCTCGATTTCCTGACGGAACACGGCTGTCACGAGTTCCAGGGGTACTACTTCAAGAAACCCCAGCCGGCCGACGAATTCACAAGGCTGCTGCGGGAAAACACCGAAGCGATGTCGGCCTGAGCCGGGCCCGCCCCGCTCCCTACTCGGGCTTGACGCCCGCCCGGGTGAGAATCCTTCCGTACTTCGCGTAATCGCGCCTCAGCACCGCCTCGAAGTTTTCGACGGGACCTCCCGTGATCTCCAGACCCCACTCGGAGAACCGCCGGCGCATATCGGGCTGATCCAGCACGGCCCCGATTTCGCGGTTCAGGCGCAGCACGATGTCGCGCGGGGTCGCGCCCGGCACCATCACACCGTGCCAGGTGAGGAGTTCGAACTCGGGAATCGTTTCGGCCATCACCGGCAGCTCGCCAAAAGGGCCGATGCCGCGCCTCGGATTGGTCGAGGCGACTGCGCGCACCCGGCCGGCCTTGACTTGTCCCTGAGCGGTGTTCACCACGTCGAAGAGCAGGTTGACCTCGCCGCCGATCAGCGCGTTCAGCGCCGGCGCGTTGCCCTTGTATTGCACCATGATCATGTCGGTCCCGGCGTGCGCCCGGAGCATCTCGCAGCCGACCTGCGGCAGAGCCCCCGAAGCGGCGCAGCTCACCGCGCCGGGCTTCGCACGGATCTGGGCGATCACTTCGGCCACCGTTTTCGGCGGGAAGCCCGTGCTCGCGAGCAAGACCATGGATGCGACGTCAAGATGGATCACCGGGGCGAGTTCCCTGAACGGATCGACGCTCGCCTTGATGTAAAACGGGTTGGTGACTATGGCGGGTACGACGAAGAGAACCGTGTAGCCGTCCGGCGCCGACTTCGCCGCCGCCTCGTGGCCGACGTTGCCTCCCGCGCCGCCGCGATTCTCCACGATGGCCGGCTGCTCCACGCGTTCGCCGAGCTTCTGCGCGATGACGCGCGTGACGATGTCGGCCGGCCCCCCCGGAGGGAACGGCACGATCCAGCGGATCGGTTTCGAAGGCCACGCCGTCTGCGAATGGACCCCGGGAGCAATGGCATACAGCGCTGCGGACAACAAGACAGCAGCCTGGGCTTTCATTCGCCTCCTCCCTGAGCGCTCCGTGCCTGAATGTTCAGGCCCGGGGCCGTCGAGGCGGGTATTTTCGATGATTCCATCCGGCCGCGCCATGCTGCCATGACGCGCGATGGAAAAACCGCAGGCCGGAAAACCCGGCCTGACGTTCGACTTCAGCGGGGACCTGGAGGCGGCGGAGGCGGAGGAGGCGGCGATGCGTAAGCCGGAGCACGCGGAGGCGCCGTGGCCAAGCGCCCGGACACGGGCACCTTGTGGCCTTTGGCGTACATGCACTGTATGAACGCGTAGTCGTAGCGCCGCTGCAGGCCATACGCGGAAGCGTCTGCGGCACCCGATCCAGCCAGGGTGCCGACCAGCAGTCCCGTTCCGGCGCCCACGCCCGCGCCGCTTTGCCCGCCGATCGCGGCGCCCGCCGCGGCGCCGACTACGGTGCCGAGCGCGGCGCTTTTCGCGACGCTGTCGCTCGCGGCCTGGGAAGCCGTCGCTCCGCCGACCTGCATGCTGGCGTAATCGCGGCACTCGAGGTCATCCGAGCGAAACTGATCGAAGCTCTTGCCCGTGCCCGGCAGCACCATCACGCTGGGCCCGCTCGGCAGGCTCACGCAAGCGCCCAGCAGAAGCATCCCTGCGAGAAGCGGAAACCGCGACATGGATTTCACGATCCGGGAGGACAAATCAGCCTCCCTGCGGCGGCTGAGGAACGACACGCTGCCAACCGCCGGCACATTCCTTGACATACGGGTAATAGGCCTTGGCAGCCGTGCAGTAGTACCAGTATCCCTGCTGCGCGGGTGCCTGCGCCGGCTCACTACCCTGTTCGACGTAGGTCGGCGGCGCGGCCGGCACCACGACCGCAGGCGGATAGTAGTAAGGATAAGGCGGGTAATACCAGGGAAAAATCGGAGCGCCGATGAAGACGCCGAAGCGCACGTGCCCATGATGCCAGGCGAGCGCCGGCGCGCTCGCGAGAGCGCCAAACAGAACCAGAACCAACGCCAAGGCTGACTTCATCCATTTCATGATCGCACCTTCCGTTCGACCGCATGTTGAATGCTAGCAAAGTGGCTTTGCCGCCGGGGTAACCAATTGTCACAAAATGTGACGCGCGCAACGCCCTTGGCTGCCGACGTAAACGCCTGGAGCCGCGCTGTGGTTTACCGAAAACTCCGCGCGACGGACAGAGGTGTCGAGCGAAGCCGCGCATAGCTACTCCGGGCGAATGCCCGCGGACTTGGCGACCGCCGTCCACTTTTCGATCTCGGACTGGATGAACGCGGCGAATTCCTCGGGCGTGCTGCCGACGGCCTCGGCGCCGTCGGCCGCGAGACGCTCCCTTAGATCGGGCAGCCGGAGCGCGCGCACGATCTCGGCGTGCAGACGCGTCACGATCTCATGCGGGGTTCCGGCCGGCGCGAGCACGCCATACCACTGGGTCGAATCGTAGCCCGGCAGCCCGGCCTCGGCGATCGTCGGGGTGTCCGGCAAGGCTTCGCTTCTTTTCGCGCTCGTGACCGCGAGCGCGCGCAGCTTGCCGGCCTTGATGTGGGGCAGCGCGGTGAGCACGTTCGGCGTCATCACCGTGACCTGCCCCGCGAGCAGGTCCACCACGCCCGGACTGGTCCCCTTGTAGGGAATATGAACCATATCGATTCCCGCCATGCTTTTCAGCAGCTCCACCGACATCTGCGGGGAGGTGCCGATTCCGGCTGAAGCGAAATTGAGCTGGCCCGGGCGCTGCTTCGCATAGGCGATCAGTTCCGCCACCGACTTCACCGGCAGCGACGGGTGCACCACGAGCACGTTGGGCAGCGACGCCGCCTGCGTGATCGGCGCAAAATCGCGCACCGGGTCGTACGACACCTTCTTGTACATGACCGAATTGATGGCGAGCGTGCTCGCCGCCATCACGATGGTGTGTCCGTCTGCGGGCGATTTCGCCGCAAGCTCGATGCCGATCATCTGGCCTGCGCCGGGCCGGTTGTCCACGATGAACTGCTGGCCGAGCGATTCGGAGAGCTTCTGCGCGATTGCCCTGGCAATGATGTCGGTGCCGCCGCCCGCCGCCGAGGGCACGATGAAGCGCACCGGCCTGGAAGGATAGGGGGTCTGGCCGCTCGCGGCGACGGCGAGCACCGCAAGCGGCAGCAGGGACAGTGCCCTCGTCAGTATTCGGGACATTCGGGCGATCTTGTGGATGGCACGCGTCGCTTCGCGCGCGGCAGCCCGAATCCTAGCACGCCGACGCCGAAGGCCCGACGGTCCGACAACACCGTATCGCGGGAATACCAGGTCGAGCCTCAGCCCTTGCGGTCCTTCAGAAGCTGCTGGTAGCGCTCCCCGATCTCCCGCGCCCGCTCCTCGGATTTCGACCGTTCCGTAATGTCGGTGACCACACCCAGGCGGGCGGGCCGGCCGTCGAACTCCAGATTGAAGGAAACGATCTCGACGTCGATCAGTTCGCCGCTCTTCTTCACGTGCCGCCAGACCCGATGCCGATAGGAGCCGCTCTGATCCTGGAAGGCCTTCAACAAGCGCGATACATCTTCTGCGGGACGAATCTGGTCGGCCGTCATCGCCAGAAACTCCTCCTTGGAATAGCCGTAATGCCTGACGGCGGCTTCATTGACCGCAAGAAAGGCGAGGGTCTTCGAATCCAGCACCCACATCGGATGAGGATGCACGTCGAACAGCATCCGGTAGCGGGCTTCGCTGTCCTCCAGCGCCTTGTACGCCCGCACCTGCTCGGTGACATCCCTGCCGATGCCCCGGTACCCTTCGAATTGCCCGTCCCGGTCGAACACGGGCTCGCCGCTCGTGCTCAGATAGCGCAGCTCGCCCAGCTTGTTGTAGCGCAGAAATACGAAGTCGAAAAACGGCTCGTGGCGCTCGAGCTTGGCCTTGTGCTGCTCCCACGCTTTTTCGGGCAAGGGGGCAAGCTGTGGAAGTTCCCAACGGGTCCGGCCTACCGTGTCTTCCTCGCTGAAATGCCTTCCTTCGAATCCAGGCAGCTCGACGAAGCGGAACTGCGCGTCCTGCTCCCAGTACCAGTCCGAGCTCATCTCCACCATGCGGCGAAAGCGCTCCTCGCTCGACCCCAGCGCCTCCAGCGCCTTGATATTCGCGGTGATATCGTGAATCAGGTAGGCGTAGCAACGGGGTGAACCGCTGGCGTCCCGCCCCACCGCCGCCACGACGTGCACCCAGACCTCCGAGCCGTCCTTGCGCAGGTAGCGCTTGTCGTGCGCGTGCGTCTTGATCTGACCGGACAGCAGCTCGCGCAGGAAACCCTCGTCGAGCTCGATGTCGTCCGGATGGGTGATGTCGCGATAAGTCTTGCGCAGCAGCTCCTGCTCGCTGTATCCGGTCATGCGGCAAATAGCGTCATTGACCCGTAGGAAGCGGCCGGTCTCCACCGAGCATACCGCGATCCCGGTCGCGGACTGTTCGAGGACCGAACGGAAAAGCTCGTCGTCGCCGGGCAGGCCCGGCGCGTCCCGAGTATGTTGGGCTGGCGACATGCGTGACGGTGATCTGTCGGTTTTCGATTCCCTATGCCCGTAAATTGATATGTCAAGCAACTTGATCACAAAGGAAAGCAAGATAAATGCCAACAGCTTCACGGATCTCTGGGCATTTTTCTGCAACGACGGGCCCGGACAATCTCGATCCCGGAGGCCGTCGCTCCGGTTGGAGACCGGGCTGATGGCGCAGGCGCTACTGCAATTCGATTTTCCGGACTTCCACGACGCGCTTCCATTTCGCGATCTCGCCCTCGACGAGGCGGCGCATCTCCTCGGGGCTGCTCGCGCTCGGCGTGCCGCCCCACTGGGCAAACCTCTGGCCGATGTCCGGAAGCGCCACGACGCTCCGGATCTCGCGGTTGAGCCGCTCGACGATCGCGGGCGACAGTCCCGGAGGACCTGCTATTCCGAGGAACGAAGTCACCTCGTAGCCGGGCACGCTTTGCGCGACAGTGGGCACGTTCGGCAGCACGGCGGAGCGCTCGAGCGAGGTGACCGCGAGCGGCCTGAATTTGCCCGCCTGGATCTGCGGATAGGAATTGGTGAGCGCATCGAACAGCAGTTCCATGCGGCCCGACAGCACCTCGGTCAAGGGCTCGGAGCCGCCGCGAAACGGCACATGCGTCATGTCGAGCCCGGCCATGGACATGAACATCTCGGCCGCAAGATGGTACAGCGTCCCCATGCCCGGCGACGGGTAATTGAGCTTGCCCGGGTTGCGCTTCACGTAGCCGATGAATTCGTCGAGGGTCTTGAAACGCGAATCGGCGCGAACGGAGAGCACCAGGGGATAGGTCACCACCGTCGAAATCCAGGAAAAATCGTGTGCCGAATCGTAGGGCAGCTTCTTCATGGCGGCCGCCTGCGTGACGAAGGCCCCCGCCACCACAAGCAGGGTGTACCCGTCGGGCGCGGATTTGACGGCGTATTCGTTCGCGATGATGCCGCCCGCCCCCGTCCGGTTCTCGGGAAGGACCTGCCGCCCGAGGCCTTCGCTCATTTTCTGAGCGACGATGCGGCCGACGAGATCGACGTTGCCGCCGGTGGGAAACCCGATGAGCAGCCTGACCGGTTTGCTGGGGTAATCCTGTGCGAGGGCGGCCACCGAGAACAGCGCTACCGAAACCAGAAAACCGGAGACGCTCCTCATCGTTTCCCCTGGAATCGACCCGCCCTCGCTGTGCGGAATCAATCCACCCGGATGTTGTTTTCGCGCACCACCTTGCCCCAGCGCTCGATCTGGTTGACCAGGAATTTCTGCGTGTCCTCCGGACTGCTGGCTGTCAGGTCCATCCCGAGCGTGTCGGTGAGCTGCTTGTGCACATCACGCTGATTGAACAACTTGACCAGCTCAAAGTTGAACTTGTCGAGGATGGGTTTCGGCGTTCCTCCAGGCGCGAAGATTCCCCACCATGCGAGGGCCGAAAATCCGGGAAAACCCTGCTCCGCGAGCGCCGGCACATCCGGCATCGCGTGCGAGCGCTTGTCACCGGTGACCGCGATGGCGCGCAGCTTCCCGCCTTTCACGTGCGGTGCCAGTTGCGCCACCGACGCGATACCGATCTCGATCTGGCCGCCGAGAGCGTCCTGCACCATCGGCCCGCCTCCCTTGTAGGGCACGTGCACGAGTTGGATGCCGGCTGACTTCTGCAAAAGCGTCATCGTCAGATGCCCCAGGCTGCCGTTACCTACTGTGCCCACGCTCAGTGTCCCGGGTTTTGCTTTGGCCGCGCGCACAACGTCACCGAAATTCTGGTAGGGCTTGGCCCTGTTGGTGACGATCGCCATCGGCGCGGTGCCGACGAGCATCACCGGCGCAAGGTCTTTCACGGTGTCATACGGCAGGTCTGGAATGAGCGACGGATTGACTGCATGGGTGTCGAAGACGAAAACGTAGGTGTAGCCGTCAGGCAGCGACTTGGCGACAAACGCGGTGCCGATCGATCCCGATGCGCCTACCTTGTTCTCGACGATGAACTGCTGGCCGAGCGTCTCGCCCAACTTGACGGCGACCAGGCGAGCAAGCGGATCTACCGATCCGCCCGGCGGGAACGGTGAAATGAATTTCACCGGTTTGGTCGGCCAACTCGTCGCTTGCGCCGCGGCAGGCAGCGGCACGAGCGCAGCAAGCGCCGCTACCCAGGCAACACCGGCGCGGAGAACAGAATGAATCATGACGCTCCCCTTTCAGGCAAGGGGGCCACAGGTTACCATTCCGCGCCGGTATAATCCACGGGCCGGTGCCGCTTGGATCGCACGAGAGAGAACTCATGAAAATCGCGATGATGGGCTCGGGCGGAGTAGGCGGTTTTTTCGGCGGGCGGCTCGCGCACGCGGGTTACGATGTGAGCTTCATCGCGCGCGGCGCGCACCTCGCCGCCATGCGCGAGCGCGGGCTCGTCATCGAAAACGCGCCGCAGGGCGACATCCACATTCCCAAAGTGCGCGCGACCGACGACCCGGCTGCGCTCGGTACTGTCGATCTGGTCATTGTCTCCGTCAAGCTTTGGGACACCGAGGCCGCCGCTCGGCAAATCGGGCCTCTGGTCGGACCGAACACCGGCGTGCTGTCGCTGCAGAACGGCGTGATCAAGGACGACATCCTGAGGCGCGAGTTCGGGATGGCGGCGGTGATGGGCGGGGTGGGCTACGTCGCCACGCACATCGCGCGGCCGGGTGTGATCCACCAGACCGGCACCATGCAGCGTATCGTTCTCGGCGAATACGACGGCCGAAAATCGGCGCGGGCCGAATTCCTGCACCAGGCGCTGCTGCGCGCAGGCGTCGACGCCGAGCTGAGCGAGGACGTGCGCAAGGCGATCTGGGAGAAGTACGTGTTCCTCGTGGGGCTGTCCGCGACCACGACGACGATGCGCAGGCCGATCGGGCCGATACGTGAAAACCCGCAGACGCGCGCCTTCCTGCTCGATGTCATGCGCGAAACGGTAGTGGTGGGCCGTGCCCACGGCGTGGCGCTGGCCGAAGACTACGCGGAGAGCCGCCTCGCGTTCGCCGACGGGCTTCCGGCCGACATGACTTCGTCGATGCACCACGACCTCGAGCGCGGCAATCCGCTCGAAGTGGCGTGGCTGAGCGGCGGCGTCGTGCAGCTCGGGAAGGAAAAGAGCATACCGACGCCCGTGAACCGCGCCGTCTGCGACATCCTCGCGCTGCACGCGGCGGGGCGCTCCCCCTCCTTTTCGCCTAGCCGTAATGGAAGCGGCACTGCGCAATGAACACGGTGCCTGCTTCAACGCGATAGACCAGACGATGCTCGCCGCTGATGCGCCGCGACCAGTAGCCCGCCCATTCGTGGCGTAACGGCTCCGGCTTGCCGATGCCCGTGAAGGGGTGTTCGAGGATGTCGGCGATCAGTCGGTCAATCCGGCCGAGGATGCGGCGATCACGCTTTAACCAGTGTTCGCGGTCCTGCTGCGCCTGGGAAGTCCAGTAGACCTCCAGCCTAGGCGGCCTGGCGCTTCCGCCTGGCAATCTCCGCCTCGATCTCGGCGTGCGCGGCGCGCAAACGCCGCACGTTCGCGCGCGGGCGCGTCAAGTGAACGGTTTCGCGGTGGGAGCGCACGAACTGCCGGAGTGCATCCTCTGCAAGGGAAGATACGTTTTGCTTCGACTCGGCAGCAATCTTGCTCAATTGACGCGCCAGAGCGGGCCGCAGGCGTACGATAGTATTCATGGTTGCAATTGTATCATCGGCAAAGAACAATCCATGTCCGCACCGCAACTCACGATCCGCGCGATCCGCGCACGCGCAGTCGAAGTGCCAATGAAGCTGCCGCTCGGCACGAGCGCGGCGACGATACGCGCCGCGCCGCTGCTGCTGATCGATCTCGAAACCGAAGAAGGCGTTACCGGTCGCTCCTATCTCTTTTGTTACCTGAGCGCAGCGGCGCCGGCCATCGCGAGCCTGCTCGGCGAGATCGAGCGCGCTGTGAAAGGCGAGGCTGTAGCGCCGGCCGGCCTTTGGGAAAAACTCGCGCGCCGCTTCAGGCTGATCGGCGTGCAGGGCATCGTGCGCATGGCCATGTCGGGATTCGACGTCGCCTGCTGGGACGCGCTCGCGATCGCCGCCGCAAAACCGCTCGTCGCGTTTCTCGGCAGCGCGCCGCACCCGATTCCCGCCTACAACAGCAACGGTCTCGGCCTGATGCAACCCGGAGCCGCCGCGGACGAGGCCGAGAAATTGCTCCAGGGCGGATTCCACGCCCTGAAGCTGCGGCTCGGCCACCCGACGCTCGAGGCCGATCTCGTCGCGGTGCGCGCCGTGCGCAAGCGCCTGCCGGACAGCGTGAAGCTGATGGTGGACTACAACCAGGCGCTATCCGTCGATGAGGCGGTCGCGCGCGGCCGAGCTCTCGACGGCGAAGGCGTCTACTGGATCGAGGAGCCGATCCGGCACGACGACTACCGCGGCTGCGCAAAGGTCGCGCGCGAGCTCGCGACGCCGGTGCAGATCGGCGAGAACTTTTCGCTCCCCGAGGCGATGGCCGAAGCGCTCGCCGCGGGCGCCTGCGACTACGTGATGCCGGATCTCGAGAGAATCGGTGGAATTACCGGCTGGCAGCGCGCGGCGGCGCTTGCTGCGGCGAGCGGCATCGAGATGTCCTCACATCTCTTTCCGGAAGCGAGCGCGCATCTGCTTGCGAGTACGCCGACCTGCCATTGGCTCGAGTACGTAGACTGGGCCAATCCGATTCTCGCCGACCCGCTGCGAATCGCCGACGGCGCTGCGGTCATCCCCGACCAGCCGGGAACAGGAGTGGCGTGGGACGAGAAAGCCGTGAAGCGCCACCGGATGAACTGAGCGGCCCCGCTGCCGCTAGCGCGACAGGACTTGACTGAGCGCGGACACGAGCGGCCCCAGCTTCGGGGGGCTCGCTTCCAGAGCGATGTCGACGCCGTGCTCCCGCAGCGCCGCGCTGCACACCGGGCCGATGGAAGCAACGAGTGTGCGGTTCAGGTTTCCCGCGAGTGGGCCTTGTCTTCCGAGCCTCTCCGCCAAGGTAAAGAGATTATGGGCCTGGGATGCGCTGGTGAAGACGGTCGCATCGACCTGCCTGCGCTCGAGCGCGTCGATCAAGCGCACGAGAGGTCCGGTGTCTTGCGGCAGGGACCAGCGGTAAGTGGCCACCTCGATCACCTCAGCGCCCTTTTCCCGCAGAGCTTTTTCCAACTCCACATTGGTCTCGCCATAGCGCTGCACCACGACGCGCGCGCCGCGGAGCGGAACATCGTTCAGCGACTGAAGAACCTCGACGGTGGTGAAGGGCTCGTTTGCGCTGCGATCGATGCGCACGTCGCGCGAGCGCAGCACGGCGGTGGGCTTGGGCCCGCGTGCGACGACCACGCACTTTGCCAGAAGGCCGAGCAGTTTTCCGGTGAGGCCGAGGGCGTCGGTGGCCCGGAACAACGCCTGGGTGCCGACGCCGGTCTGGAAAATCGCGGCCTTCGCCGGATTCGCCTCGAGCTGCTCGACGAGATTTGAGATAGCGGCGCTGTCGACTTCCGGCACCTCGGCGAGCGCCGGGGCAAGCAAGGGTGTTCCTCCGTGCTTGCCGACGAGATCGGCGAGCTGCGCGCCGAGCCGGCTCTCCAGAATCGCTACCGTCTTCGCTTTCATCGGCCGGGAACGCGCAGGATGCGCGACGCGAGCCGCCCGCCGCGGTTCAGGCGCCCGAATGCGCCGCCGCGAAAGCGTCGAGGCGCAAATCCGCCTCGATCGCCGCTAATGGCGCCCCAGGAGCACGAGCGCGGAGACCACCACGCCCGCCGAAGCGACGGTGATGATCCAACCGAAAGGCTTCGGGTGGGCTTCGACCAGCCGGTCGAGCGTCAAGTTCATGTCGTCCCCGTGGCGGAGAAATTGCCGGGAAGAAATCCACTGGTTCGCGAATCTCTCGAAAGCGCCCAGGGCGTCCGGATAGAAGCAGAGCATGGCTCCCACGACGAGGCCCAACAGGCTGCCGATGACCAGGAACCATCGCAGGCTCTGCACGATCCAGGCGATGAACGGGCGCGAAAGGCTCTTGAAAATCGCCACGCTGACGGCGCCGACGTCGAACATCCCGATCAAGCCGAATATCGCGACGACGCCGAAGAGTATGAACGCGCCTCCGAGCCAGCGGCGGTATCTGTGCGCCACCTGATCCGTTTCCCGCGGTATCTCGACCGACTTGAGCACGGCTCGCGTGGACACCCACTGATTCAAGGCGCGGAACATCTGGAAAGTGCCCGCGCTCGACACGATCAGCCCGAGGCCGACCGCGAAGCTGATGACGCCGAAGACAATGAAGGAAATGGTGGCGAAGTTGGTGAAGTACTGCCACGCCATGTTGTTAGAAGCCATCATGCGTCCTCCTCTTCCGAGCCGGTCGGCCGATCATCGTCGCTTCCATTGTCCACCCCGCTTCGTTTTTGTGTCAAACCGATGTTCATGTCCTTCTCCGCCCCATCTTTCCGAGGCCCAGGATTCCCACCGCCTTCACGGATTTCATTCTCGTCAATCCGCCTTGATGTGCGCCGCGCGGATCACCTTGCCCCACTTGTCGTAATCGCTTTTGACGAGTTGTGCAAACTGCTCCGGCGTTCCCGTATTCGGCACCAGACCCTGGCTCGCGAGCTGATTGCGCATTTCGGGCTCGGCCACGATGGCGCGAATATCGGAATTGTATTTGGCGAGGATGTCCGCGGGCATTCCCGGGGGTGCCCATACGCCGATCCACAGGTCCACGTTGTAGCCTGTCACGCCCTGCTCATGCAGCGACGGGATGTCGGGGAAAAGCGGATGACGCTCCTTGAGGCTTTCGCCCAGCACCTTGATCTGACCCGCCCTGATCTTCGGCAACGCGACATGGATCGGGAGGAACATCGTGGGAATGACTCCTGCGATCAGATCGTTCTCGGCCTGCGCCGAGCCCTTGTATGGCACGTGCACGATGTCGAGCCCCGCGTTCAGCTTCAGCAGCTCCATGCACAGGTGATGGTGGGTGCCGTTTCCGGGCGAGCCGTAATTGAGCTTGCCGGGCTGCGACTTCACCCAAGTGATGAACTCCTGTGCCGTGCTGGCGGCGACGGACTTGTGAACCACCAGCGCGAGGCTGGTAGAACCGACATTCGTCACGGGAGAAAGATCCTTGACCACGTCGTAGGCGATGTTCGGATAGAGGTGCGGCGCGGTCACGATGGAGGCGGGACCGACCATGATGGTCTGGCCGTCGGCCGGCGCCTTGACGACCATTTCGGTGCCGATCGTGCCCGACGCGCCGGGTCGATTTTCCACGTAGAACGGCTGGTCCCAGCGCGCCTGCAGCTTCGGCGCGAGCAACCGCGCGACGATGTCGGGGCCAGCCCCCGTTGTAAACGAAACGATGATGCGCACCGGCCGCTTTGACTGTGCCGCGGCGCCGAACGGAGCGACCGCGGCCGCAGCTGCCAAGGCGCCCAGCAGGCGACGGCGGGATTTGTTGGGGGATTTCGTCATGGGGGATTCCTTCTCGAGCGATGACTTGGACGACTGCTGAATTATAGGGCGGCCTGGGAAGGCATAATAGGCGCGCACCGTAACGGAGATCCGGATGGCCGGAAGTCCGCGTCCCCTGCTCGCCTTCGCCGCGGCGGCCGCGCTTTCCGCGGCACCCGCCTTCGCGCCCGCGCAATCCCATTCGACGGGCTCGGGGCAGGCGTTTCCCTCGCGTCCGGTCAAGATCGTCGTCCCGACCTCGCCGGGCGGCGCCACGGATGCGTTCTCGCGCGCGCTCGCTCCGCGCCTCTCCGAAATCTGGGGCCAGGCGGTGGTGGTCGAGAATCGACCGGGCGCAAACCAGATTCTCGGCGCGGACTACGTGTCGAAGTCGTCGCCTGACGGCCACGCGCTGCTCGTCTCGGACGCCTCTTCGTTCGTCATGAATCCGCACCTATACCGGAAGCTGCCCTATGACGGATTGCACGGCTTCACGCCGATCACGGTGCTGGTGCGCTTTCCGTGGGTGATCGCGGTGCACCCGTCGGTCGGGGCAAGCACCTTCCAGGAGTTCGTCGCATACGCCAGGGCCAATCCGGGAAAGCTCTCTTACGGCTCGTTCGGCCTGGGCTCCTCGGCCCACATCAGCGTCGATTACCTGAAGAAGCTCCTCGGCATCGACATCGTGCACGTGCCCTACAAGGGCGCCGGGCCGGCGGTCACCGATCTGCTCTCGGGGCAGATCCAGATGATGATGGTGACGCCGCTCCTGGTCGAGCCGCACGCGCGCGCGGGCAAATTGAAGCTCGTCGCCGCCGCCACCGCGCAGCGGATCGCGGCGCTGCCCGACCTGCCCACGGTCGCCGAATCGGGCGTGCCCGGCTACGAGGCGGGCACCTGGTTCGCGCTGGTGGGGCCCGCCGGCATGCCGCGCGACCTGGTCGCCAAAATCTGCGGCGATGCCGTGAAGGTCCTGAACGACCCGGCCTTTCGCGAGCGGTACGTGAGCAAGCAGTGGTTCGAGGTGGTCGGCAACACCCCGGAGCAATTCGCCGAATACCTCGGGTCCGAGTACGAGCGCTGGGACCGTTTGATCAAGCTGTCCGGAGTGACCGTCGAATAGGCTGCAAACGCGTTCACCCCGAACCGCGTCAGCCTCTGTTACGAGCGCCTGCGCTCGCCGGCGTCTTCGCTGGATTCGAGCAGCGCCCGGTATTGCTGTTCGATTTCCCGAATCCGCGCCTCGGCTTTCAGGCGCTCGGTGACGTCGTCCACCACCGCCAGACGGGCGGGCCGGCCGTCGAATTCGAGATTGAAGGAAGTGACCTGCACGTCGATCAGCTCGCCGTTCTTCTTTCGGTGCCGTGCCACACGCTGCATGTAGGAACGGCTCTCGTCCTGGAAGGCCTTGAGCAGCTGGGCCACGTCCTCCGGGGGGCGCAGGTGCTCCGCCGTCATCGACAGGAACTCCTCTCTGGAATACCCGTAATGGCGGATCGCGGCCTGGTTCACCGCGAGGAAAGCCAGCGTCTTGTTATCCGAGACCCACATCGGATGGGGATGGACTTCGAACAGCATGCGGTAGCGCTGCTCGCTCTCCTCCAGCGCCTTCTGCGAGCGCGCCGTCTCGGTAACGTCCTTGCCGACGCCGTGGTACCCCTTGAAATCGCCTTGCACGTCGAAAATCGGCTCGCCGGTCACGCTCAGATAGCGCAGCTCGCCGGTTTTGTCGCGGCCGAGAAACACGAAGTCGGTAAACGGCTCGTGACGCTCGAGCTTCTCGCGGTGCTGCTGCCACACTTTCTCCGGAAGGGGCCCGAGACCGGGAAGCTCCCAGCGCGCCTTGCCTATGAAGGTCTCCGGGTCAACACCCCGTTTTTCCACTCCCGGCAACTCCACGAAACGGAAATGCTCGTCCTGTACCCAGTACCAGTCCGAGCTCAGCTCCACCATGCGGCGGAACCGGGCCTCGCTCGCCTTGAGCGCCTCCTGGGCCATTTTCAGCTCCGTGATGTCGTGAACCAGCGCGACAAAGCATTGCGGCGACCCCGACCGGTCGCGCACCAGCGTCCCCACGACCTGGACCCAGATGGGAGAAGCATCTTTGCGCAAATAACGCTTTTCGTAGACGCGCGATTGGGATCTGCCCGACAGAAGCTCCTCCCGGAACTCCTGGCTGGATTGCAAATCGTCGGCATGGGTAATATCCCGGACGGTCCTTTCCAGCAGCTCCTGCTCGCTGTAGCCGAGCATGCGGCAGAGTGCCTCGTTCGCGCGCAGAAAGCGGCCCTCGGGCGATCCGACGGCGATTCCGACCGCCGTCTGGCCGAAGAGCACGCGAAACAGGGCCTCGCCATCCGGAATGGCGACGCCGTCCTGCGGATGTGGCGTCGATGACATGGTGTCGATCCCCCCCAGGGTCGACGGCGCGTCGCCGGCTCTGACGCCCGCGACGCTTGACAATCATATAACGCCCGGAGCATCAGCGCCCGAGCGATTCATTCAGAATCCCGGCGAGGCGGACACCGGCTTTTCTGATCTGGGCCTCGATCACCGGCGCCGCCTTCGAGTAATACGCCCCGTCGATCGCGACGACGCCCCGGATCCTGAGCGAGCACGAGGAAGCCACGGGCAGCGCCGGATACACGAGGTTCCCCGCGATTTCGTGACTCTCGTTTATCCAGTCGGCGACCGAGCCCTTCTCCCAGGCCGCTTTTTCCGCGGGGCCGACGGGCGCGGAGACGATGGCGCTCTCGCCGCCCCTTTCCGAAACCAGCCGCTGCACCATGTGGACGTCCCAGATCGTGTGCAGGCGGAGGGTCCCGTAAGGAGGATTATCGCGCTCGCCGAAGAAAGACACCTGCACCGAGTTGCCGCCGGCGTCGCGGCGAGTCGCCGCGTGCAAGGGCTGATGGATGTCCCCGATCAAGTGCACGACCCACTTCAAGGCCTCGTTCCTTCGCCGCAGCGGCTCGCTTTCGTCGCCGAGTATTTCGAGCTGACGGGCGAGCTGCGCCGAAGCGCAGCGGCCGCCCCGGCAGTACCTCGAATAATCCGCTTTGCCGCACAGCGGAACGTTGTCGAAATGCCGGGCGCCCAGTTTCTTCCCCCATTCGTAGTCCTTGATCTCGTCGGCCCAGGACGCGATTTCGCCGAGCGTGCGCCGTCGGGACGGCTCGCCGTCCGCGAGACGATCGTACTTGAGCAGTGCGAGGACCTGTTCCCTTGCCTTCGGCTGAAGATATCGGTTCGCGATGTCGCCCACCATGCGATGGCCTTCTTCGCCCCAGGCAAGGACTTTCCCCGGCGGCATCCAGAGAGCCAGGAGCGCCGCGAGAATCCGCAAAGCGCGAGTCACCGCCTGCGCCGGGTTCCGGTCACTGCGGCTGGAAGCCGATGTCGCGCGTGAGCTTGCCGTACTTGGCGTAGTCGCTCCTGATCACCTCCCCGAAATATTCCGGTGGCTCGGCGACGACGATGAGGCCTGCCGCGACGAGCTTCTCGCTCACGTCGGGCAGCTTCATCGCGCGGTTGATCTCCTCATTGAGCTTCAGGATGATTTCGCGCGGCGTCGCGGCAGGGGCGACGTAGCCGAACCAGCCGCGCGAATCGTAGCCGGGCACGGCGTCGGCGAAGATGGGCAGCTCGGGCTTGTTCGGGACGCGCACCGGATTGGTCACGGCGATCAGCCGCACCCGGCCCGAAAGCACGTGCGGCGACAGGCTGGTGTAGGCGCCGATCCCCAGCTGCACCTGCCCGCCGATGACATCGGTGATGATCTGGGTCGCGCCCTTGTACGGGATGTGCTGGAACTTGAATCCGCCCATCACGCCCAGGTTCTCGAACGCGAGGTGGGGAAAACCGCCCTCGCCGTTGGTGGCCAAAGTGAGCTTTCCGGGATTCGCCTTGGCCCACGCGATCATCTCGGCAGCGGTCTTGAACGGCACGTTCGGATTGGCGACGACGGCAAGGTAATTGGTCGCGAGGAGCGCGATCGGCACGAAATCCTTGAGCGGATCGTACGGAAGCTTCCTGTAGGTATGCGGCGCGACCACAAGATTGCCGCCCTGTCCGACGCCGATGCTGTAGCCGTCCGCGGCCGAGTTCTTCAGAATCTCCAGGCCGATCTGGCCGCTCGCACCGGCGCGGTTCTCGACGATGATCTGCTGGCCCATGCGCTCGGTCATTTTCGGACCGATCAGCCTCGCCATGATGTCCGCGGCGTCCCCCGGCGGGAACGGAACGATGACCCGTATCGGCCTGGATGGGTAAGACTGCGCG
>WNGH01000445.1_pt1 | contig 46277 bp, 29 predicted proteins | sample 5400631 | NCBI WGS metagenome assembly WNGH01 (sample SAMN13153373, study PRJNA577476) | soil metagenome | isolation source: 115 cm soil or saprolite under Garry oak tree replicate 1 | place: USA:California | collected 2016-06-15 | reverse complement strand
TCAGGCTGGTGCTACCGCGTCCACGTTCACTACCACGTTCGCGACAAAGGCAACTCACAGTATCGTTGCGACTGCAAAAGATGCTAACACTGTCTCTGGGACGAGCAACACAGTATCTCTCACGGTCGCTGGTCAGCCGCTGTCGGTCTCGATTAGTTGTGGAACAGCTACAGCAGGCAAGCCTGTCACGTGCACTGCTACGCCGACTGGTGGTACGTCTCCTTACTCGTTCACCTGGTCTGTTGATGGCGTCGTTCAGGCTGGAGCCACGACTTCCACTTTCACAACTACTTTCGCGACCAAGGGCACTCACAGTATTGTCGCGACCGTCAAAGACGCTAATACCATATCCGCAACGAGCAACACTGTATCGTTGACTGTTGCTGGACAGCCGCTGTCAGTCAGCATCACCTGCGGCACTGCGACTGCGGGTAAGCCTGTTACATGCACCGCAACTCCAACCGGTGGAACCTCTCCTTACTCGTTCACCTGGTCTGTTGACGGCGTCGTTCAGGCTGGAGCCACGACTTCCACTTTCACAACTACTTTCGCGACCAAGGGCACTCACAACATTGTCGCGACGGTGAGAGATGGTAACGCTGTCTCCGCAACGAGCAATACAGTTTCGTTGACTGTCGCTGGACAGCCGCTGTCAGTCAGCATCACCTGCGGCACTGCGACTGCGGGTAAGCCTGTTACATGCACCGCAACTCCAACCGGTGGAACCTCTCCTTACTCGTTCACCTGGTCTGTTGACGGCGTCGTCCAGACAGGTGCCACGACCTCCACGTTCACGACAACCTTCTCGACGAAAGCATCACACACCGTTGTCGCGACCGTAAGAGACAGTAACGCTGCCACTGCAACGAGCAATACTGTGACAGTCGTCGTTGCGGCACAGCCTTTGACGGCTGACTTTACATTCAGTCCCACAAGCCCGCTCATTGGCCAGTCGGTAACTTTCACCGCTACTGCCTCAGGTGGTACCAGTCCCTACACGTTCACCTGGACCTTCGGTGATACCTCAACAGGCACAGGCAACCCAGTATCCCACTCCTATGCCACCAAAGGAACCTTCACCGTAACCCTCACCGTGAAAGACGCGAACACCAATACAGTGACAGCCAGCCATACAATCGCAGTGGGCTCAAGCCCTCTGATTCCAAGCTTTACCTTCACTCCGTCTTCGCCTACCGCTGGTAAGCCTGTGAGCTTCAGTGGATCCGCGACCGGTGGTACGTCTCCTTACACGTTCACCTGGACTTTCGGCGACACTGGCACAGGCTCAGGGGCCAGCGTATCCCACACCTACGCGGTGAAAGGCTCCTACACTGTAACACTGACAGTGAAAGATGCGAACGGATCTACCCAGTCCACAAGCCAGACTGTTTTGGTTGTTGGCCAGCCACTCGCCGTGAGCATCGTCTGTGGAACCGCAACTGCTGGCAAGCCAGTCACATGCACCGCTACCCCAACCGGTGGAACTGCGCCCTACACGTTCAGATGGTCTGTCGACGGCACAACACAGCCCAGCACACTAGCCACGTTCACAACAACCTTCCCCACGAAGGGATCGCATACCGTTGTCGCAACCGTGACAGATGGTAACGTTGCCTCCGCAACAAGCAACACTGTATCGTTGATTGTTGGAGGACAGCCTCTATCCGTCAGCATAAGCTGTGGTACTGCTACCGCTGGCAAGCCGGTAACTTGCACCGCCACTCCGACTGGTGGTACATCGCCTTACTCGTTCACCTGGTCTGTTGACGGTGTGGTTCAGACTGGTGCTACAACCTCTACGTTCACGACTACGTTCGCGACTAAGGGTACGCACTCTATCGTTGCAACCGTCAAGGATGCTAACACTGTCTCCGCCACAAGCAATACGGTATCTCTGGTTGTCGGAGGACAGCCTCTATCCGTTAGTGTCAGCTGCGGCTCCGCCACTGCAGGTAAACCAGTAACTTGCACAGCCACGGCCACCGGCGGCACTTCGCCTTACTCGTTCACCTGGTCTGCCGCTAACGGCAGTCCCTCCGCAGGATCTGGAACCAGCTTTACGACGACCTTCCCGGTCAAGGGCACGGACTCCGTTGCAGCCACGGTGAAGGACGGTAACAACATGTTGGCTAGCCAGACCGCAACCGTGATTGTGGCCGGGCAACCCCTCACAACCGACTTCAGCTTTGTACCTTCAAGCCCATCGGCGGGCCAGTCTGTGAGTTTCACCGCCACCGTTTCCGGAGGGACCGCACCCTACTCGTTCAGCTGGAACTTCGGCGACACGACAACTGGTATTGGAAACCCGGTGTCCCACACCTACCCCTCAAAGGGAAGTTTCACAGTAACCCTGACGGTCACTGATGGCAACGGCGTCGTCGCCACGGCATCACACACTGTGGTAGTTGTGCCGCTCGCGCTGACCGTTGACTTCACCTTCAGCCCCACCAGCCCACAGTCAGGACAACCAGTGACCTTCACAGCCACCGTGTCCGGTGGAACCACGCCCTACGGGTTCAGCTGGAACTTCGGCGACACCATGACCGGCACAGGCAACCCGATTACCCACTCCTACACCGTTACGGCTACCACAACCTTCACGGTCACACTGACCATAACCGACGCCAATACGGCTACGGCTACTGCTTCTCACCAGGTAACCGTCACACCCTTCGTCTCGGCCCTAGTCGTAGACTTTGGCCCGACAACAACCATAGTCGGCAACACTACATTCGTATCTTCCATAACCGGAGGAACGTCACCGTACAGCTGCTCGTGGAGCTTCGGCGATGGAACACCCGCTCAAACGGGATGCACACCAACTCACACCTACATCGCCTCAGGCACATTCAGCGCCACCCTCACAGTCACAGACTCTTCAACGCCCATGCTTACCTCGGCGAAGTCTCACGCGGTAACGGTCGAGCCTAATCCGGCGTTCATCCGCGGCAAGGTCAAATGGACCCACCACATGTCGGCCGGGACAACCCAGACCTTTACGGCACTCGTAAATAACCCAACCACATTCACCACGTCCCTAACGGTGACGATAGACGTCTTCCGGGACACAGGAGCCTTCGTTACCCGTCTCACCGTCTCCACAACCCTGGCTCCGGGTGCGTCCAACCTGAACCTGCAGGTCAGCTTCGTGCCTGCAGACGTGGCGAAATACCACTTCACTGCTACGGTGATGTACTCTGCGACCATTCCAGCGACACCTCTGCCCGGTACCACGATGGTAGTGGGACTAGGCAACTCGAAGAGCGGAAGCTTCTCCGCAGTATAAGCGAACCAAACGTGGACGAAAAAAACCTCCCCCGCTTTTTCCGGGGTAATCCCAATCCTTTCAAGGCATGATCGAAGTGAGACCATGAGGCAGACTGCGCGGAATGTCTCGCTGTCCTCGCTGCTAATACTCGCTATGCTAGGACAGGTCCTCCTCGCACATGCCCCGAGCCCAGCTCCTCAAGTAACTACATCTCCGAACGTGACATTCTCTCTCCCGCAGCGGTTCACCTCGACCCTCGCCTACGATTACGATCCTGCATTGATCCAGAACCATGATGGCACCGTATGGGTGTTCTGGGAGACCGGGCTCTTTTCGACGCCTTGGCTCGAGGACATTCACTACAAAGTCTACAACTGGACATCTTGGTCTACGGAACAGAAAGCCGTGTCAGGTACTTCCCAGAACATTGCCCCTTCCGTCGCCCAGCTAAATAACGGAACACTCTACATCACCTTCTCCTCCAACAGGACAGGTAACTTCGAACTCTATCTCAAGAGATACAATCCTTCCACGGGCTGGTCGGCAGATTACCAGCTTGCAAATAATCCAGCTGCCGACGTCGTCTCCTCACTCCTCGCCGCTAGCGACGGCAGCCTCTGGGTGTTCTGGGATAGACAGAACTCAACAGGCACCAGCATCTACTCTAAGGTCTACCGCAACGGGGCCTGGTCGTCCGAGAGCGCCGTTGCGTCGGATCCTGCCCCGTTCCAGGACCAGCAGCCTTCCGCCTACCAGATGAGCGATGGTACCATATGGTTAGCCTGGTCCCAGGTACAGGACATTCATCTGAGCAAGGTTCATGTCGTCTACAAGGTTTACAACGGCGTTTCCTGGGGAAGCCCAGTCCAGGTTACGAACGGCAACCCTGACACTCATCCGAATGTCATCCAGGATTCAAACGGAACGATCTGGATGACATATTCCGAGGAGCTCTCTTACGCCTGCACTGGCGGCGGCTGCTTCCAGCAGGATCTATTCTACATAGCGTCCATGAATAAGGGCGCCAGCTGGTCAACCCCGGTGAACCTAACGAACGACGCGGGCTGTTCCGACCCTAACTGCTATGACGATTTCCAGCCTAGCATGGCCGAGCTGAGAGATGGAAGAATCTGGACCTTCTGGGCGTCAAACCGTGACTCGCAGAACTATTGGGACATTTACTACGTCAACAGCAACATCCAACCCATTCACAACATCGCGGTGACAAGCGTCAGTGGGACATCCGTCGCAAGGCAGGGAAATTCTGCCGAGGTCGATGTTGGACTTGCAAACCTTGGCACATACGCTGAAACATTCCAGTTGACAGTCCAGGCCACCAACAAGACTACGGTAACAGTCGCGACGCGCAGCGTCTACCTAGCAGCCGGCGGCTCGTTTACTCTCACATTTCTCTGGAACACCGCCGGCGTGCCGTTCGGGAGGTATACACTTTCAGCTAATGTTCCCGCGGTTACCAACGAATACTTCACCTGGGATAACAGTTTCTCAGGCAGCAAAGTGAGGGTGGTTCCGATCGCCGATGTAAACTACGATGGGACTGTGAACATATTGGACGCTGCTCTGGTCGCGTATGCCTACGGGTCCACGCCTGGCAGTCCAAAGTGGAACCCGTATGCTGACCTGAACGGGGATGGGCAGATCACCATCCTCGACGCTGCCCTCGTGGGCTTTTGGTTCGGAACCGTAACCTAACTTACAGTAGTCGTCACGATCTCCCTCATATCGCATCGGCCTGATCCAATGGATGTTCCCGGGGTATATCCTCATGGATCTTGGGACTCATCCTATGGGAATCCTTATTCTGGGGAGCATCTGTTAGATTCTCTGAGAGGGCTAAAGCTGGTCCGACGATTCTCGACGCTATTTCTGGTCCTCATCCTTTCCCTGTCCTTGCTCGTTCTTCATCCGCTGCCGCTCAAGGTGGCCGGAGACTCCTCAGTCCTCCTTTCGGTGTTCAGCGAGGACTCTTCCTCGCCGAATCTTGTCGACCCAACATTCACCCTCGGCAGCAGCTTCAACTTTACAGTTCAAGCCTCGAATATTCCACCTGTGGCCGACCAGGGCTCAGGGGGGCTCTCAGGTTTCGACGTGACCCTGGCCTACAATGCGAGTGTCTTGAAAACTAGTCAGGTCGGTTTCAGCTCTCCCTTCTGTCCGATTTCTGACGGTTGCATTTTTGATATGCCAAAGAATGACACGATGACCACTTCGAGCTCTCTCGACTCTCCCCCGGGAACGATGCGGTTTGCCATTGTTGTTCTAGGCCCTAGTCACAGGGCCAGTTTGCCCTCGTTGCCCGGACAGCCTGCGATCCTGTTTAGGGTTACTTTTCAAGTCGTAGGCAAGGGCGTTACATCCGTCAATATTCAGCAAGCGTCCTCCGAGCTCGTCGGGTTCGCGAGTGGCTGCGGCAGCCTGTTGTCCTTCAATGTTCAGAATGGATCATTCGACAACAGGGAGCCCTTCAGAGTCTCCGCCTCTCCCCCTTCGGGAGCAGTCAACCCTGGCCAGATACTATCTGTTCTGGTCAACGTCTCCCGGGTCAACTCTGCCGGAGATGGAGATGTCAACTTGACACTAAGCGGCTTGATACCGTCCATGAACATGGGATCGCCCGCTTTCGTCTTCGCTCCCAAGTACGGAAGTCTTGACGCTGCCTTCGGGCTCTACAGTTTCACCTCCACCCTCAAGATCAACACTACCGCTCAGAGCCCCTTGGGAAGTTACACTCTCGCCATTATCGGCGTGATTCCCGCCCCCGCAGTGAACACTTTCCAGTACAACCGCAACTTCACACTAACTATTGACCCCGGACCCTACGTTTCCCCGACAATTTCCACGATCCCCCAAGCTGCCTCGCAACCTGCCCGGGGTCCTCAAGCATCGTCAGTCGATCCTGTTCAGCAAGACTTGCTCGCCAGTTTCAATGTCAGCTCGTCGCCAATTGCCGGTAGCACGGCCACCTTCATAGCGGTCGCTGTGTGGTGCTCCACCTCTCCCTACGCCATCCACTGGGACTTTGGGGATGGCTCGAGTTCCACCAGTAACCCCGCCTCCCACTCTTATTCCTCCGCTGGTACCTTTACGGTCACGCTGACAGTTACTGACATGGGCGGTAACACGCACACTTCAGCCCGGGCCATAGCTGTCAACGCAGCGCCTCAATCCCCGCCACCTCTGAACACAGTCCTGATCGAGTCAGTCATCCTACTAATTCTAGTCCTAGTGGCCGGCTCTCTGTTCCTCCGGCGCCGCGGAAAACATGCACGTCGAGTCCAGTAATCTCCTCGGGTTAGACCAGGTTAGAAAGCGGATCCTCTTCGGTTTCAGAACCGAAATATTCGGTCATACCTTCGGATAACTCTTTATTCCCACGGTTTTCCGCGGCTATATCTAGAGCGAGTAGCTCGCAAGCCTTTATCTTCCTGTGAGATGGTCCATACCACTCTAGGTACCTAGGTGTGGTAATGATCGATAAACGTACTCTCAGGTCCGTTCTCACAGTAGCTATACTCCTAACAAGCTCGCTACCCGTGATCAGCTATGCAGGCCAGTTTCTCGGAATACCCCTGCCCTCCATAGATATTGTTCATCCCGTCTTCGCGGTGGCAACGCCGATATTTGTTGACTGCGACACGAATACTGGTGGTCCTACCGGTGGTCCAGTGTCTTCTTGCGCCTGGGTTCCGCCGAGCCCTGGTCCTCCTCCGGGTCCGGCCCTGTTCGGCCAGAGCGGTGGTGGTGTTCTTGACATCAACGCCGGCGATACGCTAAACCCTCCTCCCGCGATCAACGGTTTTGATATCTCGTTCACTTTCGATCCGACGGTCATCAACATTGTTGGCGTAGACCAGTCGGGGACTGGCTGGACTGGCGCTCTGATCCTGGCGAAGACTATTGACAACGCGGGGGGCAATTTCAGACTCGCTGAGGTCTTGCTAGGAGGCTCCGTCTCGTCTTCCGGAGCTCTGTTCAGGATTGATTTTGACGTTGTCGGTGTGGGCGTGAGCCCGATCGCATTTGTCAGCGCGGCTCTGACGAACCCAGCCCCCGTTGCCACCCTCACGACTGATGGAGCTTTCGATGATACTGGCGCATACTCAACATGGCCTCTCGGCAGCACCCTGAGTTTCACCTTTACCCCCGCGAAACCTACTCCTAGTTCCAGCATAACCTTCACCGCGACCGCGGTCTGCGCAAGCTGCGCTGCTCTAAGTTTCACCTGGGATTTTGACAGCGACGGCGTCGCTGGAACTCCCGACGCTTCAACCAATCCTGCTACGATTTCGCCCCCGTATCCCTCCGCGGTGAACGTCGTTACGCTCACAGCGACTGACGGTACAAATACAGCATCTATTACACGTGAGATTCCGCTCTCGGCCATGATCAATGGCCCCACAACAGTCGCAGTAGGGTCCGCTCTCACCCTGACAGGTTCGTGGATCGGAGGAATACCGCCCTATACTCAGAGCGGATCAATCGGCTGGCGGTTCTGCCCCGGCAGCGCAACCATCACTACCGTCTGCACCCGGCCATCAGCAACCATCCCTAGCTCACCGTTCCAGACGAGTTCTCCGGGAAGTGTGACCTACAACTTCGGAGGCATCTATAACGACACATTATCCCTGACTGACAGCGGCGTCGGACTCGCAAAATCTACTGTCTTCGTCTTCGAACCCGTGACTGTCACGGGAACTCCGTCGGCCTTCTCCACGCTTGTCACGTCAAGTGCCTCGTCGGTCACCGTCGGCGGAGCGATATCTTTCACTGCGACGGTTTCCTACCCTGGAGACCCCGCAGTTGTCTACGATACCAATGCTAATGGGGTGTACGACCCGTCCGTGTTGAGATCAGACGCGGCCCCTGCAGTTGGCACGACCCTGAAGACCGACTCGAAGATATTGTTCCTCGACGCTAACTCTAACGCGAAATGGGACGCAGTCGAGGCCGTAGTATACGATACTGATGGTAGTGGAAGCTTCACCACTGGAGATATCGTCATAACAGGGAACGCTCCGGCGCTCGCAGCGACCCTCAGTCTGGACCCTCTCATCAAGTTCGTCGACTCCAACAATAACAACGTATGGAACTCGGGCGAGCCGATCGTCTATGACTCAGGAGCAGGTACTCCGGTCGTTGGCGCTAATAACAACCTGTACGATGCGGGCGAACCCGTGGTATCGATAGTATCCATCAAGTTTGTTGACACCAACAATAACGGTTCCTTGGATTCGAGCGAGGTCGTCGTGTACGACGCCAACGGCAACGGGCAATATGATACCGGGGAGCCTGTCATCTTCGGTGTTGCGCCAGGAGCTGGGACCGCGCTGAAAACAGATGTGAAGATCAAATTCATCGATGCGAACAACAACAATGTTTGGGATTCTTCGCCGTCGCCAGGCGAGACGGTTGCATATGACACGAACAACAATGGAATTTACGAGACAGGCGAGCGCGTCATACTGGCTGGAACCACCGTCGCGAATGCCGAGCCGGTAATCGGCGGTGCGGCCCCTGCTCTGGGAACCGCCCTAGTTTTCGATCCGAAGCTGGACCTTATCGGAGTCGCTCCTTGGACAGCGACCAAGCCGGTGGTCTACGACACAGACGCCAGCCTGAAGTATGATACTGGAGAGCCAGTGATAAGCGGGAACCCAACTGCTTTCGGAGTGACACTGGTGTCCGATCCGAAGATCAAGTTCGTAGATGCTGACGCTAACGGTGTTTTCACCCTGCCCTTCTACCCCTATCTGTTCCGCTCAGCAGGTTTCAAGTACACTTTTGACTTCGGCGACGGCGGAACTCCAACGGTCGTAACCGGTGCCTTAACCGCTACTGCATCTCACACGTTTAATCTCATAGGGTCATTCACAGTCACAGTCACGGCCCAGGAGACTGCGGCGACGTCAGCCGTCTCGAGGATCCAGGAGTCAGGAACGATACCTGTCATGGTTAATCCTGCTGGCACGGCGCTCTGCTCTTCAGGGTGCGACTTTACATTTGCTCCTACTTCGCCTACAGTGGGCCAGAGTGTCAGTTTCTCGGCTACAGCTACTGGCGGAACCGCGCCCTACACGTTCGCATGGACCTTTGGCGATGGAACAAGTGGCACCGGGCAGACTCCATCTCACACCTACTCGGCAAAAGGCCCGTTCACCGCCACCTTGACAATCACGGACTCTGCAACTCCAACACACGCCACATCCATCGTAACCCATACGATCACCGTCATGCCCCAGACTCTCGCGGTCACCATATCGTGCGGGACTGCGACCGCTGGCAAACCTGTTACCTGCATGGCCACACCGACTGGCGGAACTTCTCCGTACTCATTCACCTGGTCTGTTGACGGTGTCGTCCAAAGTGGTGCCACTACCGCGACCTTCACGACTACCATCGCTATCAAAGGCTCCCATTCTATCGTCGCGGCCGTTAAGGACGCTAACACTGTGTCAGCCACGAGCAACACAGTGTCTCTGACTGTCGCTGGCCAGCCGTTGACGACTGACTTCACCTTCGCTCCCACGAACCCGCTCGCGGGTCAATCGGTGACTTTCACGGCCTCGGGCTCGGGTGGCACAGGTCCCTATACGTTCACGTGGACTTTTGGCGACACCTCAACAGGCACTGGCAGTCCGGCGTCTCACAGCTACGCAGCCAAAGGAATGTTCACTGTTACTCTTACGACGAAGGACGCTAACACTGTCACTGCCATTGCTAGCCATACTGTCGCAGTCAGTGGTTCGCCGCTGGTTCCAAGTTTCACTTTCAGTCCGTCTTCGCCGACTGCTGGTAAGCCTGTGAGCTTCAGCGCTTCTGCGACCGGCGGTACGTCTCCTTACACGTTCACATGGACCTTCGGTGATACCGGCACAGGCACAGGCGCCACAATAGATCACACCTACGCGGCGAAGGGCTCGTTCAGCGTCGTACTAACAGTGAAGGACGCTAACACGGCTACACAGACCCTAACGAAGACCGTTGTCGTCGTTGGTCAACCGGTGCTGGTGAGTATTGCCTGCGGATCTGCTACCGCTGGCAAGCCTGTAACATGTACAGCCACTCCCTCAGGTGGAACCTCGCCTTACTCGTTCACCTGGTCTGTTGATGGTGTCGTCCAGACAGGCGCTACGACATCTACATTCACAACGACATTCGCGACAAAGGCAACACACAGTATCGTTGCAACTGCAAAGGATGCCAATGCTGTCTGGAACTTCGCCTTACTCGTTCACCTGGTCTGTTGACGGTGTAGTCCAGACCGGAGCAACTACATCCACGTTCACAACAACCTTCGCGACCAAGGGCACTCACTCAATTCTTGCGACCGTCAATGACGCTAACCTCGTATCCGCCACAAGCAACACTCTGTCTCTGACTGTGGCAGGTCAACCTCTATCTGTCAGCATCAGCTGTGGCACCGCAACCGCAGGCAAGCCGGTAACTTGCACTGCCACCCCAACCGGTGGAACCTCGCCTTACTCGTTCACCTGGTCAGTTGATGGTGTGGTTCAGACTGGTGCTACAACTTGCTAACACTGTCTCCGCGACAAGTAACACCCTAACCGTCACAGTTTCTGGCCAACCCTTGGCGGTGAGTTTCAATTTCAGTCCAACTTCTCCGACAACCGCCGACATCGTCACCTTCACCGCCACGCCATCAGGTGGCACGTCGCCCTACTCGTTCAGCTGGAACTTCGGCGACAACTCTCCAGTAGCAACCGGGAACCCAGTTACACACACATTCGCCGCTGGAACTTTCACAGTGTTAGTAACACTGACCGACAGCAACAGCGCAACAACAATGGCCACTCAGACCGTAATGGTGACACAGGCGATCTCGGCATTGACAGTTGATTTCTCAATCAACCCGGCAGCGCCCCAAGTAGGCGGCACAGTCACCTTCACCCCGACAGTTACAGGCGGGACCACTCCGTACGGTCTTACTTGGAACTTCGGCGACGGCTCACCCACCGTGACCGAGACCACGCTAGTGGCAGTGACACATGTATACAACTCCAAGTCTTCAGCCGCGGGCTTCACCATCAGCCTAGCGGTGACCGATTCTACCATGCCTCCCAACCTTGGATCAAAGAGCCACACTCTCGTGGTAAGTCCTCTGCCTTTAGCTGCGGATTTCACCTTCACCCCTGCCTCGCCGGTCGCAGGTGGAACAGTCTCGTTCAGCGCGACCGCTTCAGGCGGCACTTCACCCTACGCTTTCTCCTGGACTTTCGGTGACGGGTCAACCGGAACAGGCGGCTCGCCAACACACAGTTACGCTATCCAGGGCTCCTACATCGTCGTCGTGACTGCCACTGATGCAAATATGCAGACGACGACTGCAACGCATACTGTCGCGGTATCACCTCAACCTCTAGCCGCCGACTTCAGCTCTTCCGCACCTGCCCCTGTGGGCAGCACGGTCACTTTCACGGCTACGGTTTCCGGTGGAACGATGCCATACTCCTACGCCTGGGACTTTGGCGATAGCTCTACAGGCTCGGGCAACCCGGCCAGTCACACCTACTCTACCGCGGGACTATTCACGGTCACCTTAACCGTTACCGACACCAACCAGCAGACGACGACGGCCAGCCACACGGTAGCTATTACTGCCATCGGCCTAACGGTTGATTTCACGTTCAGTCCCACATCCCCGGGCGTTGGAGACGTCGTCACCTTCACAGCAAGCGTTAGCGGTGGCACCATGCCCTATTCGTTCAGCTGGACCCTCGGTGACGGCTCAACGGGCACCGGCGCTACTCTCACTCACTCTTACTCTGCAAAGGGCTCTCACACGGTGAACCTGTCAGTTTCCGACTCCTCGGTCCCTGCGCTGTCAGGCACCGCGACGCACACGGTCGCAGTCAGTCCTCTACCCCTAGCTGCGAGTTTCACGGTCAGCCCCTCCCCAACCGTTGGAAGCCCGGTCACCTTCACCGCCTCAGTGACTGGCGGCACCTCGCCATATTCCTATGCGTGGAACTTTGGCGACAGTTTGACCGGCTCCGCTAACCCTGCGACTCACACCTACTCGGCTAAGGGATCCTATACCGTAACCCTTGCTGTAACAGACGCGAACACTCAGACGACAATTTCGACGCAGGTTGTCATCGTAGCTCCTCTGGCCTTGTCGACGAGTTTCACCGTAAGCCCCTCGCCGACCGTTGGAACCCCCGTTACATTCACCGCATCCGCGACTGGTGGAACCGCGCCGTACTCGTTCGCTTGGAACTTCGGCGATAGCTCAACAGGCTCCGGCAGCCCTGCCAGCCACTCATACTCCTCGGCCGGATCGTTTACTGTGACACTGACTACTACGGACGGGAACTCCGTGGTCACCACATCATCTCAAACAATTGTAGTCGCATCTTTGCCGTTGTCGGCGGACTTTACCTTCGCCCCGTCTTCCCCCACCATCGGGCAGACCATCTCTTTCACCTCAAGTGTCACCGGCGGAACCATGCCCTACTCGTATGGATGGGATTTTGGCGACGGCACCAGTAGCACCAGCGCCTCGCCCGGCCACGTTTATTCTACCTCCGGTACTTTCACCGTCATACTGACCGTGACCGATGCTAACAACGTCGTAGCTACAGCAAGTCATATGGTGACTGTTTCGCCGGTCACTTCGGTAGGCGACTTCTCCGTCGCAGTGAATCCGGCCCACCTTAGCCTCGTCGCAGGAACAGCTCGCAACGTGACTGTCGTGGTTCACAGTATCAATTTCGCAGGTACAGTAACTCTTACGGTGACAATTACTCCAGCGGTCGCTAACGGTCCCTCAGGCACGTTCAGCAAGACTATTCTAACCCTGACTATCAATTCGACCGCAAACTCGAAGCTTCGCTTGGCCACCCTGGCTTCCACTTCGGCGGGGAGCTACAATGTCAATGTGACCGCAACCAGCGGTGGGCGTTCTCACTCAGCCGTTGCCACACTGACCGTGACAGGTTTCAAGTTGACCGCCGATCCAAGTTCTCTGACGGTCCAAGCGGGGTCCTCGGGAATGTTCACTCTCACACTCGAGAGTCAGGGCTTCTCCGGCTCAGTCCGTCTTAAGGCCGACATTAGTCCTGCTGCAGAGGAGAGTCCTGTTCTCGCTTTGAGCGGCTCTACGGTCATCATCACCAGCGATGAAACCGCGTTCGCAGTCCTCCAAGTCTTCTCTGATGAACATACCGCGCTCGGCACTTACACAATAGTGATCAGCGCGACCGGCCACGGTTTGACCCACTCCGCCAACGTACACTTCACCGTGACAGACTTGACTGCTCTCCATCGCCACAATCATCAAATCGATCGCGACGACGACTAACTCGTCGATCATCTCGACCACAGTCCACCATCAACGGGCAACTACGAGTAACGATATCGCCCAGGACAAGCCCAGACCCCGAACCTGAACAAGCGGTCGAAGGATCATCCGCGTCGAAGACGTGAAAATCCAAGCCCTTTCAGCTCCGAACCATTCCGAGATCAGCCCTGACCCGTCCAGAGTCAATGCCTAAACAGCGGGTCATCAGGAAAAACGGTATGTTTCAAGACGTCTACGACGCGCTAGGGTCTTGTATGGCTGAGGTTCACAATGCTTCTGTCTATTCGAGCCTCATGTCTAGCCCTCGCCAGGCGGAGTTTGATTTGGTGTCTAGCTCAGATGGGAGCAGTTTCCCTGGACGATCTCAACAGTAATTCGCTGCTTGTCTACTAACACCACGTCATTGATGGAGGGGAGAGTTTGCCCGTTAACGACGATGCAAGACGAGTAGCCTGAGGGGACTTGGTAGCCTACCACTTGGTAATTGTCAACCGTTTCTCCCCAGACTCCGAGAAATTCTTGGAGGGTAAAGTTTCGAACCGTGTTGGAGTCGAGATGTATTGTGCCGGATGTGTCGCGAGTCGTTAGGGGTGAGTGACCCGCCACACCGTACTGGTCAAGGGAGTGGTCTCGCCATAAACTCTGGTTGATGCCTATGCCAGAGGGAACTGTCGAGGGTCCCCCTTGAATCAAGACTGAGAGCCGTGATTCGACATGAAGGCGAACCGTGTTCTCACTGACAACCAGCGCCGCCACTGACGAAATGAGAATTATGCCCGTGATTATCAGTCCATAGAATAGTAGTCGCCTTCGGGAACGATTTCGCGTAGGTCGAAGTTGTATTCCTGGTGGCTTGTCGATTGAGGATGATAGGGTCCGTTTCGGGTGGACCTTCTTGTAGTGCGCTCTAGGATTCTCTTTCTTGACTAATGCCCCGCAAGCTGGACACGGGTCCTGTTCTATTGACGGTTCAACCTTTGCCGTGCTGAGCCACCTCTGGAGTTGTGTCGGCTGGAGCTATTCACCTCGAAGCCGCTATATGGATTGCTCGAGAAACGACATAGGACAGGGGACAATATTTGAACAGATTCCTGCCCATTGAAATATCCGGGTACATCTATCGATGTCAGGATGATGCCCTAGGTGGAGCTTTGAGGGAGAAGCTACCACAAGCGTTAAACCCGCCTATCCTCGTAGTAGCGTCCGGAAATATCTCTTGAAAACAAAAATCCTTTTCCTCGTTACACTCATCTCTGTGCTTTCTCTCGCCCCACTAACAGTTGCCATTGACAACCGCACCGATTCGATTCCCGCCGCCGACGGAGTTCTTGCCGACCACGCCATCATCACCTTGAGGGACCAACCGCTGGCCAGCTATGATGGTCATCTGCCCGGCTACGCCAGAACGATGCCCGTGCCAGGACAAAAGCTCGATCTAAACTCGCCAGCAGCCCAATCCTACTCCACATACCTAGCAAACGGTCGCGCGTCCGCGAAGGGATGGCTGAAAAACAACATGCCCACGGTCCAGGTTGTCGATGAATACTCGATTGTCTTGAACGCCCTTGCTGTCAAGCTGAACGGGAACAGCATGTACGGTCTTCTGAACGCCCCTGGAGCAACTTTCGTCTCCGGCGACTACCTATACCACCTTGACATGAACAGATCCCCCACCTTGATCGGTGCTCCAACCCTCTGGACCGCGGTAGGCGGCCAGGGCAATGCTGGCGCAGGAGTGAAGATTGGCATCATCGATACTGGAATCGACCAGACCCATCCATTCCTAACGGACAACTCTCTCACAGTCCCAGCAGGATTTCCGAAGTGTGACGCCATCGACTCCGCCGTCGGTACACCTGACACCCAATGCAAGTTCGTCAGCAACAAAGTCATCGTAGCGAAGGTCTTCGAGACCCTCACTAACTTCGACGCTCACGCCGCGCAGGCCCATGGCTCCCATGTCTCCGGAATAGCTGCGGGTGTCGCTAACACTTGCGCTCCCTTTGTGGGCTGCACCCTCAGCGGCATTGCCCCCAAGGCCTTCCTAGGAAGCTACAACGTTTTCCCCGGCAACGTACTAAGCGCCTCAAGCCATGACATAGCCAAAGCCGTCGAAGCGGCCGTCGCTGACGGAATGGACGTGCTTAACCTCAGCCTTGGCGGAACAGCCAACCCTGACGACGTGCTCGTGAACGCGGTCAACTCCGCGACCGATGCAGGAGTCGTTGTGGCCATCGCCGCAGGTAACGCTGGACCAGGAGCAGGAACAATCGAATCACCCGGGATCGCTGACAAGGTGATCACTGTAGGCGCTACTACTAACCCGCACTTCATCGGAGTACCCGTAACAGTCATGGGAATCGGCACTTTCGGAGCGGCAGTCGGAGAGTTCGCAAGCTTCGTCCTGGCAATCACGAAGACGTACGCCTTGACCAGTCCGTCAGATGGATGCACAACCATCAGCCAAAACCTCTCAAACGAGATCGCGCTGATTCGTAGAGGAACATGCACTTTCACAACAAAAGTCCGGAACGCACAGACCGCAGGAGCCATTGGAGTGATCGTTATCAACAGCCAGCAAGGCGACCCAATAGCTATGGCCCAGGACGGCACAACTCCCGTTCCAACCATCCCGGCCGTCATGGTGTCCATTACCAACGGTAACGCTATGGCCGCGATCGCACCCAGCACTGTAATGGTTGATGGTACCACGCCCAACGAATTCTTCAGCGACGGAGCTGGAGCCGACATTCTCGCCTCCTTCTCCTCTAGAGGTCCGCCGATTCTACAAGGCCCTGGTGTCGGAATTGGACAGCCGCAGGACAAGATCAAGCCGGACGTTGTCGCGCCAGGCGTAAACGTCTACTCGTCGGTCCCAAGCTTCGCCTGCGACAGCCCGCCGTGTTTTGCCTTCTTCCAGGGAACCAGCATGGCTACACCTCACGTTGCCGGATCTGCCGCTCTGCTCATACAATTGCATCCAAGCTGGTCCCCTGAACAGGTCAAGTCGGCCTTGGCTAACTCAGCTCACCGGCCCGTCAAGAGCTCTACCAGCGGCAGCGCCCTCCTGAACCCCATGAACAGGGGTGCGGGAAGGATAGACCTTGCAGCCGCTTCCCAGATAAGTGCGACTCTTGAAACCAGCCCGACAACTTCAACCCTCGGCAACGGCCAGGCAAGTTTCAGCTTTGGTGAACTGCGTGCTTCATCTCAGACCCGGAGCTTCACCATAACCCTGACCTCAGTCTCTACCTCCACCGTAACATACACGGTCTCGGTCGTACCAGCAGTCTCAGGCCCAACCGTCACGCCCTCGGTCACATCGTTGACTTTGTCCGCGGGTGGAACTTCAACAGTCGACGTGTCCCTTACACTGTCGCCGAGCCTCTCAGGTGCGTTCTACGGCGACATACAGCTGATAGGCGGACCGGTTGTGCTCAACGTTCCATACTGGGTCACTGTAGACCCGCCTGGCGGCTCCGGTGGCCGCGCAGTCAAACTATAACGCCGAACAATCTCCCCCTACTTTTTTCTTCTTCCATGCCAGACGTTGATCAGGACTACTTACATACAACAGAAGATCATGACTCCGCAGGCACTCTGGTTTCGGTGCTAGTTAGTTCCATCTGCGAAGAAGATGGCTAGTCCTCCATCTACCGCGACTGAACGTTTTTCCCGAAGCAATCCACTTCTCATAACATTCTTTGATCGTGGAGCTTTTCCCCTACCAGTTAACTATTCAGGAATAAGCATTCCTTTTTTTCTGGTAACAATTCTGTTCTTTTTGTCGCGTCTCCCTTCTTTTCACGTAACTATTTCAGTAACTTTCGTTCTTGCGAAGTTTTCCTCTTCTGTAACTATTCTCTTTTCGCCAACTTTTTTTAAGCATTCTTTTTTCTAGCGACCCCCCCCGGGGTGGTCGATTTTCCCGCGCCGCGTCCTTCGTGAAAACGCTCAGATTCCACGTTCACCGGACCCTGTCTGTCCCTTCTTCCTCCGTCTGAGGAAGAGAAACGCCGCGGCGAAGGCTAGGAGCGCGAGTACTCCCAATCCTACTGCCAGCGTCAGCGGAAATCCTGGGGATCCGATGGGCGCTGGTGGGCTGAGAACCAGTTGGCCATTCACGGTCTGGCATGGTGTAATCGTCAACGTCTTATTGGCTGAAACAAACCCTGGCGCCGTCGCTAGCACCGTGTAAACTCCCCCGGCCAGCGTGGAGAAAGCAGCGGTCCCCGCGTTATTCGTTATCTCGCTGAGCCGTCGCTGCCCCGCAGGCACGACCACGAGCGTCACATTCGCACCCTGGATAGGGCTATTACTCTGATCCCGCACAATCAACGCTAGCGATCCCGACCTGGCCAACACTACGACCGGAAGAGTATCGGAGGCCGAGATCCCATTCTTGTCCACGACAACCAACACCGCAAAGTAGGTTCCCTTGCTCGTGTAAATGTGGGTCACGTTTTGGGCCTGCGAGGATGTACCATCGCCAAAACTCCAAGCAAACACGTAGGGAGGTATTCCGCCGCTCGCCGTAGCTGCGAACGCGACCTGGACTTGTTGGACGCAGAAGCCAGGGGAAACTATCGTCCCTCCTGCAGTGGCGTTCAGGCTCGTAGGCTTCCACTGGTTCACAAGTGGATACCAGTCGACACCTGCTGGTCCGTTCTGTTGAGTGCACGGTTTCCCTCCAGCCGGACACGGGTGCGGTATCAGCGTGTCCCCGATGCCGTCCCCCGCAAACCCATGGTCTCCATTATCCAGTCCCGCGTAGTCGCTCCAGAAGTTTCCCCCGACCCCAGACACCGCCGGCTCGCTAGGATCGAAAATGTTGTTGTTGTTCACATCATACACCACCGGCTCCCCTTGGTCCCAACGACCATTACCATTCAGGTCGATGAATTTCAGCAGCACATCCCTCGCCAGTGGCGTACCAGCCGCAGGCGGTGCTCCGGTGCTTGTCCCGTTTATCTGTCCAATCCGCGGCTCTCCAGTATCATAGACACCGTTCATGTTACTATCGTAGGTTACCGTCTCGTTGTAGCCCCAGAACCAGTCATTGTTCGCGTCAACGAAACTGATCCGAGGGTCTGTGATCAAGGAGGCTCCTGTCTCGTTATCCCAGCTGTTCGCAGTAATGTCTCCCGGAAGCACCCCAAAGACTTGCGAAAATACTGGAGGACAGCATATCGTATTGTTCAGAACATTATCGTGGTAGAAACGATTCCCGGTCGAGTTCTGCAAACGTATCCCTCCCAGAAAGTTAGGTCCGCTGTTGAACTCAACGCTATTCTCCGCGACGAGATTGTAGTTCGAGTCTGTGAAGGATATTCCGCTCACAGTATTATTGGACACAGCGTTTCTAGTCAGAACGTTCCCCGTGGAACCCGCAAGCAACTCTAGCCCGTACTGATTCTTACGCAGGATGTTGTCCGCTATCTTGTTCACTGACGAGGAGACTATTACTACCGCATCGACGCTATTCCCCGTCGCATTGTTCCTTCTGATGATATTTCCAAAGCCTCTCTCAACATCTATCCCGTTGAGATTTGCGGTGAGAATATTGTCTCTAATTGTTGTAAAGTTGGAGTTGGAGATGAAGATCCCGCTCGACTGGGCGGATGCTCGGATGATATTTCCGGAAACAGTAACGCTGGAGGAGAGGAATAAGGCTATTCCAGCGAGCGCAAATGTTCCTGTATCCCTGACCGTGAACCCGGAAATGTTTACAGTCGATGCTCCGGTCACATTAATTCCAGGTCCCATTCCTCCCGCGTCAATGATCGTGCCTGCCGGGGAAACCCCTGTAAGGTTCAAGCTTTTCGTAACTACCACATTCTCCACATAGCTCCCATTTCCTACTAGAACAGTATCGCCTGGGCTGGCGAAGTTCACTGCGGCCTGGATCGTAGCAAAGTCTTGCGGGACGCGGATGACGGCCGGGTTTGCCCTAACCAGGGGCACTGTCGTGCTCGGCAGGGAAAAGGCAGCTGCGAGGGCCAGGATCAAAAGGAGCCTAACCTCTTTCTCCAACCTCTCGGGGCTACGCAATCACACACGCGTCTCCTTCAAATGGACCTGTTAGAACTTTCCTGACCAATGTTCAAGCTGTTCTGCCATGATTATCGTCCCCGGCTCTTAATTGGATTACCCAGACCAGCGATTCCCGCGGCTACCTGTTAGAACCCTATTATCGCCAAAGAATTATTAGGGGTCGCTATGCCGGGAATGCTTATTCGCCAGATAACCCCCACTATTGGATAGTGTCCGGTTGACATGAGACAGAGACTCCCGCTTTCATCGCGTTGCATCGTGATTATCATATGCTCAGGACTTCTCCTTAGCTCAGCACCACACCTTGCGATGGCTCAGAATCCGCCTACCCTAGGGATATTCAGCGATGCGTATCAATCCCCCTACATCGCCGATCCATCTCTTACTCCCAACAATACTTTCGTTCTCGATGTCAACATCGTCGACCCTCCCCCGATCATCGACAGCAATAATGGCGGTGTCAGTGCCTTCGACATCACGGTTACATTTGATCCGACCATTCTTAATGCGACATCAGCGAGCTGGCAGCCCCCTCTGTGTCCCGCGTCTGACGGGTGCCTCCTCGACCCTTCCGGAGGGCTCTCTTGGAATGTTCTCGCTGGACCCAGTCTTTCAGCTGGCTTGGCCAGACTGGCAATGTTCAGTTTTCAATCAAGCTCCCCACCCTTCAATGAAATTGGCGCGCAAGGAATCGTATTCAGGATTCAGTTCAAGGTCGTCGGCATAGGATCATCAACTGTTTCCATTTCTCCGGCAGATATTGACGGGCCGACGAGCGGCGTGATAGGTCCAATATTCCACGGGACCGTTGATGGGTCATTCGATAACACGCCTCCCTTCCTCCTCTACGCCAACCCATCTTCCGGCGCGATCACGCCAGGCCATAGCGTATCCAGCAGCGTCACTGCCTTACTTAATTCAGGTTCCTCCCAGAATGTTACTTTCTCGATCACCGGTCTACCATCCCAAGCCAGCGGCACGTTCAAACCGTCTTTCGGATTCTATACTATCACTTCAGATCTGAACATCACTACCTCTACCTCCACGCCGGCTGGAACATACCGTCTCAAAATAACCGCCTCGTGCCTTCTCTGTCCAACACTCGCTGGGACGGGGTTCAACAGCACGGTGGTCTATCTCTTAACGGTAAACATCGTGGACATAGCCGTGATGAGCGTCACTCCATCAACACTCGAAGCTGTGGCCGGTCAAACTGTCGGGGTTTCTGTAGGCGTAACGAATTTGGGCTCAGTCGCAGAAACACTCACCATCAACCTTTTGGCCAACCAAACAACGGTCGCGACAAAGCCAGGAGTTTTTCTCGCCGCACAGGCTAGTCAGACTCTGACACTGAACTGGGACACCACAGGCTCGTCGCTGGGCTCCTACTCGATGAGCGCCCAAGTTCCCGTACTACCGGGCGAAGTCAACACTTCCAACAACGTGTTGTCGCAGGGAACAGTGAAACTAGTCTCTGACTTCAAGATCTCGCTGGACCAGGCAGCAGCCACTGTCTTTCAGGGCAAGACCGGCACGGTAATCGTCATGGTTTCCCTTCTGTCGTCCTCTGCAGAACAGGTTACCCTTGCAGTAACTGGCTACCCAGGCGGGGTGACTGGCTCTTTCGACCACGCCACGGGTACACCTTCATTCAACGCCGTCCTAACTATTAACACCGCCCTGACAGCTGCCCCTGGAACCTACACTCTCCAGATTAGCGGGACCTCCATTCTGTCCGGTGCAAGGGTTACAAGCTTGAGCCTTACGATAAGTTCCGGCGAGCCCATTCCTGCCTTCTCAGTGATCACGACCTCCCCTGTTGCAGGCGCGCCGGTGAGCTTTGACGCGTCCCAGTCATCAGACCCCGACGGGACAGTCTCCATTTATTCATGGGATTTCGGTGATGGCGCCACGGGCGCGGGTTCCACAGCGACCCATACTTACCGGTCGCTAGGTACCTACACAGTGAAACTAACTATCACCGACAACGACGGTCAGACCCAGACCGTATCGCATATGGTCACGGTGGGCCAAGCATCCTTGGGCGCATCGGGCCTTGCGTCCCCACTCGCCTTGTCCGGGATAGCTGCTGCTATCATTCTGATTATAGCCGGGGGATTCCTATACTTTAGGCGCCGACGTCACCCGAACAAGTAAAGAGGCACGGTCAAGCTTCAGTCGCTCAGCCTCCGAGTGTAATCCGGATAAGCGCTGGGTAGGCTGGGTATAACCAGAGGTTTCCGCGGATACAAGAAGCGTTACCCCGGGTAGCAACTCTTATATGTTTTCTTCTTGGTACCACTTCGTGGATATCCGGTAACCTTGAATAAACGATTGCTTTCCCCGGCCCTAATCGCCATAATCGCTTCCATAGCTCTCATGCCAAACATCCCGTACTCGCCACTACACCCCGTTCACGCCAACATAACTGGAGTCGCAACCTTGGCAGTGTCGTCCGTGGCCAACCCAGGCGATAGTCTCTTTGTCGGTAACCCAGGAGACACCTTTACGCTACAAGTTCTTCTCGACAACGCCCCGGCACTAGTCGGCTACGATGTTAGCCTCATCTACAACGGCCATGCCATCCACGCGTCTTCGGTTGATTTCCTTATGCACACACCCTTCGTCGGACACAGCCCCCTCATCCTCCACAACAACGTTTCTGATGCGTCTGGAGTAATTCGTTCCACAGAAGTGTTGCAAGGTGGAGATAGCGTGGACGTTACGGACTTCACGACCGGTCCGCTGCCGATCTTCACAGTCACCTTCACTGTGGTAGCTAGAGCCAGTTCGCCCCTACACATCATCACTGATCAGGAGTGCATATGCCAGAGCCTAGTCGTACTTGACTCCGGCTCAGTAGTGGATCAACCTGTCATCACCTTCGACGGCATGTTCTTCGCTGAACCCAACGTGCAACTTTCCAAATGGAACGCAACAATAGCCAACAACCAGAAGACCTCGATTCTCGCCCACGGTGACAAGTCGGTCACCCTCATCAGCGAGGTCAGATTGCGCTCCAACGAAACAGTTGCAGGCTACGCCTTCGTCGTCTTCGACATCATCGACCCCAACGGCGTCGACAATCCCCTCTTGTCCAACACTGTATTCATACTGCCCGGACAACAGTTACAGGTCACAGCGAACTTCAACTTCGGCACACTCACAGGCGTCTACACTGTCTTCGTAACCCTCTGGCGAGGCTCAGACCCCAACGCTATGGCTCCTTTCGAAACAGCAACAGGGCAGCATTTCCAAGTCAAGGCCAAGTGAAGTCGTGAGACTATCACCAAGGCCCCGAAAAACCCCCTCAATTTTTTTGAGTCTAAAACTCTAAATCCTCTGCGTGATTGGTCAACCCAAATGAGGAGTCGTCCTAGGCCCACTGAGGGAAAGCTCAGAGCAACGCTCCTGATCCTGCTGACGATTTCCACGATGATGGCCGTGTTCGACCACTTAGAAGTCAGGGCGTCCAACTGGACGAGTGCGACACAGGTTCCCGCTAACATCTGCTATGTGTTCAACATCCAGGTAAATTGTTTTGACACGTGGCCGGGCGTGTCGCGTGATCCTCTCGGAAGAGTCTGGCTTGCCTTTGGTGAGAAAGTTGAAGGCTCTTTCAATCAGCCAAAAATATTCTTCAAAATGCTGTCGAATGGCACCTGGACGAATAAGCAGCAAGTCACTAACGACCTCTACACGGATGATAATCCATTCGTAACCCAATTGTCAAACGGGTCGATGATGCTTCTATGGTCTTCTAATCGCACAGGAAGCGGCCAGTACGAGATCTTCTACAAGTTCTACTCAGGCACTTCCAGGAATCCATTCGCTACGATTGCCGATACTCAGCTGACCAACAATCCGCTTAACGATACTCAGCCGTCGGCTATACAAGATAGGAACGGTAGGATATGGGTCGTGTGGGCCAGGCAGAGCCAGACTAGCGCCGCGGGCCTCAGCCTGTACTACAGCGACATCTACTACAAGTACTTCAACGGGACCACTTGGTCAGCAGATTTCCCGCTTCCCCAGGCCTCGAACATCATTGTCAACGGCAACCATATGACAGAACGGATGCCACATGTTAGGCAGACCAAAGATGGTAGAATCTGGATTCTCTGGTCATCGAATGAGACCGCCGATGGTACTTTCGATGTCAACTCTGTTACCACCGACGGAACCGTCTCCGTCTTGCCCGCGACAGGGATCCCTGCTGGCTCTTGGTCGGCGAGACGAGACTTGTGCTGTTCAGACAACAACGCCGAAGACGACCACCCAGTGCTAGTGCAAGACCGGAGCGGAACACTGGATCTCTTCTGGGAGAGATGTGCCGGAAGCGGTTGCAATTTCAACATATACTACATGAATTCGACAAACAATGGAGTCACTTGGTCTACGCCCACTGCAGTCCCTGCAGCCAACCCGCTTTTGGACGAACGCTTTCCTGTCGCTGGTCAGATGAGCGACAACAGGGTCTATCTCTTCTGGCAAGTGTCAGCTTCGAACACCACAGCGTTTACCTACACTACATCGGATCCGATCGTCGGCATTTCAGATGTCGGAATCTACAACCTAACCGCCTCCCCCATGTTCATACGGTCAGGTGACAGCATAACAGTCAATGCCGGGATCGCAAACTATGGAGACTCCAAAGCCAACACAACGCTAACAGTCCGCCTGACCAACACCGCCGGCACGACCATCATCAATACCACTCCAATAGTGAACCTAGCCAGTGGCAGCCGGCTTTCAGTCAAGTTCGTCTATGCCACGATAAGCCCTTTCTGGGGAAGATACAACCTTACAGCAACCCTCTCAGCCGTCCCAGGCGAGAACACGATCAACCAAGGAGACAATTTCTGGTCCATCGCGAACGAGAGGATTTCACCCCCCGGCGATGTTAACTTTGACGGTTGCATAACAATCCTCGACGCGGCACTCCTCGCTTACGCATATGGCTCGACCGCCGGCCCACCTCCATCTCCACGTTGGGACCCCAATTCTGACATAAACAAGGACGGGGCAATCACACTAATCGACGCAGCAACCCTGGCGTTTTACTATACAGACTGTGTCTGAATACAAGTCCGCTAAAACAACAATCTTGAAAAGGAACGGGAAAGAGGATTGCCTGTAGAAGTCATATTAGTAGCCTAGAACGTCTCGAAGCACGAGATGCTTGAAGATATGGTTCAAGTCAAGCACGGCATCAGGTTTCTATCCGTTAGCCTGCTCCTACTCGGCCTTCTGACAATCATTCCCTACACGACTCCTGTCAAGAATCTTGTGATGCCCGTCCATGCTATCCCTCTTACAGGGCTGGCGGTATGGAGCCCCGTCTACCATGCTCCGGCCATCGTCAACTCATCTATCACAACGGGGGCCCTGTTGCAATACAGAGTAAATGTGACTGGCGGCAGAAACTCACTGAACGGCTTTAACATAACGGCAACTTGGGACAAGACTGTTCTTAACGGCACCTCGATCGACTACCACGGCGGGATATTCGACAACCCGAATTACTTGCAGCTGGCCAAAGTGGTTAAGCAAGGCCAGGTGCAACTCGTGGCCATTCTCAGGGGGACGAGTGTGCCCTCAAACGGGACCCTGGTGACCATCACTGTCAAGGTCATTGCGGGGGGCAGTTCGAACGTAGCAATAGATTCGTCTACGCTGTTAAGCCCTGGACCTGTTCCTTTTGTGCCATTGGACGGTTTCTTCTCCAACTCACCCACTGCTGGAGATTTGATCCTGACGTCCTTGCTTTTTCCGCAGGAATTGATCCCGCTTAACTCAACAGTGAGAATCTCCGCCGGAGTTAGAAACATGGGAAGTGTTCCCATGGGCGGTGTCAAAATCGACCTAGTAGCAAACACGACCACAACTCCGATCTCAATAAACTCCACGACCATCGGGGCAATGCTGCCGAACACCGCCCAAGTGGCAACGATAGTGTGGAACACAACGGGCTACAAGCTGGGACTCTACAATCTCAACGCCACCGTCACCGCGACGACCCCAGAGTCTTTTCTCGGAGACAATAGCCTGGCCCTTGAACAAGTCCAGTTGGTAATTCACGATCTTGCAGTGGTCTCCTTGCGTGCTCAAGCGGTTGCTAAGATCGGCAATCCAGTTTCTGTCAATGTCACGTTGAAGAACCAAGGAACAGTTCTCGATATTGCAAACTTTTCTATCTACGCAAATAATACGTTGGTCAGGAGGACCTTTGATGGTGCGACGAGCATTTCCGTCGCTCTTCCTGCTGGGTCCAGCGATACGGTCAGCGTCGAGTGGAACACGACTTCGGCGATCCCTGGCAACTACACGTTGAAGGCCGTCATTCAACCGATACCGGGCGAATCCAACGTAGCCAACAACATACTACGTGACGGCAACATTACCCTGGCCAATATTTTCCAAGATGACCTCGCAGTCATTGGCTCTCTGCCTAGCGCCGCGTTCTATCCTCAGAATGTGACCTTCACACTCACGGTCGCTAATGAAGGAATAAACGCTGAGGACTATACGCTGATGGTGTCCCTCGGTAGCCAAAACATCTTCAGCCACTCTGCAACAAACCTCCAGCGTAATACCAACCTAACACTAACTTTCAATTGGAACACGTTCGCCTACTCTCCGGGAACATACAGTCTAACCGCCGTCTTGACCTGCGCGTGCAATGATCAGTACCCCTCGAATAACCAGCTTGTAGGAAGCTTTAACCTACAACAAAACACGCCACCAACAACATCATTCTCAATCACTCCTACTGTTCCTCAACCGGGAGCTAATGTCGCTCTGAACGCGTTTTTCTCAACAGACCAAGACGGCGACTCCCTCACGTATTCTTGGAACTTTGGAGACGGAACAACAAGTGCGACTGGATCAATCGTTAATCACGCATACACTTCGTCTGGAAACTATAGCATTACGCTGACAGTAACTGACTCTCTCGGCAATGCCTCACCTTTGACTAAGACGGTTCGGGTCAATGCACCCCCAGTAGCAAGCTTCACGGCTAGCGCGTCCAGCATAACGGCAGGCTCAGCCATCACGTTTGACGCCAGTTCCTCTTCAGACAGTGATGGAACGGTGGTGACGTACCAGTGGAATTTCGGCGACGGTTCCAACGCCACGGGCAAGAGCGTGACACACACTTTTGCAAACCCCGGTTCATACCAAGTGAAGTTGAGCGTCACAGATAACGACGGTGGCACGAAACAGTTCGCAATGACTATTCGGGTTGATGCTAGCGTCAATCCAATCTTGCAGGCGGCTCCCTACATAGCCGCCGGAGTGGGGATTGCTGCCTTAGCGGCTGGAGCATTGCTGCTTATTAGAAGAAGAAGGAAACAGAGCATAACTGGACCGGTTCTGACTTCTCCTCAACGTTGAACCGAAGCTTCCATTTGCCTACATGCCATAAACGAGTGTCGGGCAGCGTTCGTAACTTGACACTAAACAGATGGTGCGTTTTTTTCCGGAAACGGAACATAGGATAAGATTCGCATAAACTTTTAAGACCCGGATCCAACGCTTTTCTCAATCACGGAGCAATTGTGGATGAATCACCGAAATCCTAAGATTGCAATTATGATTGTTCTCGCATTGACCCTTTTCGGGGGAACCGTACGTCTAGCAATGCCCGCCTCTGCGCAACCTGACCCCAACCCGACGGTGGTCGGAATCTGGAGCAACGTATGTCATTCATCCAGCATCACCGTGTCCAACACTGCGTGCGGCTCGCTTGGCGTTGGTAGCTCCTTTACCGTGCAAATCAATGTGACCAACGCCCCGACCGTCCAGGGGATCAACGGTTTCGAGCTCTGGCTTTATTACGACCCAGCATATCTGAACGCGACAGGATTCGATTCATCATCAACGGTGTTCGACAATCCCAATGTGTTGGCAGCCCAGTTTACGCCCGGGCAGATTCATCTTGCAATCGTCAACTTCGGGTCGGCTTTCGGCGGTGCCAACGGAACACTGGTCAACATTAGCTTCAAGATCATGGACGCGGGCATCAGCCCTCTCACACTGGTTGCTGGCATGGCTCCTGCTTCCAATCGAGCGTCAGGCTTTACTCAGCTAACCGTTGTGTCGGCTAGCAACGTTATTTCCCCCTTTGGTCCCGAAACTTCGGATGGTTACTTCAAGAACATATCTGCGAGCAGTGGACCGGTCGCAAGTTTCACATTCTCACCCGCCATTCCACGGCAGGGCCAAATAGTCGCCCTCGACGCGCGCGCTAGCTTCGATCCGGATAACGCTGGCGCCGCGAATCAAGGAATCTCAAGGTTTCTATGGGACTTTGGAAACGGCTTCTCTACATCCACCAATGGTCCACTTTTCAACTATACTTTTGCAGGGAACGGCGCGGTCGGAGGTGCGTTCTACGGAAACTTCTCGGTCCGCCTAACCGTGGTGGACGGTGTGGTACCAGACGCGAGCGCTCAGAGCGGACACCTCTTCGAGGGCATGCAGGTCAATCGAGTCTACGTGTCACAGACCCCGTGGCACGACCTTATCGCCCAGGACATCGTCGCCACTCCCAGCTCCGCCAACCCTGGTACAAAAGTAACCGTTACTGTGAGGGTCATCGACAACGGAACCTTCACGGAAAACTACAACCTTAACCTGACATACGCCCCTCCGACGGTCGTGGTGGAAACCCTCAAGAACCAGAGCATCGATTCAGGAGCGACCAAATCTTTCACGATAATTATGAACACGACCGGTATTCCCCCGGGCTTCTACACCCTCACCGCGAATGTTACAGTGATCCCATCCTCTAGCAATCCTTCAGGCATTGACCAGGAGCCAAGCACAAATATTGCCAGAACAGTGTTGCAAATGCTAGGCACAAGTTCTTCCTCGGCCCAGTTGCTGATAGTGATCGGGGGAGCAGTTGCCGTGGTCGCCGCTCTAGCCATAGTTGGGCTCGTTCTCAAGCGGCGACGGCAGGCGCGGGCCTCCTCGTAGCCCGCGGGCTTTCCGGGTCCACCTTGGGGTATCCCCAGCCACCTGAGAAAGGGATAATCTTAAAAACGCGGATTAACGACTCAGCCCTTTGAAGAATATTGCGAACGAAGACATTAGCTACAATTCTAACCTTAACACTTACAGTTCTCATGACATTTCCAACCACCATCCCAAGAGGCCACGGCTATCTACAGCCAGCAGCTACAACGCAATGGGCACCATACGGTCCCAACACACCACAACTCCTCTACCATGTCTACAACGACTTCCCAGACGTCTTTACCGCTTTCTCAGCAGGAGCTTTGGACCAGGCAGACTGGCAGATACCAAAGGCGCTTCTATCGGATTACATCGCCAACCCTGACTTCTTCGTGACCCAGCAACAAGGTGAATTCGGCATCTTCCAGGTCGATATCAACCATCAAAGTGGCGCTCCCTTCTTGACCTGCTTAATGCAGGCAGGCAGAAGCGCAACTACCGCCGGTCAACCAGCAACTTGCAGTAACAACGCAGTAACACCGCCAAATGCACCGGGCACTCCAACTCTAACTCCTGTCAGCCAAGTCGCGGGATGCGCCGCCGGCTCGATGAGCCTCGTGATCAACCTCGTCAATATCGAGGAAGGAGGCGGTATCATCCGCGATGCGAAGAACTTGGTCACTGAAACCATTACGGGCCAATCGACTCCCACCGCTACTAAACAGGACAACGGTGGGTTTGCCGCCCCGACCGGAACCTACACGCTACCATGCGTCTCAACAATCCCATCTTCCTACGGCATCTCTACGACCGTGTACTCCGGCGCAGTCACAATTGCGACTTCCGGTGCTACGCAGCCCGTTTGCATTGGAGGGAATGTATGCACTTTCACCTTCGCGGTTAACTATAACAGCCCAAGCACGATGAAACCCACAGTTTCCAGCGTCGAGATCAGCAGGGCGGTAGCTCATTTGATCGATAAGCCCGCCGCTGTCAGCGGCGAACCGAGCCTAATTGGATGCGTAGACGTCCAAGACCCCACCTCACACGGATTGTTCGCAGCGGGTACCCCGTGCGGGTATAACCTCGCTTCATCCGACCTGTCGAACGTCTACAACCTTGACTGTTCGACATCACCCACCACAAAGGTCAACTACATCAACCCGAACGAACACACATGGTTCAGCACGACCTGCGGAGCAACGGGATCGCCAAAGCCGGTATCTCTGTACAATCTTGTCTCTGACGTTGTCAAAGGAGCTGCAACCTGTGCTGCAGGAACCATCGGTGTTACCTGCTTCCCAAGCCAGGCATCTAGCCCCCCGACAATTGGCTACTCCGGGACCGCCGATCTGAGAGCTGCCTGCGACCACTTTGTCGCGGCTGGCTTTAGCATCGTCCCCGCAGGTGCCACATGTCTCGACGTTGCCCTAGGCAACGTCGTCGGAGGCGTTACGGCTCACCTCAACAACAACGGCGGACACGTCATCATGTACGTCAGAACTGACCCCGACAGAAAATACTACGGAACGATCATCGCGGATGAACTGAACTTCCTCTTCGGTACACCTGCCCCGACTGGTGGAACAGTATGCTACGGAACATGCCCACAAATCACACCACTCTACTTCACTATCTCACAGGTCACTCCCATTGTGTTCTCAGCCACGACAACATGGAACCTCTACACCGGCAAGTTCGGACTAGGCTTATTCCCTGACCAACTTTACACACTCTACCACAGCTCCCTCGCAGGTACCACCTGCGGCGGAAAATCGTTCAAACTCCCACCAGACTACCCAGTCTTCTGCGATCCAGTGTTCGACACCCAATCCGCCGCTGGAGAGTTTCCACCGACTGGAACCCCAGTATGTCCTACTGCGGGTAGCGCGTCCTTCTGCGGCTTCCAGAACGCTGCACTCCTAGCCGCTATTAGGGGAATGAGCGTTGCCTACGGACTAAGCGTGTTCCAAGACGTGGCTCTCAAGTCATGGGACTACTCCAACGTTGGAAGCGGTTCAACCTCCAGCCTTGTCTCGGTGATAGGCAATGGGTTCGTCGGTGGCGTGCCGTTTACAAACAATCTGCGCCCTGTAGCCGGGTTCGACCCGTGCGCACAGGGACCTTTGCCTGCAGGGTACACTTGCAGTAACTATTTCGCGTCTGGCTGCAATCCCTCTACAGGATGCCGGCAGAATGTCATACGTCGAAGCATGGCCCAGACAACACTGCACATCAACCCCTACTTTGCAACCACCGCCTGGGAAATCGAGCCAATGCTTGAAATCTATGACTCAATGCTCTTCGCCAACCCGAACACGGGACCTGCCAATCTCCAGCTTATTGACTGGGCCATCTCTGGCAGCCCCAGCCACTCCGCCTCTTTTGACTCTGGCACGAACACTCTCACTCAGACATGGCACCTTAGGCACGACATCTTCTTCCACAATGGAACGCCCGTCACCGCAAGCGACGTTTGCTTCAGCATACTGACCGACAGAGACATTCCATCAGCGAACTTCATTCAGTTTGTCAGCTCAGTGAAAACCTGCACGGCGACCGATTCGAAGACCGTGGTAGTCACGTTGTCTGGCAATAGCCCGTTCGCCGAGATTGATATTGGTGGGGTTCCGATAGTCCCCTCCGGCATCTGGGCTTCTCACTGCAACTGGCTCAACACAGGCCCCAACAATGCGTTCGACAGCTCATCGGAGTCGTTGAATACTCTGGGAGGCGATTGCGCTAACCCAGGCTTCGACCCTGTAGCAACCGGCATAATGGTGGGCAGCGGTCAATGGATATGCAACTTTTCAGTCGGTGTCTCAACCATTCCAGGCCAGGCATCATGTGCACAGAACGCCAACGGATCAGCGGGAGGCCAAGCACTAGGTGCTGACGCCAAGATTCTGTTAGACCGCAACCTTGCATACATGAGGTGCTGCGGCAACGAACAGGCACCAACCAGTAACCCACCAGGCCAGCCAGCTTGGAGCCAGAACGGGATCCAGACGAGCAGCTACGAAGCGCTATCATGGGCCGACTTTAACAAAGACGGCAAGATAACGCTAGTAGACGCCGCCACGATAGCGTTCTTCTTCAACAAGCAGGACCCATACTTTGCCAACCCAACGTACGCCTTGCCTTCGACCCCGAGAGGAACAGTCGACTTGGGCGACGAGGCAGTCGCTGACTTCTACTTCGACCATGGAACCACAAGCCCATTCTTGGGCACACCCACAGGACCTGGAACTGCCACGCCACCAGCAATGGCTGGACTTGACCCGAGCACTGATCCATTCGTCCTAAACCTCGGTGGTGGAATTCTAGTCTACTACCTAGGAACCACTAGCGGGGCTGTACACTTGTCCGTGCTGACAGGCGCACCGACGACAGCATCTTTCTCAGCTTCAGCCGTCTCAGGTGGAACCACGATAGGATCAGGCGCTGCAACGACCCCCGACGCCGGCCAGATCGACATTCCATTCAACACTGCTCTCACAGTCGGCACCAGCTACACATTGACCGTCACATATGCAGGAAGCACAGCAATCTCAATCACTGTCGACGTGCACAACTAATAGCAACATTAGAACTCCGAAAAACTCCCTCCTTTTATTTTTCTGCGCCGAGGTCGCTCCACGAAGCGGCCGGCGAACATTAGTTAAGAACCCTGCTCCACCGGCCCGCAGCCGAGTTGAAGACCGCGTCATAGGTACAGCTAGGTTTTTCCGGCGACCCATCGAAACATGGGGCCAAGCTCCGCATATAATGGGCGCAGACTGTGAAAGGCGTGAAATCCGGGCCGCAAAGCTAAAAAAGCTAGGACCCCATCTGCAATTCTGGATCTAGCTTGGGACTGCGCGGTTACCTGCTGAAAAGACTCGTCAACACCATCATTCTCGTAGTTTTCGTGATCATCATTAACTTCATAATTTTCGAATTGATGCCTGGGCTACAGGGAGCCATCGCAAATCTGATCAGCAACCCCCGGCTAAATCAGGATCCTGCAGCACAGCAGAGGCTCTTCAAGCTTTATCAAATATGCTCGGGCTTCACCGCGTCAGGCCAATGCATTCCCACTCCAGTCTGGACGCGTTTCTCAGCCTACTTTGTCAACATGTTGACATTCAGGTTCGGCGATTCGTTCCAAACGAGCCAACCAGTGCTACACGACATGATCGCCACAGGCAAGCTGGCGAACACACTCCTACTCCTCGGAACCGCAACAGCGCTATCCCTGCTCATAGGCACGTTACTTGGAGTTCTCGTCTCTGCGAGACGCGGTTCTGTCTTCGATCATGGGTGGGTGACAACGTCACTAGTGACTTTCTCTCTCCCGACCTTCTGGATGGGGCTTGTTTTCATTTTGGTCTTCGCCCAGTACTTGGGATGGTTCCCTTCCGGGGGAGTGCAACCAGCGGACTGGATCCGGGGACTCCCCCCCGTCTCCCAACAGTTGCTAGTCAAGCTGCAGTACCTCTTTCTTCCAGCGCTTACCCTGACGCTCTTCTTCTACGGGGGCAACCTCCTCCTCACTAGGGCGACGATGCTGGAGGCCCTGAGCGAGGATTACATAACGACGGCGAGAGCGAAGGGGCTTCCGGAGAGAACGATTCTCTTCAAGCACGCATTGAAGAACGCGGCGCTGCCATTGGTTACAAACGCCGCCCTCGCCTTCGGAGGCATCCTCTCAGGCGCCATAATAACGGAGACCGTTTTCAACTGGGACGGTTTGGGGCTTTGGATATGGCAGTCCATCGGCTGGAAGGACTTCCCGGTTATGCAAGCAATTTTCTACATCGTCGCCCTCTGCGTGATCGCCGCCAATCTAGTCTCTGACATCATCTACGGCGTCTTGGACCCACGAATCAAATACCAGTAGATAACTCGTGGCTTAGATAAATGTCGCAAGGAAGACATGTACCCTACAGCCTCGTTCGGTTCAAGAACTTCTCTCTTCAAATTCTGAGAAACAGAATGGCGTTCGTGGGGCTCGTCATCCTGTTCTTGTTCGTAACCTTGGCCCTAGCAGCTCCCGTGCTCACACCATATCAGCCTCAGGGAGACATAGTGTCGGGGAAGCTGGCAGGTCCGGATTGGGTTCCGATGATTACAGGGGCTACCTCGTGGAGCAGGAACCAAATATTTTCCGGCCTCCAATTACAGCCCAGTCCCGGTGTTCAAACCACCATCTCTACTCAAACGGTTGATTCCGCCAATTTCACAGTCAACACTGGGCCTGCTGGAGGAAAGATCCTGCTGGTTGAGAGTCTAGCTTACGCCTACAACGGCCCCCCGGAGGACTTCAAAGGGACACTCAGTGTCACACCCTATCTTCCCAGCGGTCAGGCTGCAGTGGCGACGGCCTACCTTCAGAGGCTCGGCAATGCTGCTGAACAATGGACTCTGTGGGAATCTCACCAGATTGCCGGTTCGACGCCAAACTCGCCGGCCGCACCCTTCAGCTCCGCCACCCAGCTCCTACTGAGTCAGATAGGGCAAAGCGGCTACACTCCGTCCACATTGATCTTCTCCCAGAAAACTGGTTACAACTATGTCTTGGAAATAGACTTACCTCCGAACGTGTCAGCGGCAACTATCTATGTCCAGAGGTTCAGCTTGCTTCTCTATGGCACAGTCTGGGGCTTGCTGGGGACAGATTCTGTCGGGAACGACATCTTCACCCAGTTTGCCTATGGGTCAAGAGTATCTCTGACTGTAGGGCTCGTCGCGACCTTCATCGGCGTGGGAGTAGGGCTGGTAGTAGGGCTGATCGCCGGCTACGTTGGTCGAATAGTTGACGAGGTCCTAATGAGGTTCACGGATATGATGCTCGTGCTCCCGGGGCTTCCGCTCCTCATAGTTCTCGTAGCGGTTCTCGGGCCGTCATTACTCAACATCATCCTTGTTCTCGGGTTTCTCGGCTGGATGGGTTTCGCAAGAGTCATTCGTTCTCAGGTTCTAAGTCTTCGTGAAAGACCCTTCATTGAAGCGGCGAAGGCTTCGGGAGCGGGCACGGGCTACATAACCGTCAAACATATTTTTCCGAACATCGTTTCCCTGACATACGTCAACCTGGCTCTCTCCGTTCCCGCCGCGGTAGTTGGAGAGGCTGCTCTCAGCTTTCTTGGGCTTGGCCCACAATCCATCATTACTTGGGGGATAATGCTGGAACAAGCCCACGAGGGGAGTACCGTGCTCGCTTGGTGGTGGGTCATCCCGCCCGGCATCGGGATTGCGATTCTCTCACTGTCTTTTATCTTGATAGGCTATGCGCTCGATGAAATGTTCAACCCTAGATTGAGAAAGCGTCGTTAGGGAATTGCTAGATGGCGACGCAGCATCGAAAATGACGATGCACAATTTGTTGACAGGCCCAAAGCTTATCTGAAGCGAGACTCTCTTCGAAAGGTCGATAGGCCGGCGCGTGATAATTCGATGCCAGTGCTACAGGTAGACGGGCTCACTACGCATTATTCGACAACTCGGGGATGGGTAAGAGCGGCCGAGAACATCAGTTTCGAGATAGAAAAAGGAGAGGCCCTTGGACTTGTTGGCGAATCGGGTTGCGGGAAGACGACGGTCGCACTGTCATTGCTGAAAATCCTTCCCTCAGGGGGCAGGATAAGGGGCGGCAAGATTATTCTTGACGGGAAAGACCTAGTTCCCCTAAACAACGCAGAGATGCGGAAGATTCGATGGAAAGGAATATCCATTGTCTTTCAGGGCTCGATGAACGCGCTTAACCCAGTTTTCAAGATTGGCGGTCAAATAGTGGAGGCGATAAGATTGCACGAGCCCGATGTTTCGAAATCGGAAGCCTACAGAAGAGCTGAGGGGCTACTTGAAATGGTGGGAGTAGATCCCTCAAGGGTCAACAACTATCCCCACGAGTTTAGCGGCGGTATGAGACAGAGGGCGCTCATCGCCATGGCGTTGGCCTCAAACCCTATGGTCTTGGTCGCGGACGAACCAGGAACAGCTTTGGACGTCATAGTTCAGGCGCAGGTCTTACAGCTGATGCGGAGCCTCAAGGAAAAGCTCGGCCTATCCATGCTTATGATCAGCCACGACCTCTCTATCGTCGCTGAGGTATGCGAGAGAATCGCCATAATGTATGCAGGTCACATCGTCGAGTATGGTAGCGTGGAGGCGATATTCAAAGAGCCCCTTCACCCCTACACGCAGGGACTGCTAGGTGCCTTCCCAACAATAAGTGAAGAGCGTAAGAAACTCACATCTATTCCCGGCCAGCCTCCGGATCTTCTTAACCCTCCGCAAGGTTGCAGGTTTCACCCTCGTTGCCCCTACGCGATGGATGTATGCAAGACGACAGACCCAGAGCTTAAGAGGGCTGGTTCAGGAGATCACTTTGTGTCGTGTTATCTCTACTAGAGCAAGCAGAAGGCCAAGATTTGAACGATAATGGGTTAATAATTGAAGTCGAGGGCCTGAAGAAGTACTTCCCGATCAAGCAGGGGTTTCTCACTACCCTGCTGTCCACTCGAGATGTATCCGTAAAGGCTGTGGATGGAGTCAGCCTTTTTGTAAAGAGAGGAGAGGTCTTGGCCCTGGTTGGTGAAAGCGGAAGTGGGAAAACCACCACAGGCAGGCTTATCCTTCGTCTCGCAGACTTGACGGCTGGAACAGTGCGTTACAAGGGCAAAGATATTTCCAAGCTCTCGTCCAGGCAATTGAAGCCCCTTCGTCGCGAGATGCAAATCGTCTTTCAAGATCCCTTCGAGTCCCTAGACCCACGCATGCTCATCAAAGACATCGTCGCGGAACCTATTCGTATTCAGAAGGTGGCTAGGGGCGAGGAAGAGGTCGAAGAAAGGGTAAAGCAGATCTTGCGTGAGGTCGAGCTGGTTCCTCCTGAAGAATTCATGCTAAGGTTTCCCCATGAGCTGAGCGGCGGGCAGAGGCAGAGAGTCGCCATCGCCAGGGCCTTTGTTCTGGACCCCGACTTTGTGGTTGCGGACGAGCCCGTTTCCATGCTAGATGTTTCGATCCGAGCTGAGATCCTCAACCTTATGCTGGCGCTCGTCCAGAAGAGGGGGGCGTCGTTCCTCTACATAACCCATGACCTGGCTCTTGCTCGTCATGTCTGCGATCGAATCGCAGTGATGTATCTCGGCCGAATTGTCGAGCTCGGGGGTACGGATGCCGTAGTCAGGGGACCTCTCCACCCCTATACCCAAGCACTCATATCAGCCGTTCCGGTTCCCGACCCTTCCTCGAAGCGGACCAAGGCAGTGATAAGCGGCGAGATTCCAAGCCCGATTGATCCACCACCTGGCTGTCACTTCCACACGCGCTGCCCGTACGCGCACACGAGGTGCACGTTCGAGGACCCGCCCCTAGTCGAGGTTGAAAAGGGTCACTGGGCGGCCTGCCACTTGGTCGACATCCCGATGGCAGGTTAATTTCTTAGCCGTAACAGGTCGGGGGTTCTGGCGACGGCCTCCCGAAAACTATTATCCAAGTCTTCCCATTGTCAAGAGGCGTGTACCACTGTAGGCAATACTCGCTGCTACCATTAGAGAGAAATGGATCAGGGTTTCCGTTGCCGCCACAGTAGGAACCAGTCCCGAATCCGACACAGGTCTGATTGAGCACCTGTCCCCAAATATCGAAGAAGTTTCCCAGTACGAAGACCTGTGGAGCCACAGACTGGATGTAAATCGTACCGGTATTATCACGAGTGCTAAGGGGAGCGTATCCGGGTGGCCCCCAAGCATCCCACGTATGATTGTACCATAAATTCGCCCCCGCCACGCCTATGCCCGCAGGTATCGTTACGTTCTGACCTGTAATGGCGTTGAAAATGTAGAGGTGCACCCTCCAGTCAATCTCCAGCCTCGTATCGTGCACGTCTAGGTAGAACAGATAAAGGAACGAGCCGGCCGCCCCAACCAGTACTAGAAGGGCCACTGTTCTCGTAAGCCTTCGTGTCCTCCTCAAGCCCCACAGCCACCGCGCGTTGAACCGTCCGGCCCGGTTCCCATATGTGTTTAGTGCGCATCGTCTGCTTTAAGAGCACCGCTTGCACGCGCCTAACAGTTTCGGTGAACCGAGGCGTGCGGCCTACACTTGCGATTCCCATAGTTTTGCTAATCACTACGGGTTTGATCTTTCCAGCAGCTCAAGCGTCTTCTGTCTCTTCTCCATACTCGATCACGATCGGAGGTGGAACGGTTTCCGCGTCTATTATCCTTGATATTTTCCAGAATCTCACTATTTTCGAAAACTCGTTCACCCTTCCTCAATTCCAAGGTGTTTTGGAAGGGGCTAACTCGACTGCGGTGGCGCAGGCTGTCCAAGGCGCTCTTCAGGTGAGCGATTCGCAAGCGCGGGCGGACAATGTCAGATTGCAAGCCGTATCTGGCCCCTGGTCCGCGCTGAACGGTCGCCAGTGGCTGAACATCTCTTTGGACCTGAATGTTGGAGGCGTCATATCGAGTAGCGGCGAAGCAAGCCGAGTAGATATGTCTTGGAAATCCTTTGCGGTGCCTTCGGGCATCGTGCTAGGTGCCAATGAGGCAAACAGGCTGGGAGAGGCGTACCTGTTCAATGTTGCTACTACGCTAGTCGCCGAGTCGCCCCCGACTTCGACCAGCAGCATATTCTTCAGCGTAAACGGTTTGGAAATCCCATCTTCGGACTTTCCGGCCGCGGTCCGAGACTGGTCCGTTCTAGACTTCTCAAGATTGGCTACACCCGTGTCGACCTGGAAAACAATACCTTCACCGTTAACGAATACGAACATCTGGTCGTCGACAGCTCTGAGTCTTGGCGTAAGGGTCCTCTCTCAAATACAAGAGCCAGGACAAGGAGTGGGAAGAACATCTTATGGGCTGTTCTATGATCTAAATGCTGTCATCATAGCACCAAGCCGGTCCTCCGTGACAGGGAACACTTTCACATTCACTACAGGGAGTTCTTTGGAGATAGTGATGACCGGTATCATTCTTTCCACACTTATCCTATGGTCGGGCACGTTCGTCTATGAAAGGCGTCTCCCGGGCATGGTGCCGGGTAGGAGGAGCAAGCGCTAAATTGGGTGGGATCGCTTTCTGTTCAGTCCAACGTGTTCGAACCTGTACTGTCTCGCCTTCAGTGGTTCTCAACTGTAGCATTGCCATGCCACTCTAACTTGTTCGAAACAATCGGGTTCTTCAGGTCAAGCACGCAACTTTTGATAGGCTTAGATTGAGCTACGGGCCGCCCAGGTAATTTTTTGGGAGTACCGGTCCAATGCTCGGGTAAACAAGTTCGCCTGAGGACTTTTATGTTGGAAGAATTCTCTGGAAATGGACACGAGCAAAATCGTTTTTCACGTCGAGGATTGATGAGCGGTGGTTTGCTGGTGCGGGGGGTGGGATTCGAACCCACGAAGGCCTTCGCCACAGGGTCCTAAGCCCAAGGCGGGCCGGTTTTCGCCGGGCCTACTGCCCATTTGACCTGGCTATGGTACCCCCGCGTTTTAGTAGTGCTCCGGGCGGGATTCTCCGCAGCTGAATGGCTGCTTTTGAACCCGCGATCAACGGCTTTGGATGTTACGAATTCTCCGCCGCCACCTGGTTAGCGATCGATTGGCCACCCGGATTTCCTCTTCGGGCTAAGGCCGCTATGCTAAACCGGGCTACACCACCGGAGCATCGCCCGGGGCCTCTTCTCCATGGTCTATTACCTTTTTGTTAGTTCCGCAAACATACTAGGTGGGCTTGGAGTTCTCCCAGAGGAATTCGAAGTAGCTCTTTCCGAACTTTACGAGACCCGCATGACGTGATGATATGGCGAGGGTGAGACCCTTCTCGGGCTCCTCGCCCAGCAATATGATTATTTCGTTGCTATCTGATATTATTCCTCCACCGAACATTTGCTCGCGGACCCTGACCTCGGCTAATCCCTTAAGCTTCCTTACTACATCTTTGCTGGTCAGGCTCGGAATCATAACTGAGACTTTGATGCCTCGATCAATCATGAGCGATAACAATGGTGCGGACATTGAAACCACCGAATCGGGGACTATCGGCATCGCAACGAGCAGTTCTCTCCTGGTTCTGCCCAGAGTCTCCTTGATTCTATCCAGGATATTGTTCTGTCCTCTAACGATCCATATGTCGGGTCTTTCCTGGACTCCTCTTTTCTCATAGATGGGCTGCAGCTCGGACATCGCGTCGGTCTGGCTGGACTTGAGTGTGTTTTCCATTCTTATACGAGATGATTCGAGAGCCGTGGAAGGAGGTTTTGGAAAATATTTGCTTGGTCGGCCCTGTTCGCTTTCTACCCAGCCCTTTCGCTCCAGATTACCTAGTATCTCGTATATCTTCGAGTAAGGAATCGCCGCCGTAGTACTGAGCTGGCTTGCGGGCATTGGTCCAGACTCGACCAAGGCAATGTACACCTTCACTTCGTACTCTGTCAGCCCGAAATCCTTCAGAGCTCTTCTCGTCGTCTCCGAGACCATCATAGCAACCGTTTCCGGGCTAAGACGACGACCTCATACTGATTTCCTGGAAGGAGGGCGTAAATAGCAAGGAAACGATCCTAGTCCTATCTCGAACCGTGGCCCATCCTTTGGTCGATAAGAACCTAGTCATCGAAAAGCTGAGGAGTGTACTCGATCCGGAGATCGGCCGGAGCATCGTTGAACTCAACATGGTCCGAGATGTTTCCGTCAGTGACGGGAACGTATACGTGAAGATTGCCCTAACTGTTGCGCACTGTCCCCTTGCAAAGACCTTGCAAGCCGATGTGGATAATGCGGTACGAAAGATCCAAAACGTGAAATCTGTGAAGGTTGAAACCACAACCATGTCGAGAAAGGAGCTCGAGGAATTGAGGCAACAGCTGCAGGCAGGAACGAGTCAGCCCACTCACTCGAAGAGTGGACCTGGCGTCGGCCCTGGGATTGAACGACTCGGAAAACGAGGGGTCCGCACTATCATCGCCATCATCTCAGGAAAGGGGGGCGTCGGAAAATCCTTCGTCACCACAATGCTCGCATCAGAACTGAAACGACGAGGCTACGAGATAGGAGTCTTAGACGCAGACCTTACAGGTCCAAGCATTGCAAAGGTGCTTGGAGTGTCTGGCAAACCAACCAAGGATCCCGGAGGGGGCATCGTACCTCTAAGGACAAGAACCGGGATCAAGGTAATGTCCATCAACCTTGTACTGGACGACCCGAGCATGCCTGTAATCTGGCGAGGCCCAATCGTCAACAGCGTGATCCGTCAATTATACTGGGATGTTGATTGGGGAGACCTCCACTACCTTCTCGTGGACCTCCCTCCCGGGACCAGCGATGCTCCCTTGACCGTTTTTCAATCCCTTCCGCTGGACGGCGTCATAGTAGTCTCTTCTCCGCAAGAGCTTGCTTCAATGATCGTTTCAAAGGCAGTTAACATGGCCAAGAAAATGGATGTCCCTATGCTTGGTCTGGTTGAGAACATGAGTTACCTCCAATGCCCGTGCTGTGGCGAGAGGGTCAATCTCTTCGGAGAACCAAAGGGCGAGAATCTTGCCACTAGCCTTGGGCTACCATTCCTTGGAGCGATCCCCCTGGACCCTGCCATCGCACAACTGTCAGATCAGGGACGGATCGAAGATTATTCCAGTCCTATTATTGCGAATATTGCCGACGAACTTCGAACTCGGGCCGCCAGACAAGTCGAACAGCTCACGCAGGGTCTGCCAATCGCTTGGTCCGTCGAGCCAAGCCAATAACCAACCAAACGTCCTTCCTCTCAAGAAGGCAACGGCAGACCCCGAATCTTTTAACGCAAGTGCAACGCATTATGTATGTAGGCTAGGGGCTTGTGTGATGGTACCTAAGAAGAAAAATGTGCGGGGAAAGGCGAAAAAAAAGACCAAGAAAAGGGCGAGGTCAGCAAAGCCTTCGAAGGCTCAGGCCACCTCGAAAGAGCCTGAGTCTAAGAGGGCTGGATACACGATGCCTACACATCCACTGGGTCAGATGGAAAAGCCCGTCAAGGAAAGTGCCAAGATAACTATCGAGAACATACGCGGCGAAACCGCGATCGGAGATCTTCTTGTGGCTTTCCCACGGACTCGCGAGGTACTTGTTAGGAATGGTCTAAGGTTGGAGGCGGAGGATGCAGGTGACATATACATGACTCTTGACGCTTTCTCTGCCCTCAACGGGTTGAAAGCGGAAAGCTTGGTCCAAGATCTGGTTGAGATTGCAAAGGAGTCTCCTCTACAGCAACTGGTTCCCCAGCTCGCAGCCCCGCCGGCAGTATAGATCTGATCAATTCATCCGTGACAGGAATCGAACAGGTCATCAAACAATGATATCAACGAGGTAAACGCCCAAAGTCCAAGGTTGCATGCGCGCACTCGAATCGTGATCAGGGGCCTTGTGCAAGGAGTCCTGTTTCGACGAGAGATAACAGACGTAGCTCGACGAATCGGAATCACGGGTTGGGTTCGGAATCTTCCGGACGGAAGGGTTGAGGCTGTCGCTGAAGGAGAGAAAGAGGGGCTTGAGGAGTTTGTACGGTTCTGTCACATTGGTCCGCCGAGAGCGAGGGTCAGCGGGGTTGAAGTGGAATGGTCTGATTTCAAAGGCGAGTTTCGTGGATTCAAAATAATACGATAAGCTAATTGGCCCTACTTGTTCACACTTTGGGTACTTGAGCCGAATTCCTCGTAAAACTGTATAGCTATAGCCACTGCCTGGTTGCTTCGTTTCAAAATAGTCTGATATTCGGGGTGAGAATCTCCGGCGAGTGCCGCCGCTTTCGAGAAATATTTGTTCACTCCATCCAAGTCCCCTTTTGCGAATGAGATTCCACCGGCGATCCTATACCCGACCTCGGCCCTCAGCTTGTTACCTTGAGACTCGTAGTCTTGAGCATCTTTGAGCACCCCATCTAAGGGTACCATGATCTTTTTCGGATCCAAGAACATAAGATGGGACATGGCCAGGTAGAGGTCCGTGTCGTCACCGCATAGCTCCTTCAGCCTGTTAGTGATGACAGATTCGGGTGTGGTGCCCTCAGACTGCTCTTTCTGTTTCGGTTTGCCGAATCCTAGCTTCAAAGTGTTCCGGACTCTCCGTTCCAATGCCGGTAAGGTCTTTAGCGAGCAATTTAAGAATTAACATGGTTAAGGAGAGCCAGTTCGAGAATCATGGGAAGGTCAATGATTGAGCTTTGAAGACAAGATGATTCGCAAGAGAGAGTCAAAGAACAAGGCTCGTCGCCGAAAGAGGGGGCCCTATAGAAAGTCATCCGGCGGAGGAGGAGTCATCAAGTACTAAATCGGTAGATCGTGCCTGCTAGCCCGAACTGGGCTATGCTCCCACCTGTCGACTATTACACTGATTCAATCAAGAAGGCTAAGAAAGCTTGCACCGTGCCCGTGATCGAGCTTGCATTCCAATGTCGCGTTCAGTGCTGGATCGGGATCTTCCTATATTTCGCAATACTGCTGGGCTCGATGCTCACGGTTTCGGCGCAGCTGTGATGCCCGAAACAGATTGTGCAGTGCTCAACATCCCAGCTGGGATCGACCTTCCTGCATGTCTCGCACATGAGGCCTAGGGCACGAATATCCGTACACGCTTGGCAGAACTTTCTCGACGCATCCAGCGGGTCAGGGTTATCGACAAGGGTGGAGGCGATGTCTCTGCTCATCTGGCGGACCTCCGCAGCCGCCCCTAAATCGACCGCCTCACCACGAACTTGGTGCCGATACTTGCTGACAGCCGCCTGTGTGACTCCCAATCGTTCTGCAACTAGCTCTTGTTTCATTCCATAGTCCTCTATGAGCTCGCGGGCTATCATCGCTCGTAGTGCAGGAATAACCGATTTTGCTGCAACTTCACAGGGAATGATCAATAAAACGACATAACAAATGGCTCGTAAAATCTATTTAAACATGACTTATGTTATAATCCCGAGAGTCTTCCCCTCGGGGCGAAATCGCTTATTATCAGTTCACTTCGCCTACGCGTTCATTTTTACGACTCCAAGGAACCTATAAATCAAAACGGGCACACTCGTCTATCCGAAGAGTATGGTCACTGTCGATGCAGTCGAAAAGGAGCTTGAGAAGGTTGTTGACCCAGAGATCGGACTTCCAATCACTGAGATGCATCTAGTTGACGAGATAAACATCCAAGAGAACGGAGAGATTTTCATTAAATATCATCTGACCGCACCGTTCTGTCCACCCATCTTTGCAGAAGACATAGGAATGAACATTAGGACCCTTACGTCCAAACTCGAGGGTGTCAAGAAGGTCACGGTTATTCTTCACGGACACGCTCTCGCTAACGAGATCAATCAGAGAGTCAACCCCGGCTACACTCCTCCGCCTGTCCAGCCTGCAACACCAGCTCAGACCAAGGACTGAGCAAGTCAAGGCCTCCACGTGCTGGTTCATGTTCGATCCCCGGAGATATTCCTAAGGGATCTCTGGACTGCTTCCTGCTAGGCTCTACCTGAACGCATCGTACAGGAAGGCTCCCAGCAACCCTCCCAGAACGCGGCCAGCGACATAGATCCATAGATTTCCAAACGATGTCTGACTGAACACCGCCGAAGCAAGTGTCGGCCCCCCCCACGTTCTAGCAGGGTTAAGAGACCCTCCAGAAATCGGGCCGAACATCCAGACCGCCGCTGATTCTCAGTCTGAGGAGTGTGAATCTCAAGGGCAAAGAATTTTCTATGCAGATGATCCCCTAGTAGTGCGGGAATTTGGCAGTAACCAACAGTTTCACCTGGATGATCGGTGGTCCTCAGGGTAGCGGGATCAACTCGGTTGCGGAGAACTTTGCAAAAGCCTGCATTAGAGGAGGTCTTCACATATTCGCCAACATCGAATATCATTCTAACATCAAAGGGGAACATAGCTACTACAGGCTAAGGGTGGAATCAAAGGCTCCCCGATCTCACGTGGACTGGGTGGACTTGCTTGTCGCCCTCGACCGCGAAACAATCTTCGGCGACATGAACAAGCCCCATCCTACTCATCGCGGGCATAGACACGAGGTCAGCCCTGGGGGTGGAATAGTCTACGACCGCAGCCTGAACTTGACACCTGACTCTTTCGGGCGTGATGATATCAAACTCTTCCCGATTCCCTACATGGATCTTCTCGTCGAGGCGCTGAAGGAGTTTGGAAAGGACAAGGAACTCAGCAAGTACCAGGTGATGGTCAACACGATTGCTCTTGGTGCCTCCCTTGGCCTAGCCGATTATGATTTCGACCTTGCAACCGAGGCGATCAGAGAAGGGTTCACGGGACGCAAGGCGGCTCTAGGCGACCTAAACGTCAGCGCCGCAAAACGTGGATACGAATATGCAAAGACGAGTTTCGGCGGAGATGCCTTTCCGATAAAGTTGCGAAAGCAACCGCTGTCTGGAAGGCGAATGATGATTAGAGGTGTCCATGCCGTCGCTATCGCGAAGCTCAAGGCCGGATGTGGGTTCCAAACCTATTACCCGATTACGCCGGCAACGGACGAAAGCGAGTACTTGGAGTCCCACCAGAAGGACTACAATATGATTGTCGTTCAGGCTGAGGATGAGATTTCGGCCATCAATATGGCCACGGGTGCGGCTCACGCTGGTCTCAGGTCTTCAACCTCTACTTCTGGACCGGGCTTTTCTCTTATGGCTGAAGGTTTGGGTTGGGCGGGGATTACCGAGGCGCCTGGGCCGGTTGTGGTATTGTACCAGCGTGCTGGTCCTGCGACGGGGCTGCCAACCCGGACGGAGCAAGCAGACCTGCGGTTCGCCCTTCATGCTGCCCACGGAGAATTTCCCAGAATAATTATTGCACCAGGAGATTTGGTAGAAACCTATTACGACACATTCGACGCATTCAACTACGCGGAACGCTACCAAGTGCCCGTAATACTTCTGACAGACAAGTTCCTGGCGAGCACGTACCAAGATATCCCTCTCTTCAGTGGCGAGAATCTAAAGGTGGATCGCGGAGACCTGCTCAAGGAATCGGATCTAGCGGCCACCACTGACTATCGGCGCTATCGCTGGACGGAACTCGGCATTTCACCGCGAGCAATTCCCGGTCAGAGGGGGGGAATCTTCTGGACAACTGGAGATGAGCATGATGAGTACGGTCATATCACTGAGGCGCCAGATATCCGGATCAAGATGATGAGGAAGAGAATGCGAAAGATCGAGCTCGCAGGAGAGGTGATTCCAGACTCAAAGAAAGCGATTCTGCACGGGCCCAAGTCGGCTCCGGTTACGCTTGTCGGCTGGGGTTCATCCAAAGGCGCGATCCTTGACGGAATGGAGGACCTCAAGAGTGACGGGATAGAAACGAACTTTCTGCAGGTGCGATACGTCAATCCTTTCCCGACAAACTTTGTCCAGCAAGCTCTCGGTCCGGCCCCAAGAAAGATCGCGATCGAGAACAATTACTCGGCCCAGATGGCAGGGCTTATCCGTGAAAAGACCGGTATTGCGATGGACAATACGATTGTGAAGTTCGACGGAAGACCATTTTCCCAGAACGAGATATACGAGGGAGTCAAAGACATAATAAAGAACGGAATCAAAGAGGTAACTGTTTCTCATGCTTGAGCTGAAGACATACCGGACACAGGTTCATAACGACTGGTGCCCAGGCTGCGGAGACTTC
>WNGH01000204.1_pt1 | contig 46334 bp, 51 predicted proteins | sample 5400631 | NCBI WGS metagenome assembly WNGH01 (sample SAMN13153373, study PRJNA577476) | soil metagenome | isolation source: 115 cm soil or saprolite under Garry oak tree replicate 1 | place: USA:California | collected 2016-06-15 | reverse complement strand
GGGTCGACCGGACCCCGTACGACGCCGCCCGGCACGGTGGCGCCAAGCGACTCGAACTCGGCCGAAAGGAGGTGGCCTGAAAACAGCCCTGCAGCGCCCATGAGAGGCGGGTGGGTTGACACAGAAGGTGTCACGCCAGGGCCCCCGTCACGCCAGCGCCTTTCGCATGGCGTCGGCCAGCCCGTCGATCTCGGACCGGGTCCGGCGCTCGGTGACAGCCACCAGCAGGGCGTGGCCGTCCGCGTCATCCAGCGGGACCCCCGCCAGATACCCCAGGTCCACCAGCGCGTCGCGGACCTCCCCGGCCGGGCGAGGCAGCCGCAGCGCGAATTCCTTGAAGAATGGCTGCCCGGGGTGCAGCAGCTCGACGCCCTCGACGTCGGTGAGCCGCTCCGCGGCGTAGGCGGCCTTCGAGGCGCACTGCCGTCCCAGCTCGCGCAGGCCGCCGGGCCCCAGCCAAGCCAGGTACACCGTGGCGGCCACCGCCATGAGGGTCTGGTTCGTGCAGATGTTCGACGTGGCCTTCTCCCGGCGGATGTGCTGCTCCCGGGCCTGGAGGGTCAGGACGTAGCCGGTGGCGCCGTCGACGTCGACAGTCTCGCCGACGATGCGCCCCGGCATCCGGCGGACGTCCTGCATCCGCGCGGCGATCACCCCGAGGTACGGCCCCCCGTAGTTCAGGTGGTTCCCCAGGACCTGGCCCTCGGCCACGGCCACGTCGGCTCCGAGCTCCCCCGGCGGGGCCAGCACGCCGAGCGACAGCGGGTCGAAGACCTGGATGGCGCGGGCCCCTGCCTCGCGCGCCGCCGTGAAGAGCTCCCGGGCCGGCTCCAGGATCCCGTAGCGGTTGGGGTGCTGGACCACCACGGCGGCCACGTCGTCCGACAGGTCCGGCCGCCCGCCCCGGCCCCGTTCCACCGGGAACACCTCGGGCGAGTACCCCGCTCCCCTGCCGTAGGTCTCCAGGACCCGGACGTACCGCGGATCCACGGCGCCGGACACCAGCACCCGCGGCCTTCCGGTGGCCGAGCGAGCCATGTGCACCGCCTCCACCAGCGAGGTGGGTCCGTCGTACAGGGACGCGTTGGAGACCTCCAGCGCGGTGAGTTCGCAGATCATCGACTGGTACTCGAACAGGGCCTGCAGCACGCCCTGCGACAGCTCCGGCTGGTAGGGGGTGTAGGACGTGTACAGCTCCGAGCGCCCCGCCAGCGCCCACACCACCGACGGGACGTAGTGGTCGTACGCACCGGCGCCGGCGAAGCAGGCCAGCTCGTCGACGTGCACGTTCCTCGAGGCCAGCCCGCGGAGGTCGGCCAGGATCTCCATCTCCGAGACTCCGTCGGGGACGTCCAGCGGGCGGTCCACGCGAACCGACGTCGGGATGTGGTCGAACAGGCCGTCCAGCGACTCCAGCCCGCAGGCCGCCAGCATCTCCCGGACGTCGTCGTCGGTGTGGGGGGCGAACCTCATCGGGCGGAAGTCTACGAGATGGCGTGCGAAGCCCGGTCGTCAGCCCCGCGGGCGCGTGATCTCCGATTCGAACTCCGGGAAGTACCGCCCGATCACCGAGAGGTCGAACGACCCTAGGATCGAGTCCTTCGCCTCCCTGGCCAGCAAGAACTCGAAACAAGCCCGCACCAACCGCTCCGGCGTGTCGAACCCTGCCCCCCCACCGCAACCAATCCGTCCGCGACAGAGTGACCTCATGGTGCGTCTCCGACCCGTCCGCGTCACGAACCGTGACCCGAAAGGAAAACGAGGAGTCATCTTCTCCAGCAGGCCGAACCTCAATGGAAGCCACGAACGGGATTGTGGCAGGCGGGTCGAACGGCGGCCGAAGCGGCGCAAAGGCCGGCGGGGCCGGGCCGATCGCGAGTTCCGCAGCGAGCGAAGCGAAGCGAGAATATTTGAGCAGGCGGCCCGGCCCCGCCGGCCCCAAACCACCCCGAGCGGGCTCGATCAGCCCGCCAGGTCCTCCAGCCCGTACTTGCGCACCAGCGAGAGGTAATCCCGCTGGTAGAAGATCTTGCAGTTCACCTCCGGATACAGCTCGTGGAGGCGGCGGATCTTCCGGTTCTTCTTGGTCACCAGCTTCTGGTTGAGCGTGGTGATCTCGATGTACAGGTCGTACTGCGGGAGGTAGAAGTCCGGCGTGAACCGCTGGGTCACGTTGCCGTCCGCGTCCCACTCCAGGTCGAACGAGGTCGGCTCGTACGCCCACTCGATCCGGTAGAAGTCCAGGAGCTTGGCGAACTGGCGCTCGCTGGCGTGGGCAAAGCTGACAGCGTCACTCTTCAGGCCGGCCCGGCGGCCGGCCCGCGGTTTCGCGGCTACGCTCCCGCTCCCGTCGCGCGAGCGACCCGCCGGCTCGGCTTTCTGCTTCGTGCCAGTGACCCTTCCAGGTCCGTCTGGACCTTGTCCACGGCGATCGCGAACACCCCCTGCCCCTTGGACAGCAGGTCGATCACCGCTTCCGGTGACTCCGGTGTGTATATACGGTGTCCGTCGGACATCAGGGTGACACCGTGCAGCTGTTGCTTGGTCTCGCGGAGGTACTCGATGGCCTTGCGGATCTGCTGGAGCGCGATCCCCGCGTCGAGGAGGTTCTTGACCACCTTCAGCTGGAGGAGGTCCTGGAACGAGTACAGGCGCTGGGTCCCCGACCCGCCCGCGTCGCGGATGGTCGGCCGGACCAGCCCGGTGCGCGCCCAGTAGTCCAACTGGCGGTAGCTGATCCCGACGATCCGGCAGACCTCGGGGACGCGATATCCCTGCTCATCGACCATGACAGCTCCGTAATTACGCAGACGTAGGGAGCGTAGTGGTCGCTACCAGCGATGTCAACGATCCGCGCCGAGCTTGGACCGCTTCCGCCCTGGCCCTAGGCGAAGTCCTCCGGGTTCACGTTCTCCAGGAACTCCCGGAACTTCTCGACCTCCTGCTCCTCGTCGTCGCGGATCACGATGGAGGCCTCGGTGAGGACCTCCTCGTTGGCGAAGATGGGGACGTTGACCCGGACGGCCAGGGCGATGGCGTCGGAGGGGCGCGAGGAGACCTCGTAGCTCTTCCCGTCCTGGTGCATGGAGATCACCGCGTAGAACGTCCCGTCCTTCAGCTCGGTGATCACGATGCGGTCGACACTGATGGCGAGCTCCTCGAGGACGTTCTTCAGCAGGTCGTGGGTCATGGGGCGGGCGGTGACGATGCCCTGGAGCGCGAACGCGATGGCGGTGGCCTCCATCGCTCCGATCCAGATCGGGAGGAACCGTTCCCCTTCCCGCTCCTTCAGGAGCACGATGGGCTGGTTGGTGGGGAGCTCGACCCGGACGCCAACCAGGTTCATCTCGATCATGGCCGTTGCCCCAATCTAGTGAGTCACCCCTGGTCCGGCAAGCGAAGTCGTCCGGGGCCGCTCACCGGCTGAGACCGGCCAGCTCCGGCGGTCCCTGGTCCAGGAACGGCAGCAGGGCGTCGGGGTCCGCCATCAGGCCGGCCATGTCCTCGACCGCCAGGATGTCGGCCAGGTTCCGGTACCGCTCCTGGAAGTCCAGCCCGTAGCCGACCACGAAGCGGTCCGGGCAGTCGAATCCGACGTACCGCAGGTCGAGCGGCGGGATCCGGCGGGCCGACTTGTCGAGCAGGGTGCAGACCTCGAGCGAGCGGGGCTCCCGCTCCCGGAGCGCACGCAGCAGGTAGGAAAGGGTGAGGCCGGTGTCGATGATGTCCTCCACCAGCACGACGTCCTCGCCGCCCACGTCCTGGTCCAGGTCCTTGACGACGCGGACCACGCCGGAGGACTCGGAGGCCTCCCCGTATGAGGACACGGACATGAAGTCGACCCGCAGGGGCAGCGGGATCTCGCGGATCAGGTCGGCCAGGAAGACGGTGCCGCCCTTCAGCACGGAGATGAGGACCGGCGATCGCCCCTCGTAGTCGCGGGTGAGCTCACGGCCCAGCTCCCGGACCCGGCGGCGGATCGCAGACCCCGGGAACAGGACCGTCGCCACCTCTGCCATCGGCAGCGGATTCTACCCGCCGCGTCCCGGCACACGGGCTCGTGTCGCTCAGCCGAACAGCGAGGCGACCGCGTGGACGGTGAAATGGCCGATGGAGGTGAGGCCCCGTCGCCACCACGGCTCGGCGCTGGGACGTGATGGGCCGAGGACGGGCGACCCCGCCACCACCAGGGGTACGCTTCCCAGCACGGCCCCGCCGGCGGTGAACGCGACCGTCCCGATCCGGTCCCCCACCGCCACCGGCCCGACCAGGCCTTCGGTGAGCGTGGCCATCCGGCCGATCTGGCCCGCCTGCTCCACGCGGATCAGCCGCCGGAGGGTTCCGCCGGCCTCGACCGGCACCAGCGCGGTCCCCAACGGGACCGGCCGCAGGGCCTTCCCCTTCTGCACCACCGTCTTCTCGGTGAACGCGTGGAAGCCGTAGTCGAGCAACGCCGCCGCGTCGTCGAACGAGGCATAGGTGCTCGGCTCGCCCAGGACCACGGCGAGCACGCCCCGGCGGTGGCGCTGGGCCGCCGCCATCAGGCAGTACCCGGCCGCCGACGTGTAGCCGGTCTTCCCGCCGATCGCTCCCGGATACAGCCACTGCAGGACGTTGCGGTTCTGGATGTGCCGGGGGGGCCCGGAGGGCGCCGGCACGTCGTGGAACTTGGACCTCGCGATCGTGGCGAACAGTGGGATCGCGAAGTCCTGGCTGCTGATGGCGGCCAGGTCCCGCGCGGTGGTGAAGCCCCGGTCGTCCAGCCCGTTGGGTGACAGGAAATGGGTCCGGCGCAGGCCGAGCCGCGTGGCCTGCTTGGCCATGTCGGCCACGAACGCAGGCACCGAGCCGGAGACCTGGTCGGCCAGCGCCACCGCGGCGTCGTTCGCGGACTGCAGGAGCAGCCCGTAGAGCAGTTGCGAAACGGTGATCCGCTCCCCCAGCTTCAGCCCCAGCTCGGACACCCCCAGGATCTGGGCACCCTGGGCGGCGGCGTCCGGGCCCACCGTGACCACCGTGTCCGGCTTCGTGGCCCGCAGGACGAGCAGCGCGGTCATCAGCTTGGTCAGGCTGGCCACCGGCCGGCGGTCATCCGGATGGAACGAGAACAGCACCTCGCCGGTGTCGAGGTCCTCCAGGATGGCGGCCCGGGCCCCGATGGCCGGCGGCTCCAGCGACGGGGTCGGGGTGACCAGGACGGTGGGGAACGGCGACGGCGACGAGCAGATGCTCGCCGTGGGAGCGGGAGCGGGGGGCGACGGTGACGCGGTGGTGGCGCCGCCCGATGGCGCCCCCGTGGATGGCGTTCCGGTCGCCGACGGGCTGGGCGCCGGCGGCGGCGCGCACCGGACCGGGACCGGCGTGGGCGGCGGGGTCGAGATGGCCAGCGCCATCGTGGCCACCCCGGCCGGGACCACCGGGATCAGGACGGCCAGCGCGACCGAGGCGAGGAGCCGCCGGGGTCCGGTTCGCACGAGGACGGCTACGGCGTCTGGATGTACTGGCGGAGGTTGCTGCGGAGCAGGGCCTGCTTCAGCTTGCGGGACAGCTTGGCCAGCTCGGCTAGGGAATCCGTGGCGGCCCGCCGCGCGTCCGGGTTCCGCTGGCGGAGCATGGGCAGGACGATGGCCTCGAACAGGCTGGCCTCCCGTTCCGCGAAGTGCCGGTACATGGTGAGGTGGCGCGGTTCGACCCCGTACTTGAACAGGTCCTTCACGATGGACAGGACGATGTAGTCGTCGCCGTCGAAGTACTTGTTCCCGTCCAGTCCGTGGCTGCACAGGATCCCGAACTTCTCCAGCTCCTGGACGCGGTCGCGGTCCACGCCGGTGGCCGCGCTCATCTCGTCCTCGGTCATCTGCAGCCCCGTGGGCGGCTCCACCAGTTCTTCGTCGGCGGCCGCCTGGTCCACCGGGGGCTCGGGCTGGTCGGAGCCGTTCTCCTGCCGGGCCAGACGTTCCTTGATCACCTTGAGGGGGAGGTACTCGTCGCGCTGCATCTTCAGGATGTGCCGCAGGCGGTCGACGTCCCGGTCGTAGAACTTCCGGTACCCCGACGCCGTCCGCTCCGGCTCGATCAGGCCCTCGCCTTCCAGGAACCGGATCTTGGAGATCGTGATGTCGGGGAACTCCGTCTTCAGCGAGATCAGGACCTCACCGATCGACAGGTAGCTGCGCACGGCCATTGCCATCACTCCCCCGCGAAGAACACGAGCTTGAACTTCCCGATCTGCAACTCGTCGCCCGAGGCGAGCTCGGTCTCGTCGACCCGCTCCCGGTTCACGTAGGTGCCGTTCAGGCTGCCCAGGTCCCCGACGAAGAAGCGGCCGTCCCGCCGGCGGATCTCCGCGTGGCGGCGGGACACGGTCACGTCGTCCAGGAAGATGTCACTCTCCGGGTGGCGCCCCGCCGTGGTGACGTCCTTGTCGATCACGAAGTTCGACCCGGCATTGGGGCCACGCTTGACCACCAGGAGCGCCTGCTCCTTCGTGAGCTCAGCCAGAGGAAGAGCGACCTCTTCACCGGACTCCTCCTCGATCTCGACGGGGCTGAACGTCATGGTGGTGTCTTCCTGGAGTGGACGGCCGCACTGGGCGCAGAAGCGCGCGTCGTCCGGGTTTCGATGTCCACAGTTCGTGCAGTACAACCTCATCCTCCTCCAGCATGGAGGGTTCCTCGAAGGTTGAAGGTTCGCGAGGGAGACAAACTCTATACCGGGACTGCAGGCTTGGTCAATGCTCCAGCGAGGATCGACCCATAGGTCGAGTGGAGCGCGCCCGCATGCTCGAGTGGCGGGCGAGCGGCGGTGAAGGTGAGGCGGAGGCCCGGGGCTTGGGCCTCAGCCCCCAGCCTGGACCTCGTCGAGATAGGCACGGTACGCGGCGGCGTCCATGAGGCCGTCCAGGGCCGACGGGTCGGCCGCCTCGATCGCGACCATCCAGCCGTCGCCGTAGGGGTCTTCGTTGACCAGCTCGGGCCGGTCCTCCAGCGCCCCGTTGGCCTCGATCACCGTGCCGGAGATGGGGCTGTAGACGTCGGACACCGACTTGGTGGACTCCACCTCGCCGAACGGCGAGCCGCCCTTGACCTCGGTGCCGGGCTCGGGGATGTCCACGTAGACCACGTCGCCCAGGGCGTCCTGCGCGTAGTCGGTGATGCCCACCCGGATACGCCCGTCGCCCTCGGCCCGGGCCCACTCGTGCTCCCTCGTGTACTTCAGGTCCTCTGGGAACTCCACCTCGACCTCCCGGGATCAGCCCTTCAGTTCCTCCACCAGCGCAGCGTATTCGTCGGCGAGGGCGCCGGCAGCGTCCTCCGAGTCCGCCTCCGCCCACACCCGGACCACCGGCTCCTCGGGGTGCGGGGCCACCGCCACCCAGTCCCGCCCCCGGTACGTCTTCAGCCCGTCGATGGTCACGTCGTCGGGCCCGGCCCGCTCGAGCAACCGGCGCATCACCGTCCCCTTGGCCTCCCACGGCGTGTCCACCTCGCGCTCCACGACGTGGGTCTGGGGCAGGCGGTCCACCACCGCGGACAGCGACCACTGGGTCCGGGCCAGCAGCTCCAGGAGCTTGGCCAGGCTGAACACGCTGTCGTACGCGGCCAGGAAGTCCGGGAACACGTAGCCGCCCCCTTCCGTGCCCGCGAACACGACGTCGCGCTCCTCGGCCGCCGCCATCAGGGCCGATGCCGACAGGGGCGTCCACACGACACTCCCGCCGCTCTCCCGCACGATGTCCTCCGCGGCGCGGGAGGTCACCACGGGGACCGCGATGCGGGGGAACGCCGTGGTCTGCGCCACCAGCCACACGAACGCCAGCAGGGCCTCGCGGGGCGACAGGATTCGGCCGGTCTCGTCGATCACGCGGACCCGCTCCCCCGCCGAGTCGAACGCGATCCCCAGGTCCGAGCCGCTGGTGGCGACCAGGCGCTGGAGCTGCTGGAGCTGAGCCTCGACCTGCTCCTCCGAGGGGACGGCCCGCTCCTCGTCCAGGACCGCGTTGACCGCCAGGACCTCCGCCCCCAGCTCCCCCAGCACCGTGGGGGCGGTCAGGGTGGTCCCGCCGAACCCGTAGTCGACCACCAGCTTGGGGCGCCAGGACCGCACCACCTTGGCGTCCACGGAGTTCAGCATCTCCCGCAGGTAGTACTCACGGCCCCGGGCCGGGAAGGCCAGCTCGCCGAGCTCGTGGTGGAACACCCGACGGAGGTCGTCCCGGTAGTAGATCCGCTCGATCTTCCGTTCCACCGATGCGTCCACGTCCACGCCGCGCCCGTCGAAGAACTGGATCTGGACGGAGGCCGCGTCTCCCTCGGTGGTGCGGACGCTCACCCCGGCGTTGGCCCGGGCGGACCGGGCGTAGAACCTGGCCACCGGCGTGGGGACCAGCTCCAGGTCGTGCACGTGGACCCCCGCCGCGTTGAACCCGGCCACCATGACCCGCTTGATGATGCGCGCGGTCCGGGTAACGTCGCGGGAGGCCACCATCACGCTCCGCTTGGGCAGGGAGCTGGCGAACGCCATGGCCAGCCGGACCGCCATCTCGGGGGTGATGTCGATGTTGACCAGGCCGGACACGCCCCGGTCCCCGAACAGGCCCCGGCTGACCCTCGACTCCCAGATGACGCTCTGGGAGACCAGCGCGCCGGGTTCGACGGTCTTGAACGGGTATACCTTCACTCGAGGGTTGAGGACGGCGCCCTCCCCGATCCTGCACTCGTCGCCCACCACGGCGCCCTCGTCCACCCGGGCCCCGTGCGCCACGTCGGTGTTCTTCCCGATCACGCAGCCCCGGAGCGCCACCGACGGCCCCACGTACGCGTTGTCGTGGACCACCGCCCGGTGCAGGAAGGCTCCCGCCTTCACCACCACGTTCGCCCCCAGCACCGTGTATTCGCGCAGCTCGGCGCCAGCCTCGACCCTGGAGTTGGGGCCGACGTAGACGGGACCGGTCACCTTGGCCCCCGGCTCGATCTCGGCGTCCGTGCCCAGCCACACTCCACCTTCCATCCCGAACGCCCTCAGGTCGAGGTCGACCTTGCCGTCCAGGATGTCGCGCTGAACGCTCATGTACGACTCGAGGGTTCCCACGTCGGTCCACTCGCCGTCGGCGACGTGCCCGTACATGGGCAGCCCCTTCTCCAGCAGCAGCGGGAAAAGGTCGTGGGCGAAGTCGAACTCCTCCCCCGGGGGGATGTAGCCCAGGACCTCGGGCTCGATCACGTAGATGCCGGTGTTGATCTGGTCGCTGAAGACCTCACCCCACCCCGGCTTCTCCAGGAACCGGTCGATGCGGCCGTCGTCGTCGGTGATCACGATGCCGAACTCGAGCGGGTTGGCCACCCGCTTGAGGGTGACCGTCACCGCGGCGCCCTTGTCCTTGTGGAACCGCACGGTCTCCTGGAGGTCGACGTCGGTGACGGTGTCGCCCGAGATCACCAGGAAGGTGTCCCCCAGCAGCTCGGACTCGGCGTTCTTCACGCTCCCGGCGGTACCGAACGGTTCCTCCTCGGTGGCGTAGGACAGGGAAAGGTCCAGGTCGGAGCCGTCGCCGAAGAAGTTCCGGATGACGCTGGCCAGGAACTGCACGGTCACCACGACGTCGGTGAACCCGTGGCGGCGGAGGAGCCGAAGGGTGTGGAGCATCATCGGCTCGCCCAGGATGGGCAGCATGGGCTTGGGCTGGTTGCTGGTCAGCGGGCGCAGGCGGCTGCCCTGTCCGCCGGCCATCACCACGGCCTTCATCGCGGTTCATCATAGCCGGGGGTCGCTTCCGGGCCGCCCTCGGGGGCCTCGGCGCCATGCGGGGGCGCACGGAGCGCGTCCCGCAGGTCGAAGGCGTACATCCCGCCGGCCACGTAGTACTCCACGATCCCCACGGCGTACGCGATCCACCCGAGGGCCCGGGCCGCGTGGCCGAGGGCCAGGCCGAAGTTCCCCCACGCCACCAGCGGTACCCCGAGCATCAGGGAGAACGTGGCGACCTTTCCCAGGAACCGCACGTCGATGCGCCGTCCGCGGGACAGCAGGAACAGCCCGGCCATCAGGATCAGGAGGTCCCGGACCAGGATCAGCAGGGCGGCCCACAGCGGGAAGGCGTCCCGGACCACCAGGGTGACCAGGGCCGCGGCGATGGCCAGGCGGTCGGCCACGGGGTCGAGCAGCTTGCCCAGCTCGGAGACCTGCCCGGTCCGGCGGGCGATGACCCCGTCCACCCAGTCGGTGGAGACCACGCCTCCCAGCAGGAGCAGCCCGGCGGTCTCCGTCCCGTGGCGGAGCAGGAGCAGCACGAACACCGGGATCAGCAGGATGCGCGCGAACGAGATGCCGTTCGGGATGGTCAGGACCCGACGGGAGGTCTCGGTGCCGGGACGGGAGGTCTCCGCCGCCACGGCGCGCACCGTATCACCGCTCGTCCCGCCCCAGAGGAACGGAACGGGCCCGGGCGGCGCATGCGCGCCCGGGCCCGCCCTCGATTCCCCGCGCAGCGCTGGCTGCGCTACCGGCGGATCAGGCCTTGCAGCTCGGCGGGTTGGTGGTGGTGTCGGGCTTGGTGCACAGCGGCCCCAGCCCGGTGGTGGCGTCCGGCCGGCTGATGAAGGCGACCGGCCCCGCGTCGTGGCTGCCGTTGAACGGCGTGGGCGCGCCGTTGAACCCGCACGGCGCCGCGTCCGCGGGATCGTCGAACCAGATCCCCACGTGGAAGGTGTTCGTCGGCGCCAGTCCCGTGTCCGCGTCGAACCCGAAGATCTCGTCGAACAGGATGGTGCGGATCTTCACCGTGGCCGCGTGGTTGCTCCCGATGTCGAGGTCCGCCTGGTACCAGGCCAGCCCGAAGTTCGTGAAGTTCGGATCGGGGCTGCCGTCGGCCAGCTGCGGGCTGTTCTGCACGGTGAACAGGTCGTAGCCCTGGTCCTCCTGGAACCCCTTCAGGTGCATGGTCAGCCGGGCGGTCTGCTTGCCCCGGATCACCGTCACCGTCGCGCTGGCGGTCTGCTTCTCCTCCTGCGCGCACCCCAGGAATTGCGGGTTCGCGAACAGGTGGAAGGTGATCTTGTGCGGAGGCTTCCCCGGCGTGCCGGTCCGCCCCACCGCGCCGGTCCGCCCCAGCGCGTTCGGGACGACCAGGAACGCGACCATCCCCACCGCGACGGCCAGCGGTACCACCAGCCGCAGGCCACGCCAGCGTGCCGAACGAGACGATTCCATGTGGGCCCCCTCTCCTGGACGGGATCGGCTCGTTCCCCCCGAGCCGCCCCGACCGTAGGCCCACCGCGGCGGTGAGTCAACCTCAGGTTTAGTGTTGGCGGTGGAGACGGTGCCCGGCCAGACGGGAGGTGGCGCATGGCGCAGCCGACGGCGAACGTTCGCTACATGGTGCACGACGTCGATGCGGCGATCGGCTTCTACACGACGCACTTCGGGTTCACCCTGCTCACCAGCGCCGCGCCGGCCTTCGCGGACGTGGTCCGGGGTCCCCTGCGCCTGCTGCTCAGCGGCCGGACCAGCTCCGCCGGGCGGCCCATGCCCGATGGAGCCCAGCCCGAGCCGGGCGGATGGAACCGGATCGAGCTCGTCGTGGACGACCTCGAGGCCGAGGTGGCGCGACTCCGCGCTGAAGGGGTGCGTTTCCGTAACGACATCGTCCGCGGCCCGGGCGGGTCCCAGATCCTGGCCGAGGACCCCTCCGGCAACCTGGTGGAGCTGTTCCAGCCCCGCTGAGGCGTTCGCCGCCCCTCGTCGTGTTGTCGGGCCGGGGAGATTTGAACTCCCGACCTCTTGACCCCCAGTCAAGCGCGCTAACCAAGCTGCGCCACGGCCCGGCGTTCCTGATTGTATCGGCGAGCGCCGGCGGTGGCCGGGGCCGGAGCCCGGGTCAGCGACGGCGCTTGGCCCGGAACTTCAGCCGGACGGGGATCCCGTCCAGCCCGAATGCCCTGCGGAGCCGGTTCTCCAGGAACCGGCGGTATCCCGGCTCGGGGGCCCGGGCCCCGAACAGCACGAATGTGGGCGGCCCGGCCGAGGTCTGGGTCCCGTACCGGAATCGCGGCGTCCCCCGGGGCGGTGGGCGTTCCCCTTGCGCCTCCTGGAGCACTCGGTTCACCTCCGCGGTGGGAACGCGCCGCGCCCACCGGGCGTGTTGCTCGAGCAGGAGGCCCGGCAGGCGGGCCACGCCCTGCCCGGACAGCGCGGACGTCCGGGCCAGCGGGGGGCGGTGGAAGGGCGACAATTCCTCGGCCAGGTCTTCCAGCAGGACGGAACGCTCACCGGAAGGCACCAGGTCCCACTTGTTGGCGGCGACCACCATGCCTCTCCCCGACTCGATGATCCGGGCCGCCACGTGCTTGTCGTCGCCGGTCAGTCCCTCCGTGGCGTCCAGCACCAGCAGGGCCACGTGGGCGCGGTCGATGGCCTGGGCCGCCCGGACCAGCCCGTAGTAGTCCACGCCCTGCATGCGGGCGGCCCTCCGCAGCCCCGCGGTGTCCACGAACCGGACCGGCCCGGACTCCCAGGACACCACGGCGTCGACGGCGTCTCGCGTGGTCCCGGCCTCCTCGTACACCACGGAGCGTTCCTCTTCGACCAGCCGGTTGAACAGCGAGGACTTGCCCACGTTGGGCCTCCCCACCAGGGCGAACCTCGGCTCAGTCTCGACTTCAGGTTGAGCCTCCTCGTTGGGCTCCGGGAGGAGGCTGAGGATGGTGTCCAGCAGCTCGCCGGAGCCTCGACCATGCAGGGCCGAGACCGTGATGGGCTCGCCCAGCCCCAGCGCGTGGAAGGCAGCCGCGTCGGGTTCCTGGACCTCGGAGTCCACCTTGTTCACCACCGCCAGCACCGGGACCCGGGCCTTGCGCATCCGCCGGGCCAGCATGGCGTCCTCCTCCTGGATCCCCGTCTGCGCGTCCGCCACCAGCAGGACCAGGTCGGCGGTCTCCGTGGCTCGGGCGGCCTGGGCCGAGGCGAGGGCTTCCACGCCACCCGCCCGGGTGGTGTATCCGCCCGTGTCCACCACCAGGAAGCTCCGCCCACGCCATTCCACCGGGACCTCGACGCGGTCCCGGGTCACCCCGGGTTGCTCGTGGGCGATCACCTGCCGCCGGCCGAACAGGCGGTTGACCAGGGTCGACTTCCCCACGTTCTGCCGCCCCACGATGACCACCCGGGGGAGGTCCGTCATTTCGGTCGGACGCGCCGCTCGATGAGCGCCAGCGCTTCCCGGAAGACCTCGTCCGGCTCTCGATCCGTGGTGTCGATGTGCGCGGCGTCGGGCGCGGGCACGAAGGGGTTCAGCCTGGCGTCGAGCTCGTCGCGGCGAGCCAGCCCGAGGGCGACGTCGGCGCCGCCTCGCTCGAGGCTCCGCCGCCCGGCCCGTTCCCGCTCGGAGGCGTCGAGGAAGATCTTCACGGGGGCATCATGGAACACCACCGTTCCGACGTCCCGACCCTCCACCACAGCTCCAGGCGAACCGAGGCGCCGCTGCTCGGCCACCATGATCCGACGGACCTCGGGGTGACGGGAGACCGAGGACACCGTCCGCTCCACGTCGAGGGCGACCAGGTCGAGGCCGGCGGGCTGGCCGTCGATGCGGAGCTCGGGCGGCATGAGGCTCGAGTCGAGGTCGAACCTCATGGTCGAGCCCAGCCTGGCCAGCGCCTCGGCGTCCCCTGGATCGATGCCCTGGTCCAGGGCCCGGCGGGTCAGGCCCCGGTACATGGAGCCCGTGTTGAGGTACGGGAGGCGAAGCGCCGTGGCCAGGCGCCGGGCCAGCGTGCTCTTCCCGGACCCGGCCGGACCGTCGATGGCGACCACCAGCCCCTGCGGGGGCCTGACCCCTTCCTCCTCGGTCACCGGCCGCCCTTCATCTCGACATCGGCCCCCAGCCGCCGGAGGGTCTGCACGAAGCCGGGAAACGAGACCTCCGCCCACTCCATGTCGGTGACGGTGCACGGCCCTCGGGCGGCCAGCGACCCGACCGAGAAGGCCATGGCCAGGCGGTGGTCCGCCCGGGCGTCCGTTGTGCCGCCGGCCAGGCCGCCCCCCGCCACCACCAGCGCGTCGCCCTGAACCTCGGCCTCCCCGCCCAGCTCCCGGATGCCCCGGGCCAGGCCCAGCAGCCGGTCGCTCTCCTTCACCCGGAGCTCGGCGGCCCCCTCGAACCTGGACTCCCCATCCGCGTGCGCCGCCACCAGGGCCAGGGCGGGCACCTCGTCGATGATCTCGGGCAGCTCCGCCGGCTCCACCACCACCCCCCGAAGCGCGCCCGAATCGGCCACCTCCAGCTCCCCCACCGGCTCTCCCACCTCGGCGCCGGTGGGCCGCTCCTCCACCGATGCGCCCATCCGCCGCAGCATCCTCAGGAACCCCGTCCGGCTGGGGTTCAGCCCGACCGAGTCCACGATGAGCCGGCCGCCGGTGAGCGCGGCTGCCGCGCAGAGGAACGCGGCCGAGGATGGGTCGCCGGGGACCGCGCCCCGGAAGGCATCGTGCTGGAACGGCCGGATGGTCACCGAGCCGCCGTCCCCCGTGATCGATCCCCCCAGGAACTCGAGCGCCCGCTCGGTGTGGTCCCGGGTCGGAGCGGGCTCCAGCACGGTGGTCTCGCCCTCGGCCGCCATCGCCGCCAGCAGTATCGCCCCCTTCACCTGGGCGCTGGGGACGGTCATCGCGTATCGAATGCCGGTCAGCCTCCCCCCACGCACCGTGAGGGGGGGCCGGCCCGACGCCGTGGCCACCCGCGCCCCCATCGTCCGCAGGGGTATGGCCACCCGCTCCATGGGCCTGGCCCGGAGGCTCTCGTCTCCTGTGAGCACGGTCCGAAAGGAGCACGGGGCCACCAGGCCGGCCAGGAGGCGCATCGACGTTCCCGAGTTCCCACAGTCGATCTCGCCCTCAGGTTGGCGAAGCGTCGTACGCCCGGTCCCGGGGATGGCGAGGGCTGGTCCAACCGTCCAGTCCAGGGAACCCTCGACCTCCCCTGAACTGGGCAAATGTTTCATGTGAATCCAAGACTGAAGCTCCAGTTGAGACTCCGGGGACAGCGCGCAGACCGCGTTCGCCGTCGAGCGGACGTCCAGGGACGGAGGCAGCCCGGCCAGCTCGCTGCTCCCAGGGGCCGTGGCTGCCAGCAGGAGCCACCGGTGCGCGATGGACTTGTCCCCCGGGACCGAGCTCCGCCCGGACACGGTATGCCCGGGTCGCACCAGCACGCGCATCGCGCTCACGCCAGCCGCACCGGATCGAAGCCCTGCGAGGCCAGCGCCGCCGCGGCCGCCTCGGCCCGGTCGGCGGCCACCGTGAGGTGTGCGGTCCCCCGGCCTCCCTCCACGGAGTGCACGATCTGGAGGTCCTCGATGTTGACGTCCCCGTCGGCCAGGGTCCCGGTCAGCCCGGCCAGCACGCCCGGCCGGTCCGGGATGGCCACCTGGAAGACCGCCACTCCCGCCCGGACCTGCGGTTTGGCGCTGAGGGCCTGCCGGGCTCGCCGGCCTTCCGTCAGTACCGCCTCCACCCCCTCGGCGTCATCCGCGTCGAGGGCTGCCTGGACCTCCTCCAGAGCCTCCATGAACCGGCGCAGGGCGGGAACGACGGCGCCCCGGTTCGCCCGCAGGATGTCCGTCCACAGCGGTGGGCTGGACGCGGCCAGGCGGGTGAGGTCCCGGAACCCGCCCGCGGAGAGATCCAGCAGGTCGGGGTCCAGGGCGTGCTCCCGCGCGGCCAGTGCCATCAGGGCCGAGGAGACCACCTGGGGCAGGTGGCTCACCATCGCGACCAGCCGGTCGTGGCGTTCGGCGTCCATCACCACGGGACGCGCCCCGACCGCCCGAACCCACTCCGCCAGGGCGTGGGCCTGGGGGCTGGGGCTCGCGGGGTCGGCGGGCGTCAGGATCCAGGCGGCCCCGTCGAAGATGGCCGCGGAGGCGTTCTCGGGTCCGGACCGCTCGGATCCGGCCATCGGATGTCCGCCCACGAAGCGAGACGAAGCCGCGCCCGCGCCCGCACGACTCTCAACCTCCACCATGACCTGAGACTTCACGCTGCCGGCGTCCGTGACCAGGGCTCGAGGGTTCGCCGCGAGACACTCGACCACCACGGCGGCGATCGATGGCACCGGGGTGCACACGAACACCGTCCACGCATCCCGGGCGCATGACGCGATGTCGCCCGCCGGTTCGAGGCCGGCCCGGTCCGCGGCACGAGCCAGCACGCCGGCGTCGCGGTCGAAGCCTCGGACCGAGTGCCCCAGCCGCGCGGCGGCGAGGGCGATGGAGGTGCCGATGAGGCCGGTCCCGACCACGCCGATGGGCCGGCCCCCGGCCGACCCTTCCCCCAGGATGGCCGCGCGGGCAGCCGAATCCGCGCCGGCCGCACCCTGCGGCCCGGGCTTACCCGAGGTCATCGCGAAGCGACCGGGCGCCCTCCAGGTACACGTGCGCGACGTCCGCCGGCGTGCGGTCCGTGTGGAAGTGCATGAGGACCCGGATGCATCCGGGAAGGGCGCCGTCCACGGCCAGCTCACGCGCGCACAGCAACGGCACCGAGCGCAGCCCCATCCGCCGGGCCGCCTCCGCGGGGAAGGCGGAACGGATGTCGTCCGTGGCGGTGAACACGATGCTGACCACGTCGGCGACCTCGAGCTCGTTGCGCTGCAACAATTCCGAGAGGAGGCGTTGTGTGGCCGCCAGCACCGCCTCCCGGCCGTCCTGGTCGACGGTGATCGCCCCCCGGGCGGCCCGGACCATCATCGGGTCCGCCCCGGGAGGGGAAGGCGAACAGGACTCGCGCTGCCCATGGCGGTTCAGGCTACCGCGTCGTCCGGCCGCTCCACCGCCTTCACAGGCCCGCCACCCGGAACAGTTCCCGGACCTCGTCCGGCTCCAGCTCCCGAACGTCCCCCGGAGGCAGGCGCCCCAGCCGGATCGGGCCGACCCGGAGCCGGACCAGCCGGCGGACCGGCAGCCCCACCGCCGCCAGCAACCGACGGACCTCCCGCTTGCGCCCCTCCCCCATCACCACGCGCACGGCGCCGCGGCCCGCTGCTCGGCTGGGGATCGTGGCCGAGAGCGCCCTGGCCGGCCCGTCCTCCAGCTCCACCCCGCGCAACAGGCGCGCCACGTGGCGTTGGGTCGGCGACCCCTCCACCTCCGCCAGGTACTCCTTCTCCACGCCGTACCGGGGGTGCATGAGGCGATTGGCCAGCTCGCCGTCGTTGGTGAGCAGGAGCAACCCCTCGGTTGCACGATCCAGGCGGCCCACCGGGACGACCCCCGGCTGCTCCGAGGGAAGGAACTCGGAGAGGTCGGGCCGGCCTCGGGGGTCGCGGACGGTGCTCACCACGCCGGCCGGCTTGTGCAGCGCGTAGTAGCGGAGCGCCGGGTCGAGCGGGACTCGCCCCCCGTCCACCTCCACCCGGTCCGCGGAGGGGTCCACCCGGTCCCCGAGCGTGGCCACCTGGCCGTTGACGGTGACCCGTCCGTCCCGGATCAGCTCCTCCGACGCCCGCCGCGACGCCACCCCGGCCCGGGCCAGGGCCCGCTGGAGCCGCTCCCGCCTGGACGAGTCGGGGTCGTGGTCCTCGGTGGGCACGTCGGCGGCTACGAGGCGGCCTGGTCCTCGTCCGGACCGGCGGCCGCGGTGTCGCCGTCGTCCCCGCGGTCCCCGTCGTCCAGCCCGCGGCCTTCCCCGGAGGCCGAGGCCGACAGCAGCGGCGCCAGCGACGGCAACGCGGACAGCGAGGGCAGGCCCAGCCGCTCCAGGAACTCGGGTGTCGTGCCGTACAGCACCGGCCGGCCGGGGGCCTCCTCCCGGCCCACCTCGGCCAGCAGGCCCCGCTCCACGAGCGCCCGGAGCACGCCGTCGGAGTTGACCCCTCTGATCGCCGCGACCTGATGGCGGGTGACCGGCTGCTTGTATGCCACGATGGCGAGCGTCTCCAGCGACGCCCTGGTCAGCCGGGCGTGCCGGCCGGAGAGCACGAACTGCTCGACGACCTCGGAGAGCTCGGGGTGGGTGGCCATCTGCCACCCTCCCGCTACCGGTCGCACCACCAGCCCGGCGCCGCGGTCCCGGTAGGACCGAGCCAGCTCGTCCAGGATCCCCTCAACCACCCGGCGGTCCACCTCCAGGACCTGGGCCAGCATGCCCGCCGGGAGCGGTTCGTCGGCCACGAACAGCAACGCCTCCAGCGCCCTGGCCACCTCGGTTCGATCCGTCACACTGCCACCTCCGACCATCGCACCTCGATCTCCCCGAACGTCTCGGCCTGCGACAGGTCGACCCGCCCGTCCCGGTACAGCTCCAGCAGGGCCAGGAAGCGCACCACGACGTGGATGCGCTCCTCGCAGTCGGCCACCAGCTCCCGGAACCGGGTGGCGCCCAGCGCCCCCAGCCGCTCCTCCACCGCCCGGATGGCGTCCGACATCGAGACCCGGATGGGCGCGACGTGCGACAGGTCCACGGCGGGAGGGGGACGAAACAGCGCGGCAGCCGTGCGGGCCAGGTCCTCCGGGGTCACCCGGTCCATGACGTCCGGATACAGGTGCGCGAACTGCGCGGGGGGCCCGGCCTGCCGGGCGTGGAACCGAGAGCCTTCCTCCAGGCGCACCGCCAGGTCGGCGGCGGCGCGGCGGAACGCCGCCAGCTCCAGGCTCCTCGCGTAGGCCAGGTCCGGCGAGCCGCCCAGGAGGTCCTCCTCGGTGGGCTCCTCCGGCCGCGGCATCAGCCGTCCCACCTTCAGCTCCAGCAGCGCGGCCACGACAGCCAGGAACCACGTGGCCTCCTCCAGGCTCCACCTGTCGGTCTCCCCGGCGTGGGCCAGGAACTCCGTGGTCACCCTGGCCACCGGCACGTCGCACACGTCGACCCGGTGCGACAGCAGCAGCTCCGCCAGCATCACGAACGGTCCCGTGAACACGGGGAGCGCGACGGCGAACTCGCCCACACCGGCCCGGCGCTCGTCGCTCACGATGTCCGGATCATAGCCTCGCCCGGCGCGAGTTCCCCGGAAGCGCGGCGCGACGAACCCCACGCCGTGGACCTAGACCGGGGCCGGCTCGACCTCGCTGGTGCATGCGGCGCACCGCGTGGCGGCCACCGGGATGCTGGTCTTGCAGAACGGGCATTCCCGCAAGGTCGGCGGCTCCTGGACCACGCCACGGGGCGCGGTCATCCGGTTGAACGACCGCACCAGCAGGAACAGCACCACCGCCACCAGCACGAGGTTCACCACCGCGGTGATGAGCTTGCCGTAGAAGATCTCGCCCTTGCCCACCATGAACGAGAGCGACTCGAACGTGGGCTTGCCCGCCGCAGCGGCGATGAGGTTCATGATCACGTCGTTCACCAGCGAGGTGACCACGGCGGCGAAGAAGAGCGCCAGGATGAACGCCACCGCCAGGTCGAGAAGGCTCCCCTTGAAGGCGAACGCCTTGAACTCCTTGATGAACCCCCGCATCGATCCCCCTTTCGCCGGCCGGCGCACCCGACGCCGCTCGCTGCGGGAGCCTAGCAGTGCAACCGCTCGGCCCTAGAAGAGGCAGGTGATGCCGGCGAGGGGCCGGCACAGGGCGTTGCCCAGCGCGTTCACGAACGTGAGGATGGGGCCGCCCAGCAGGAAGAAGATCACCAGCATGAACAGCGGCAGGTACTGGTCCATGTTCGTGTAGACCTCCCGGGCCCGCCCGTGCAGGAAACGGGCAAGGATCCGCGCCCCGTCCAGCCCCGGGATCGGCATCAGATTGAACACGAACAGCACCACGTTGATCTGGAGGGCAGCGAACAGGAACTTTGCGAGATCGCTTGGGGGGGTCGTCGGGTGGGGCCAGGCGATCCGCACCGCGAGGGCCGCGCCCACGGCCAGCAGCAGGTTCACCGCGGGCCCGGCCAGCGAGATCAACAGCGTGTCCCGCTGGGGGTTGCGCAGGTTCCCCGGGTTGACCGGCATGGGCTTGGCATAGGCGAAGACGGGGAGGCTCACGTTCGCCGCCACCAGGATCAGGAGGAGCCCCGGCAGGATCCCGGAGCCGAACGGATCGAAGTGCGGCCTCGGGTTCAAGGTCCGTCGCCCGAATCGCCGGGCCGTCGGATCGCCCAGGCGTTCGGCGGCGGCGGCGCGGGCCAGCTCCCGCAGGGCCAGGCTGGGGATCAATGCGATCAGCAAGAACAGCGCGAACTTGACGCTCTCGGCAGTCACGGGCCCGCCCGTCGAGTATCTCGGCGCACTTCGTTCACTCCCCACCCTCCCCGTACCACCGGTACACGAGCGGTGGCGGCTCCACAGGATCGTCCTGGATGCGCACGGCGGCCGCCACCCGGCGCACCGCCGCCTCCGCCCGCCCCTCCCCTCGCGCGTGGACCGTGCCCAGCTCGGACCCGGCCTCGACCACATCGCCGACCTTGGCCCGGAACACGATACCGGCGGCCGGGTCGATGGGGTCGCCCTTCCGGTGGCGGCCGGCCCCCAGGTCCACCCCCGCCCGCCCGATCTCCTCGGCCTCCATGGAGGCCACCACGCCGCCCCGAGCCGCCGGGATGGGCCGGACCACCGGAGCACGAGGGAGCACCGACCACGGGTCGTCCGCCACCCGGGGGTCACCTCCCTGCGCTTCCACCATCCGGGCGAACACGCCGAGGGCCTCGCCCCCGTCCAGGGCCCGTTCGGCCCGGGCCACCGCCTCGGACCGGGGCGCGCCCTCCAGCAGCCACAGGGCCTCCCCGGCGAAGGTGACCGCCAGGTCCCGGAGCCGTCCCCGGAACGATCCCCGCAGCACCTCCACCGCCTCCGCCACGTCCAGCGCGTTCCCCACGGCGTCGCCGAGTGGCTGCGACATGTCGGTCACCGCGGCCCGGGCCCGTCGGTCCCACCCGGCCGCCAGCGCGATGCACGCCTCCGCCAGCGCCCCGGCCTCTTCCGGCGTCTTCATGAAGGCGCCGCTGCCGGCCTTCACGTCCAGCAGGATCAGGTCGGTCACCACGGCAAGCTTCTTCGACATCACGCTCGCCGCGATGAGGGGCAGCGAGCTCACCGTGGCCGTGGCGTCCCGCAACGCGTAGAGGGCGCCGTCCGCGGGGACCAGGTCGGGGGTCTGGGCGGCCACGGCGCACCCCGCCCGCTCCACCTGTGCCTCGATCTCCTCGGGCGACAGGTTGGTCCGCAGGCCGGGGATGGCCTCCAGCTTGTCCAGGGTCCCGCCGGTGTGCCCCAGCCCCCGCCCGGACAGCTTGGCCACGGCCAGCCCCAGGGAGGCCGCCAGCGGCGCGAACACCAGGGTCACGCCGTCCGCCACCCCCCCGGTGGAGTGCTTGTCCACCTTGGGCCGCGAGATCCCCGCTAGCGGGAGGGTCCGCCCCGAGTCCACCATGGCCCGGGTCAGCGCCAGGGTCTCGCCCGAGTCCAGGCCCTGGATGTAAGCCGCCATCAGGAACGCCGCGGCCACCTCGTCCCCGATCTCGCCCCGACCGTAACCCTGAACGAACGCCCGAAGCTCCGCCTCAGGAACCGGGCGCCCGTCGCGCTTCAGGGCCACCACGTCGCGCGGATCGATCGGGTTCACGCGGACCTTTCCACCTGCATCCACCGGTTGTGCACATCGACCTCCAGTCGAAGGTCAGCGTCCGTCATCGAAGCGGAACCCCAGGTCGCCCGCGAAGCTGTCTCCAGCTAGGCTCGAGGTCTCGACCCCCAGGAGCTCGGCCACGGTCGCCCCGAGGTCGGAGAATCCCGGCCTGACACCAAGGTCATGTGGACCTCCAGGCACCCCCGCGGCCAGCACCGGCGTGTTCTCCCGGGAGTGGTCCGTGGAGGGCGTGGTCGGGTCGCACCCGTGGTCCCCGGTGAGGAACAGGACGCCGCCATCCAGGGCCGCGACCAGCTCGGGAAGCCGTCGATCGAACATCTCCACGCAGCGCGCATAGCCCGCGGGGTCGTTCCGGTGGCCGTACTTGGAGTCGAAGTCGACCAGGTTCGTGAACACCAGCGAGGGCCCCGGCCGCCGGAGATAGTCCAGGGTGCTGTCGATCCCGTCGTCGTTGGAATCGGAGTACCGGGCCTCGGTCATCCCCTTCCCGGCGAAGATGTCCTGGATCTTCCCCACCCCGAACACGGAGACGCCGGCCTCCACGCAGCGATCGAGGAGGGTGGGCCCGGGCGGCGGCACCGAGTAGTCCCGGCGCTCCGGCGTGCGCACGAACGCGCCTGGCTCCCCGGCGAAGGGCCGGGCGATCACCCGCCCCACCCGATGCTCCCCCACCAGCAGCCCGCGGGCGATGCGGCACCACTCGTACAGCCGCTCCAGTGGGACCACGTCCTTGTGGCAGGCGACCTGGAACACCGAGTCGCCGCTGGTGTACACGATGGGCCGTCCGGTCCGGAGGTGCTCCTCGCCCAGCTCGGCGATGATCTCGGTCCCGGACGCCGGCCGGTTCCCCAGGACCGCCCGCCCGATCCGCTCCTCGAACGGCCGGATGACCTCCTCCGGGAAACCGTTGGGGTACAACGGAAACGGTCGGTCCAGCACGATCCCGCACATCTCCCAGTGGCCGGTCGTGGTGTCCTTGCCCGCCGACCGCTCCGTCAGCCGGCCGTGCGCCGTCCCGGGGTCCGCGCGGGGGGGCACGCCCTCGATGTCGGTGAGGAACCCGAGCCCCAGCGCCGCCAGGTTCGGCGCGTCGAACCCTCCGACCGCCCGCGAGCAGTTCCCCAACGTATCCGATCCCTCGTCCCCAAACTCGGCCGCGTCCGGCGCGTGCCCCACCCCGAAGGAGTCGCACACCAGCAGCAGGACTCTCGGAACGAGCGGCTGGCTCAGGCGGGCCTCCACTCGAGACCGTATTCGTCGAGGAACGCGTCGAGATCCATCCGCTCGAGGTCGAACTGGATCGACTTGAGCAGCAGTTGCGCGGCGCCTCCGCCGGAGGCGAAGTCGTAGTCGTGAACTACCTCGCCGGTCGGTCGGGCGTGAACCAGCACGTGATAGTCATCCGGCCCGTGCCAGTCCTCCGGGTAGCCCGCGCCCAGGAAGCTGTGGCCGATGCTCCGCCACACCCTCCGCGCCCTCCCAGCTCTGTTCGTTGCGAACTCCACGAAGAGCTGGATCCGAGCGGAACTCCAGGCATCCACGGGCCCGAGATCGGTCGGCGCGACCATCACGAGGACTTCTGCTTGCACGTGATGCACAGGCGGGCCCACGGGATGGCCTCCAGGCGGTCGAGCCCGATGGGGTCGCCGCATCGTTCGCACAGGCCGTACGTGCCCCGTTCCATCTTGGCCAGGGCCCGCTCCACCTCCCGGAGGTTCGACCGCAGCCCCCCCGCGAGAGCGATGAGGTTGCCGCGCTCCGCGGTGGTCCGGCCGCCGTCGGCGAACCCCCGCTCGAGGCTCACCGTGAAGTCCTCGGAGTCCGGGTCGAGGCCCTGGTCGACGATCTCCTTGCGCAGGCGGGCGCGGTGCTCCTCCAACGACGCCCGCAGCTCGCCGAGGACCGCCGGGTCCACCGAGCTCATCGGGCGCCACCCCCCGCCCCCGCGCGGGCCACCGCGGGACGCCGGGCCCGGGGATGGGCCGTGAAGTACACGTCCCGGAGGTGCTGCTGCGTGACCAGCGTGTAGATCTGCGTGGTGGCCACGCTGGCGTGCCCCAGCAGCTCCTGCACCACCCGAACGTCGGCTCCTCCCTCCAGCAGATGCGTGGCGAAGGAGTGCCGCAGCGAGTGCGGGCTGACCCGCCGGTCGATGCCGGCCCGCCGCACGTGGGCCCGCAGGATCTTCGCGCACCCCTGGCGGGTCAGCCGCCCCCCCCGGACGTTCAGGAACAGCGCGCCCCGCGAAGGCTTCGAGGCCAGCGCGGGCCGGCCCCGCGTCAGGTACGCCTCCAGCGCCTCCCGCGCGTACCGGCCCAGCGGGACCAGCCGCTGCTTGTCCCCCTTCCCGACCACGCGGACGCTCCCCTCTTCCAGGTCCAGGTCGTCCACGTCCAGGCCGACCAGCTCGGAGATCCGCACGCCCGCCCCGTACAGCGTCTCCAGCAGGGCCCGGTCCCGCAGGACCACCTCGGTCTCGCCGGCCGGCGAGACCAGGATGCGCTCGACCTCCTGCACCGACAGCGCCCGGGGGAGCGCCCGGGGGACCTTGGGCCGGATCACCGCCGCGGCGGGGTCCTGGGCGGCCTCGTTCTCCTGGACCAGGAATCTGTGGAATGACCGCGCGGCGGCCAGGGCCCGGGCCACCGACGACGCCCGGTAGGGCGCGCCGGGATCGGGCCCGTGGCGCGAGCCCGACAGGTGGGCCACGAAGGCGGCGACGTCGTCGCGGTCCGCGTCCGCGGCGTCTTCCATTCCCCGGTCCCTCAGGAACGAGGCGTACCGGGCCAGGTCCCGCCGGTAGGCGCCCACCGTGTTCGGCGAGAGCCCACGCTCTGCCACCACGTAGTCGAGAAATCGCTCCACCTGCGAGGCGATGCGGTCGTTCACGGCTCCCCCCGCCCGTCCCGCCTCGGGTCAGACCAGGACGCCGTCGATCAGCGACGGCAACGGGACGGCCTCCAGCCCGTGGGCATCCCCGACGCCGGCGTTGGACACGGAGCCCGCGTACACGTTGATGCCGCGGGCCAGGACGGGGTCCCGGCGGGCTGCGTCCTCCAGGCCGCCGCCGGCGATGGCCAGCGCGTACGGCAGCGTGACGTTGGTCAGCGCGTAGGTCGAGGTGTTGGGGACCGCGCCGGGCATGTTCCCCACGGCGTAGTGCACGACTTCGTGCACGACGAAGGTGGGATCGGAGTGCGTGGTCATGTGGGAGGTCTCCACGCTCCCGCCCTGGTCGATCGAGATGTCGATGATCACCGAACCCGGCCGCATGGACTCCACCATCTCCTCGGTGACCAGGCGCGGCGCCCTCGCCCCCGGGATCAGCACGGTGCCGATCAGGACATCGGCCTCCCGGACCCGCTGCTCCAGGGTCAGCCGGTCGGACATCAGGGTCATCACCCGCCCCCGCATGACCTGGTCGATGAACCGGAGCTTGTCCAGGTTCCGGTCCACCACGACGACCTCGGCCTCCATCCCGGCCGCGATCCACGCGGCGTTGGTCCCGGCCATGCCGGCGCCGATCACCAGCACCCTGGCCGGCCGCACCCCGGACACACCGCCCATCAGGATGCCCCGTCCCCCGTACTCCTTCTCCTGGAGGCGGGCGCCGACGTGGGGGGCCATCCGCCCGGCCACCTCGCTCATCGGCGCCAGCAGCGGGAGCCGCCCGTCGTCCAGCTGGACCGTCTCGTAGGCCACCGCCGCCACCTTGCGCCGCATCAGCGCCTCGGTCAGGTCCCTGCTGGCGGCGAGGTGGAGGTAGGTGAACAGGATCTGGCCCTCCTGCATCAGGTCGTACTCCGACGCGATGGGCTCCTTGACCTTCATGATCATGTCCGAGGCCCGCCACACCTCCTCCGCCGTCGGCACGAACTCCGCCCCGGCCCGGATGTAGCGGTCCTCGTACAGCGAGGAACCCGTGCCGGCGTCCTTCTCGACCAGGACCTGGTGCCCGGCGTGGGTGAGCTCGCGAGCGCCCTCGGGCGTGAGCGCGACGCGGTACTCGTTGTCCTTGACCTCGCGAGGGACGCCGACGATCACGGCTGTCCTCCTGGAGTTGGAGCCCTCACCTTGCCAGAGCGTACTCGACCTTTGGGGCCGTGCACAGCGCCTGAAACATCGGACTCCAATGAGGGCGCGCTACCTCGGCGGCTCTGGCACCGTGGCTGCTCATCGGCCGGGACGGCTTTCCACCAGGAGCAGAGCCACCACGGTCTTGGCGTCGGTGATCCTTCCATCGCGGACGGCCGCGATTGCCTCGGCGAGCCGCATTTGCACGAGCTCGATGCCGTGCTCCGGCTCGCTCGCGGGCTCGGCGCGGGCCGTGAAGAGATGGATGACCTCGTCGGTGAACCCGGGCGACGTGTGGATCACGGCCAGGGGGCGCACGTCGGACGCCCGGTAGCCGGTCTCCTCCTCCAGCTCGCGCGCGGCGCACGCCGCCGCCTGCTCGCCGGGGACGTCCAGCACGCCCGCCGGGATCTCCAGGACGCCGGCCCGGATTGCCTCACGCGTCTGGCGGACGAGGAGGACGTCGCCGCCGGACGTGAGCGCCACGATGCCGCAGGCTCCGGGGTGGCGGACGACCTCCCGCTCCCCGGCGGGCCACCGCTCGACCTCGACGCGGATCAGCTTGCCGCGGAAGACCTCGCGGGTCTTGGAAGGCTTCACAGCGCCAGCCAGGTAGTCCGTGGCGGACTAGCCGGAGACGATGACGGGCTCGCGCACGGCGCCCGTTCGATGGGCCAGCGCGGCGCCCACGAACTCCCGGAACAGCGGGTGCGGTCGCGTGGGACGGGACCGGAGCTCCGGGTGGAACTGGCCGGCCACGAAGTACGGGTGGTCGCGGAGCTCGATGATCTCGACCAGCCGCCGGTCGGGGGACCAGCCGGAGAACACCAGGCCGTGGTCCTCCAGGACCCGGTGGTACACGGGGTTGACCTCGTAGCGGTGGCGGTGCCGCTCGTGCACCACGTCCTCGCCGTAGGCCGCCGCGGCGCGGGTCCCCGGGACCAGGTGGCAGGGCTGGGCGCCCAGGCGCATCGATCCTCCCAGGTCGGTCACCCCGGCCTGCTCGGGCAGCAGGTCGATCACGGGGTTCGGCGTGCTGGGATCGAACTCCGAGGAGTTGGCGTCCTCCAGCCCGCATACGTCGCGGGCGAACTCGATGACCGCCGTCTGCAGGCCCAGGCACAGGCCGAGGTACGGGACGCCGCGCTCGCGGGCGAAGCGGATGGCCTCGAGCTTTCCCTCCACCCCGCGCCATCCGAACCCGCCGGGGACCAGGATGCCGTCCACCCCGTCCAGGACCTCCTCGGCCCCGGTGACCAGGTAGTCGGAGGCCACCCACCGGATGTCCACGTGGACGCCGTGGGCGAAGCCGCCGTGGCCGAGCGCCTCGATCACCGAGAGGTAGGCGTCGCGGAGGTTCACGTACTTGCCGACGATGGCCACGGTCACCGGCGTGGTGGCCCGCCCGATGCGGTCCACCAGCCCCAGCCATTCGGTGAGGTCCGGCTTGGCCTCGATGCGCAGGTGGTGGGCCAGGTAGTCGTCCAGGCCCTCGGCGTGCAGCACCAGCGGCACCCGGTAGATGGAGTCCGCGTCCACCGCCGCAACCACTGCGTCGATGGGGACGTCGCACAACAGGGAGATCTTCTCCTTGAGGTTCCGGCTGAGCGGCCGGTCGGAGCGGCACACGATGACGTCGGGCTGCAGGCCGAGCGAGCGCAGCTCCTTCACGGAGTGCTGGGTGGGCTTGGTCTTCAGCTCGCCGGTGGGCCCGATGAAGGGGACCAGCGAGACGTGGACGAACGCGCAGTGGTCGCGGCCGACCTCGTTCCGGAGCTGGCGGATGGCCTCCAGGAATGGCAGGGACTCGATGTCGCCGACCGTGCCGCCGACCTCCACGATCACCACGTCCGCGTCCTCCGCCTCCGCCAGCGACCGGATGCGGTGCTTGATCTCGTTGGTGATGTGGGGGATGACCTGGACCGTCTTGCCCAGGAATTCGCCCCGGCGCTCCTTGGCGATGACCGACTGGTACACCGCGCCGGTGGTGACGTTGGAGCCGCGGTGGAGGTTCTCGTCGGTGAACCGCTCGTAGTGGCCGAGGTCGAGGTCGGTCTCGGCCCCGTCGTCCAGCACGAACACCTCGCCGTGCTCGAACGGGTTCATGGTGCCGGGGTCGACGTTGATGTAGGGGTCGAGCTTCTGGAGGGTGACCCGGAGGCCCCGAGACTTGAACAGGCGGCCCAGGGATGCGGTGGTGATGCCCTTCCCGAGGCCGGACGCCACCCCGCCGGTGACGAAGATGAACTTCCTGTGCTCAGGCACCTCGGGACTTCATGCTAGCAGAGGCCCGGGGCCGAGTCTCCAACTCGGCCCAGGAAGGGGTCGATTTGGCGAATGAATTCAGCCGCGGGGTGCCGTGCGAGGTTCCCGCCGGCCCAGGCGGCCCAGCCGGTCCAGCCACCGGAGCGGCGCCGCGGCCTCGATCAGCCGCGACAGGGTGACCGTCTCGGCCAGGAGGTTGAGCGCCACCACCGCCGCCGCAGCGATGGCGAGCTGCCACGTGGGGAGGCGGAGGGCCAGCCCCAGCCCGATCGCGAACCCCAGCAGGTTCGACCCGGCGTCGCCCAGCATGGCCCGCTCCCGGAGGTCGACCCGGAGCGCCACCCCGGCGGCCCCGAGGAGCAGGGCGAACGGCAGGGTCGGCAGGTACAGCATGAGCACGGCCATCACCGCCAGGAACGCCTTCATCGCCCGGCCGGGGACCACGTCGAGGCCGTTCCACACGTTGGCCGAGCCCGCGGCCACCACCAGCCCCAGGGCCAGCTGTGCGGCGCCCTGGTGCAACCCGTACAGGGCCACCCCGGCGGCGGCCACGATGGCGGCCAGCTTGAGGATCCCGGTGGTCGGCCGGCCCGCGGCCAGGGCCCGGACGTGCGACCGGATGCCACGCGGACCGTGGCGCGCGAGGTCGTCGAGGAGCCCGGCCCCCGCCACCATGGCCAGGGCGACCACGATCCGCCATGGGGTCGGAGCGAAGGGCCGGCCCCACGCGGCGTGGCCGGCGGTGGACAGGGCCGGGACCAGGACCGCCACCGCGGCTAGGGCCGGGCCCAGGACGGCGGGCACCGCAACGCCCCGGTAGTTCCGCACGGTCAGCCGCCGCGCCACGGGATCCGGCATCAGGGCCAGAGCGACGATCAGGAACGCCGCCCCGGCCAGGATCCCCTCGACGAACCGCATGGTCCCCTCGCCCGGCCGGACGCCCTCAGCCCGTCACGGCCACGGCCTCGACCTCGATCAGGAACTCGGGCCGGGCCAGCGCCTGCACCCCGACCAGGGTGCTCGCGGGCAGATGGTCGCCGAACACCGCTTCGCGGGCCTGCCGGATCGGCGCGATCAGGTCGACTCGGTACTCGACGACGAAGGTGGTGATCGTGGCCAGGTCCCCCTCCCCCACCAGGTTGCCGTCGGGACCGAGGGCCACCTGTCCCGCGACGAACGCGAGGTTGCCGGTGTACGCGGCGACGTGGCTGTAGCCGATGGGCCGGTGAAGGGCTTCGGGATTCGAGGTGGGGACGGACATGGTCACTCCCTTCCACTGGGATCGGGGCTGCCGTGGGCGCGGGAACCGCTCATCGCACCCCCAGGAGCCGGGGCACCACGGCGCGGGCGATGTCCAGGCCCTGGCCGGCCCGGTGGCCGAACCCGGCGACCGTCCGGCCGGTCCCCCGATGCTCCAGGTCGACCGGCACCTCCACCACCCGGAATCCCATGCGCGCGGCGTCAGCGACCATGGCCGTCTCGACGCCGAACCCGCGGGCCAGGGGCCGGCACGCCCACAGGCACTCGCGGGTGAGGGCTCGCTGGCCGGACAGCGGGGCCCGCGGCGAGAACCCGGACAGCCGTCGCACGGCGCCCGCCGCCGCTCGCTTCACCATCCCGAACCCGCCCCCCACCGGCGTCGGGAGGACCCCCACGGCCAGGTCGGCTTGGCCGGAGGCCACGGCTCGCAGGGCCGGATCGATGCCGGCGGCGGACGCACCGATGTCCCCGTCCACCAGCACGTACACGTCGGCCCGGCCCACACGGTCCAGCGCCGCTTCCAGCGCCCCACCTTTCCCCAGGCGCGCGGGCGTCCGGAGGACCCGGGCGCCGGCGGACCGGGCGGCGTCCGCCGTGCCGTCGGAGGAGCTGTCGTCCACCACCACGACCTCCTCGACGCCCCGAAGCGCCGCTACGGCGCGGACGGTATCGTCGATCGTGGCCCACTCGTCGCGGGCGGCGACCAGGGCGCGTACCAGCGGGGACCGCCGGCGGCGGGTTTCGGTTCGGGGCATCAGGCCGCCTTCGGCAGGATGCCGTCGCTCCCGGTCTTGAGCCCATAGTTCCCGCCCAGCCCGGTCAGCACCAGGTCCCGCAGGGCCAGGACCAGCGCCACCCCCCCGCCGTGGTCGGGGTCCACGTCGTCCACGGTGACCATGGGGTCCGAGGCCAGCTGGCCGTCCGCGCGCAGCAGCGAGACGAACGGGAAGGTGGTGGTGGCCGTGCTCTCCCCCGCCGCGACGGGCACGCCGGCGTGCTGCTCGATCTGGGCGATCATGGGCAGGAGGAAGGACTCGATGGGGACGGCCGGGGCGGAGTTCCCGCCTGCCACAACCACTACGGACTGGTTGGGCCCGCCGATCTGGGGGAGCTGGGCCGGAGTGAGCGACGTCGCCTTCAGGAAGCCCTTCGACAGCAGCCCCTCCAGGAGGTCGTGGGGCGCGTTCGGCTGCGGGAGGTCGGTGGCGGGCGGGCCGGCCGCGAGGCGATCGCCCAAGCTCCGGGCCGCGGTGGCCTGGAGGGTCTCCGGCGGGGTCCCCGCCGGCAGGTTCAGGAGCGTGGCCAGGTCCTTCTGGCTGGTCGGGTCGGACAGGGCCATCCGACTGGTCAGGTCGAGCGTCGTGACCTTCGCGCCGGCGTCGACCAGCGCGCTCCGAGCCTCCCCGACCGCCGCGGGGTCGGACCCGTCCTGGGTCAGCAGCACGATCTGCTGGCCCGTGAGCTTCCCGTCGATCAGGAAGGGGCGCGCGTCCTTGATGAAGCCCTGAAGCTCGCCGACCTGCCCGCGGATGTCGGACAGCTGCCCTCGAAGCGTGGCCACATCGTGCTCGGCCGCGTTGGTCCGGCTCTTCAGGTTCTTGACCACCTTCTGGTTGATGACGGTGGTGCCGGCCAGGATACCCAGGCCCAGGGCCAGGAACACGGCCACGATCGAGACCAGGTGGTACCGGAACGAGATCAAAACAGCCCCGTGAGCTGGTCCAGGATCTGGTGCAGGAACAGCCGGAACGGCTGGGACACCAGGGCCACCACCAGCATGGCGAACAGGGCCGAGCCCACCAGCAGCACGATGTCGCGCCCCCGGACCCGGCCACTGTACAGGCGCGACACGCCCTTCGCGTCCATCAGGATCTCGCCCACCCGCAGGCGCACCAGGAAGGTGCTGGCCATCCCCATGCGGCCCTTGTCCAGGAACTCCCGGAGGTTCCCGTGGGTGCCCACGGCCACGATCAGCTCGGCGCCCTTGCCGTGGGCGAGCAGGAACGCTGCGTCCTCGCTGGTGCCGGAGCTCTCCATGACCTTGTACGGCACGCCGAGGGCCTCAAGGCGGGCCCGGCCCGGCGCCCGGCCCCCGGGGTAGGCGTGGACGATGACCTCCACGGGCGGCCGGCGCCGCCACCGGCTCTCCCGCCGGGCCATCAGCAGGGCCCGCTCGGACACGCTGTCCATGTCGCCGATGATGAGGTCGGGCCGGTAGCCGGCGTCCAGGAGCGCGTCGGCGCCCCCGTCCACACCGATCAGCACCGGCCCCACGTCGCGGATGTACGGGCGCAGGACGGCCAGGTCCTCCCGGTAGTGGTAGCCCCGGACGACCACCAGGACCGCTCGCCCCGCCAGATGGTGAACCATCTCGGGGAGCCCGGAGCCCCCGAACAGCAGGTCCCGCTCCCGCTGGATGAAGTCCACGGTGTTCCGGGCGAAGCTCTCGAACTGCTCCGCCAGGGCCATGCGGGCCGCCTCCATGGCCGCGACGACGGACCCCTCACTCTGGCGTACCCCGACCGCCACCAGCGTCGGTCCGGCGTACACGCGGTCGCCGTCCAGGCGCACCGGTTGGCCCTCCCGGACCTTGTCCATGACCAGGCGCCCCACCCCGTCCACCAGCGGGATGCCCGCCTGGACCAGGATCAGCGGCCCCAGGTTGGGGTACCGGCCACTGGTGGACTTGGCGGCGTTCACCACGCCGGCCACGCCGGCATCGACCAGCCCCTCGGCGGCCACCCGGTCGAGGTCCTCGTGGTCGATCACGGCGATCTCGCCGGGATGGATCCGCCGGAGCAGGTTCTTCGTTCGGAGGTCCACGCGCGCGGCGCCCTCGGCCCGACGGGTTCGCCGGAAGGACAGCCGGGGCAGGCTTCTGGGCTTCGATATGGCCGTGAGGGTTCCTCCCAGCGGGTGCTCTGCGGACCGCGGTCTGCGGCCGGAACGGGCCTCGGGCGCGGTCCGTTCAGGCAAAGGGTAGCGAACGCGGCCGTTCATCGGGAGCGCGCGCACGATCGGCCTCCGCCAGCAGCTCCTCGGCGTGCGTCGCCGCCGCCTCGCTCTCGGGGAGCCCGGACAGCATGCGGGAGATCTCGGCCACCCGCTCGGCCTGGTCCAGGACCGAGACCGCGGCGGTGCCCTCGCGCTTGCGGACCCGGATGTGGCGGTCGGCGAAGCAGGCGATCTGCGGCAGGTGGGTCACCACCAGGACCTGGCGGGTCCGGGCCAGGCGGGCCAGCCGGCGCCCCACGGCCAGGCCGGCCCGGCCCCCGATGCCGGCGTCGACCTCGTCGAACACTAGCGTGGGGACGTCGTCGAGGTCGGCCATGACGCTGCGGCAGGCCAGCATGGTCCGGGAGAGCTCGCCGCCGCTGGCCACCTTGGACAGCGGGAGCGGCGCCTGCCCCGGCCCGCCCGAGAACAGGAGCTGGGCCCGCTCCCGCCCGAGCGGTCCGAGGTCCTCCTGCGGCTCCAGGGACACCCGCACGGAGGCACCCTCCATGCCCAGGTCCCGCAGCTCGCCCTCCAGGGCCTCCGCCAGCCCGGGCGCGGTGTCGGCGCGGCCGGCCGAAAGCTGGCCTGCCAGGGTCCGGGCCGCCCGATCCAGCTCGGCCCGCTGTCCTTCCAGCTGGTCGCGTTCGTCGTCGGCCCCGGCCAGGCCGGACAGCCGGGTCCGGGCCTGCTCCAGGTAGGCCAGGATGCCGTCCTCGCCCTCGCCGTACTTGCGCTCCAGGGACCGCAGGGCGTGCATCCGCTGCTGGACCTCCTCCAGCCTGGTGGGGTCGGCCCGAAGCTCCTCCCGGTACGCCCGGACGTCCCGGGCCAGCTCGGAGGCCTCCTGGGCCAGCGCCGCCGCCCGCTCCGCGGCCTCGCCGGCGCCGGGGTCGACCGCGGCCGCGTCCCGCAGCGCGGAGGCCGCCTCGTGGAGCCGGTCGGCCGCCCCACCCTCGGCCCCGAGCGCGTCCTCGGCCGCCCTGGCCCGCTCCAGCAGGCGCTCGGCGTGGGCCAGCCGGGCCGTCTCGGCCTCGATGGCGGCGAGCTCTCCGGCCCGGACGCCGGCCGACTCGATCTCCCGGACCTGGTAGGCCAGGAGGTCCTTCTCCCGTTCCCGGTCCCTGGCCTCCCGGTCCAGCTCGTCCAGACGCAGCCGGGTCCGGCGAAGCCGCTCGTAGGCCTGCCGGTACTCCTCCACCCGGGCCAGGTGCTCCGTCCCCGCGAACCGGTCCAGGAACCCGGTCTGGGCCCCCGGCTCCAGGAGCCGCTGCACCTGGTTCTGGCCGTGCAGCTCCACCAGCTCCGGCGCGATGGCGGCGAGGGCCGACACCGGCACGATCTGGCCCCCGATGCGCGCGGCGCTCTTTCCCTCCTCCGAGACCGTGCGGGCCAGCACGACCTCGCCGTCCTCCGCCCACTCTCCCACCCCGGGCGAGGGCGGCGCGGAGAACCGGGCCTCCACCCGGGCCCGCTTCGACCCCGGCCGGACCAGGACGGCCGACGCTCGCCCGCCGAGGGCCAGCGTGAGCCCCACCGTGACCATGGTCTTCCCGGCGCCGGTCTCGCCGGTCAGCACGTTCAGCCCCGGATGGAACTCCAGGTCCAGGTCCTCGATGACCCCGATCCCGGCGATGTGCAGCTCCAGGAGCACGACGCGGCGAATCCTACACGGGGGGTCTGACATTCCCGGGCGGGCCCACCAGCGCCCCGGGGCGTCCGGGTCCTCAGCCTCGTCCGGAGTCCCGGTCGTCCGGGAGGTGGAACCGGTCCCGGACCTTCCGGTAGAAGGTCTCCTCGGCCTCCCGCCGGACCAGGCGCAGGCGCTGGTCGGCCGCGCGCACGGTGACCCGGGAGCCAACCGGAAGGGGCAGGCTCTCCCGGCCGTCCGCCGACAGCAGGCCCTGCTCCTCCCCCAGGACCTCGATGGTGACCCGTTCCGCCGCGTCCAGGACGAACGAGCGGTCGAACACCATGTGGGCGGCGATCGGCGTGACCACCAGGCACTCCACCGAGGGGTTCACGATGGGCCCCCGGGCGGAGAACGAGTACGCCGTGGACCCGGTCGGGGTGGCCACGATGACCCCGTCACCCGAGAACGTGGTCACGTACTCGCCGTCGAAGAACACGGCCAGCCGGACCACCCGGTGGCGCGCTCCCTTCTCCACCATCACCTCGTTCAGCCCCCACTGCGGCTCCGACCACTCCGTGCCGAGCTCCGGCTCGGCCACCACCGCCAGCCGCTCCTCCACCCTGGCCAGGCCGGCCACGGCCCGCTCGAGCAGCGGGACGGCGTCCGGCGGGTCCACCTCGGTGAGGAACCCCATCCGGCCCACGTTCACCCCCAGGACGGGGCAGCCGGCCCGCATCGCCTGGTATGCGGCCCGGAGGAACGTGCCGTCGCCCCCCACCGACACCACCAGGGCCAGGCCCGCGGGGAAGGCGTCGAGGCCGGTGACCTCGTCCGTCTCCAGGCGGTCCTCGTTCAGGCTGCGAGAGGGGACGTCCCTCGAGGTCAACCAGCGGACCAGGTCGCGGGCGGCGTCCACCGCCGCGGGGCGCCCCCCGTGGATGACGAACCCGACCATGGTCACGAGGCCGCCCGGAGCTCGAGGCCCTCGTGGACGGCCGCCTCGACGGCGTTGCCGTCTACGGCGTCGGGGCCACCCACCGCGGCGTGCAGGAAGAACTCCACGTTTCCGGCGGGCCCCAGCAGCGGCGACGCCATGGCCCCGGCGGGCCCCACCCCGGCTTCCCGGAAGGCGTCGACAACGCCCCGGAGCGCTCGGGCCCACACCGCCGGGTCCCGCACCACGCCACCGGAGGCCACCTCGGCCGGGCCCGCCTCGAACTGCGGCTTGACCAGGACCACGAACTCGGCGTCCGGCGCAGCCGCCCGGAGGAGGGCCGGGACGGCCAGCCGGAGGGAGATGAACGAGAGGTCCGCCGTGACCAGGTGGGGCGGGAACGGGAGCGCGTCGGGGTCCAGGTCCCGCACGTTGGTCCGTTCGAGCACGGTCACCCGGGGGTCCTGGCGAACCGACCACGCCAGCTGCCCGTACCCCACGTCCACCGCCACGACACGAGTCGCCCCGCGCCGGAGGAGGCAGTCGGTGAACCCGCCGGTGGACGCGCCGGCGTCGAGGCAGTCACGGCCAGCCGGATCGACGCCGAAGCGGTCCAGGGCCGCGGCCAGCTTGTCCCCGCCCCGGGAGACGAATCGCCGGGGAGGGCCCGACAGCGCGACGGGCTCATCGGGGGCGACCATGGTGGACGGCTTCTCCGCCGGGCGGCCCGCCACGGTGACCAGGCCGGACCGGATGGCGCTGGCGGCCTCGGTCCTCGAGCCCGCCAGCCCGCGACGGACCAGCTCGCTATCGAGCCGCCGGCGCACCGTCAGGACGGCGTGCTCGAACCGGACGACGACCGCTTGGCGGTGGACTTCCTGGCGGTGGACTTCCTGGCGGTGGGCTTCCTGGACGTGGACTTCCTGGCGGGACTCCGCCGGGTGGCGGTAGACCGCGACGGGGGTGAGGCCGCCGGTGCCTTCTCCAGCTCCCGGACGCGCTTGCGAAGGGCGTCGAGGTCGTCCCGGGTGGCCACTCCAACGGCCCGGAGCTGTCGGCGGACCTCGGCCTGGACCAGCTCGGTGATGCGTTCGCGGCTCCGCCGGGACCACTCCATGAGGTTCCCCGCCAGCCGGTTGACCTGCTCGGTTCCCTGGCCCTGGACCAGGGAACGGGCCATGTCCCGAGCCCTCGCGGGGGTCAGGGAGCCCAGTCCCGCCTCCACGTACCTGCGCATGTCCTCGATCATCCGTCCTCCTCCCTCGGTGGCGGCTGAAGCGGGCGGAAGCGCCGCCGCCGCGCCCGTGTCATACCTGGCGAAGGATACCCCTGAGCGTTCCCACGGAGGGTGGGGGTCCAATCGGGCCTTTCCCTCCGCTATAATCCGCGCCGCTTGACCCACGCGGTTTCCTTCCCCAAACCGGCCCCGACCAGGGAGTAGCGTGGCCACGACCAGAACGGTCGAGAAGAAGCTGAATGAGCTCATCCGTCGATTGGACGAGGCTCCCCAGGAAGCCCAGGACAATCTGGCGCGGGCGCTGTCCAGTCCACGGGTCATCGAGATCGCGGTGACGGACCTGGACGCCCGGTACTGGACCGAGCTCGCCGGCGGGCGGTTCGACGAGCTCCACGCGGGCTCGGCTCGGGACCCGCACATCCGGGTGAGCGCGTCCAGCGACGACCTGGTGGACATGATCGACGGGAACAAGAGCCTGTTCTCGTCCTACCTGGCCGGCCACATCAAGATCCAGGCCAGCCTGTCGGACCTCCTGTCGCTGAGGAAGCTCCTGTGAGGCCCGGGGCGGGACGGGCCGGGGCCGCGCCGGAGGCGGCCGGCTGATGGGGGCGGTTCGGCGGGTGGTGCTGGGTTCGGCAGGCGCGCTCGGCGCGTTCGCCGCGGGCCGGCTCGCCGCGCGCCCCCGGCACCCGTTCCCCGAGGTTCACGGGCACGAGCTGCTCGGCTCGGCTCGGGGACGGCCCCACCTGATCCGGGGGCCGCGGACCTCCCGGATCTACACCGAACGGATCGGCGCCGAGGAGATCGCCTCGGGCGTGCTCGTGTTCACCCACGGGTGGTGCGTCACCGAGGCGATCTGGCACCACCAGAAGCAGGCCCTGGCCGGCGGGCGCCTGGTCGCCGTGACCTGGGACCTTCCCGGCCACGGGCATTCCACGGCGGTGGCTCGCTCCCACCTCACGCTGGACCTGGCGGTGGAGTCCCTGGCCCGGGTGGTGGACGACACTCCCGGCGACGCCGTGGTCCTGGTGGGCCACAGCCTGGGCGGCGTGCTGACCCTCGGATACCTGCTGCAGCACCCGGAGACGGCCCGGCGGCGGATCCGGGGCGTGGTGCTGGTGGCGACGCCGGTCATGCACACGGCCGCCAGGGACCGGCGGTGGCCCGGCTCGGCGATCCCCTCGCGGATGCTCGCCCGGGGCATGCAGCTGGCCGTGGAGAACAGCGTGGCGGACCGGTGGTTCGCTCGCGAGGCCGGGACAGCGGATCCCAGGGCGGCGAGCTACCGGCTGATCCGGGCGGGGTTCGGCGACGCCCCCCGCCCAGAGCACGTCCGGTTCGTCCGGGACCAGGCGGCGTCCGTGCCCCCCTCGGTCCGGGCTGACACCTTCCGAGCCATGACCGGATTCGACCTCCGGAGCCGGCTGGAGGACATCGGCACGCCCGCGCTCGTCGTGTACGGCGGCCACGACCGGCTGGTCCAGCCGGCCGACTCCCGGGCCCTGGCCGGGAGCCTGCGCCGGGCGCGAGTCCACGAGTTCCCCAAGGCCGGCCATGCCCTGTTCCTGGAGCACCACGAGGAGTTCACGGCGGTGGTGAGCAGGTTCGCGGCGAGCCGGCTGGTCCGGACCCGGAACGGCGGGGCGGCGTCTCCGGACGTCTCCCCGCGTCCGGCCACGAACGGCACGGGGGCGGGCCGTGGGAACGGCACCTCCACATCGGTTCCGAACCCCCCGGCGGTCCCCGCCGCCGAGCCGACGGTTCTGCTCACGTAGCGCCGGCCGGAGCCCGCGCCTCCTCCCAGCGTAGGCTACGGCCCGTGCTGATCCCGATCCGCGATGAGAACCCAACCGCCCGCACCGCATGGGTGACCCTGGCCATCATCGCGATCAATGTGGTGGTGTTCCTGGCCTGGCAGCCCACGCTGCACGCCGGCCCCAATGGCGTCAACCAGCAGGTCTTCTTCTTCTGCCACGCCGAGATCCCGTGGGAGGTCACCAACCAGACCAACCTGGCCCGGGGCGGGGCTGCCGCCCGGGCCGCCATCAATCAGGAGCTTCCGGGACAGGGCGCGGGGCTCCAGCAGTTCCTTCAGCGCCACTGCCCGGACAAGAGCTGGTGGCAGTCGATCTTCGTGGCCATGTTCCTGCACGAGAGCTGGCTCCACATCGGCGGCAACATGCTGTTCCTGTGGGTGTTCGGGAACAACGTGGAGGACAAGATCGGGCGGCTCTGGTACATCGTCTTCTACTTCGTGTCGGGAATCGTCGCGTCGGCGGCGCAGATCCTGACCGGGGTGAACTCCGTGATCCCGAGCCTCGGCGCGTCGGGCGCCATCGCCGGCGTGCTGGGGGCGTACCTGGTGATGTTCCCTCGGCGCCGAGTCCTCTCGCTCGTGCCTATCATCTTCGTCTTCTCGCTGATCTCGCTTCCGGCGGTGGTGGTGCTGGGGTTCTGGTTCGTGCTGCAGTTCTTCTCGGGGGCGACCTCCCTGGCCCAGCACGTGAACGGCGGTGTGGCCTACTTCGCCCACATCGGAGGGTTCGTCACCGGGGTGATCGCGGCGCTGCTGTTCTTCCCGAAGGAGCGGCGGCCACGTCCCGCGCCCGGGCCCACCGCCTGGTAGGGCGCTCGGCCCGGGTCAGTCGCCAGCGGGGCCGCTCAGGTCCAAGCGGAACACTACGGCCTGGTCGGTGCAGCGGTCGCGGATGAGCGGCGTCTCGGCGATGGGGCCCGGAAGGGTCTCGCGGGTGCCGGTGCGTTCGAAGCCGAGCGCCTCGAAGAACCCGGTGGCCCCCTCGGTGACGCCGAAGACCTTCTCCGCTCCACGGTCGGCAGCCGCCCGTGTGGCGTGCGCGCACAGGGCCATGCCCACCTGCGCTCTCCGCGTGCTCGGGTCGACCGCCAGCGAGCGCAGGTGCGCGATGGAGTCGAACAGCTCGAGGGCGCAGGTCCCGACGACTTCCCCGCTCTCGGTGGCCGCGACGAGCGTCTCCAGGAGCCGGTCCGGGACGTCCTCCGCGTCGAGGCCGGACATGCGGAGGAGGCGCTCGATGGCCTCGACGTCCGCCACGGCTGCGGGACGGACCGAGGGCGGAGCCGCCTGCGTGAGCGCCGAGAGGTCCCTGGCGACGTGGGTGGGGAGGTGGCGCGCCCGCACGAGGTCGGCCGGCGTGGCGACGCCGGTCAGCACGAGCAGGCTGTCCCACCCCAGGGCGGCGGCCCCGGCGATGTCGGTGTCGATCCGGTCGCCGACCACCAGGGGCCGGCCCCCGCCGGCCTGCTCCAGGGCCGACTCGAACAGCGGCCGGTGGGGCTTCCCCACCTCGGCGTCGGCCGGCCTGCCGATGGTGGTGGTGATGGCGGCCAGGATGGCCCCCGCCCCCGGCCACTTCCCGTCGGGAGCGGGATAGGAGGCATCCCCGTTCGTGGCCACCAGCCTGGCCCCGCGCTGGACCAGCAGGGCGGCCTCCCGCAGCCGGTCGTAGGTCACGCCGCGGTCCCAGCCCACCACCACGGCGTCCGCGTGGTCGGCACCCCCGTCGACGATCTCGATCCCGGCATCCTCCAGGGCCGAGCGGATGCCGGTCTCGCCGATGACATAAGCCCGTCGGACGCCCCACCGGGCGAGGAGCGAGGCCGTGCTGAGGGCCGAGGTGACCACTTCGCCCGGTGAGGCTTCGATCCCCATCCGGTCGAGCTTGTCGGCCACCTGCTGCGGGGTCTTGCTGGAGTTGTTGGTGACGAAGGCGAGGCGCTTCCCCTGTTCGCGCAGCCACGCCGTGACGTCCCCCGCCCCGGCGATGGGATCGTCCGCCCGGTACAGGACGCCATCCAGGTCGAGCAGGAAGCAGTCGTACCGGTCCGCCAGGGCGGTCATGGCGACGTCTGGCTCAGCGGAACGTCACCCGGCCCGTCACCCAGCAAGCCGGGCCAGGGCCCGTTCGTAGTCGGTGACGCCGGGCCGCATGGCGATGGCCAGCTTCAGGTGCGCGATGGCGCGGGCGCGCTGGCCGGTCCGCTCGCAGGCCAGGGCCAGCCCGAAGTGTGCGTAGTCGTTGACCGGGTCGATCTGGACGGCCTTGGCGAACTCGCGGCGGGCCCACGTGATCCGCCCCGACATGAACAGCGCACGCGCGAGCGCCTCGCGGATGGAGGCCTTCTCCGGCTCCATGAGCCGGGCTCGGGACAGGTACATGGCCGCCTGGTGGGGATGCCCGTCCTGGAGGAACTGGCGACCCTTGCAGTACAGGGCATACGCGGACTGGTCGTCCGGATGAGTGCTATACAGGCCAGGTGCCTCGCGCTTCACCCTTCACCGGTCTCCTGTTCGACCTGTCGCGAGTGGGCTCGCTGGACGGGGTCGTCGCGCCCCCATATGACACTATCAGCCCCGCCCAGGAGCACCGTCTGTACCGGGCCAGCCCCTACAACGTGGTCCGGCTCATCCTGGCTCGGGAGGAGCGGGACAGCCCCGATCCGGCCCATCGGTATGCGCAGGCAGCCCGGGAGCTCCGCCGTTGGGAGGCGGAGGGCATCCTGGTCGACACCGGACGGCCGGCCTGGTTCCCGTACGAGATGCGATTCACGTATCAGGGCGAGCGGCGCCGTGTCCGGGGACTGATCTGCCAGATCGAGCTGGAGCCCTGGGGTGGCTCGATCATCCCGCACGAGGGGACCATGGCCGCGTCGGTGGCCGACCGCCTCAACCTGCTCCGAGCCGTGCAGGCGAACCTCTCGCCCGTGTACGCGCTGGCCCGCGGCCCGTCCCCGCCCATGGCGGAACTGCTCGACCAGATCTCCGCATCGGAGCCCGACCGGACCACGACCGACGAGGAAGGCGTCGAGCATCGCCTGTGGGTGGTGGACGACGCGCCCAAGGTTGCGGCATGGTTGGGCGGCGAGCAACTCTTGATCGCCGACGGCCATCACCGCTACTCCGTGGCCCTCGCCTACCGGGACGGGATGCGTGCCACGCACGGACCTGGGCCTTGGGACCACATGATGATGCTGGTGGTGGACGCCGCGTCCGAGGATCCGCCGGTCCTGCCCATCCACCGGATCCTGACCGCGGGGCATGCCACCGTGCCGGGCCCCGCTGTCCGGGACCTCGCCGAGGTCTTGGCCCTGATCCGGGACGACGACCTCACCTTCGGCACCGCCTCCAGGGAGAACGGAGGCGTCGTCCACCGAGTGGGAGCGCTCCGTGGGGCTCCACCGACCGTCTGCGCCCTGCACGACCAGATCCTCGGCGGCGCCAGCCTCACGTTCCAGCCCGACGCCGCGGCGGCGGAGGCGGCGGTGCGCCGCGGCGAGGCGGAGGCGGCCTTCTTCCTTCCTCCGACCCGGGTGGAACGGATCCGATCGGTGATCGAGCGCGGCGAACGGCTGCCCCAGAAGTCGACCTACTTCTGGCCGAAGCCCCGGACTGGGATGGTGATCCGCCCCTTCCGGTAGCCGACCCGTACCGCACCCCGCCCCTTCCGGCAGGAGGCGCACCCCTTCCGGTCGCGCATCCACACTTGCGGCGGTAGCCCCGCCGATCCTCGGCGGCTCTCCTTCCGAACCTCGCTATTCAGTTTGTGCGTGCTCGAGCTTCTTGATCCCGGTGGCCACCACCTCCATCACCGCTCGACCCGAATCTCCGCTCCGGTAGAAGCGCCTGGCAAGCAGGCCGTGCACCAGGACCTCGTCGCCCTTGCCCACGCCCTTCAGGGCGTTCCTGGCCAGGCTTCGGTCCCAGACCGCGATCGGGAGGGGGAGGAGGCGCTTGCCCGCCTCCGGAACGGAAAGTCGGAACTCCGTCAGCTTGTCCCCGGACGGCATCGTCTTCTCCACCGGGTCCGCCGCGACGGTGCCGGCCAGCACGACCACGTTGACCGTGACCATGGCTCCTCCTTTCCTTGGTGCGACCGTAGCTCCCCCCAGTGACATTTCGGCCCTCCAGGCCTCTGACCTGCGGTTTCGGGAGATACAAGGCGTGATGGCTACACTGCGCACTCGTGGAGCCCACGTTCGAGGCGGCCCCAGGGGTCCTGGGCATCGACACACGGATGACGGGGCGGGCCGTGGTCACCTCCGCCTACCTGGTCGCTGCCAGCGAGCCCGTCCTGATCGAGACCGGTCCCACCACCTCCGTCGACGCCGTCACGCTGGGGCTCCGCTCGCTGGGGGTCGGGGAACGGGACCTGGCGCACATCGTGGTCACGCACATCCACCTGGACCACGCCGGAGGCGTCGGGACGCTTGCCGCCCGCTTCCCGAAGGCCACGGTGTGGGTCCACGAACGGGGCGCGCCACACCTCCAGGACCCCAGCAAGCTGCTGGCGAGCGCGGGGCGGGTCTACGGGGAGCAGCGGCTCCGGGGGTTGTTCGGTCCGATGGACCCGGTACCGGCCGACCGGCTGCGGTCCGTCGCGGACGGGGACACGATCCCCCTTGGTGACCGGACCCTCGAGGTCCTGTACACGCCGGGGCACGCGTCGCATCACATCAGCCTGGTCGAATCGGGAAGCGGTGCGCTGTGGACCGGTGACGCGCTCGGGATCCATCTCCCGGACGTGGGGGTGCTCCGCCCCGCCACCCCGCCCCCCGACATCGACCTCGACACCGCCGCCGAGAGCATCGAGCGGATCCGCCGACGCGCCCAGACCGTCCTCATGTTCAGCCACTACGGGCCAGTCCGCGAGGTGGACGAGATGTGCGAGCTCGCCACCGCACGGTGGCGGAAGTGGGCGGACATCGTCCGCGAGGCCCTCGACCAGACCGCCGAGCTCGATCGTGTCACGGAGATCCTCCGTCGGCGGACCGCCTCGGAGTTCGACGAGGCGACCGAGCCGGCCGCCGCCATGGAGCGCTACGAGGTGCTGTCGAGCATGGAGATGAACGCGGCGGGGCTGGTCAGGTACTGGGAGAAGCGCGAGGAGCGGGAGAAGCGCGAGGAGCGGGAGAAGCGCGAGGAGCGGGAGAAGCGCGAGGAGCGGGAGAAGCGCGAGGAGCGGGAGAAGCGCGAGGAGCGCCCGCAGGCTCCGTAGCGATCAGGCCAGCTCGGCCAGCCGCTCCGCCGCGTCGAACGCCGTCTGGTCGTGGCGGAGGATCCGGCGGAACTCGCGGGCCGCGTCCTCCCGCCGCCCGGCTTTGGCCAGGATCGACCCCGTCACGTACCACACCCGAAGGTCGTGCGGACGGCCCACGTCTGGACGGGCCGGAAGCCGGTGCAGCAGGGCCAGCGCCTCGTCGAACCGTCCGAGGTCAGCGAGGGCCGACGCGGCCACGATCACGGCCTCCGCCTTGGACTCCTCGGGGATCCGGGCCCGGAGGGCTTCCTCCGCCAGGGGAACAGCCTTCTCCGGGCTCCCCAGGGCCCGGTAGGAGTCCGCGATCAGGTGGTTCTGGTCGGCCCGGCCGGTCATCCGGCGATAGGCCTGGAGCTCTCGAAGCGCCTCGCGCCACCGCTCCGCCCCGTAGTACGCCAGGCCCACCACCTCCCGGACGGCGCCCGACCTCGGGGCCATGGTCTTGGCCCGCTCGGCCTCGTTTCCGCCCTGGCGAGTGTCGCCCCGGGCCAGCAGGTCGACCGCCCGTTCCAGGTGACGGAGGGCCTCGTCCCCCTGGCCGGGTCGGGCCGCTCGCCGCACCTCCTCGACCACGTCGCGGGGAAGGGACACCTCGCGTCGCGGCGTGCGGCGGCCCGACTTTCCCGGTCGAGGCTGGAAGGCGCGAGGCATGACGTCACGGTAGCGCAGAGCCGACCGGGGGGCGCCACCGGGGCGGCGCACGGCTAGACTGGTGCGCGGAAGGCCGCTTCCTTGAACGCGTTCGAGGTGAGGTCCCCCAGCAGTTTGTGCCAGGGATGCCGCTCGTTCTTCTCCACGGCGGTCACGATCTCCCGCATCCTGGTGATGACGGCGGGCTGCTCCTCGTCGTAGACGTCGCCCTGGAGCAGCTTCAGCATGTCGAGCCGGTACTTCGGGTCGTTCACGAACGCGGTGAACAGCACGTTGAGCCGGTAGTAGATGGTGATGAACTCGTACCAGTTCTTCATGCCGCGCCCCATGTTGGCGGCGAACGACTGGAACGAGGACCGGGAGAAGTCGCCGCTCTCCATGGCCCTGACCACGTCCTGGCTGGCGAACAGCGCGGAGTGGAAGGCGATGCTCACGCCGGTGGCGAAGATGGGGTCGACGAAGCGCCCGGCGTCACCGAGCAGCACCAGCCGATCCGCCGCCAGGTGCTCCATGGCGTAGCTGTAATCCCCCTCCTCCTTCAGCGGCCGGATCTGATCTGCAGCCCGCAGCGCCTCGCACAGCTCCGGCCGGGTCCCCACGCAGTCCCAGAAGAACTTCTCCCGGGAGGACTTTCCCTTCGCGCCGGCGAAGTGCTTCTTCTGCGTGACCACCCCGACACTGGTCACCGTCTCCGTGATCGGGATCTGCCACACCCACGTGTTCGTGATGGGCAGGAAGTGCACGAACAGGTAGTCCCGGAAGCTCTTGTCCTGCGTGAACGCGAGCCTGTCGTACCCCTCGAACCAGGTGTGCAGAGCGTACTGGTCGAACACCGGGTCCTTGATCCGCCACCGGAGCTGGTTCCCGATGAGGGTGCGCCGGCCACTGGCGTCGGCCAGCACGCGCACGGTCGTCTCCAGGTCCTTGTTCCCGAACCCGTAGCGGACGCGCACGTGGTCGGGCTCGGAGAAATCGGCCCCCTTCACGGACACGCCCTCGTAGACATGGGCCCCCAGCTTGTGCGCGTGGTGCAGGAGCATGTTGTCGAAGACGCTCCGGTCCACGTGGTAGGTGTGTCGCTGGGCGACGCCCGAGAGGGGACGGTCTCCGAACGTCACGTTGGCCTCGGTGACCGGCGCCAGGCCCTCCCAGTCGTGGGAGTACACCTTGGGGGTGGCGGCGGAGGTCCACACCGCCCCGAACTTGTGCGGGAACTGGAACTGCTCCATGACCGGGAGCAGCTCGAGGTCCTGGAGGAGACGGTTCACCGAGGGCACCAGGGACTCGCCGACGTGCGGCCGGGGGAAGAGTTCCCGCTCGAAGATCACGCAGTTGATGCCGGCTCGGCCCAGGTACGCCCCCATGGCCGCGCCGGCCGGGCCGCCCCCGATGATGCCGACATCGAAATCAGGCTGAAACCCCAACTACCCTCCCAGTATGCGGATGACGGACGCGCAACGGCCAGGCCAACTCCTGGCGGGTTCGGTCAGAGGAGCTTACCCGCCGTGAGGCCCCGGCGTCGAGGGTTCGGCGGAAGATGTTCCCGGACCGCCGGGGGCCCCGGCAGGGGTCATCGGCGGCTCGCCGACCCCGGAAACGGCGAAAGCCGCCCGAAGGCGGCTCTCGTCGAGGATGTCTCGGCGGCGACCTACTCTCCCACCCCGTCTCCAGGGCAGTACCATCGGCGCTGGAGGGCTTAACTTCCGGGTTCGGAATGGGACCGGGTGTCTCCCCTCCGCTATGGCCACCGAAACGGCGGTTCCGCCCCCGGCGCCCACAAGGGGCCTGCCGAGAGTCGGAATCCTTCCCGAAGGCGCGAGTCACACGGGTTCCACCTGTGAACTCGATAGCGAGCGCGAGCATCAAAGCCAAGTCCTCGGCCTATTAGTACCGGTCGGCTCAACACGTCACCGTGCTTACACCTCCGGCCTATCAACCTCGTAGTCTGCGAGGGGCCTTACCGGGTCAACCCCGTGGGAGATCTCATCTTGGGGCGAGCTTCGCACTTAGATGCTTTCAGCGCTTATCCCTGCCGAACGTGGCTAACCAGCCGTGCCGCTGGCGCGACAACTGGCACACCAGAGGTCCGTCCGCCCCGGTCCTCTCGTACTGGGGGCAGCTCCCCTCAAGCTTCCTACGCCCACGACGGATAGGGACCGAACTGTCTCACGACGTTCTAAACCCAGCTCGCGTGCCTCTTTAACGGGCGAACAGCCCGACCCTTGGGACCTGCTCCAGCCCCAGGATGAGACGAGCCGACATCGAGGTGCCAAACCGCTCCGTCGATATGGACTCTTGGGAGCGATCAGCCTGTTATCCCCGGGGTACCTTTTATCCGTTGAGCGACGGCCCTACCACGAGGAGCCGTCGGATCACTAGGCCCTGCTTTCGCACCTGCTCGACATGTCTGTCTCGCAGTCAAGCACCCTTGTGCCCTTGCACTCGACGCCTGATTGCCAACCAGGCTGAGGGTACCTTTGGGCGCCTCCGTTACCTTTTAGGAGGCAACCGCCCCAGTTAAACTGCCCACCAGGCGCTGTCCCTGGCCCGGATCACGGGTCGAGGTTAGAGTCCCAGCACACGAAGAGCGGTATTTCAAGGTTGGCTCCACCCGAGCCAGAGCCCGGGCTTCAAAGCC
>WNGH01001238.1_pt1 | contig 46410 bp, 43 predicted proteins | sample 5400631 | NCBI WGS metagenome assembly WNGH01 (sample SAMN13153373, study PRJNA577476) | soil metagenome | isolation source: 115 cm soil or saprolite under Garry oak tree replicate 1 | place: USA:California | collected 2016-06-15 | reverse complement strand
ACTCCGTCCTTTACAGATTCAAAAACACTTTTTCTTGCTTCCATCGGCCTCTCCTTTCTTATCTTTTGATGATTTACTAAGAAAAGCGATGAGAACTTATGAAATCGAAGACATGATGAAGGTCAAGGAGGATGCGCTTGGCTAGGCGTCAATTTGAACATTGTGACTTTCGGTAGTGCAAGAGATACGGAGACAGAGATGGGATCCGAAGCTGCTGCCTAAAAGCATCTCACTCATGACGAGAATGTCAAGACCCCTAATAGAGAGGCGTGATCGCTGACAATACGGAGCTTAGGGCTGGGCTTGCGCGATCTTGCTCTTGGTGAGCTGGTACGTCTCGTACACGAGACTCGCGTAGCCCATTTGGGGCGTGTTGGCCTTCTCACGTATTCTGAACGACCTGGAAGTTATTGTAGTTGCCAACACCAATACCCAGGCGGGCTGGACGGGTGAGGTGATCGTCGATCTGGCGCTCAGAATATGGAGATGCAAATCCTGGTGAAGATTGGTGAGCAACCTCCCCGGCTAGGTTGCCTCATCTTTTATAATCTCCGATCCAAACTTCGGTACTGAATCGCTTCAGCGATGTGAGGGGACTCGATCTCTTCGGATCCGTCCAGATCAGCGATGGTGCGGCCGACTTTCAGGATGCGGCTGTAGGCGCGCGCGCTGAGCCCGAGTTTGTTGATGGCCGTCTCGAGCAGCTTCTCCGCCGCATCATTCACAGCGCAATAGCGCTTGATATCTTTGGCGCCCATCTGGGCGTTGGCGTGAATCTTCCGGTTCACAAAACGTTGCAGTTGGATGGAGCGGGCGGCATTCACCCTTTGTCTTACCTCACCCGAACTTTCTCCGGCATCTTTGTTGGCGAGCTCCTGATAACGCAGAGTCGGCACTTCGACTTGAATATCGATCCGATCAAGCAGCGGGCCGGAAACCTTGGACCGGTAGCGCTGGATTTGCAATGGCGTGCAGGTGCATTCCTTTTGCGGATCGGTGAAAAATCCACAGGGGCAGGGATTCATCGCGGCAACCAACATGAAGCTGGCCGGATAGTTAATTGACGCTAGCGCCCGGGAAACGATAATGTTGCCGTCTTCCAGCGGCTGGCGCATGACTTCTAGAACGTTGCGCTTGAACTCCGGTAGTTCGTCGAGGAAGAGGACGCCGTTGTGCGCGAGAGAAACCTCGCCGGGCTTCGGCACCGTGCCGCCGCCGACGAGACCGGCATCGGAAATCGTGTGATGTGGCGAGCGGAAGGGCCGAGTCGCAATCATCGGCGCGCCGTTGAGCAGTCCCATGACGCTGTGGATTTTGGTTGTCTCGAGCGCCTCTGCGAGCGTTAGATCGGGCAGAATCGTCGGCAGCCTTTTCGCCAACATCGTCTTGCCCGAGCCGGGCGGGCCGACGAGGATGACGTTGTGAGCGCCGGCCGCGGCGACTTCCAGAGCTCGCTTAACGTGTTGTTGGCCCTTTACGTCGCTGAAATCCGCATTATACTTTGAGTGTTGGTTGAACAGTTCATCGAGGTTTACATAGCTCCGAGGGAGGGAGTGATTCCTATTGAAAAATTCTACGACTTGCGGGAGATTGCGCACGCCAAGAACTTCGATCTCATGGACGACGGCGGCTTCAGATGCGTTTTGCTCCGGCAGGATGAGACCCTTGACGTTTTCTCTTTTTGCCGCCATGGCGATGGGCAATGCGCCGCGCACCGGCTTGACGGAGCCGTCCAGCGAGAGTTCGCCGATCAGGAAATAGTCGTCCAAGAGGTTTTTCTCGATGAGCCCTTCGGCGGCCAAAATCCCAACCGCCATCGGCAGATCGTAGGCGGAGCCTTCCTTTTTAATATCGGCCGGTGCGAGATTGATGGTGATGCGTTTGGCGGGAAAATTGTAGCCGCAATTTTTCACAGCCGCGCGGATGCGGTCTTTGCTTTCTTTAACCGCGCCTTCGGGCAAACCGACCGTGGAAAGCTGCGGCAGCCCGGAAGCAAGATCGATTTCCACCTCGACGCGTAAGGCATCAATACCACACAGGGCGGCGCTGTTGACCTTGGCCAGCATAGGATGAAGAGCCGTGGTAAGCTAGCAAAGGCGGCCAAGAATGACAACTGGCAACCGGTATTGCGGGCGATAAAGCTGCTTTCGCTTATCGAAAGGAAGCTACCTTGTTCCCCGCACACGCGGGGATGAACCGTAACCACCCTGAGGCGCCATCGGCAATTTTCCGTGTTCTCAACGCTTACCTGAATGGCTGTCACGAAGCATAAGATTTACAGCTTTAAAGACGCAGAGAGTGTATAATTGAAAGCAGGGCCGCTAAAGTTAACGCTTGCCCGGTGATGGAGACGCTCAGCATCGGCCCACAACATTGCAATCTGCGGTGGTATTATGAAAATCCTAATCGCTGAAGATGAACCAAACGTCAGAGCGCTCTTAGACACTATTGTTACCAGACTCGGCTATGAAGTTGAGGCGGTGAGTGATGGCACAGAGGCTTGGGCTGTGCTTGAGCGTCCGAATGCACCCCGATTCGCCATTCTCGACTGGGTGATGCCGGGCATGAGCGGCCCCGAAATATGCCGTAAAGTGCGGCAGCGCAGTCATGCTCCATACGTCTATATCATCTTGGTTACGGGGATGAGTACGGTGAATCATCTAGTCGAAGGAATGGACGCCGGCGCAGACGACTACATAACCAAACCCTTTCATTCCGAACAGCTGATGGCCCGTTTGCGTGCGGGGCAGCGGATTCTGGACTTGCAGCAGGAATTATTAGCTACGCAGAAGGTGCTTGAGATTCGCGCCACGCACGACGGGCTGACGGGGCTCTGGAACCATGCGGCAATTCTGGAACGGCTAGCCGAGGAATTGAATCGGGCAGAGCGGGAGATGGCGTCAGTGGGAGTGATTTTATTGGATCTTGATCACTTTAAGCGCATCAATGACACCTATGGTCACATGGTAGGAGATCAGGTACTAAAAGAATCAGCGCGTCGCATGACTTTGGCGGTACGATCCTACGATAGGGTCGGTCGTTATGGAGGAGATGAGTTTCTTATCGTTGCTCCGGGTTGTGATGGCCAGGCCACAGTTCAGGTGGCGGAGAGGGTTTGTGTAGAAGTGGCCGTGACTCCTTTCGTAATTCCAAATGGCAACCTCACGGTCACCGTGAGTGCTGGCGCGAGCGTGGCGATAGCGGCAAAAAAAATGGCGAGAGGGTTGATTATTGAAGTGGCCGATCGGGCGCTCTACGGCGCGAAAGAAGCGGGAAGAAACCAGGTCAAGTGGCTCATTCCTGAATAAGGTAGCTGCTCAGTTAAGACAATCAAACTTCGGGATAAGGATCATACAGAGACTCGTGTCGACCGAGCTGACAGCGGTTTCGGCCGATATCAGCTGAGCGAAACTCAGTCATTTTGCCTTGCTGCAGTCGCACGGGAGGGGCGCTCGTTCTGATCGTTTTGCCGACGGCTGTTGGTTGTTTGGGTGGGCCGCCCATAACAGATAGCCAAATAGACGACAACGACGGCAAACAATAAAAATTCATTCATAAACTACTTTTCGCTTGCGGAGAGGCTTTCTCGGCTCTGGTCTGACTCCTGTAATTGCTTAGTTTCACGTTTGTGACGGTAACCTTTCTTTCGTCTTCGCCTGATAAGTATTTGGACAGAACGTCGCACAGCATTGCTAAGGGAAAAGGCTTATGCAGAATCTCCGCGGCACCTGCATCAAGAGCACGTTTCGTTTGGGGACCAGTGGCGAAAGCGGTATTGATGATCACGGGTATCTCTTGGGTGGCCGGATTCGCCTTCAAGCATGCCGTGGCTTCATCCCCGGCCATTCCAGGCAGGCCTATATCCATCATGATTAAATCGGGATGCACGGCGCACGCCCGCTCTATGGCTTGTAGGCCTGTAGCCGCTTCGACGACTTCGTAGCCTAAGCGTTTGATAAATAGCGCGAGCAACTCTCGGCAGTTATCGTTGTCTTCGACTACCAGTATTTTCTTGGTTGCTTTAGCCATACAGACGGGTAATAGCACAAGGAGTGCCAACCTGGCGGAACCGCTGACTTATGCCATTCGGTTGACGCAGGGCAGTCCTGACTGTGGCCACCCTGACATAATACCGGGCGTGGACCGCCTTAGGGTGGCCAAATTTTGACAACCGGGCGACAGTTTTGACACACTGTCACAGCATATCACTGTCACTGCGGGCGTCTCACCAGGGCGATCGTTTTCCGCAAAGCAAGAGATAAACCACGGGCGGCGCACCAATGCGTCAATCAACTCTAACGTTGGCCGCTGCCCGTGGTTCGACGAGACCGCCGGAAGTCGTGTGATGGGCCAGCGAATGCAACTAAAATTTGTCTTTCTTGAAGGACTTGAGCGACGACGGGCGGCTGCGCAGCGCGTCATCTTTCGTGACCCGGTCAAAGACGTGAATGCCGCGGTTGTGCAGCAGTGTCGGTTGGGAGAGCGCGCGTTTGGTCTTGGCCGAGCAGATGGAACATTGCTTCAAGGGCCGATCGCTGACCTTCTGGATGGCCTCAAAGCGGTGGCCTTTGGCGCATTCGTATTCGTAAAGCGGCATGGACGATCATTGTAGCTATCATACGGAAATGGTTGTCACAACACGACACGACGCCGAACTTGTCATAGAAAACTTTTACTGGTATAAGACTTTATGTTTGCTTTGAAGCAATCGAGCAGCACGAAAAACCCAGGCGCCGGTCTGGGTTTTTTTTTAGCCGCGCTCGGAGGTGAGTCATGTTAGAGCAGGAAGTCTTGCCCGTTGGTTTAACCTTTGATGATGTCTTATTGATCCCCGCGGAATCGTCCGTTTTGCCCAAAGAGATCGACGTCTCGACCCGGCTTACGGAACGGATAGCCTTGAATATTCCCCTCGTGAGCGCGGCTATGGACACGGTGACCGAATCCAGAACCGCCATCGCGATGGCCCAGGAGGGCGGAATCGGAATCGTTCACCGTAATATGTCCGTCTGGGCCCAGGCCGGGGAAGTGGAAAAGGTTAAAAAGTTTGAGAGTGGGATGATCTCCGATCCCATCACGGTGGCGCCGGATCAAAAGATCTCCGACGCCCATGCCATCATGCAGAAATACGGCATTTCGGGACTCCCGGTGACTAAAAATGGAAAGTTGCTCGGAATTCTCACGAACCGAGATCTCCGGTTCGAAAAAAACTTCGACCGGCCGGTTTCTCAAGTCATGACAAAGGATAAATTGATAACGGTGAAGCCGGGAGTGGGACTCGACGAGGCGAAAGAGATCCTCCATCAACATCGCATTGAAAAGCTCTTGGTGGTGGATGACGATTTTCAGCTCAAGGGTCTCATAACGGTTAAAGACATCGAGAAGAAAATCCAATATCCCAACGCCTGCAAAGACGAGAGAGGCCGGCTGCGCGTCGGCGCGGCGGTGGGCGTGGGCGCCGACTGGGAAGAAAGGGTTGAGGCGTTAACGCGCGCCGGCGCCGATTTGATCGCCGTGGACACGGCTCACGGCCACTCGAAAAACGTTCTTGACGTGGTCAGTCAGATTCGGCGCCGTTATCCGGATCTTGACCTCGCCGCCGGCAACGTGGCGACAACGGAGGGAACCTCGGCATTAATCCAAGCGGGCGCCAACGTCGTTAAAGTCGGCGTGGGGCCGGGGTCGATCTGCACGACCCGCGTCGTTTCCGGCGTTGGGATTCCGCAGATTACGGCCATCGGCAGTTGCGCCAAAGCGGCGGCACGCTACAGCGTTCCAATTATTGCCGACGGCGGCATCAAGTACTCAGGCGACATTACTAAGGCATTGGCCGCTGGGGCTCATTCGGTTATGATCGGAAGCTTATTCGCTGGCACGGAAGAAAGCCCGGGGGAGACGATTCTTTACCAGGGGCGAACTTATAAGGTTTATCGCGGCATGGGATCTCTCGGAGCAATGAAGCAAGGGAGCAAGGATCGCTACAGCCAGGCGCATGTCGACGACTCGATGAAACTGGTGCCGGAAGGGATCGAAGGACAGGTCCCTTATAAAGGCTCGCTCTCCTTCAATATCCATCAGCTCGTGGGAGGACTCCGGGCCGGCATGGGTTACGTCGGCTGCCGCGACGTCGCGACTCTTCGGGCAAAAGCTCGCTTCATGCAGGTTACCGCCGCCGGGTTGCGGGAAGGACACGTCCACGATGTCTTCATTACCAACGAGGCCCCGAACTATCGATTAGAATGATCCTCGTTCTCGATTTCGGTTCCCAGTACGCGGCTCATAGCGCGACGCGCATGACTCATCCAGACTCGCATCGAGTTCTCGCTGGAGAGTCCGCTGGACGGTTTGTATCGTCGATCGGATGACTTCTGCTGGATGGTCCTAGCCCATAGCGGCAATTTCCCAATTGCTGCATTCGCTGGGCCGCGCCGTCGTTTCTTTGGCGTCCAATTTCATCCTGAAGTCGTGCACACGCCTCGCGGGAAGATTTGGGAATTCTAAGGCTATCTGCTGCCAATCCTCTGGCGACCAAGAGTGGAGTAAAGCGCAGACGTTGTAGCAACCTGGGTCTTGTTGAAGTAATTCGATCACCTGATGAAACAAATCGCCATGGTCTTGCTGTTCGACCGTCATGATCGGTTATTGATCTACCTTCGGGATGACAAACCGGAGATACCTTTTCCGAATCATTGGGATTTTTTCGGCGGCCATCTCGAAGAAGGTGAGACGCCGGAACAGGCTATGATCCGCGAGGTCAAAGAAGAATTGGGCATTGACCTGCATCAATGGAACTTTTTTCGTGAATACATTTGTAGGGAAGGGGATGCCTACCCAAACATCAAGTACTTGTATTGGGCAAAGACGGACAAGCGTGCTGAAGAACTCACGCTGTACGAAGGACAACGGCTCATGAGCATAACCGCGGACCAGAGAAGAAATCTCAAGTTTGCGAATATTCTCGGGCAAATCCTCGACGACTTTGTTGCCAGCGGCCTTTGGCCGCAACCTGTGGATAACTTTTGATAGCGATTCGCGGAATAATAATTGAGGGAAGAAACTCTTTGTGCTAATTGTGAACTAACTGCAATGGAACATTCCCGCTTCGTTCACCTGCATTGTCATACTGAGTACAGTTTGCTCGATGGCGCCAACAAGGTCGACAAACTGTTCGAGCGCATAAAATCGTTAAAACAGCCGGCCGTCGCCATGACCGATCATGGGAACATGTTCGGCGCCGTCGAATTCTATCGGGAAGCGATGAGCCACGGCGTGAAGCCGATCATCGGATGCGAGATTTACGTCGCGCCCACCAGCCGCTTCGAAAAAAAAGGCGTCGATAAGGGGGCGAAGGAATACAATAACCATCTTATCCTCCTGGCGATGAATAAGGAGGGCTACCGTAATCTGTGTAAGCTCGTCTCGCTCGGCTACATGGAAGGGTTTTATTATAAGCCGCGCATCGATAAAGAGCTGCTCAAGGAACTCAACGGCGGGCTCATCGCCTTGAGCGCCTGTTTGCAAGGCGAAGTCTCTCAGGCTCTCTCGGGCGGCAATATTGAAAGGGCCAAGGCGGCGGCCGAAAGTTATCTGTCTATGTTCGACGACCGCTACTACATCGAGATCCAAGACAACAAGCTCCCGGAGCAAGAGAAGGTCAACCGCCTCCTCATCGAGCTGGCAAAGAATTTGTCAGTTCCCATCGTCGCCATTAATGATTGCCACTACGGCGAGCGGGCGGATTATCACGCTCACGACGTGCTGCTCTGCGTGCAGACCGGCAAAACCATCAATGAAGAAAACCGGCTCAAGTTCGAGACGGACGAGGCCTATGTCAAATCGGCCGAGGAGATGAAGCAAGGATTTGACTATTGCCCCGAGGCGGTGGAGCGAACCTTGGAGATCGCCGACCGCTGCAATCTCGAGATGGAGTTTGGCAAGTACCACTTCCCGACTTTTGCGCCGCCCAAGGAGATCAGTCTGGAGGATTATCTGGATGAGCTGGCTCGCAGCGGCCTGGAGGAAAGACTTCACGGAGGAACCGATGCCGCAACCAGAAAGGCCTATGAAGACCGACTCAACTATGAATTAGACGTCATCAAGCGGATGCAGTTCCCCGGCTACTTTCTGGTCGTCGCTGATTTTATCAACTATGCCAAACGGAACGGTATTCCCGTCGGACCGGGACGCGGATCCTCAGCTGGCAGTCTGGTCGCCTACGCGCTTAAGATTACCGACCTCGATCCGATTCGTCACGTGCTTCTGTTCGAACGTTTTCTGAATCCCGAGCGGCGCTCCATGCCGGATATCGACGTCGATTTCTGCATTCGCGGCAGGGCCCAGGTGATTCAATACGTGAAAGATAAGTATGGCGCCGATCGGGTTGCGCAGATCGCCACTTTCGGGACGCTTAAAGCCAAGGCGGCGATCAGAGACGTCGGGCGCGCATTGGGCTTTTCGTTCGCCGAGACCGATGCCATCGCCAAGCTCATTCCGGCTCCCAAGCAGGGTTTCGACTATCCTCTAACCGAATCCATCAAGATGGAGCCGCGGCTCCAAGAGTTGATCAAGACCGATCCGCGGATCAAGACTTTGGTCGATCACGCCCTGCGCTTGGAAGGCTTGGTAAGACACGCCTCAACCCATGCCGCCGGGGTCGTGCTTTCGAATCTCCCGCTGGTGGATCACTTGCCGCTGTTCGTCGATAAAGAGGGCGGCATCGTGACCCAGTTCGATATGAGTTGCGTGGAGAAAATCGGCCTGGTCAAATTCGACTTTCTAGGTCTCAAGACCCTGACCTTGCTTCACGACTGCGTCAAGCTCATCCAGATGACCCAGGGAGTCAAAGTTGATTTGGAGCGTCTCCCGCTGGACGACAAGAAAACTTACCAGCTCCTGTGCAACGGCAATACCACCGGCGTGTTTCAGCTTGAAAGCACGGGCATTCGCGAGATGACCGTCAAGATCCGCCCCAACTGTTTCGAAGATCTGGTGGCCATCCTGGCGCTTTACCGACCCGGCCCGTTGGATAGCGGGATGGCGGAAGAATACATCAAGCGCAAGAACGGCAGAGAGAAGAACAAATACTTGCATCCTCTTTCGGAGCCGATCCTCAAAGATACCTACGGGGTCATCGTCTATCAGGAACAGGTAATGCAGATCGCCCAGGTGCTTGGCGGCTACAGCATGGGAGACGCCGATATTTTGCGGCGTGCCATGGGGAAAAAAGATCCGGAAGAGATGGCGGCGCAGCGCGAACGGTTCGTCGAAGGCGCGAAAAAGAAAAAAATTGATCCTCAGAAGGCCACAGAGATCTTCGATCAGATGGAAACCTTTGCGCGTTACGGTTTTAACAAATCCCATTCGGCGGCCTACGCGCTGGTTTCCTACCAGACCGCCTATCTCAAGACTCATTACCCCGTTGAGTTTATGGCGGCATTGATGACCTGGGAAATGGGCGACACCGATAAGGTGATCAAAAATCTCGCCGAGTGCAGGGAGAAAGGTATCGAGGTTCTCGCCCCGGACGTCAACGAGAGCCGATCTGATTTTACGCCGGTGGGTGGTAAGATACGCTTCGGTTTGACTGCGGTGAAGAATGTCGGCGAGAAAGCGGTGGAGGTGATTCTCGAGAGCCGCGAGAAGGACGGGGCTTTCGAATCGCTTTTCGATTTCTGCCGGCGCGTTGACCTGACGGCGGTGAATCGGCGGGTCATTGAAAACTTGATCAAATGCGGGGCGTTCGATTCAACGAATGTTTCTCGGGCGCGGATGATGGCTGTGTTGGACGAGACCATGCGAGCCGGTCAGATTTTTCAGCGAGATGAGGAAAGTAATCAAATCGACATTTTCGCCATGCTCGGTGCTCCCGCCAAAGGATCCAAGAAACCCGGCGACATTTATCCGCAGGTTGATGAATGGTCCACCCACGAATCGTTGGCTTTCGAAAAGGAAGCGCTCGGCTTTTATATTACCGGCCATCCGTTGGATAAGTACGACAATGTCATAAAAAAGATAAGCAGTAGGACCATTGCGGAGCTCAAGGAGAAAGCTTCAGCGGGCGATGTGAAAATCGGCGGCGTGATTTCCTCGCTCAAGCTGAAAAATACAAAAAAGGGCGACCGCTACGGAAGTTTTAATCTCGAAGACAAAAGCGGATTTGTCGAAGTCGTTGCCTGGCCCGACGTCTATCGAAAAGCGGTGGAGCTGCTGAATTCCGATGATCCCATTTTTGTCAAGGGCAGGATGGAGGTCGGCGAGGATAGAATCCAGGTTTTTGCCAATGAGATTACGCCGCTTGCGCAGGAGGTTTCCAAGGGACGGCTCAATGGCGGCGCGAACGGCAATATTAAACGAAACGGCAATGGCGACAGAGTGCATCTTTATGTCCGCGAATCCGAAGTATCGTCCGACGAGTTGGTCCAGTTGCGTGAAACGCTACTTGAATATCCTGGTCCGTGTACCGTTGTTCTGCATCTTATTGCTCTGGGGGACAATGAAACGGTCATTGAGCTTCCTAGTCAAGTGCGGATAGCCTCGACTCCCGAACTTGAGGCGACGGTCGAAAGGCTTTTCGGCCGCCGGGTGAGCTTTCATTCACTCCAATCTTGAAGTACCTTCACTCCAATCATCATCCCAAAGAAAAAGCTGTTCTGGTAGGCGTCGAACTGCCCGCGCGAGATCACAAAGTTGCTCTCGAATACAGCTTAGAGGAGCTCGAGCGCTTGGCCGAAACCGCCGGCGCTAAGGTGGTTCGGAAGTTTACCCAACGGCTTCGGACCGTGACGCCGGCGACGTTAATGGGGCGCGGTAAGGTCGAGGAGATTCAGTCGGCGCTAAAAGAGCTCCAGCCCGATTTGGTGATCGTTGACGAAGACCTCACTCCGGCACAGCAGCGCAATTTGGAGTCGGCGTTTAAGCTCAGGGTGGTGGACCGAAGCCAATTGATTCTAGATATTTTCGCCCAAAGGGCGAGAAGCAACGAAGGAAAACTGCAAGTGGAACTGGCTCAACTGGAATACCTGCTGCCGCGGCTGACGCGCCAGTGGACGCACCTGTCGAGACTGGGTGGCGGTATCGGCACCCGGGGGCCAGGTGAGACCCAGCTAGAGGTCGATCGGCGGAGAATTCGGGAACGGATTAGCCATTTGAAGCGGCGATTAAGAACCGTGGAGCGCACCCGTACGTTACAGCGCAAAGAGCGGGAGGAAGTACCGTTTGCCACGGTGGCTCTGGTCGGCTACACCAACGCCGGCAAATCGACCTTGATGAACGCGCTCACACGAGCCGGCGTATTAGTCGAAGACAAGCTCTTTGCCACGTTGGATCCGACCACCCGCGCGCTCCGGCTACCCAACGGCGATAAAGTGATGGTCGTGGACACCGTCGGCTTTATCAACAAGATTCCGCACTCGCTCGTCGAGGCCTTCAGGAGCACGCTGGAAGAGGTCAGGAGCGCGGACTTGCTGCTGCATCTCGTTGACATGGCCAATCCGCTTTTTGCAGAGCAGATCCAGGTAATTGAATCAGTGCTTGAAGAAATTGGCGCCGGCGAAGTACCATCGGTGTTGGTTCCTAACAAGATCGACGTTGTAGCTTCGGTACCGCTGCCGCGCCTCAAAAGCCGATCGGCGGAAGGTGTTTGCCCGATCTCGGCATGGACCGGGGCAGGGATCGACGGGCTGCTGGAACGGATCGGTGCCATCCTCGACCAAGGCAAAGAGCGGTTTCAGGCTACTTTTCCCGCGTCACGGGTTGGGCTCTTATCGCTGCTGCGTGAGCGCGGAAGAATCGTCGAAGAAACCTATGACAGCGACGAGATTCATGTCACCGCGCTAGTCAGCCCGAAATTAGCCGGCCAGATGCGCAAGTTGCTGCGGGCCCTCTCGGCCCCGGTCCACTCTCTGTCATAAGGTCTCAATGCTCAACTTGCCTAACTTTCTCACCCTCATTCGCATACTCACCATTCCATTTTTTCTCGTCTTCCTCGCATATCATCGTTACTGGGAGGCTTTGATCTTGTTCATCTTCGGTGGGGTGACGGATTTCCTGGACGGCCTCGCCGCGCGGTTGATGCATCAGCAAACTGCCCTCGGGGCTTACCTCGACCCTGTGGCTGACAAACTACTCGTCATCACTTCATTTGTGATGCTCGGTTTGATTGATGGGATACCTATGTGGCTTGCGGTGGTGGTGGTAAGCCGAGATATTTTGATCCTCCTCGGATTTGCGGTCGTTTATCTCCTGGTGGAGGAGCGCTTGGAAGTTAAGCCAAGCTTCATCGGAAAATGCAGCACCATGCTCCAGCTTCTGACTTTGGGCGTGGCCTTGGCGTTGCTCCACAATCCCACAATCCTCCATCCCTTGCTGACAAATATTCTCATTGGGGTAACCGCCACCGCTACCGTTGCGTCCGGTCTTCAATATCTTTACAGAGGGCTCATGTGGCTCCAGAATAGGGCTGGCTCGATCACCGGAATCGGTTGACACATGTATGAAAAATTGGTAGTAAATTCAATCTCTTGCGCTGTTCAGGTAAATAAGAACCGGTCGCTGCTCCAAGGGCTTTGATCAGCCGCAGTTACAGGCAATGAATATCATGTTTCACAACAGAACCCGCAAGGGGCTATCCGCTCGCGTCTCACAGGCACGTAGCTCAGTGGGAGAGCGCTTCCTTGACACGGAAGAGGTCGGCAGTTCAATCCTGCCCGTGCCTACCATTCTTCGCTAACACGTTGGGATGGAAAACATTCACGTAAGATTGCCCGACGGCCAAACCGTGGAGGTTCGCCGCGGTACCCGGATTGACGAAATCGGGTCTGGTCATCGGGCCGATGGTGACATTATCGCCGCCAAGGTTGACGGTCGTCCCGTCGATTTGAATCGACCGGTCGAGCAGGATTGTTTCCTGGAATGGATCTCCATCGACAGTCCCGACGGACTGGATGTCCTGCGCCACTCGACGGCGCATCTCATGGCGCAGGCGGTGCAAAGTCTTTTCCCCGGCACCCAGGTGACTATAGGTCCGACTATCGAAGATGGGTTCTACTACGATTTTAAACGGGACCGAGCCTTCACTGCCGAGGAGCTTGAGAAGATCGAAGCACGAATGGCAGAGATCGCCCAGTCCAATCTCAAAGTATCGCGCGAAGAGATGCCCAAGAGTCAGGCCATCGAGCTGTTTCGCAATATGGGAGAGGATTACAAGGTCGCTATCCTAGAAGAAATTCCCGACGAGACCGTTTCTTTATATCGACAGGGCGATTGGGTCGATCTTTGTCGTGGCCCGCACGTGCCATCGACCGGCGCTATCAAAGCCTTCAAGCTGACCGGAGTCGCCGGCGCCTATTGGCGCGGCAATGAAAAGAACGAAATGCTCCAGCGCATTTATGGCACTTCGTGGCCGACAAAGCAGGCGCTGAAAGAGCATCTGCGGCTGCTCGAAGAGGCGAAAAAACGCGACCATCGGAAGCTGGGCCAGGAGCTCGGCCTTTTTATGATTTCAGACGCCATTGGGCCGGGCCTTCCTGTGTGGCTTCCGAAAGGAGCCATGGTCCGTTCAATTCTCGAGCGTTATATCGTCGATCTCGAGCGCAGCCTGGGATATCAGCACGTCAACACACCGCAACTCGCGCGCGTCGATCTTTACAAACGCTCGGGCCATTGGGATCACTTCAAAGATAACATGTATCCCTTGATGGAATTCGAGAACAAAGAGGAGCTGGTTCTTCGGCCGATGAATTGTCCGCACCACATCGTCATCTATCAGCATGGGCTACATAGCTATCGTGATTTGCCGATTCGGTTGGCCGAGCTGGGGACCATGTATCGCTACGAACGATCAGGCACGCTTTCCGGCTTGTCCCGGGTGAGAGCGATGACGTTGAATGACGCGCATATTTTTTGCCTTCCCGAGCAGATCCAATCCGAAGCCGTCGGGGTCCTTCGGCTGATCGAACGCGTGTACCGAGATTTCGGATTTAAGGACTACTGGTACCGGCTTTCCCTGCGGAATTCGAAGGACAAAGCGAATTTTGTGGACAACGACGCCATGTGGGATAAAGCGGAGAGCTATCTTCGCCAGGCTTTGAGCGAAGTCGGTGTTGCCTATAAAGAAGCGGTCGGCGAGGCGGCGTACTACGGTCCCAAGATCGACGTGCAATTAAATGACGTCCTGGGGCACAGCGAGACCCTCTCGACCGTGCAGCTCGACTTTTATCTTCCAGAGCGGTTCGAACTCGAATATGTTGATAAGGACGGCCAGTACAAACGTCCGGTCATGATTCACCGCGGCGTCATCAGCACGATGGAACGCATGATGGCTTTTCTGATCGAACACCATGCGGGCAATTTCCCTCTATGGCTCGCTCCGGTGCAGATTAAAATCGTTACCGTTACAGACCAGCAGTTGGATTATGCGCGAAGAATCTTTATGGAATTGAAAGCGGGCGGTTGGCGCGTCGAATTAGACGAGCGCAACGAAAAACTTGGCTATAAGATCCGCGAGGCCCAATTGGCCAAGATTCCGTATGCGGTTGTAATCGGGGATAAGGAAGTCCAAGCTCAGACGGTGGCGCCGCGGCGCCGAGGCGGGGAAAACTTGCCATCCATGTCTTTGAACGATTTTGTGGAGCGACTAAAGTCCGAGCTTGCGCGGGAAAAGGGAGAAGCATAAGAATATGAGCGTCTCACAACAAACGGAGGTGGCTTATCGCTAAAGAAGCGCGGATCAACCATCAAATTCGCGCCCGTGAAGTTCGCGTCATCGGTCCGAAGGGCGAACAGCTCGGGGTCATGCCCCTGTACGAGGCGCTGAAACAGGTAGAGGCGGAAGAGATGGATCTGGTGGAAGTCGCGCCGGACGCACAGCCTCCGGTGTGCCGGATGATGGATTACGGCAAGTTCCGCTACGAGCAAAAAAAGAAATCGCACGGGCCGAAGAAGCACTCGGTGTTCGAAATCAAGGAAGTAAAGATGGGCTCCCGCACCGATCCTCATGATGTCGAGCACAAGGTGCGAAACATTCGTCAGTTCATCGAGAAGGGACAACGGGTCAAGGTCTCGGTGTTCTTTCGTGGGCGAGAAATCACCCACCCCGAGCTGGGCAGGCAGATGCTCCGAGGCGTCGTTGATCAGATCCTAGACATTGCCAAGGTCGACATTGAACCAAGATTAGAGGGACGAAGCATGGCGATGCTTCTGACCCCCAAATAGACAATTTTATGAATCGTAAACGGTAAAAAAAGGGGAGAAAAAAGTGCCGAAAATCAAAACCAACAGGGGAGCAGCCAAGAGATTTAGGGTGACCAGTAGCGGCAAGGTTAAGAGAAACAAAGGATTTAAGAGCCATCTACTTTCGAGCAAAGGAAAAAAACGAAAGAGACATCTGCGGCAGGGGACCACTGTTTCGGCTGTCGAGACAAAGAATATCCGCAAATTGATACCCTATCTATAAATTACGAGCAGCTAACGGCGGACAGCAAATAGGACTGGAGGCTGCTCGGCGACAAGCCAACTCGGAAGAAAGGAGCACGAAAGTGCCACGAACTAAGGGCGGGAGCAAATCCCGACAGAGAAGAAAAAAGATCATGAAGCTGGCTAAGGGCTATGTCGGAGGCCGCGGCCGGCTGTATCGGTCTGCCCATGAAACGGTCGAGCGAGCGCTTGCCTTTGCGTATCGAGATCGCCGGGTCAAAAAGAGAACGTTTCGCGGTTTATGGATCACGCGCATCGGTGCGGCAGCCAAATTAAATGGGATTTCTTACAGCCAGTTGATCAAGGGCCTGAAACAGGCCGGCGTGGAGCTTGACAGAAAAATCCTCGCGGAGTTGGCCGTCGCCGATTTACCCGCGTTTGGACAATTAGCCCAGACTGCAAAATCTCACCTGAGCGCTTAAGCTTGTAACTGTAGATGAACGAGTCCTTAGAAGCTCTCCGAGGAGAGGTTCTGGATCGAATCCAGCAAGCCAGCTCCGAGATGGAGATCGAGCAGTTGCGCGTCGAAGTTTTGGGGCGCAAGGGGAAACTGACGCTCCTTTTGCGGGGCCTCGCGGATTTGCCCGCAGAAGAACGGCCGCAAGCTGGCCAGGAGCTCAATCAATTGAGGCGAGTCGTCAAGGAGCATTTGGACGAACGCCTGAAGGTCATCAAAGAACAATCCAAAGAGCGCGCCCTCGAAGAGGAGAAAATCGACATCACGCTTCCGGGTACGCGCTGGGAGAGGGGCCGGGCTCATCCGTTGACTTTGGTGTTGGATGAAATCATCGATGTGTTTTGGGGAATGGGCTTTGAGATCGCCCGCGGTCCGGATATCGAGGACGACTATCACAACTTCGAGGCGCTCAATATTCCCAAAGATCATCCTGCGCGCGACATGCAGGACACTTTTTTCGTTTCCAACGATCGCGTTCTAAGAACCCACACATCCCCGGTGCAGATCCGCACGATGGAAGCCCGTAAGCCGCCGCTTCAGGTGATCGTTCCCGGCGCCGTGTACCGCCATGATGACGATGCGACGCACTCGCCGATGTTTCATCAGGTGGAAGGATTTATGGTGGATCGCCAGATTTCTTTCGCCGATCTTAGAGGCGTGCTGACCCACTTCCTGCGACAGATCTTTAGCGCAGAGACGGGCGTGCGGTTTCGGCCGAGCTTTTTCCCCTTTACCGAACCCAGCGCGGAGGTTGACATACAATGTGTGATCTGTGGCGGCAAAGGAGTGGTCTCCGAGGGTCAGTCTTGCCGGATTTGCAAAGGCACCGGCTGGCTTGAGATCATGGGCGCCGGTATGATCGATCCGGAAGTCTTTCGCTTCGTGAAGTACGATCCGGAGAAGGTCTCGGGTTTCGCTTTCGGCATGGGCGTGGAGCGGATCGCCATGCTCAAATACAGCATCGACGATATTCGGTTGTTCTTCCAAAACGACTTGAGGTTTCTCCGGCAATTCGGGTAAAAAGGAATGTTTCAATGGAGTGGTGGAGTGATGGAGTAATAGGTTTCCGATCCAATACTCCAATACTCCAACGCTCCAATACTTCATCCTCATGAAATTCACTTTCAACTGGCTAAAGGAGTTCGTGACGCTCAAGGTCGCGCCTGAGAAACTGGCCGAACTGCTGACCATGGCCGGCATCGAGGTTGAGTCACTAACTTCACTGCGGGAGCCGGGCACGAGCCAAGAGGACTGGTTGTTTGAAATCGCGGTGACGCCGAACCGCGGTGACTGCCTCGGCATCGCCGGCGTTGCCCGTGAAGTCTCGGCGCTGACCGGCGGGCCGTTGAAAACCGCCAAGGTGAGCGCGCACGCAAAGGATCCCGGCATGGCAAAACGGGTGAGCGTCGAGATCAAGGATCGCCATCTTTGTCCCCGCTATTCAGCTAGAATCGTCGATGAGACACGCGTGGAGCCGTCGCCGGCTTGGCTGCGGTTTCGCCTGGAGAGTAGCGGGATTCGATCCATCAACAACGTGGTGGATATTACCAACTATGTGATGCTTGAGACCGGCCAACCCCTGCATGCCTTCGATCTCGATCGATTGCCTACGCGAGAGATCGTCGTGAGACCGGCCAAGGAGATTCGTAAATTTACAACTCTCGATGGCGTGGAACGCGAACTATTAGCCGAAGACCTTCTCATCTGTGATGGCGATGTGCCCGTTGCCCTTGCCGGGGTGATGGGAGGGATGGAGTCCGAGGTGCGAGAATCGACGTGCTCCGTGTTATTAGAAAGCGCTAACTTCGATCCGATGGCCATCCGCCGCACGGCCAAGCGTCTCGCGCTTCACAGTGAGGCATCGCACAGGTTTGAAAGAGGCGTCGATCCGGAAGGGACGGTGGCCGCGCTGAATCGCGCCGTTTATCTTCTGAGTGAGCTTACAGGGGGCCGGCCGGTAAAAGGGTTGACGGACCGTTATCCGCGTCGGCTGAAAATGCCGACCATCCTGCTTCGCGAGGAGCGCATCGAAGGCATGCTCGGCATCCGCATGGACGGCAAGCAAGCCGGAAAAATTCTGCAAGCCCTGGGACTGAAAGCCCGTCGACACGCAAAGAGCGGGCGTATCGAAGTGATTCCGCCGACCAGCCGTCCGGATCTCACGCGCGAAGCGGACCTGATCGAGGAACTGGCGCGGCTCCACGGCTATCAAAAGATTCCCGCCGCTCTGCCTCTCTTGCGCTTATCGGGCGGGAAAACCGACGACCGCTTAGCACAAGAACGGCGCATTCGCTCCTTTCTTGCCGGAGAAGGGTTTGTGGAAGTCGTCAATCTTCCGTTCACGACAGAAAAGCTGAACCGCTCCTTTGGCGGTTTATGGAACGGCTCGTCGACTCCGGTCACCGTGCAAAATCCCCTTGCTAAAGAAAGCGCTGAGATGCGCTTGAGTTTGCTTCCCGGATTGATTGAAAACCTAAGGCATAATTTGGCGCAAAGGGCGGAAAGTTTCTGGGCATACCATCTGGGAAAGGTTTTCCGGCTGACCACCGATGGGGAAAGCGAAGAGCGACAGTGTCTCTCCGGATTATTGTACGGGCCGCGGGCCCGTCGCGGGTTACGAAGTGGGGAGGAGACTTCAACAGGCTTCCTGGACTGCAAGGGCGTGGTGGAAAGCATTTTGGATTTGCTACGCCTAATCGAGAGGGCGACCTGGCTGCCGGAAGGGCCGGGAGTTCTCCATCCCGGCAGAGTCGCGTCTCTTCAATGCGACGATCGCACAGTGGGTTATTTCGGCCAGATTCATCCTGACGTTTGCGATGAGCTCGGACTGTCGCCTTTTTTTGTTTTCGAACTTGACTTCGAGAAATTGCTTGAGTATGCTCCGCGAAAAATAACGACTCGTTCCCTTCCGCGTTTTCCGTCTGTCGAGCGGGATTTTGCCATCGTGGTGGATCGCGCATTTCCCTCTCAACGGATCGTTAGTTGGATCAAGGATCTTAACGAAGCCCTGATCGAGCAGGTTCAGGTGTTTGACCAATACGTGGGTTCTTCGATCCCTGAAGGCAAGAAGAGTTTGGCGTACAAAATTTCCTATCGAGCCGATGATAGAACATTGACGGATGCAGAGGTCAACGCGGTTCACCAAAATCTGGTCGATCGAATGAGCGAGCTTTTCGGCGCTCAATTGCGGAGCTGAGTTTCGGTTCAGGGTCCAAGAGAGCGAAGAGGTGGAAAATGACTAAGGCAGAAATCATCGCGCGAATCTACGAGAAAGTGGGATTTTCAAAGAAAGACGCCACGGATGTGGTCGAAGCCACGTTCGACATTATCAAGGGCTGTTTGGAGCGCGGAGAGAAAGTCAAAATTTCCGGGTTCGGCAATTTCGTTGTGAACACGAAACGGCCGCGCAAAGGACGAAACCCTCAGACGGGCGATGAAATCATCATCGTGGGGCGCAAGGTTCTCACGTTCAAGGCGAGCCAGATTCTGAAGAAAAGCCTCAATACGATGTCATCCCCTTCTTCTTCCATGTCGTCGCCCTCGTCGGCCGCATCCGAATAAAGAGCGGCGATGCCATCCCCTTTGCCGGACAAGATTTATTTCAAAATCGGCGAGGTCAGCGAGATCGTCGGCGTTGAGCCTTATGTTTTGCGCTACTGGGAGACTGAATTCGACCTCCTGAAACCTTCCAAGGCGCCGTCGCGCCACCGGCTCTACAAGAAAAAAGACGTGGAGCTCTTACTGGATATCAAACGGCTCCTTTACTCCGAGGGGTTTACGATCGAAGGCGCGAGGAAGAAACTCAAAGAAACCAAGAAAGAAGAAAAAAATCAGCTAAAGCTCCCGCTCGCCGACCAGAAGTACCGGAGTGCGCTCGTCAAGATCAAAAAAGATTTGGTCTCCCTCCGTAAGTTGCTGTCGTAAACCAGAGTCTGCGGATTGCCGGCTCTGGCGGATTGACTTCCCGCCACCTACGTATGCGCGGCGGTTGATCGGAACGTATTCCGGTCAGTGACGACGAGCTTACGTAAGTCCGGCGCGACGAGCGCGCCGCGCTGACACGACTCCGGTACCGCCGTCGCTCTCGCGAAATGAAATGTGACGTGGCAAAGCGGCAAGAGTTGAAGCAGCGGATCCTGAAGACAATCGAGGCAAACCATCCGGCGGACTAATGCTTATTTTGCCTTGACTGCCTTCTCCGCGCGAACTATCATCCAGCCACCTTCAAGGATTGGAAATGAGGAGGAATTAGGATGATTAAGCGAGTTGTTTGGCTTTCAGTGGTGCTGGCAGCGCTTTGCTTTCAAAATTTGAGTACCTATGCGGCGGAAAGCCCTCAGACACTCGCCGGAGCGCAGAAGGAAGGAAAACTCGTAATCTACTCTTCGACGGATTCCGCGAGCGTGGAGCCGTTGCTGCAGGACTTCAAGAGCCTCTATCCATTCCTGCAGGTGGAATACAACGATCTCAACACCACTGAAATCTACAATCGTTTCGTCGCGGAGACGGCCTCCGGCTCGGGAACCGCCGATTTACTCTGGAGCTCGGCGATGGATTTGCAACTTCAGCTCGCCAGCAAAGGCAACGCGCTGGCCTATGCCTCGCCAGAAATTTCCGGTCTGCCGAAGTGGGCGGTGTGGCAGAACCAAGCCTTTGGCACGACCTTCGAGCCGGTCAGCATTGCTTATAATAAGCGGCTCTTGCCGGCGGACGCGGTGCCGCAGAATCATTCGGACATGATACGACTGCCGAAGGAGAAACCGGATGTCTTCAAGGAGAAGATCGCCACCTTCGATCCGGAAAAGAGTGGCGTCGGTTTTTTGATGATGACGCAGGACGCGAAAATGTTCCCGCAATTTTGGGATCTGGCAAAGGCATTGGGAAGCAGCGGCACCAAAGTTTACACGAGTACCGGCGCGATGCTTGAAAAGGTTGGCTCAGGTGAGCATTATTTGGCTTACAATATAGTCGGGTCGTATGTTCTCCTGCGCCAGAAGAAGGATCCATCATTGGCTCTGGTGCTGCCCAAGGATTATACCTTGGTGTTTTCGCGAATCGCCTTTATTTCTAAAACGGCGCGCAATCCCAACTCGGCGAAGCTCTTCTTGGACTATATTCTTTCCAAGCGGGGCCAGTCGGTGATGTCTGAGAAGTCTTTGGTTTATTCTATTCGGAGCGATGTCACGGGAAACGTTACGGCCGCGGGGCTGACCAAAGAGCTCGGCAAAGCGCTGAAGCCCATCGAGGTGAATACGGACATCCTCGCTGGCCTGGAGCAGAAAAAACGGCTTGAATTCATGAAGCAGTGGCAGGCTGCGCTGAAGCGGTAGGAGCGTGAGCCGGACTCTGCGTTGGTTCGCCGTGATCGGCGTTGCCCTGGTGGTTTTCGGACCGCTGGGGCTTATCCTATACCAGAGTTTCCTCAACGAACCGTTCTTCAGTCAAAGCGCCAGATTCAGTCTGGACGCGTATCGCTACATTCTCAGTGATTCGGGCTTTCATTCCGCTTTCGGCACTTCACTCGTTGTTTCTTTCGGCATGACGCTAATCTCGGTTCCTCTCGGAAGTCTGCTGGCGTTTCTTCTCGTACGGACCGATCTCCCTGGAAAGAAATGGCTTGAGCCATGGATTCTCGTGCCGATTTTTCTTTCGCCGGTGGTTTTGGCTTTCGGCTACGTCGTCGCCGTTGGGCCCGTGGGCTTTTTCTCATTATGGACCAAGGCGCTGATCGGACGCGTGCCGTGGAGTCTCTACTCTCTTTTCGGCATGGTTTTGATTGCCGGCCTGACCCACGTGCCGCATACGTTTCTTTATGTCTCATCGGCGCTACGTAGCTTGGACCCATCCGTCGAAGAGGCGGCGCGAGTTGCAGGCGCCGGACCTTGGCGTATCGCCGTAACGGTTAGTCTCCCCTTGGTGCTGCCTTCTATCCTTTTCAGCGCGGCTTTGATTTTTCTTCTCGGGTTCGAATTGTTCGGTTTGCCATTGGTTCTAGGAGATCCCGCCGGCCTGCTCGTTCTCACGACTTATCTATACAAGCTCACCAATTTGCTGGGCATTCCTTCTTACCATCTGATGGCGGTTGTCGCCCTGAGCATTGTTGCCTTAACTTTCCCGCTCGTTTATCTCCAGCGCAGAATGCTCCGCACGGCGGGTCGCTTCGCCGTGATCGGCGGCAAAGGTCAGGCTTTTCGTCCACTGCCGCTTGGCGCATTGCGCTGGCCTGCGGTCGCGGTGGTTGTGCTCTGGCTGGCTGTGACCGTGCTCTTGCCTCTTGTCGGGGTTGCCTTGCGCTCGCTCGTGAGTTCATGGGGAGAGGGGATAAAGTTATCTGAGGTTTTAACCCTCGACCATTTTCGGGAACTCTCGGGTTACCCCAACCTGGTCCGCGGCATTATCAACACGTTTTTAATCGGCGGCGTCGGCGGTGCTTTGTCAGTCATTTTTTACGCCGTCGTCGCGTTGGCTGCGCATCGCTGGCAAAGTCGCTGGGTAACTTTTTTGGATTATCTAGTCATGGTGCCGCGGGCGCTCCCCGGCTTGGTAGTGGGCCTGGCGTTTCTTTGGGTTTTTCTGTTTTTCAAACCCATCGCTCCCTTACGGACGACGTTGTTTAGTCTTTGGATCGCATACACCGTGGTCTGGCTGGCCTACGGCCTCAGACTGATTTCTGCCAGTCTTTTTCAGGTAAAGCCGGAACTGGAAGAGGCGGCGCGCGTCACCGGCGCGACCCAGGGCTTGGTTTTTCGCGACGTCACTTTGCCGCTGATTCGCTTCGGACTCATTGGCAGCTGGCTTTTGATCTTCATGATGTACGTTCGCGAATACTCCACGGGCGTCTATCTTCTCGGGCCAGGCACCGAGGTCATCGGATCGTTGATCGTTTCGCTGTGGGGAACCGGCGCGCTTGACCTCATCGCAGCCCTTTCGGTGGTCGAAGTCGCGCTGGTGGGAATCGTATTGTTCATCGCGCTTCGATTAGGAGTGAGGCTCGATGCCTGATCTCGTCGCGGATAATATCGAGAAGCAGTTAGGCACGGCGCAAGTGTTGTGCGGCGTGTCCTTCCAGCTTCAGCAGAGGGAGATCCTTGCTCTTCTAGGTCCATCGGGAAGCGGTAAGACGACCCTGCTCCGCTCGGTCGCGGGGCTGGAGCGACCGGACGCCGGTAAAATCGAATTGCGCGGCAAGATCGTATTCGATGCTGATTCCGGATTCGAAATCCCGGCAGAGCAACGGGGACTCGGGCTGGTGTTTCAATCGTACGCGATATGGCCGCACCGGTCGGTCTTCGAAAACGTCGCTTACGGCTTGCGTTTAAGGCGCGCTCGCGAAACTGACATTCAGAAAAGAGTCGGCGAGGTTTTGGAACGGCTCGGACTCGGTCATCTGGGAGATCGTTACGCCCATCAACTCTCCGGCGGCCAGCAGCAGCGCGTCGCCCTCGCACGGGCAATGGTTTACAATCCGCCGGTGCTGCTGCTCGACGAGCCGTTATCGAATCTTGATGCCAAGCTGCGCGAGGATGCGCGCGCCTGGCTGCGCGAAATCATCAAGCAGACTGAAACCAGTGCGCTTTATGTCACTCATGATCAGACCGAAGCTTTAGCGATTGCGGATCGAATTCTGGTGTTGGATCGAGGACGGATTCAGCAGGAGGGTCCCCCGGAACAGATTTATGCCCATCCTGCGAGTCGCTTCGCCGCGGAGTTCATGGGAAGCAATAATAGACTCGACGGAACACTCGCAGAGGTTGTGGGCAATCGCGCGCGACTGACAGGGGAGGGTTGGAGTTTGTGGGGAGAGCTCCGAGCAGAGAAAAAGGCGCAGGATGCCGCCACCGGTCTGGTCCGGGTGGAGCGGTTGCGGTTGACCGATAACGCCGGCACGAATCATCTCAAGATGAAGCTCCGTTCGGCTCTTTATCTTGGCGAGCGCTGGGAATATGTTTTTTATTTGGCCGGTCTTCGTATCCGTGTTTGGGGCGAAGAGCGTTTGGCGGAAGGTGAGTATTGGGTTTCGTTTCCCGAAACTTCATTGTGGATTTTTTAAAGCGACGGCGGCTGTTATTGATTTTGAGTTTATCCGGTTGTTGATTAGCGTGATGACCAAATATACTAAATTGATTTAGATCAGTGGGGATGTTACAGTTTCGCTGATTCGAAATCGCCGTCGGGGCGTAGCGCAGCCTGGTAGCGCACACGCTTGGGGTGCGTGTGGTCACCGGTTCAAATCCGGTCGCCCCGACCATTCCTTTTTTCTATATTGCCGATAAATTGATTTAACTGCGGGCCGCGTAGCCGATCAGTCCTGATTGGCCACGCAAACACATTCCGTCCTTTTAGCGTCACTTCGCCAATCTCACATGAAAAAGATTTAAAGCGAAACCCAGCAAGACCGTCGGCAAGGCAGATAGAGACAACGAAGGTGCTGGAGCGGCGACGTATCGAAGATTAGGAGAGGCGAATGGTTTACAAAGGCTAACGTGTGACCAGAAAAGCCAGACCGTACCTACACACTGGATAAAACGGCAACCGTGCCTGTTTAAGGTATTACCCACCACTCGTGCGGCTTCCAACAACCTCTCATTTTGGGACTGTTTTCCGATGGCGTGCTCGTTGCTCTTCATCCCGCGCGTCCATGAGTGCATCGCCCACAATGACATTGCCCCCCGGAATACCCGCGACGAACACAGAAACAGAGCAGGAGATTCTCGGGGCGGTTGAGGAGGCTGCCGGAGGCCAGGAACGCGTAAAAGCTTTGTGGCAGCTCGTGTTTTTTTATCAGGAGCAGGCAAATCGTAGTGATCTCGCAGTCCCGCTTCTCGAGCTAATCATCCGGGAATCCGATGACCCCGAGAATACAGCTATCGCTTACTACACCCTCGGACACATTGAACAGACGAGTGAGAAATGGGCAGAAGCTTTGCTCCACTACGAAAAGGGCCTATCTCTATCACCGAGACATCTCGCGACAACGTATTTTCTTTATAACGACGCGGGCTGCTGCCTAAACTCGCTGGGGCTTTATGAGTCAGCCAAACGGTACTGCCGTCGGGCAATTGAGGTCAACGCCAAGGCGCCGAACGCATTTAAGAACCTCGGAGTAAGCCTTTACGGTCAAGGGAATCTCAAGGGCGCTGCTTGGTGTTGGGGAAAAGCGATCAAAGTTAATCCCTCTGATCCTCGCGCAGCGGAACTCTTGGATCAGTTGCTAGCGAAGCATCCGGCTTTAAAATCGGAGTGCCCTTGGATTCATCGAGCGCTAAAGCCCTTGCGCAAGACAACCCGAGGTTGAATCATTATTTCTGAACTGAACAGTTGCCTACGAGTTTTATGATTACTGTCTAACTGTCATACCGACTGAATTCATGCCGGTCTTTACATGAAGCAAATTTCGCATCACGGCTATAGGGTCACCGGCACTGCAAAGAATCATGAAGGAACTTGGCGGCCCCATGCTCGTGTTTCATGCGATGCCCGCGGCCGACAGGAGGTTGAGTTACAAGATACAAATTGCTTTGCAACCGAAGGTGAGGCCGAAGAGTACGCGCTGCGGTTGGGGAAGCACTGGGTAAACAAAAGGCGGCTCCGCCGGGTAGTGATTCCCCGGAGTTGATTCAAGGAGTATGTGATCGATGAAGATTGTTTATAGCGGTCAATTGCTTGCGGCTAGGCCCGAGCTAACGGACCGGTGGCATGCCCTGATTGAGGAATACCGGCGCGACATGGAAAATATCTTGAGCCGGGCGTTTTTGATTTCTGAATCTGAGTGGCGTGAAAACGTCACTGTGATGACCCTGATCGATCGAAAACGCGACGAAGCTCTCGCTAAAGTGGACGAAATAGATCGAGCGTATGAGCCGAGATTCAGGGCGTTGGCGGTAGGTGAGTCATAGTGGCCAGGGATCAGGAGGCGGCGGTGAGCAGCGGTATACGTCGACCTCTCAAATCTCGAATCTTTTCGCCTTTGTAAATTGTCTTTCCAGTGGGTGTCGTTCCGATTACCCGGTGAAAATTCACTGGATAACCGCCAATGAACAGCAGTAAACAGCGGGCTACATGCGAGCGGATAAGGTGATCAAGTAGCCTGATCCCTTCCGCTAAGGAAGCATATCAATTTGGTTTCGCGTCTTGTGTGCTCGGTTCACCCTGAATTGGGTAGCAAGATTGGATTGAATTCTCCCTTCACTCACTTCCGAACTTTTATTTAAGCGTCGTTAATTGAATCCTCGGCTAAAGTAGAATAATTTTCGGTCGACGGCGCCTACTCGAAGTTGCTGTAGGTAGTCAATCCGGGGTAAAACCAGGTTGAAGGAATGTAAAATGAAAGGGGGCGAGACGCTTCGGCTAGAGGATGGGCGGTTGCTCGGTTATGCAGTCTACGGCGATCCAGAGGGCTGGCCGATTTTCTACTTTCACGGTTTTCCTGGGTCGCGGCTTGAGGCGCAACTCGCCGACCGGGTCGCCGCACGAATGGGAATTCGCCTAATCGCTCTCGATCGGCCGGGCTTTGGGCTTTCGGATTTCAAGCCCCGTCGAACCATCTTTGAGTGGCCTGACGACGTGGTCAAAATAGCTGATGCTCTAGGGATCAACCGCTTTGCCACTATAGGAGTTTCGGGGGGCGGACCGTACGCGGCGGCGTGTGCGCTGAAGATTCCCCAGCGTTTGACCGCAGTGGCCATCGTTTGTGGCCTGGGCCCCCTAGACACCCCAAACGGTACGGATCGGATGATTCGGACGAATCATTTGATTTTCTTTCTCGGTCGCCGCCTGCCTTGGCTAGCAAAAATATCCCTGTGGCGCATAGCTTATCAGGTGCGACGCAATCCGGAGGGGACGCTTAGACGCATGATAGTTGCGCTACCTGATCCAGATAAGGCAGTACTCGCGAGGCCGGAGGTTAAAACCGCAATGAAAAACAACGTCGTTGAAGCGTTCCGTGGCGGAAGCCGCGGCGCCGCATGCGAATTGCTGCTCTACACTCGCCCGTGGGGGTTTCTGTTGCAAGACATTGCCACGCGAGTCAACCTTTGGCACGGGGAGCAGGATGTGAGTGTACCTCCGACCATGGGTCAATACCAAGCCCGCACCATTCCAAACTGCCGCGCTATCTTCTACCCCGGCGAAGGCCATTTTTCCTTAGTCATTAATCACATGGAGGAGGTCCTAAGCGGTTTGCTTGAATGATGAAGGTCAAAAGTCTGGCCAGCCGCTTCTTCTCAAAACGGTTGACGACGGAGAACTCCTGGGAATAACCGCAGCGCTTCTAGCGCCCTTCTCGGGCTCCGAGCTCACTCCCTGCCCGATGACGTCATAACAGGCTTGGCTCAGTTGTTTGCGACCCTGAGAGTTATCCTGCAACTTAGAGGTTTCTATTCTGGGGTGGATTTTGACCGAAACTTCAATGCGGTTGGTGCCTAAGAGATTCCAGAGATGAGGTGCAAAAGACATGTCGCCATACCAATATATGCAGTCTCTATTTGCTGCCGACACCGGATGCTGATCGACCAACCTATAGGTGAGTGTTACGGGCACGACGACCGCATGGGCCATCAACGGGGCAGCGAAAAATGCGGACTGAAAAGGGAGTAGTTTCTCTCCATTGGTAGAGGTGCCCTCAGGGAATACGAGGACATTCGCTCCTTGTCTCAGCATCTTGGAAATCCTGTCGAGGACCCGCAAGATGTCTTTTTTGTCTTCCCGATCAACAAAGATTACTTCTAAAAGTGTCAACAACTGACCAATCACGGGCCATCGCTTTACCTGTCGTTTCGTCGACACCGTCAAGATAACCAAGGTGGTTGCTAACGATGAAGTGACCGCCTGTGCCCAGACAATCCCCCGCTCCCTCCACGGTAACTTTTACGTTCAGGAGGATTCTTATCACCCCGGTGAAACTCTTCATCAGTTCGCTCAGGATTCTCGACCGAGGCAGTCTCAAGAGGGAGACCCCTAACCAGACAAAAAACGCGGACATCAAAAAGCTAAGGAAAAGCAATACCAAAATAGTTAACTTAAGCGGCCGCATTATGTACCTTTGGGCAGGAAGACTGAGATCCGGGCCAAGTTATTTAGATATTGATATTCAATGTTTTAACTATACCTCCCGGATTCTCCTGCGTCAAATGGAACCCCTGCCTAGCTCATAGCTCATCATTCGAATTAAATCGGCGCCGCCACCCGCGATCTAGGCATGTGCCTCAAACGGCCTGAAGACCAGACAAAAATATCCCACCGGCCGCTCAGGAAATCGTCAACGACCTCGAAGCCGCAAGATCGCGGCGGATCTGGGTGGCGAGACTGTGAAACCAAACAAGAACTGATCCGAAAAGCGATAAAACTGATAGGCTGCCTGGAAGTTTTACTTCATGCGATGAAGCCGACTTTGTTTACATTAGCTAGCTAGTCGCCTTTCAAAACTTCCACGGTGGAAGCTTCCGTCGTCATAGAACGCAAAAAATTTCTCTGTCCAGTTTTCTTGAAGTATTGACAGCGGCATGTATCTTGCGTGAAATAAATTTTCAGCAGAGAGGTCTTGTCCGTTGCCCACCGCAGATAAAATGGAGGTTGACCTTATGCAGGTTCCTTTGAAGATCACTTTCCGTAACGTTCGCAAAACGCCGGACATCGAAGCGCTGATCGGCAAGCAAGCCGCAAAGCTCGAACGCGTCTGTAATCACATCGTTAGCTGTCGCATGGCCGTAGAGAAACCGCAGCAACACCAACGAACCGGGAATCCTTTTCGCGTGCGGATCGATGTTACAGTTCCCCCGCAACACGAGTTGGTGGTGATCCGCGAGGCCAGCGAAGGCGACCTTCACGAACGGTTGCCCACGGTCTTACGCGGCGCATTCGGCGTCATGCGCCGGCAGATCAAGAAGCTGGCTGAGAAACAACGTAGCCAGGTCAAGACTCACCCCGAGCAGGCAGTCGGCGGATTTGTGAGCCTCTTATTGCGTAGAGAAGCCTATGGATTTATCAGGAGCTTGGACGGTCGTGAAATTTACTTTCACGAGAACAGCATGCCAGCAGGAGAATTTGGCCGCTTAGAGATTGGAACCGGTGTGCGTTGGGTGGAGGAACAGGGGGAAAAAGGGCCTCAGGCCAGCGCCCTGCGGATCGTCGACAAGCCTGGCTCCCGGACCGGAAAGTAGACCGGCGTAAACGCGGTTGCTCAGGGTCGCATTCCGAATCTTGGGGAGGCACTCATGGCGGGCCTTGCATTACGACAGTGACCCTCTGCGACGAGAATCTGATCTTGCCACAGATGAATGGCTCTTCAGCTATCGAGGAAACTTGCCTGCGGGGACAAAAAAAGGGGGGAGACACGCCGCTTTAATTCTCGACACCTCGATTGTTGGAAGCTCCGTCACAGGAGGAATCTGTGGCAGCGTCGGGAAATAGCGGCTAAGAGGAGTCATCCCCTGAGGAAGTTCTAAATGATCTTAGGTCCCTGCGCTTCTTGTTAGATGATTTCAGAACAGTTTCCCAGACGATCGCAGCGATACCGCAAGCCAGAAGCACTCCTCCCAGGCGTGGCATCGAAAACACAACTCCGGCGACTCCGAGCACGAGAAGCCACAATCCGGTTATCGCTGGGCTGATGGATCGCTTAGGCCGCTCCACTCGCTCACTTTTCTGAATCCTGCGCGTTTCTTCCTCAAAGATGGCGGACGCGGTTTTCCTGAGTTCTTCCTGAAAAGCGACCTCTGCCTCCCGGGTTAGACTCGCCCCCTGCATGAGTCTCTCGATCTCTTGTTCCCGCTTTTGCCGTTCTGAATTCATCACCTAAATCCAAAAATAGTTTTTCTAAGATTGGCTCGATTGTCAATGAGGAAGTGACGATTTCTGGGATGAGACGTTAAGATTAGTCTTCGCCTAGGGCAGCTTCCTGCTCACGGAAATAAGCCAGCATTGGCGGCACCGACGTGCACCAAAGGTTTTGCGACCTCCGCACCTGGGGCACTGGTAAGTCCGCGGATTCGTCCTGCTCCGCTCTACCAGCTTTAGAGGGGTTACGGCCAGTAGGATCTCTCGTATCTGCTTTTCGGTAGCCCGCTCCGGGCACTCGCCTCGACGCCGCAGCCAAGGCCAGAAGAGCACAAAACGTTCCGGCTTGGTTGCCTTCAGCGTTTGAAGCTCTCGTCGAGTTCCGCACCCGAGCTCCTTTTGCAATCGCGCGCACCGCATGATGGCCATACCGCTCATTTTCATCGGACACCAGACCATGCCGGTCGGATACTCAAAGATCTCGGACGCGAGGGATGAGCTAGGCTTTCTGAGAGCAGGCATTCTAGAAATTCTCTGCTAATTTTCTTTGAGCGATTTATGAGATAGTTCTATCCAATAACCCAGACCGATGTTGACCGCAATACCCGGGCGGCTGAAAAAGATCGACAGAAGAAAATTAGGATGAAAGGGCAACATCTCTAAATGGTGGTGCTGTCAAGCACTCACAGATCGATTTTCTACGTCAGTCGTATGGGGAAATTAGAGTAAATCTGGTTGAGTGAGCCCGGAAGACATAGCGAAATAGAAATGAGGACAGGTCCCGTTAAGGTCGCCGGACCGGACAGCATAGCTGCATTCAGTGTAGGCGCTCAGCGAACAAAGATGGGCTCGGCATCAATATCGTTTTGGCAAAAGATCCCTCTTCCTTTGCCACCCAAAGAGGGATCAATCTGGCATTCATCGCTGCAAAACTAATTGCAATTTTCGCGGGTAGGGCGGCGGCCCGCAGCTCACAGACATTGCCGGGTAGTAGAAGGGCAAGGCATACCCAAAATCAAACTCCCACACAGAAGAAAATGCATGACACTTGTCCATTTAACCCTTTCGTAGAAAGGATTAGAATTCAAGAAAAGATCGACGCCGGAGAGAAAACGTCCGCCCTTCTAAGCTCTCTCGGTGACTGTAAGCGAAAAACGCCACCTCTTGCACGTACAATAATAATCAGCACGTTGAAGAATCAAAAAAAGCCTGTGCCAGAAGCATTTATTGAAGGCATTCCAAAGGCGGAATTGCATATCCACATCGAAGGTTCCTTGGAACCCGAACTTATGTTTGAGTTCGCGCGGCGCAACGGATTGAGACTCCCGTTCACGTCCGTAGACGAGGTGCGTGAAGCGTATGAATTTGCTGACCTGCAATCATTTCTCCAACTCTATTATCAAGGTGTCCGTGTACTGGTTAATGAAAGAGATTTCTACGATTTGACCTGCGCATACCTTAAAAAGGCGCGCTCTCAGAACATTCGCTATAGTGAAATGTTTTTCGACCCCCAAGCCCATACAGGCCGGGGCATCGCATTTGACACTGTGATTGGCGGAATTCATCATGCCATGCTGGATGCCAAACAACGCCTCGGTATCTCGTCAAAGCTAGTGATGTGCTTTCTACGGGATTTGAGCGAAGAGTCAGCTATCGCCACCTTGCAGCAAGCTCTACCCTTTAAGGACTGGATTGTTGCCGTGGGCTTGGATTCATCGGAAGTCGGGCACCCGCCAGAAAAATTCACCAAAGTATTCGATAAGGCACGTGAGGAGGGATTTCTGACAGTTGCCCATGCAGGTGAAGAGGGCCCACCGGAATACGTCTGGCAGGCGCTGGACAGGCTCAAAGTATCGCGTATCGATCATGGCGTCCGTTGCATTGAAGACCCAGATCTGACCGCACGATTAGCAGCCGACGGGATACCCTTAACCGTTTGCCCTCTGTCCAATGTCAAGCTCCGAGTATTCGAGTCCGTAGAGCAGCACAATTTAAAACAGTTACTCGATCATGGATTGTGTGTGACCATAAACTCTGACGACCCAGCTTATTTTGGAGGTTATCTAACGGAAAATTTCCTCGCCGTACAAAAAGCATTGAGACTAGACCGCCATGACATTTATTGCCTGGTGAGGAATTCGTTCCAGGCCGCTTTTCTCAGCCCAGACGAGAAGCAAACCTTCCTAGACGAATTGGACAACTACATCTCACAAAACCAAGACAAATAATTTGTCAGCCGACAGACTTTCGGGATTATGGCCGCGATGATCAAGATCGTCACTCACCGCGTTCTCCGAGCCCTTCTATCCGGTAAATATCCGGCAGGTAGCGATACTGCTCGGCGTAGTCGATGCCGTAACCCACGATGAAACCTTTAGCGATCTCGAACCCTACGTAGTCTACCGGCACGTCAACAAGCCGCCGTTCTCGCTTGTCGATCAGGGTGCAAACTTTGATGGACCGAGGCCCTAGTTCCTTGAGTTTGTGCTGAATCGCCTGGAGAGTGACTCCGGTGTCCTCGATATCCTCGACCAGCAAAATCTGTCGCCCTGAGACTGGAACCTGAAGCTCTTTGGTGATGACCGCCTGCCCTGATGTTTGTGTTCGAGAACCGTAGCTCGCGGCGCCGATAAAGTCGACTATTACCGGAATAGTCAGGTGCCGAATTAGGTCGGCGAGAAAGACAAATGCGCCCCGCAGAATGCCAATGAGAACTAAATCACTCCCCGCATAATCGGCGCTAATGCTCGCAGCTAACTCCCTGACACGGCGGGCGATCTGCTCGCGGGAATAGAGGAGAACAAGGCGCCCTGATGGGTCCTTCATTGTGCTTCTCTCCTAATGTGTTTCTTCTCGAGTAGTGCGAGAGAACCATAAACCTATTTCACCCGGGGATGCAATTCTAAGACGCGTCGAATCAAACACGGGGTCTTTAAGGTGAGGGAGAATTGGATTCAATGAAGGGTGAATGGTGTTAGACTTGCGAAGTTTTGCGCTAACGATGGGCCCAGGGTAAGTCAATGGTGATAGACGTTAATCGCTTTTCGTTAGCAAGCCGTGCTTGGCATAGACCTCGGCTCGTCGATTCTTAAGCAGCGGCAATTTCTCCCTGACATCGGAGACGATTTTTGGATCAAGCTCGACAACTTCCAAGCCTTCACGCTCGCCCATTTCAGCGATGATTCGACCGAAGGGGTCTACAACCATGCTATGTCCGATGTAGACGTTTCCGATCTGGTCGGGCGCGATCACATAGCAGCCGTTTTCCAGCGCCCTAGCTCGCACCATCGTCTGCCAGTGCTCGACCTTCATTTCGCCTTGGACCCAACCGGATGGTGCCACGAGGACGTCGGCTCCCATCAAAGTCAAAAGCCGGGACAATTCGGGAAAGCGAAGATCGTAGCAGATCATCATGCCGATGTTTCCCACGTCCGTTTGCATCGGGGCTGTCACATCGCCGCCGGCGACAAACTTCTCTGACTCTTTGAATCCAAGGGCATCGTAGAGATGGAGCTTCCTGTAGACCGCTGCAATATTTCCGCCGCCGTCGATCCAAAGGGCGGTGTCGTAAACTCGGTTCGGTAAATCGCATCGCTCATAAATTGTTGCCAGAACGTTGATCCTGGCTCTTTTCGCAGACTCTCGTAGCGCTGATGTAAAAGGCCCGGTTGCCGTCTCGGCAACCTCGCAGAGTTCTTCGGCCGATTGATTGCTCGGAGAGAAAGCCATGAGGAACTCGGGAAAGGCAACGAGCGAGGCTCCCTCGCTTTTCGCTTGGTTAAGGAATTCCTTGCCGGCCAGTAGATTTTTGGCTTTATCAGTGGAGGATTGGAGTTGAGCCAGGGCGATTCTAGTCATGCTATGAGTAGCTAATTTCAGGAGTGAATGACAGGGGACGACGAGACTCAGGCATCGAGAATTTGTCCCGCGTTCTTCTTTTGAGCCTGCTCAAGAACCAGAGCGCCCAGAGCGACATCGGCGACTCCCTGTCCCGCATTGTTTTTATAGAAGGTAATCTGATCGGCTTTGGTGCGGCCTTCTTTCTTGCCGGCTAGAATGTCGCCGATTTCCACAAGCTGCTCCCATTTGATCACGCCCCGCTGGACCGGATCGTATATATCCGCTTGTTCGTCCTGAAGGGCCTGCTGAATGGAAACAATACCCAGCACGTCGCTTCGCGCCAGAGTGACGTCATCGATTTCGCGTCGCTTCGCCTGAATGAATCCCCCTTTGACCAACCCGACGTTGCTGCCGACAATGGTGGTCACATGAGTGCCGGGCTCAAGCCAATGGCCATCAAAAACCGGCACACTCGAATTCGTGGCACACAAGACGATATCCATGCCCTGCATCACCTCGCGAGCTGACGAGACCGGCATGATATTGATATTCAGCAGCGGCCCCATTTCGTCTGCGAACTTCTGGCAATTTTCCGGCCGCCGGCTGTAAACCTTTACTTCTTTGATCCGGCGCACTTTGGTTAATGCGACCAGGTGATTCTTCGCTTGGCCCTGGGAGCCGAAGATACCGAGTCTTTCGGCATCAGGACGAGCCAGCAGATCAGTGCCGACGGCACTGGTTGCCGCGGTGCGAACCCCGGTGACGGCGATGTTGTTCGGCAATTCCGAGCAGGTGATTTCACCGATAATAATCGCCTTGAGCTCGCCCTCAGCGGAATCATAGAGCACGATGACTGGGTGATTGAGGCGCGGGTACTCTTGGTGCTCGGCCATAGGCTTGACCCATTCGCAGTGAGTCATGAGCCCCGTGGCTTTGGCCGCCGGTACGCCTCCCTGGTGGACGCTGACTCGCACTCCGGTCGGAACGTGGATTCGTCGGCGCAGTGCGTTCAGTTGAGGGTTCTCTCCCCACTCGCGGAATCCTGTGCGCACGGCTTCGACGGCAGCTTTCATCCCGACGACGCCTCTGATTTCTGCGGGACGAATGAGCAGCGGTTTCACTGACGAACTCCTTAAAAACGAGGCTCCGGAATCAACCGTCGGCTATAACGTCGAAGCGACGGCCGGTCGAGCAACCAGCTCGTCTCCCCAACGTTTCAGGTTAGGTAAGCTATTGTCGATGACCACGCCATACCGGTCGCGTCGGACGTAGAAGGGGACAAAGGTGACGTCGGCCAACGAATATGGCCCGGCGATGTATTCCTTTTCGGCTATCGCGACATCGAGCGTGCAAAGATGATTTTGCATCCGTTCTTTTGCTTTCTCCGGCTCTTTATCATGTGTAATGTCATGCGCCGCAGGATGAATCCGGCTATTGAAGAAGTCGATCCAGATTCGAACCTTGGCCCGTTGCAGCTGGTCATTTGGCATGAGGGGCGTCGTTGGATATTTTTCCTCTAAATACTCGTTGATGATCGCCGACTCGTAGATGACGCCGTCGCCATCCACAAGTACCGGTACCTTGGCGTAAGGGTTGAGCTCAAGAAGATCCTTTGGTTTATTTTTGAGATCGACTTCAATGAGGTCGTAGGCGAGCCTCTTTTCCGCCAGGACAATCCTTGTCCTGTGAGCGTAGGGTCACGTATGGCAAGAGTAGAGTTTCATGATGATCTCGCTCCTTAGTTAATTTTACTTACCACCCAGCGAGCGGTATCGCAACGTCTTCTCGATCGACTTCCCTCGGAATCAGACATTTCAGATCGCAGGTAATTGCACTCAAGTTCATAAAAACCAAGTAGTGCGTGCTTACCCCCGCAGCGCCAAATGATCCTGGAGGGAGTCGCCGACAAGATTCAGCCCGAGAACGGTTATCATGAGGGCGAGTCCCGGGTATGTGGTCAAATGAGGCGCCACGAGCAAGAACTGCCTTCCTTCGTTCAGCATCGAGCCCCATGACGCCGTTGGAGGTTCGACTCCGAGTCCCAAGAAACTCAAGCTGCCTTCGGCAATAATCGCCGCGGCCAATCCGAAAGTGGCCTGGATGAGCAAGGGCGGCAGAAGGTTCGGCAGCAAGTGGGAGCGGATGACGCGAGATGGATCACTGCCCAAGGCCCGCGCCGCTTGCACGAATTCCCTTTCTTTAAGCGATAGAATCTCGCCGCGGACTAGCCGTGCGTATCCGGTCCAACCGATTAGGGAGAGTGCTAGAATCACATGATCCAGCCCGGGCCCCAGCACGGCGGTAAAGGCGATGGCGAGTAAAATGCCGGGAAAGGCCAGAAGCACATCGACTAACCGCATCAGCAATTGGTCCACCCAGCCGCCCAAATAACCGGACAGGGAGCCGATCGCGAGTCCCATCGACAGAGAAATGGCGACCGTTGTAACGCCCACGAGGAGCGAAACTCGCCCGCCATAAAGTGTTCGACTCAAAATGTCGCGCCCCAACTTGTCGGTGCCGAAAAGATGATCGCTCGAATAGGTAAGCAGATCTTGGTCCAAGTTCTGTTGCGCCGGATCGTGCGGCGCGATGAACGGGGCCAGCAAAGCGGACGCTACGAGAAGCGCGAGGATTAACGAACCGGCGTAGAACCAAATCTTACCTCCCATAAGTGATTCTCGGATCCACGAGATGATAAAAAATATCTGTGAAAAAATTCACCAACAGGTAGGAAATTGCGATGATCAGCACGCAGCCTTGCACCAAGGGATAGTCGCGCGTCTGGATCGCTTGCACGGTCAACCGCCCGATGCCCGGCCAGCTGAAGATTGTTTCGGTAATGATCGAGCCGGCAAGTAAGCCGCCGAATTGAAGGCTCATGATCGTGATCACCGAGAGGAGCGCGTTGCGCAGCACATGTTTCAGCCAAACCCGTTTTTCGCTCAGCCCTTTGGCGCGCGCGGTTCGAACATAGTCCTCGTGGATTACGCGAAGCAGGCTGGAGCGGAGGATGCGGGTCATGATGGCTGCCATTCCCATGCCTAAAGTAAAAGACGGAAGAAACAAGTGACTCAGTCCGCCGCGGCCGGAAACGGGCGCCCAGCCCAGCTGAATCGAGAAAACAATCATGAGCAGAGGACCAAGCCAGAAGTTCGGCATCGAAAGCCCCAGCAGAGAAAACAAGAGCGCGAACCGATCGATCCAAGTGTCTTTGTTGACCGAGGCAAGGGTCGCAAGGGGAAAGGAGATGAGCAGAGCCACTGCCATGGCGCATAAGGTGAGCTCTATAGTAGCGGGCAATCGGGCTCGGATGAGGTCGGCGACACTTGCCTGTTCATAAAGCGATTGGCCTAGGTTCCCATGCGCAAGCGCGTTCAAGAAACTCTTGTATTGAGAGGCGACGGGCTGATTGAGCCCTAGAGTCCGGCGGAGGTCTTCCTTGTCGGCGGCGCTGGCGGTCTCGCCGAGCATCACTTCAATAGGATCGCCGGGGATCAGGTGAATCAGAAAAAAAACCAATGTTAGCGCTCCCAGCAGGGTGGGCAGAAGCAGATAGACGCGGTGGAGGATATATCGCTTCACGTTGCGGGATGCCCAGACACGAGAGACACCTTCTTCAGAGAGATGAGGTCGCCATCGGGATAGGGGACAAAGCCGCGCAGAAACGGCTCCGTTACGACCACGTTTTTCTTCCACCAAAGAGGAATGTACGGAAGATCTTCCGCGAGAATTCTCTGCACCTGGCTGTAGATAAGTTTTCTCTCCGTCACATCCGTCGTTGTCCGCCCTTGTTCTAACAGTCTATCCAGTTTGGAATTGCTGTACCGACCTCGGTTATCTCCGTTCGGTGGAACACTGCCGGAATGAAAGATTTGATAAAAGATATCCGGGTCCATGACGCCGACCCAGGCGAGGGAGTAAAGATGGAAATTGCCTTTTTTGACGTCGCCGTAGAAGGTGCCCCATTCGTAAGTACGGACTTCCAGCTCAACCCCTACTCGCTGGAGCTGTTCTTTCAGGGCCTCGGCAATTCTTCTGAGTAAATCGAGATTCATGGTTTTGAAGGAGAGCCGAAAGCGAGGTAACGGCCCGTCGCCGTCAGGGTCGGGGAACCCTGCTTCGTCAAGCAGACTTTTCGCTTTGGCCGGATCATAGGGCCAGCGGATGACCGCTCTTTCGTAAGCCCAATTGAGCGGCGAAAGCAATCCAGTCGCCGGCGCCCCGAGATCCTTTAAGAGATGGCGAATAACGCCGTCTCGATCGATCGCATAAGCGAGAGCCTGCCGCACCTTGCGGTGCTTCAGAATGGGGTGAGTAAGATTGATGCCGACATATTGAAAAGTCGTGCCCTGATTCACTTCAACTGCGGCATCCGTGTTGTTTTTGAGCCAAGGAAGCATGTCCGGTTCTATATCATTCTGCAAAAAATCAATGGTTCCTTTCTTGAACTCAAGCACGCGAACCATCGCGTCGGGCACAATCTTAAAAATAAGCCCTGCCACGGCCGGTTTTCCTTCCCAGTAGGCGGGATTGGCTTTGAGAGTTACCCTGTCGCCCGAGTCAATGGATTGCAAAACGAACGGCCCCGAGCCGGCGGGTGGTTTTGCCGCTGGCAGCGCATCTTCATTCCTAGCCGCCGGGACGATTCCTAAGGTGAACTGGTCGGGAAATGGCGCGTGTGGTGCCGACAAACGGAAGCGCAACTGATAATGGCCGATTTGGTCAATTGCTTGAAGCGGTTTGAGGAGGCTCCGCTTTGGCGAGCGATTGTTCGCCGCTAACATCGATTCGTAAGTGTATTTTACGTCTTCTGCCATGAGCGGCCTGCCGTTGTGGAATTTGACGTCCTTCCGCAGATCAAAAACGTAGGTTTGGTCGTCGACCATGCGCCAGCTCTCGGCCAGCTCCGGTCGCAAACGGGACTTTTCATCCGCGCGTAGGAGCGAGTTGTAGATCAAGCCGCCGATCCGAACCGAATTGGCGTCCGTCGCGTAACGGGGATCGAGCTGGAGCGGATTACTTTCGATGCCTACGACGAGATAACCGCGCGGGTGATCGGATACTGAAGAGAAGCGACAGCCAGCCAGTAAAAAGGCCGCGCCGAGTAAAAGAGAGGGAAAGTAAGAAGCGCGTGATCGAGACAATTGAATTCCCGGACCGGGATTTTGACTGAGAATAGTCCTTTTGCTAGGATGGGTCAATTTTGTTGACTGTGATTCATGGTCTTTTTACTTCGGCATCACCGCGCCCTTCAGCTCTTTGTCTTTATTTCTTTCTCTATCGTCGTATTTCGGCAGTCTTCAGTCGCGCAGGAGGCTCCGTTCCCGGTGCTCACGGGTCTCGAAGACGCGGTGCAATTTTGGAAACAGGTCTTCACCCGGCTTAGCGCCAGCGAAGTGGTATTTTTTGATCCTCTCGATCCCGGCAAAATCTATAGCGTGTCGCGGCTTCCGGATAGCGATGCCGCCCGCGCGTTCATCGATAAAGAGCAAGCAAGGATCGTGGCGGACTATGATTTAAACGAGCAAGATGGACGGGTCAGGAGTCAACGAGGCGCCAAAGAACAATTTTTTTCCGGCCTTCAGATCTCCGGTCGTTACCTGTCGCAGATGCAGAAGATATTTCGCGCCGAGGGACTTCCACCGGAGCTGGCTTACTTGCCCCTGGTGGAGTCGTCGTTCAATGTAAGGGCGCAGTCGAGTGTCGGAGCCGTCGGCATATGGCAATTCATGACCGACACGGGCAAGAAATTCTTGCGTATCAGCGACGCGCTGGACGAGCGCCGTGATCCGCTGGCCTCGACTCGCGCGGCAGCGCGCCTGCTCAAGGAGAACTATAGATTGCTGGGCAGTTGGCCCTTGGCTATCACAGCATATAACCACGGAACCGAAGGAATTTTTCGCGCCATTAGCGCCGTCGGATCGCGCAACCTCGTGGATATGATTCAACGCTACGAATCGCCGACATTTGGCTTCGCATCAAAAAACTTCTACGCGGAGTTCTTGGCCGCCGTCGATGTCGCAACCAACAGTGATGCTTATTTTCCTTTCTTGAGGGCTCATCGGTCTTGGATCCTTCGTGAGGTGGAGATCAAACGCCTGGTCTTGCTGCAATCTTTATTGAAACCGGCGGCCATATCTCAGAACGATTTCTTCGAGTGGAATCCTGCTCTCAGCGCGACGACGAAATACCTTCCCGTCGGTTACCGAGTGAAGCTTCCACCGGAGAAGTTGGAGAGCTTTGTGGCTGCGCAGCGCCGCATCAGTGTAGCTGCGCCGTCAAAAAAGACGGCAGTGCTGACCAAAGCACCTGCCGTTAGTTCGCGGATGCACCACCGACCCGCATTAACGACGGCCGGAAAGACTATCCAGACCTCTGCTAAATCCGTTCGTCAGACTAAAGAAGCTGCGGTGGAGCGGTTATCCAAAAGCCAGCACCAGTCTGAGAAACCTGTCGCACTAAACGCCTTGGCACAGCGCTAGGCCTTAACGCGGTTCGACAGCCAAAAAGCCCCCATTTTGCCGACTTGAAGGGCCTCGGGGTTAGCTTATAATGACGCTTGAGTTATGGATATTACTCTCCTGAAATTTACCGCGGTTTTTTACATTCTTGCCACGGGCAGCTTTATAGTTTACGTGTTTTATCTTCGCGATTCGATGTCACGGCTTTCGCCTTTGATTCTGTTTCTGGGCTTCTTGATTCACACGGCTGCTCTGGGGCTTCATTTTTTTCAATCCGGCTACGCGGGCGTTAATGAATTGCGCGAAGCCGTGTCATTTTACAATTGGCTCATGGTGGCGGTCTACCTCTTAATTCAGCTCAAGTATCGGTTGACCGTTCTTGGGGCCATTATTGCGCCGCTGGCGTTTTTGATGACGCTCGCTGGCTTCGCATTCGGTGAAAGTAGTGGCGAGTTACCGCCGGGCCTTCGGACCTATTGGCTGCCCCTCCACGTCACGCTGGCCTTTCTGGGAAACGCCGTCTTTGCTTTAGCCTTTGGAGTAAGCTTGATTTACCTGTTGCAGGAGCGTCAGTTAAAACATAAGAGAATGAGCGCCCTTATGAAGCTCTTTCCGTCCCTGGAAGCTTTGGACCGGCTAAACTATATTCTCTTGGTGTGGGGCTTCCCATTGATGACGCTCGGGATCCTCACCGGAAGCATGTGGGCGGGCATCCATTGGGGCAACTATTGGTCTTGGGATCCGCGGCAGATCTCATCAGGCATTGCGTGGCTTTTTTACGGCACCTTGCTTCATGGACGGATTACCGCAGGGTTGAGAGGACGGAAGGCCGCACTTCTGACGATGGTCGGGTTCGTGGTGGTCATCGGCTATTTTCTGTGGGGGGATTCGATCTTCCCTAGCCGGCACGCGGGCCGGTTCGAGTAAAACGTGAACAAAGAAATCGTCATTGTTGGAATGAATCACCGAAGCGCGCCCATCGAGGTGAGAGAAAGCGTCGCCTTCGAAAACGCCTATATTCGTGATGCGTTGGGGCGATTGAGCGCCTATCCGTCGATTCAAGAGAGCGTCATTCTATCGACCTGTAACCGCGTCGAAGTGGTTGCGGTAGCTTCAGACCACCTCTCCGCGTTTGAGGAGATCAAAACATTTTTCGCGGCGCAAAGAGCTCACCGAAATCGCGATGATTTAGCCGAATTAGCCGAACATATTTACAGCTATCACGGCGCCGACGCGGTGCGGCATCTTTTCCGTGTCGCCGCGAGCTTGGATTCCATGGTCGTCGGCGAGCCGCAAATCCTGGGTCAGCTGAAGGATTACTATCAAGCCGCACAACGGACGGGAACGGTGAGTGCGATCTTACACCGGCTGTTCCATCGTTCTTTTTCCGTTGCCAAGAGAGTCCGGACAGAGACCGGCATCGCCAGCCGAGTGGTCTCGGTCAGTTCGGTCGCCGTAGAATTGGCGAAGAGAATCTTCGACCGATTCGACGATAAGACGGTCATGCTGATTGGAGCCGGCAAGATGGGCGATCTCATGGCCCGCCATCTTCAGAGCAACGGCGTTCAGAGTCTAATGGTCACCAATCGCACTTTCGAACGGGCCGTAGAACTGGCCGGGGGGATTCACGGCAGTCCCATCCTGTACGAGGATTTTCCGCGCTATCTTAAAATGGCCGACCTGGTGATCGGCTGCACCGGCTCTCCCGAGATTCTGGTCGACGTTGGTATGGTCGAGAAGGTGCTCAAAGAACGGAAGCAAAAGGCGATGTTCTTCATTGACATCGGCGACCGGAGAAATTTCGATCCCAAAATAAACAAGCTCGACAACGTCTACATTTATAATATCGACGATCTGAAAAATGTCGCCGAAGAGAACCTTCAGGAACGGTCCACTGAGGCGGAAAGGGCGGAAGGCATCGTTCTCGAGGAGGTCCAGAACTTTACCCGTTGGATCAGTTCGTTGGAGCAGGTCCCGACGATTACAGCATTGAAACAGCGATTCGAAGAGATTCGCCGGAAGGAAATGGACAAATCCCTCAGCGGCGGTCTGCGGGACTTGTCCGAACCACAGAAAAAGGCCCTGGAAGATATGACCGCCGCTATCATCAACAAGATGCTCCACGATCCCATATCGCACTTGAAGCGAAGCTCAGATGATGATCAAGAGGCAACGCTTTACATCGCGGCATTGAAGAGACTTTTTGGTTTAGAAAAAAAGTAGTGCGGAGGCAATTGGGCGGCAGCGTCGCAGAGAGGGTGTAACACCGTAGCAGGATGAAGCTCATCCGGATTGGAACACGGGGCAGTGCCTTGGCCTTAGCTCAAGCAGCCTGGGTTAAGGCCAAACTCGAGGAACAGTATCCTGAAGGGAGAGTCGAATCGATCATCATCAAAACCAGCGGCGATCGCTTCGTCGAGGCTCCCGTCCAGGCGATAGGTGGCAAAGGGATTTTCACCAAGGAGATCGAAGACGCGCTCCTGAAAAAGGAAATTGATGTTGCCGTTCATTCGATGAAGGATTTACCGACGGAGCTGGCTCCGGGCCTTACCGTCGCGGCTGTTCCCGAACGAGAAGATCCGCGCGATGTTTTGGTCAGTTCGGGGGCGAAAAAATTAGCCGAACTTTCTTCCGGCGCAAAGGTCGGCACCGGGAGTCTACGTAGGCGGGCACAGATTTTATACCATCGCTCGGATCTTAATGTCATTCCGATCAGAGGCAACATCGATACTCGATTGAAGAAACTCGATGCGGGCGAGGTCGACGCGCTGGTCATGGCTGCGGCGGGCCTCAAGAGAATCGAACGGCAAGACCGAATCGTCGAATTTATCTCAGAATGCGTTTGTGTGAATGCCGTGGCGCAGGGCGCGTTGGCGTTGGAGTCGCGTGCGGACGATTCAGTCCTGGAGCAACTCGCATTTCTACACGATGGCACAACCTCTACCGAAGTCGCAGCCGAGCGCTCTTTCCTGAATCGCTTGGGTGGTGGGTGCCACGTTCCGGTGGGGGCGCGGGCGACGGTAATAGGAAACGAGTTGAAGCTGCTGGGAGTCGTAGCCAATCCTGACGGCAATTCGCTCTACCGAGATGAAATGACGGGGCTCGCGGAGAACGCACTTGAGTTGGGAAAGGAGCTTGCCGAGCGTCTCTTGCAGCAGGGTGCAGATAGAATCTTGACACTAACGCGAGCCAATGGCTGATCCCGTGGCAAAAGCAAAAAGCGAAAGAGTGAAAGACGAGCAGGTAGTCGAGGTGGTTCGGCCTTTAGCGGGCAAGCGGATCGTGGTCACGCGAGCCCGCTCGCAGGCGAGCAGTTTGATCCAAAGGATCGAAAAACTGGGTGGCGAGGTCATTGAATTTCCCACCATCGAGATCCAGCCGCCTGAAAGTTATGCCGCCTTAGATAACGCGATTGCGAATATTCGAACCTATGATTGGTTGCTATTTACCAGCGTCAACGGCGTGGAGCAATTTCTCCTTCGTTTGCAAAGTCTCAGTAAATCCATGACGGAGTTGGAAGGCATCAAAGTGGGCGCCATTGGCCCGGAGACCGCGAAGAGGCTCGAAGGGGCGGGCATTAAGAACTGTGTTGTACCGAGGCAATATCAAGCCGAAGGAATGCTTGAGGCACTTAGCCGTCAAGTACCGAGGCAATATCAAGCCGAAGGAATGCTCGAGGCACTTAGCCGTCAAATGATGCGAGGAAAACGGGTGCTCATCCCGAGAGCGGCTAAGGCACGAGATATTTTGCCGGAGACTCTACGCCGATGGGGAGCTGCAGTTGATGTCATCGAGGCTTACCGCACGGGTCTTCCGGTGGCGGACAGTTCGGTGTTTAGAGGTTTGCTACAAGCAGGCGGTGCGGACATGATTACTTTCACCAGCTCCAGCACCGTAGTCAATTTCGTTCAGCTGTTTCAGGGACAAAACCTGGAGGCGTTATCGGCCGGAATAGCGGTCGCATGTATCGGACCGATTACCAAAAAGACGATTGAAGAAATGGGCGGACGGGCCGATGTCGTTTTACTTTGGCCGGAAAACCAGTCCGGGCAATCATGCAACAGTTTGAAGCCGGAGAAAGCGATGGACTATCCAACTTACCGACCTAGACGTTTACGAAGAAATGAACGGATCAGGGAGCTCGTGCGTGAGACCACGCTCAGTCCCAAGAACTTCATCTATCCCATTTTTGTCGGGCCGGGAAAGAATAGAGCTCAGCCGGTTTCATCGATGCCCGGCGTTTCGCAACTCTCCGTTGACCGCGCTGTAGCGGAATGCGACGAAGTTAACGCACTGGGTATTCCTGCGGTGATCCTTTTCGGTATTCCCGACCACAAGGATCCGCTCGGGACGGAGGCGTACGCGGACACCGGCTTCGTGCAGCAGGCGATCCGCGCGGTCAAAGAGAAAATTCCCGAGCTTTTGGTCATTACGGATGTTTGTTTGTGCGAATACACCGACCACGGCCACTGTGGGGTGGTGAAGAACGGCGACGTGGATAATGACAGCACGCTTGAATTACTCGTCAAAGAGGCGTTGTCCCATGCTCACGCTGGAGCCGACATTATTGCGCCGTCGGATATGATGGACGGGAGAGTGGGAGCGATTCGAAAAGCTCTCGATCAAAACGGTTTTGAACAGACCGCGATCATGGCTTATGCGGCGAAGTATGCGTCGGGATTCTACGGTCCCTTCCGCGAAGCCGCCGAGTCCACGCCGCAGTTCGGCGATCGCCGCTCTTACCAGATGGACTCCGCCAATGCGGATGAAGCATTGAGGGAGGTGGAGCTCGATATCCGCGAGGGCGCCGATATCGTCATGGTCAAACCCGCCATGGCTTACCTGGATATCGTCTATCGCGTGAAAACGAAGTTCGGATATCCCGTCGCTGCGTACAACGTCAGCGGGGAGTATTCGATGATTAAAGCAGCGGGTCAAAAGGGTTGGATCGACGAGCAGCGGATCATGCTGGAAGTGCTCGTCGCCATCAAACGCGCCGGCGCGGACATGATTCTGAGCTACTTCGCCAAAGACGTAGCGCGGCTGTTCATGGGCAAGTAGTGTCGAACGTTTCCGGTCGTGACCTCTGGCATCGCCGTCGTTTGCTCGTCCGCCGCTATTTATGGCCAAAGAATTGCCGTGACATTGGATACCGAATGGCGATTTTGGTTCAATGAGTCAACGAGCCAGTGCGAATGCGACTAGCGGACGGTAAAAGCTGATTCGCGCGTAAATTCGAAGAGCCCTTCGACAAGCTCAGGGTGAACGGTCAAGGCCGCAGCCGTTCGTGGTGAGGCCCTCGAACCACGGGAAACGCCTTGACAGCTGAACGAGAAAACGTTTGCCCGGTGCGTCGCGACGCGATATTGTCGAATCAATTCGATAATTGGAAGGATTGACCATGGCCGACGCAAAACCCAACTACTCCACGCCGAGCGCAATTCGCTCGGTGACATCTTATCCCGCCCGCCGCGGCTTCAAACAGGCCGTCGATCCCTCGCTCGACCACGTGGTTGGAGTCGAGGACGCGATCGACATTCACTGCCATGCGCATGAGGGTCAGCAGGACGCCCTCGGCGTCGCCAAGCTCGCCTCGAAAAGCGGCATGAAGGGCATACTCTACAAGACGATCGTCGGACGAAAGGATCCGGCGGCGGCGGTTGACGCCGTGCGCAGCGCGCTGAAATCCTGGTGCGACGAGAAGGGTTTGACCCCGGTCCATGTCTGGCCCGGCAGCTCGGTCACGCAGGGGTTTCTTTCGAAGATCGAACCGGCGTGGTCGGCCAAGCTGCTCAATTGTGGCGTCGTCGGCCTCTGGATGCCCAACAACACGTCAGCCAACACGCTCTCCATCGTCGGCGGCAAGCCCAGCGCTTGGGACAAGACCGCCGATCCAAATGCCCATACAGAACCTCTCTCCTGGTCCGACTCGCTCAAGTACGGCCATTACCTTCTCGACGACAAGAGCCGGCTCTTACCGGCGATCGAAGAGATCTTCCGCATGGCTCATGACCATAACGCGGCGATCTTTTTTGGCCATCCGACCAAACAGGAGTTTCGGGCCATGGCGGAGTTCAGTCACAAGATCGGCTTCAAAAAGGGAGTCGTTGACCATCCCTTCAGTCCCTTTGTGAATTTGACCATCGAGGAGATGAAGGAGGCGGCCGCCGCCGGCCTATGGCTGAACTTCACCTACGACGAATTGTCGCCGCTGCTCGGCATCGACCCGGCAAACATGTATAAAGCCATTCGCACGATCGGTCCCGCCCACTGCACGCTCTCGTCGGATGCGGGCGAGCCCCTGTTTCCTAACTCCGTCGAGTCTCTCCGTCTGCTGCGCGGCCACATGGCGGCGTTTGGCTGCACCGCGGACGAGATCTACACCATGTGCACGGTGAACCCGTCCTTCAT